>Ga0207671_10001620_pt1 | contig 25619 bp, 24 predicted proteins | sample KBSC24metaG_FD_184352 | JGI IMG/M metagenome (GOLD analysis project Ga0207671, IMG submission 184352) | Corn rhizosphere microbial communities from Kellogg Biological Station, Michigan, USA - KBS C2-4 metaG (SPAdes) (version 2) | ecosystem: Host-associated > Plants > Roots > Rhizosphere > Soil... | reverse complement strand
CTGCCGGCAGGTGTAGCCACGCTCACCCTCGACGGCGGCGCGGGCAACGACACGCTGGTAGGCAGCCAAGGTGCGGACCAGCTCATCGGCGGTGACGGCAACGACACTGTGACCGGCGGGCGCGGCGATGACTTCGCGCTGCTCGGCGCGGGCGATGATCGCTTCATCTGGAATCCCGGCGAGGGCAGCGATACAGTCGAAGGTCAGGACGGCATCGATACGCTGGACTTTTTCGGCGCCAACATCAGCGAGAACATCGACATCTCGGCCAACGGCGAGCGCGTGCGCTTCTTCCGCGACATCGCGAACATCACGATGGATTTGAACGATGTCGAGCACATCCACTTCAAAGCGCTCTCCGGTGCGGACAGCATCACCGTCGGCGATCTCACCGGTACGGACGCGACGCAGATCTCGATCGATCTGGCCGGGCCTGCAGATCCAAATGCCGGAGACGGGCAGGCCGATCGTGTGACATTGCAGGGTAGTGCTGGAAACGATTCTATCGTCGTCGAACAAACGGCGACCGGCGTGGCGGTCCACGGCCTCGCGGCCGACGTATCGATCGACCACCTCGACGCGACCGGCGATGTCGATGGGCTGCTGGCGTTTAGCGACGAACCCCCGACGGGAGAGCTCGAACGTGTGGTGCGCGCGATCGGCCTGCCAACGCTGATCGCCTGTAGCGACTGCCAGCCAGGACGCGGCGGGCCGCAGCGACAGGCGGGCGTCCAAGTCCAGCTGTCAAGCGCCGACGAGCTAGTCCGTCCGCTCAGGGGGCGCACCCTGCCAGAGGTCGACGCGCCCGCTTGCGAGCTTGCGCCCGCGGGCGGCGGGCAAGCGCTCGCGCGCGTCGAGGGCCAGCCGGTGTGGTGGCGCGCAGGCGCTGGCGATCCGCCGCTGTGGTCGTGCGCATACGCACCGCGCGAGCTCGCTCCGGACGAGGCGCTGCGCGACCGCTTGTGCAGCGGACGCTTCTTGGCGATGGCCGCCCTCGTGCATCTGCTGCGCCACGTGTCCGGACAGGATGCGACCGAACCGGAGCTGCGCGCCTGCTTCGTGGTCGACGATCCCAATCTGCACGGCTGCTCCTACGGCTATCTGCGCTACCGCGAGCTCGCGGCCCACGCGAGCGCTCACGGCTACCACGTCGCGTTCGCGATGGTCCCGCTCGACGGTTGGTGGACCAGCCGCCGAGCCGCCGCTCTGTTCAACGCCAATCCGGCTGCGCTGTCGCTGCTGATGCACGGCAACGATCACATCTCGCGCGAGCTCGGATGCCCGCAGGAGCGCCAGATGGAGGTCGCGCTCGCCGAGGCGCTCAAGCGCATCGCCGCCTTTGAACGGCGCGCGCGCGTCCCGGTGGCGCGGGTCATGGCACCGCCGCACGAGACCTGCTCGCAGGCTGCCCTGACGGCGATGCTCAGGCTCGGCTTCGACGCCGCCTGCATCGGACGCCCGTATCCGTGGAAAGACCGGCCGCACACCTGGACGTTCTCGCCGTTGATCAAGTGGCGCTCGGCCGACATGGTCGGCGGCGGTTTTCCGATCCTGCCGCGTCATGCGATCGAGCGCCCGTGGGACGAGCTCCTGTTTGGCGCACTGCTCGGCCAGCCGCTCGTCCTCTTCGGGCACCACTGGGACTTCGCCGACGGCCTCGACGTGCTGGCGCGGGCGGCCGAGCACATCAACAGCCTCGGCACGGTGCGCTGGGGCTCGTTGGACCAGATCGCGAGCGAGAGCTTCTCGGCGAGGCGCGCCGGTCGAAGACTGATCGTCGAGCTGCGCTCGCGAAAGGCCACAATCGTGGTTCCGCAGGAGATCGAGAGGGTGCAGCTGCTCGTGCCGAGCCTCTTTTCAGGGCAGCGACCGAGCGTTCTGTACGGCGGCGCCGTACGCGCGCAGCTGTCGCCGACGCTCGGCGGATGGGCCTCTGAGCCCCTGCCCGCAACACCCGGCCCGCTGAAGCTGCGCCTAGAGCCCGAGCATCCGCTCGCTTGGCAGAGCATGCGGCGGCCCGTGCCCAGACCTTGGCCGCCGTTCAGGCGCCTGCTCGTCGAGGGACGCGACCGCCTGCGCCCGCTGTTGGCCGCGGCTTAGCCCCTCACTCGTCGATTTGACAGCCGGCGATCTGGAGACCGACCAATCGTCACTTGTGTTCGGCGCGCGTCAGCTCGCGAATCACGTTGACGCCAAGCACGCGATGCGCCCGCGTGCGCACTCGGATGGGCTCCTTGACGAGATCCTGCGCCAGGCGCTTCAGGTCTGCCAACAACGAGCTCGCGCTTCGCGGCAGGGCATCGAGCTCCGCCAGCAAGCGATCAAGGTCATAGCCCATCGTGGCCAGCCGGCGCTCTCCCAGATAGCCAAGGTAGCGCCGGCACCACTCCCGTCGCAGCGGATTGGCCAGCGTCGTCTTCCACTTCTGCTGAGGCTCGGAGCTGAGCGCCGAATAGTGCTTACCTCCGGTCGGATCTCCCATCCGCCCGACCAAGTCGATTTCCGTGAAGCGCGACAGGGAGCTGGGATCGAACTCGACGCCCACATAGCGCAGCAGCTCGCGCCAGTGACGCTCGTCGCCGCCGATCAGATCCTCGTAGCGGACACCATGGACGCGCTCGCGGTTGGCGTCGTAGGTGGCGGTCAGCCGCGGCAGGCCGACGAACAGATCCTCGCGGAAGATCGTCGGGCGCCAAGGCTGCCACGTCTCGATGATCGAGGAGACGATGCTCAGTGGGTTGCGCCACAAGAACACGAACTTGCCTTCAGGAAAGAGCCGCATGACCTCCTCCGCGACGAAGCAGTAGGAGGGGGACTTGTCGACGAAGTAGCGCGCGCCCTCTTCGGCCGCGCTCTCGTATAGGCGCAGCGCAGACTCGCGCAGCTCGCGAACGTACTCTTCGCTTCCGCCTGGAAGCTGCTCGCAGAAGTCCTCGATTGCGTCGACCATGAACGGGTGCAGGTAGCCGGCGTCCACACCCGCGCGCCGCAACGAGTAGGCGCCGGGCAGCAGCAGCCAGGGCTCGGCGACCGTGGCGATCCCCTCGTGCGCGGCCAGGACTCGCTGCACGAGCGTCGAGCCGCTTCGCACGGCCGACAGTATGAAGATCGGCTTGAGCGCCATTGCGAGGTCCCACTAGCAACGCAGCCGCGGCGTCAGTGCTTGCGAGCCGACCGCGCGTCGTCGCGCTCAGGCCGTGCTTGCTCGACGCGGCCGACATGCCCGACACGCCTGACACGGACCGACGCACCCGACACGCTTGACGCGCCCGACACGCCTGGCGCACACGCTTGACGCCTCGCACGCCCGGCGCGCCATGTGAATCTGCTCCAAAGGGCAGCCACACGTATGCGGCTGCCCTTTTGGAGCTTCGCTCGCGAGTTGCGAGGTCGCGAGTCGCGAGCGACCGCCTGTCAGCCTTTTGGTTTGCCGTTGGAACAGCCCGGGTGCGCCGGGTTGCTCGCGCCGAATTCCGGTGCCGACGAAGGAAACGTGCCATCGGCGCCAGTAGCCCCGAGGCATGCAGCCGTCAGCTCCTGCAGATCGCCATAGTCGACTACCTCTGGCGTCTCGTAGGCGTGGGTCAATCGGTCATCCATGAATTAATCCTTCCTCACTAGCTGTCAGTCCAAGTGGACCGCTGAGATCGAGACTAGGGCGATGCGCTCCTCCGTCAAGGTGGAAAAAGGTCGTAGTGCGAGGTCAGGTATGAAAAACGGATGAGATCGCGCCGACCGCGCCCCGCGGGGTGGAGCGCACCGTGACGCGCGCACTGCTCGCGTGGACGAGCGCCTGGCCTGTGCGACCGGCCTGCGCCCGCAGCCAGCACTCGGCGGCTGCGAGGCGCCAGACCTGCCACATCCAGCGAAACGGCTGCTCGCGCCGGCAGCGATCGCTGTCCAGCAGCGCTTGTCGCATCGCGTCGAGGTCTATGTAGGCGCCCAGCTCCGCGCGCGGGTCTCCCAGCAGCCGCTGCACGGCCGCGCCGTCAGGACCGGCCAAGGTGTCGATCAGCACGGAGTCGAAGAGGGCCTTCTGAGGACGCATCCTCACCGCGTCGGGAAGCGCGCCTGCCATCGCAGCGCGCAGCACAGGGCGACTGCGGTTGCGATCGAACGTCGCCAGCGGCGGCTGGCGCAGTCCCAGCTCGACCAGGTCGAGATCGAGCAACGGATGGCGCGCCTGCAGGCCGGCGAGCGCAGCGCGCCGGCGCTGGTGCTCGAACACGCCGGTCTCCTCGATGCCGCGTGTGAGCCCATGCGCGATCTCCGCCCACCAGCGGGGTCCATCCAGGCGCTTCCACGCCAGCGGATCGTCGGAGTCGCGCACTGCCACCCGCAGCGCCGGCGAGAGCCAGGCAGGTATCTCGCGCGCCCGCAGCGGACGGCGCAGGAGCGCGTGCAAGCGATAGGGCAGGAGGCCGCTCAGGCCGACGCCGGCCATCATGCGCAGGACGTCCCGACGCCTCATGCGCTCGCTGAGGCCGGGCAGCAGGCGCGTGAGTCGCGCGGCGCGCAGCGCTTGCCCGGCGCGCAGGCGATCGGCCATCAGGTAGAGGCGCACGCCGAACAGCTCATCGCCGCCGTCGCCACCGAGCATCACGCGAACGCCGGCCGAGCTGGCCGCGCGCAGCAGCGGGAGCGTCCAGAAGTCGCCCCAGCCAGCCGGCGGCAGCTGCCACGCCTGCACGAACTCCACGGCGCTTGCGATCAGGCCGCCGGGGCGGACCTCGGCGGTGGCGCCCGCCAGGCCCAGAGCGCCTTGCAGCTGCTCGATGAGCTCGGACTCGTCTACGGCCGGGTGCTCCGGAAAGACGCCCGAGTAAAGCCGCACGCGCTCGGGAGCCTGCTCGCCGGCGAGCGCCGCCACCGAGGCCGAGTCGAGCCCTCCGCTCATCAGCACGCCTGTCAGACCGTCATTGCCGATCCGCCGCTGCACGGCACGATCGAGCGACGCTCGCATCCGCTGCGCGAGCTGCGGTTCGCCTGCATTCAGCGGCTCGGCGAAGCGCGGCGACCAGTACGTCTGCTCGCGCAGACCAACCCGGTCGAACAGGAGCGCCGTCCCGGGATCGAGGCGGCGAACGCCCTCGTACAACGTGCCAGCACCGGGGCGGCGGCGCATCGTCAGCCAATGCGCAAGGCCGGTCGGATCGGGCGCCGGGCGGCGAGGCAGGAGCGCCAGCAGGTGGGCGATCTCGCCGGCAAAGCAGATGCCCCCCCAGCGCTCGTGCAGAAAGATCGAGCGTGCGCCGAGCTGGTCGCGCGCCAGCAGACCGCGATCGCGCTCGCCGTCCCAGATCAGCAGCGCGAAGTCGCCGCGCAGGCGGGGCAGCAGGCCGGCGGCGCCCCACTCTCGCCACCCCAGCGCGAGCAGCTCCTCCGCGCGCCAGTCGAGCGGCGCGCCAAGCTCGGCGCGCAAGGCAGCCGCGTTGTCGAGGTGGCCGTCGAGCAAGCACAAGGTCGCGCCGTCAGGCGCGTTTGCTCCCGTATAGGCCACCCGCAGCGGCCCACGGGCGGTCAGCTCGCAGGCGTGTGGGCTGAGTGCGCCAGCCAGAGGCGCATGGTCGATCGCGGCGTGCGGGTCGAAGATCCCGGCGAGCCAGCGAGTCATGCAAGCACGCTCAACCGCTGCTCGACCGCAGCGCCCAGCTCGCGAGCGCTCGCGGCGGGGCCGGCCAGCACGCGCTCCACGCGCAGCCGCGCGAGCAGGGCGCAGACGTCGAGCAGGCCGCACAAGCGCTCTGGAGCGCCGAGCACGAAGTTGAACGTGGAGGCCAGCAGCGTCTTGGGGTCGGAGAAAGGCTCGAATCGGGGGCGCGCGGGCCCATCTAGGCGCCGATCGAGCAAGAACAGCGCGGTCAGGGGAGCCGGCTGGGCGGCTCCGCGCACGCGCACGATGCGCTCCCTGCGGTCGACCGCGATCACCTGCCCGCCGAGAGAGGAGATATCCGCGTCGAGGGGCTGCGGCTGCCCGGCGCGGTCGACGCCGGCGACCGGCGTGCCGGGATGTCCGATCAAGCCGTCCGATCCGCGCTCCAGCGCGAGCACGTCGTCGGCGAGGAAGCTGGCGCCGCGGCGGCACAACTCCAGCGCGAGCGTCGTCTTGCCGGCGCGCGAGCGTCCGAGGACGGCGATCGCCTTTCCGCGCCATACGACCGCGCTCGCATGGAACACCTCGAGCCCGTGCAGCAGCGCGGCGAAGGGCAGGACCTGGGCGATCAGCAGGCGCTGCCAGGCTTGGTCGGGCAGGCTCTCGGTCAGGCAGCGCACGCGCCGCCCATCCGCCGAGAGCAGGTGCGTGCCGTATTTCGGCCCGCGGATCCTGTATCCCGCCTGCGGGTGGGACTCGATCGAGAAGATCGGCCGGCCGTCGGGCTGGCGCTCGTCGCAGATCAGCTGAGAGCCCGCTGGCCAATCGCAGGCCGTTTGCGCCGCGTCGATGTCCAGTTCGCGCCCGGTGGGCGGCGCGGAGGACCCTTCCAGGAAGGAGAGCGGGACCTGGGAGCGCACGTCCAGGCCGAAGACGGTGGCGCGCGCGCCGCTCACAGCTCGACCAGCCGGCCGAAGGAGCCATCCCCGGGGCTCAGGACCGCTCTGCCCCCGTGCTCGACCCAGGCGTGGGCCAGAAAGTCGGGGGCCGCGCGCGCTCCGATCACGAGCTTCGCGCGGATGCCGCGGCGCGCCAGCAGCCGCGTGAGGACGAGCGAACGCGCCAAGCACCGGGTGTCCCCGGGCAGCAGCGACAGCATGCGCGTGACGGCGTTGCCGAGGTGATAGGCCTCCTCGAGCGTGACGGCGTCCTCTGCGCGGACGGTCGGCGGCGCCTGCGCGCGCAGTGTGAGGAGGACCGAGGCGATCGGCGCTTGGGCGCGCAATGCCCGGCGCGCCTGGACGTAGGCGGCGACGATCTCGATCGCCAGCCGCACCCGCTCGCGCAGACGCAGATGCTCGCGCTGATACGGCCGCACGCCGCCCTGCGCTCGCGTTGGGGGTGCCTGAGGTCCAGCCGGAGGGGGCTCGCAGACGCCGTGCTGGCGCTCAGATCGGGGGGGCACCGTCGACCTCGATCAGGCCGCGTTCGAGCAGCAGCTCGCAGAGCTGGCAGACGTCCTGCTCGATCCTCTCCAGCGGCTGGCCGTAGCTCTCGGCCAGCGTCGTCGCCGCGTCGCGCGCGCAGGCGGCGCGCTCGAGCTCCTCCAGAATGGCTCCAGCGGTGACGTTCAGGCCGAAGTACTTGCCGGTCTGGAGATTGAGCATGACCGTCTCCGTCGGGAAGCTGCGGTACACGACGTGGTGAGGCACGCCGATGCGCAGGGCCAGCAGCGAATCGCTCTTGGAAGTCTCGATGTCTGGGGTCATCTAGTCGATCCTCTCGGCTGTCAGTACTCGATGATCGTTCCGCGTCGCTGGCCGAAGCGAAGGGCGCTAGTCAGGGCGAGCAGCGAGAGCGGCAGCAGGACCGCCGCGAACGCCGCGAGCTTCAGCAGGGCCGCACTCATGGACGTGTTCAGCGGCGTGTCGACGAGCAGATGACGGAGCACGTCGGTGGCGGCCGTGAAGGGCTGCAGTTTGGCGGTGGTCTGGACCCAGTGCGGCAGCAGCGTGACCGGGAAGTACAGGCCGCCGACGATCGACAGCAGCGCGATCACCCACGTCGTCCCCACGCTGCCCTGCTTGACGACGACCGTCAGCGCCGCGAAGAGCACGCCGAATGGCAGGAAGGCGAGCAACACGAGGGCCATCGCCGGCACGCTGAGCGGGGCCGTCGCCGAGTGCAGGTGCAGTCCGAACACCAGGCAGCCCAGGCCCAGCGTGAGCCCGGCCATGACGAAGGCGTACAGCATCGGGAAGAGCGCCATCGCAAGCACGCTGCGGATCGCCCCGAACGGCGAGAGCAGCAGGCGATCGAAGGTGCCGACCATCAGCTCCTGACGCACGAGATCCGGGATGGAGAAGCACGAGTAGATCACGCTGATCAGCGATATCCCGACGACGACGAAGCCGAAGTAGGCGTCGTGGGAGCCGAAGCCGCTGACGTGCACCAGGCGCGACACGTAGTAAAAGAGCGTGAGGCTCAGCAACGAGGTCAGCAACTGGCTGACCAGGCGGGTGCGGTAGGAGAGATAGATGCGCAGGTCGCGTCGCATCACCGCCACAAACGCGCCGCCGGTCGTGACCGCGTCGTTCATGCGGCCACCAGCCTTCCCCGCTCGAGCGTCCAGCGCGAGTCGAATTGCCTGTCCAGGTGCTCACCGCCCGGCGAGCACCACAGGATCGCCCCGTCGCGGGCAAGCACCTCGTCGACCGCGGCATGCAGCAGGGCCGCGCCCTCGACATCGAGGCTCGTGAGCGGCTCGTCCAGCAGCACGACCTCGGGATGGTCGAGGAACGTCATCGCGATTCGTAGCCGCTGGCGCTGGCCCATCGAAAGCCGGTCCACGCGTCGCCCGCTCAGCTCGCCCAGGTCGAACTTGTCGATCGCCTCGCCCACCGTCTGGCGAAAGCGCGTGTGCGGGACAAGCGCGATGCGCGCCCAGAACTCGAGCTGGTGACGAACGCTGAGCCGCGCGTAGAGCCCGCGGTCGCCCGCCGGCAAAAACGAGACGAGCCGCTGGTAACGCGCGCGGTTCTCGCTGGCGCTCACGCCCCACACCTCCGCCCGCCCGCCGTCGGGCTCGATCAGGCCGGATGCGATGCGCAGCATCGTCGTCTTGCCGACGCCGTTTCGGCCGCCGACCCACGTGGCCGTCCCGGGTTCAAGCGCCAAGTCGAGCCGATCGAGCACGCGTCGCTGGTCCTTTCGCCAGCGCTTGCTCACGCTGCGCAGACACAGCGGCGCCGCCGCAGACTCGACCGCGCCGGTCTGCTGCGTGAGGTCCGACTCCGCGGGATATCGCAGAACGGGCTCGGCGGGCATCAGCGATCGAGAGCTCACGCGACGCCTCCGCTCGCCAGCTCCCTCTCGCCGTCGAGCGCTCGCTCCAGCGCCTGCGCGATCTGCGCGGGGCTGTGCTCCAAGCCAGCCGTCAAACGCATCAGCCTCGCCGACTTCATCAGATCGGCGTACACGTCGAAGCGCCTGCGTTCGCGCTCGCGATCGCCTTGCAGACCGAGCCGAAAAGGGGCCAGAAGCAGCGCGTTGGCTGGCAGCCAAGCGGTTTCGAGCCGAAAGCCCAGGCGGCGCTCGAGCTGACACACCATGCGCACCGGGCGCGGATCGCCGACGCTGGCATGCGCAGCAAGCCAGCGCTCGCCGGCTAGAACGCCGAGCGTCTGGCCGAGCATCTGCGGGTCGATGCCGTCGGGGAGATCGACGTCGAGGTTCATGTGCGGCGTTCCAGGATGAGCGCGCACCTCCCCTTCCACGCTCTCGATGATGAGCGCGTCGTCGGCGAACAGCTGCCATCCGCGCTTCAACAGCTCCAGCACGAGCGTCGACTTCCCGGCCCCGCTCGACCCGGCGAGCGCGACCACGCCGCTGGGCGAGGCGACCACGCCTGCGTGCAGCGCCTCATACCCGAGGATCACGCTTATCGCCGCGAGCACCTTCGTGCAAAGGACCCGTTGCCAATCAAGGCCCTCCTGCGCGGATGCGTGCCCCTGCGCGGGCGCGGCGACCTCCTGCGCAGGTGCGCCCCCATGCGCGGGCGCGCACAGGAGCGTGCCACTCTGCGGGAGCATGCCGCTCTGCGCGCGCAGGAGGAAGCGTGCGCGGTCGCCATAGCTGAACAGAACATCGCCTCCCCCGCCCCGCTCGAGCGTGAGCTCGAGACCGTCGCCCAGCCGCCCCCGCCAGGCCGGCTCGCGCGGACCGCTCCAGAGCCGGCTCACATCCGTCGGCGTCGCCATCCGCAGCGACAGCTCCGGCAGGCCGTCGGCCTCCTGCGGCGTCATTCCCGGCAGGGCAAACGAACAGCGCAACTGCATGCCGTATGCGAGATAGGAAGTCTGCATGTCCGAATAACGGCGCCAGCGCGCGCGATCGTTCACCGGGCCTTTGCTCCATCGCGCTCGCCGCGACCGTGTGCGTCAGGACGACGCCTGCTGTTATGCAGCCTGATCCGCCTCGGGGTCGAGCTGCACTTGCCGTACAGGCGGCTGCCGGCCAAGCGATGGCTGAGGATCGTGATCGCCAGCACCTTGACCTTGTAGGCGCCGCTCGGCAAATGCCTGAGCACCACGCTGTAGCGCGGGCCCTTGACGCTGCGCAGGTCCGCCGCCTTCTCGCCGTTCACCCACACGATCACGCGCTTGAGCGGATCGAACTTCGGGTCACGCAGGAGGATCTTCAACGACCCGCGACCGCGGCAGACGGTCGGCGGCGCAGGCAGCACGACCGCTTTTTTGAACGGCGCGCCCGCGCCCTGATCGGGCGGGGCGGGCGGCAGCGGAGCGATCGCGCTGGAGTCTACGCAGCCGTAGGTCGCATGACCGTAGCTGCCGTCAGCGGCGATCGTCGGCTGCGCGTCGCTGCCTGGGGCGCTGAAGCACACGCGCAGGAAGGCTTTGCCCCCGGCTTCGAGTACGCGCCACGCGGTGGGCCCGTCCAGCGGATTTGGCGCGCACGTCGGTTCAAAGTACCAGCGGTGCAGACCCCAGTAGGAGCCGTCGGCCTGCCGTCTCATTTCGATCCACATCTGCTCCTGCTTCGGATGTATGCACTTGGCGAACTTGGTGGGTGCGCTGACGATGCCGATCAGCGTGCCGTTGGCCTGGCCGACGACGTCCACTGCGCCGCCGTTGAACGACCACACCCGTTCGATGCCGACGTTGGCGGCGGCCGCGGATGCGCCGGCGCAGAGGCCCAGAACACCCACGCCACCGAGCAGCGCGGAGATGCGACGTATGCACGCGAGCAAGCTGAGCACAACCCTGCCTTGAGAGTCGGAAAAAGGGACGGTTCTCTCAAGAACTACTGAAGGGCCTGGCTTCTTTCGTGAGCTTCGCAAGTGCGAATCGATCGACTTCATCGGCGGGATGGAGCCATCAGGCCTGCCGACCATGCAGTACCTTTTTCCCCCTTGACCGGCGGGCGTCTACGGTTAGGCTCACTCGCAGTCGGCCGCTCCCTCATCATCGATGAGAGCGGAGATCGAGTGATAAGGACCGCTCACATGGATGACAGTTCGATTCGTTCAGCCTACGAGACGCCGCAGATCGTCGATTATGGCGACCTGCAGGCGCTGACGGCGGCGTGTCTGGGGGGCAGCGGCGGCGACGCCGGCTACCCCGGATCTGTCGGGGGATACACCGTCGGCCCGAGCAACCCTGCGGCTGGCTGCACATCAAGCCCCTGACAAACGACGTCAAAGCGCGTCGTGCGGTTAACGCGCGTCGCGCAGTCTCCCTCAGCACTTCAGCCGCCGACAGGCGGCTGAAGTGCTTTTGGGCGGGCGATCCCACGGTCCAACGAAGTCCAACGCAAGTCGTGAAGGAGATGCGTCGTTGATCCTGCATGCCCGAACATCGTCGCGGCAGTGCAACGGAGGGATACGCCACTAGCGAAAGTGGTGCTCGTATCGACAGAGCCAATGCGCAAGCCGCGAAGACACCGGCGGGCGGCCTGCTGGGGGCACTGATATCGGAGTCCGGCGCTCGAGATCGAATCGCGACGCTCCTGAGCGAGCAGGGGGTGAGAACGAGCCCCTTCGCGTCGGTCGCCGAGCTGCAGACCGCCTCGCCGGATCCATCTCCAGCGCTGATCGCGATCTCGCTCGACCGCGTCGATTCATCGCTGGCCAAGCAGATCGAATCGCTGCGGGCACGGTTCGAGCGGGCGCCGATCCTGCTCGTGTGCCGCCAGATCCAACGCTCGGAGATGCGCTCGATGCTGGGCCGCGGCGTGAGCGGGGTGGTCCTCCAAGACGAGCTCGCTCAGGCATTTGGTCCATGCGTATGCGCGATCCTCGCCGACCAGGTCTGCGTGCCGAGGGAGCACTGGCGAACGATCGAGCCTCCGGTGCTCTCGAGTCGGGAGAAGCAGGTTCTTGGCCTCGTCGTGATGGGCTACATGAACGGACAGATCGCACAGCATCTGTTCCTGGCGGAGAGCACTGTCAAGAGTCACCTCTCCTCCGCCTTCACAAAGCTCGGAGTGCGCTCGCGCAACGAGGCCGTGGAGCTGATACTCAACTCCGAGCGCGGTCTTGGTCTTGGGATTCTCGCGCTCGGCAGCGAGCCGCTGCAAACGGCCGAGGCCAGTGCGAGGCCAACGAATGGCGGTGCAACCCATCCCAGCCAAGCTCCTTACCGTCCGATCGGCATCTCCGACGACGCAGCCGTTGCGCGCAGCTGACGCTGTCCGCGTCGCCTCGTCTTCTATCGGCGACACGCTCGTGTTGTTGGGATACGTCGGTATGTGCCAGCGTAAGTGGTGTGTTCGCCCTGTAGGGACGAAGAAAGTCTGAGCTGATGTCTACTATCTTCTTGGTGAGGATTCAGGGACGAGTGCATGACGCTAAATTGAATGGATGCATCTTTCCGAAGGATGCGTCTTTCCGAATAGACCGATCCGCGCCGTAGCGGTGAGGGAGGAGCGGCCTGACCATTAACCCCCCGACTGACAACGCCAAGCGCGTTTTGACGCTTGAGCTCGATGCGTTTGCCGCGCAGGCGCTCGCTGCCGAGGCTGACCGGGCGGGCGTGGCCGTCGAGGAACTGGCCTCGTTCGCAGTCCAGTACTACCTGGCCGACCACGACAGCGGCCGCATCGCCCGCAAGCTGCCCCATTCGCTGCACCGCGCCGGAGCGCGGACGCTCGGAAAAGCCGACGCCGACTAGCGCGGCGGACTGCGCCTCGGAGCCTCGCTTGACTCGGCTGGCCGCTGTGAAACGGTCGCCGGCGCCAGTCCACGGCTCCTGAGCTCGGCCGCGACGCTGCGACGCCCGCGGTGGTGCAGGCCATGGATCGAGCCCTCGCTCTTACCTGTCATGTCGGCGATCTCCGAGGGCGAGAGCCCAACCAGGTGGCGCAGCATCACGACCTCGCGCTGGGCCTCGGGCAACGTAGCAAGCGCGTCGCAAAGGTCTTCGATTTGTGAGCCAGCCGCCGGCTCGGCTTCGGGTCGCCCGTTTGTGTGCCTGATCTCTTCGACTGGCACCGCCCGGACGTTGCGCATGTGGTCAAGCGCCGCGTTGCGTGCAACGCGCAGGACCCAAGCGAAAAACGGGACGTCCCGTTCCTGGTATTTGCCCAGCACCCTGATGAGCTTCGTGAAGACGTGTTGCGTTACGTCTTCGGCCTCGTGGTGGTCGTGGACGATGCTACGGACGTAGCCGAACACATCGTCGGCAAAGCGTGCGTAGAGAAAGCCAAGCGCCTCGCGGTCCCCTTCCTGCGCACGGCGAACCGCGCTTGACACGAGTCTGCTGTTTCGCGCCGCAAGCTCGTCCGCGCGCCCACCGCGCGCATCCAGCCCACCAGAGAAACTCATGCCGATGCGCCCCTCCCGCCGGCGAGGGGGTCGACGTACGCCGGCCTGCTCACTTTATGACCCTCCATGGTTTGCGAAGCTCCATTCCTTGCCAGCATGCGTGTTGCCAGACCACTGGCCACGACCGAGACGAATAAGTCGATTCCTATTCAGCTCGCATGGATCGGGCTGCCACCCAGACGCATAATCACTCTCTCCACCCCTGCCGTTCACGTCGACCATCTTCGCCGACGTTTGCATAGGAACGCGTCAGGTTGCGCGCAAATGTACGAGAAAAGGACCATGCGCGCAGCGGATGTCTCTGACTGCCGAGCTCCGTCGGGTTGTTAACTATGAAAGTTGTCATTTATTAGCTACAACTCACTGCGCCGTAACGCACGGGCGCCCCTCAGCGCGCATTTGGCGCACCTTCTTGTGCGCCAAATGCCGCTCGGGGGGAGAAACCGCTAGGTGGGGACGAGCCGTCCGAGGTCGTCGAGGTGAAACGAGCCCCTGAGTCGTTGGGCGGCTCTGGCAGGTTCCGCAAGCGCGACAGCAGCGTCTCAGGACGGGCCGTCACCGACACGAGCCGGCTGAGCGCCTCCCCAGCGCTCAGCCGTCTCGCCCCCTTGCCCCCGCTGCCCGAGCCTCGAACGCCCGGACCAAGCTCTTCGCCGCCCTGGCTAGGCCCAGCTCGCCGTGTGCCGGCGATCTCCACCTTCTGTCGGCTGTTCGCGGCGCACGCGACGATCCGGGCGCAGCACCGGGCCCACTCGCCCGCCCACCATGCGCAGCACGTATGCGTCGCGCCGGCAGTCGTAGCGGAACGCCGGGCTGAGAAGCATCAGCCAGTGCCGGGCAACATAGTGGCGTGGTCGTCTAACGGTCCGCAAATCTCGTCATCCCTGACAGGGAAAGCTTGTGCAGTTTTGCACATCTGCGGTCGATTTGTGCCCTTAGCGCAGCTTTTGCGAGGCTCGCGCGCTGAACGGCTTCTCCTCGTCGAGCGTTCCCGGCCCGGACAGCTCGAAGGCGCTGTGCAGGAGCTGCACGGCCTGCTGCACGCGATCGTGGTCGATCACGCAGGAGATCTTGATCGGCGAGGTCGAGATCATGTCGATGTTGACGCCCTCGCGGGCGAGCACGCCGAACACCTTCGCCGCGACTCCCGGGTGCGAGCGCATGCCGGCGCCGACGATCGAGACCTTGCCCATCTCCTCGTGCGCGTGCAGCTCGACGAAAGCCTCGCCCGTCAGCGGCTCCAGCGCGGCGCGGGCCGCGCGCAGGTCCTCGCGCGGCAGCGTGAAGGAGATCTCCGCCTTGCCGCCCGCCGAGGAGGGCTCGTTCTGCACGATCATGTCGACGTTGATGTTCACGTCGGCGAGCGCCGCGAAGATGCGCGCGGCGGCGCCCGGCTCGTCGGGGACGCCGATCAGCGTCATCCGCGCCTCGGATGTCGAATGGGTGACGGCTGTGATCAGCGGCTGCTCCATCGTTTCTCCCTCTGCGACGACAACGGTACCTGGCGCGTCTTCGAATGACGAGCGGCAGTGGATGCGCACGCCGTGGTTGCGCGCGTACTCGACCGAGCGCAGCTGCAGCACGCCGGCGCCCGAGGCGGCCATCTCGAGCATCTCCTCGAAGGACACCGTCGCCAGCTTGCGCGCGTCGGGCACGAGCCGCGGGTCGGCCGTGTAGACGCCAGAGACATCGGTGTAGATCTCGCACACCTCGGCGCCGAGCGCGGCCGCGACGGCCACGGCCGTCGTATCGGATCCGCCGCGGCCGAGCGTCGTCACGTTGCGCGCCGTGCCCGAGACGCCCTGGAAGCCCGCGACGAGCACGACGCTGTTCTCCTCCAGCGCCGCCTTGATGCGGTCGGCGCGCACGTCGATGATGCGCGCCTTGGTGTGCGACTCGTCGGTGACGATTCCCGCCTGCGAGCCGGTCAGCGAGATGGCGCGATGGCCGAGGTCGTTGATCGCCATTGCGCACAGCGCGCAGGAGATGCGCTCGCCGGTGGACAGCAGCATGTCCATCTCGCGCGGGTCGGGCGCGTCTGACACCTCGTCGGCCATCGCGATCAGCTCGTCGGTCGTCTTGCCGCGCGCCGACAGCACCGCGACGACGCGATGGCCGAGCTCGCGCTTGTCGACGATGCGACGCGCGGCGCGCTTGATGCGCTCCGCGTCGGCGACCGACGTGCCGCCGAACTTCATCACGACCACTCCAGACATTCCCCGCAGGATATTGGCGATCAGAGCGAGCGACGGCCGGCGAGCGCCTTGCCGAGCGTGACCTCGTCGGCGTACTCCAGGTCCGAGCCGACCGGCAGCCCGCTGGCCAGCCGCGTGACCGTCAGCTCGGGCGCGCGAACGCGCAGCTCCTCGGCGATGTGCAGCGCCGTCGCCTCGCCCGTCGTCGTCGGGTTCGTCGCCAGCACGACCTCGCGCACGCGCTCCGCGCCGGCGTCCGCGCCGGCGCTGGCGCCGTTGGCGTCCGGCGCCACGCGCGCGAACAGCTCGGCGATCTTCAGGTCCTCGGGATCGATTCCTTCGATCGGCGACAGCGCGCCGCCGAGCACGTGGTAGACGCCCTGGTACTCGTGCGTGCGCTCCATCGGGATCACGTCGCTGGGCTCCTCCACGACGCAGATCACACCGTGGTCGCGCCGCGAGTCCTGGCAGATGCGACAGCGCGGTTCGTCGGTGAGGTTGAAGCACACGTCGCACAGGCCGATGCGCTCCTTGACCTCGCGGATGGACTCCGCCAGCGCGGCCGCGTCGTCGGCGGAGGCGCGCAGGATGTGAAAGGCCAGGCGCTGCGCCGTGCGGTTGCCGATGCCGGGCAGCTTGGACAGCTCGCTGATCAGGCGCTGGACGGGCGGCGCGTAGGAGGTGGACACGGGCGAGCGAGCTCTACAGCCCCGGCAGGCCGAGGCCGCCGAGGTTGCCCATGTCCAGGCCGCCCGATGCGCCGCCGAGCTTGCGCGCGGCGAGCTCCTGCGCCATCCGCAGCGCCTCGTTGACGGCCGCGAGCACCATGTCGCAGAGGATCTCGACGTCCTCCGGGTCGACCGCCGCCGGGTCGATCTCGATCGACTTGACGTTCAGGTCGCCGGAGATCTTCACCGTGACCATCCCGCCGCCGGCGGACGCCTCGACGATCTCGTCCTTGAGCTGCTCCTGGGCGAGCTCCATCTCGTGCTGCATCTTCTGCACCTGCTGCATCATCTGCTGCATGTTCGGCATGCGCGGTTGCTTGGGCATGTCAGACGCCTTTCTCCTCGCTGGTCACGGCCTCGGCGCCATCGGCATCGCCGCCATCGCCATCGGCGTCCGCGCCATTGGCCTCGCCGCCATCGGCCTCGCCCGTCAGCTCCTCGGCGTCGAACTCCTCGATGAAGCGCTTCAGCCACTCCTCCTCGCTGCCGCTCGGCGGCGGCGCTGCGTCCTGCGCCACGATCCCGTCCTGCAGCTCGTATGACAGCCGCCAGCGCCGCCCCGTTATGTCGTGCAGCGCCGCCGTGACCGCGGCGCGATTGTCCGGGTTCTCGGCTTTCTTCTTCAAGAACGGCGCCGTCGCGGAGAACGCCACGACGAGGTCCTGGCCCGTCACCTCGACCGGGCGCGCCTCCTCGATGCACGCGCCCAGCAGGGCGTTGTCGGTGCGCACGAGATCGACGACCGCCGGCCACCACGCCAGCAGCGGCGCCAGGCCCTCGGCGACGCTGGCGGCCGACTGCGCGTCGGGTCGTGACGGCTCGGGCACGGCGGCCGCCTGCTGCGGGCGATCCGCGCGCTCGGGCACGTCCGCCGGCTGCTCCAGGCGATCCGAGCGCTCCGGCACAGCCGCGATCGAAGCGACGGACACCGCCGCGGGCGATGCGTCGACGGGCGCGTCCGTGCCCGACGCGGACGGCGCGGAGTCCACGCGCGCAGGCGCGGGCGCGGGCGCGGCGGGCGCGGGGGACGCGGCGTCGACGGGCGCGGACGTGGGCGCGGCGGGCGCAGGCGTCTGCGCGGCGGGCGCTGCGCGCGCGTCGGCGATGGCCACAGGTCCGCGAGGTTGGCTCGGGCTCGGGGCGACCTCGCGCGGGGCGACGTCGCGCTGCGCGGCGACGGCGCTGACGTCGCCGCGCTCCAGGCGCTCGATGCGCGCGAGCAGCGCGCCGGTGGAGGAGTCGACGTCGGGCCTGGCGCTCTTGACGAGCGCGAGCTCCAGGCGCGTGCGCCCGTCGGCGCCTGCGCGCACGGCCTCCATGGCGGCGCCGAGCGCTTCGAGCAGGCGCACGACGACGGCGCCCGGCACGCGCTCGGCCTGCGCCTGCAGCGCTGCGTCGGCCTCGGGCGTGAGCGACAGCTCGCCGGGCACTTCGCCGAGCGTCTGCACGACGAGCAGCTCGCGCGCGCGCACCTCCAGATCGCCGGCGAACGACGATGCGTCGCGACCCTGCTCGGCGCACTCGGCGAGCACGACGAGCGCGCGTCGCGCGTCGCCGGCGGCGACCGCGTCGACGGTCTCTTCGAGCAGGCGGGCGTCGGCGACGCCGAGCACGGCCAGCACGTCGGCGAGCGCTATCTGCGAGCCGCTGTAGGTGACGATCTGCTCGAGCGTGCCGAGCGCGTCGCGGAAGCTGCCGGTGGCCGAGCGCGCGAGCGCGGAGACGGCCTCGGCGGGGATGTCGATGCCTTCGGCCTGCGCCGTGCGGCGCACGACGCTGGCGATCTGCTCGACGGTCGGGCGGTGGAAGTCGAAGCGGTGGCAGCGATCGACGACCGTCGCGGGCACCTTCTGCGCCTCGGTCGTGGCGAGCACGAAGACGGTGTTCGGCGGCGGCTCCTCGAGCGTCTTCAGAAAGGCGTTCCAGGCGGCGGTGGAGAGCATGTGCGCCTCGTCGAGGATGTAGACCTTGCGCTTGCCGCTGACGGGCGCGTAGGCGACGCTCTCGCGCAGCTCGCGGATGTCGTCGACGGAGTTGTTGGACGCGGCGTCCATCTCGATCACGTCCAGCGAGCTGGCGCGCGCGATCGACAGGCACGACTCGCACTGGCCGCACGGCTCGATGGTCGGTCCCTGCTCGCAGTTCAGGCACGCGGCGAGGATCTTGGCCATGGACGTCTTGCCGGTGCCGCGCGAGCCGACGAACAGGTAGGCGTGGTGCACCTTGCCGCGCGCCACGGCGTTGCGCAGCGTGCGCACGACGGGCTCCTGGCCGACGACCTCGGCGAACGTACGCGGGCGGTGCCTGCGGTACAGCGACCGCTGCGACTGTTGTGGCTGCTGTTGCTCAGACACCTCCAGGCTGAGTCTACCCACGCCCGCGACCCCACCCGAGCGGCCGCGCGAGCGGGTAGCGTGCGCGCTCGTGACCGCCTCGATCAAGCCTCGCGTCGAGCGTCTGGCGGCGCTGCCGGCGGTGATCGCGGGGGCCGTGGCGCTCCGCCTGATCGCCGGCGTGGGCTTCGCAAACTACGACACGCTGTACGCGCTTACGTGGGGCGGGCAGCTGGCGCGCGGCGAAACGCCGGCATACGACCTGCCGATCGCGCCGACGCCGCATCCGCTGGTCGAGGCGCTGGGCGTGGTGCTCTATCCGCTGGGGCCGCGCGCGGTCGAGCAGATCGCCGTATGGCTGGGCTTCGCGGCGCTGGCGGCGTGCGGCTGGGTGGTCTACCGCCTGGCCAGCCTGTGGTTCGGGCGCGCGGCGGGCGCGCTGGCGGCGCTGATCCTGCTGACGCGCGTGCCGCTGCTCTCCTACGGCGTTCGCGCCTACGTCGACGTGCCCTATCTGCTGCTCGTGCTGGGCGCCGTGCTCGTCGAGGCGCGCCGCCGCGACGCAGCGCGCGCGCCGGCGGGCGCGCCGGTGCTGGCGCTGCTGGCGCTGGCCGGATCGCTGCGGCCGGAGGCGTGGGCGTTCTCGGGGCTGTACTGGCTGTACGTGGTGCTCTACGAGCGCCGCGCGGGGGCGTCGCGGTGCGCCGCAGCAGGCCCAGCGCAGGGCGGCGCGTCAAGCGCCGAGCGATCGCAACGCGAAGCCGCGCGCCCGCGCTCGCGCCGGGCGCTGGCCGGGCTGGCGCTGCTCGCCGCGGCGGCGCCGCTGGTGTGGCTGCTGAGCGACCTGGCGATCACGGGCGACGCGCTGTGGTCGCTGACGAACACGCGCCACACGGCGCAGGCGCTGGACCGCATCACGGGCATCGCCAACGTGCCGGAGTACGTGCCGCGACGGGTCGGCGAGATCCTGCGACCGCCGGTGCTGGCCGGCGCGGCGCTGGGCGGCGTGCTGTCGCTGCTGTGGCTGCGCCGCCGCGCGATCGCCGCGGCGACGGCCGGCGTGGCCGCGGTGCTGGTGTTCGTGGCGGTGGCGGCGGCGGGGCTGCCGATCAACACGCGCTACGGCTTTCTGACGGCGGCGGTCCTGTGCGTGTTCTGCGGCGCGGGCGTGTTCGGCTGGACGCGCTTGGACGCAAGCGACGCGCGCCGGCGCTGGTGGATGGCGGGCGGCGCGCTGGCGCTCGTGGCGCTCGTGGCGTTCACGCCGTCGCAGTACAAGAGCGCGCACCGCGAACTGGACAAACTGGCGCGCCAGCAGGAGATCCAGGACGACCTGCTGGCGCTCGTGGACAGCCACGCGATCAGCTTGCGCTGCGGGTCGGTGGAGGTGCCCAACCACGCGCCGGTGCCGCTGCTGGCGCTGTATCTGAAGACGAGCCCGGCGAACGTCGTCAGCGGGCAGGTCGGCACGGTCGCCGACGGCGTGTACGTCGACCCGGCGAGCAGGGAGGTCGAACAGGACTACGTGCTCGACCCGCACGACCCGCACCGCCCGGTGAACGTGCCGCCCGGCTTCATGGAGTCGCACGCAAACGTCTCGTGGCTGATCTTCCAGCACTGCGCCTAGCGCCGGCAGGCCTGGCCGCACAGACGCAGAGGCGCATCGAATAAATAAATAAATAAATAAGAGAGAACGAGTGCGCACGAGCGGAACGTGCGCCATCGTATCTACAGGGTATATACGATGGCTATCGCGCTGCGCGAAGCGAAACAAGCGCGCGCAGCGGACCGTGCACCCCACGTCGAGACACCGCCTGCCGATCGCCTGATCGACGCCCGCGACTCCGGTCCGGGAACGCCCGCTGCGCCTGCCGGGGATCGCTTAAGGCTGCTTCCTTCCGGACCTGACCTGGTTCACAAGCCGACACCGCGCGGGACCCGGACCATCGACGCCCCGGACGACGGAGCGACCGGAGCGAATCCCTCGGAGGGGAGTTCAGCCCCGCTAGAGCGGATTGCGGATTCAGGGCACCGCTACCTCCCCGCCTAGCACGGTCCACGGCCGATCCTAGCGCCGATCGCCGCGCGCGCGGCGCCGGACGGCGAAACGAGCGCCCGCCGAGAGACAGCGGGCGCGTGCGCGCGCCAACTCCGTTAGGCTGCGCGACCGTGAACTACTTCAGCGACCTCTCCACACGTCTCCCGCGCGCTCGCTCGCGCGCCACCATCGGCCTGGCGACGCTCGCCGCGGCGGGCCTGATAGCAGGCTGCGGCGGCAGCGGATCGAGCAGCACGATCGGCGTCGGCAACGAGAACAAGTCCGACGAAGCGCTGGTCAAGGCCGGCGAAACGGCCGTGGCGAAGACGCCCACGAGCGGCCCGCTGGCGAGCGAACCGAAGGTCACGCCGCCGAGCGGCCCGGCGCCGGCGAAGCTTGAGAAGAAAGACCTGGTCGTGGGCACGGGCAAGGAAGCGAAAGCGGGCGACACGGTGACGGTGAACTACGTCGGCGTCCTCTACAAAGGCGGCAAGGAGTTCGACGCGTCGTGGAAACGCAAAGAACCGTTCCAGTTCAAGCTCGGCCAGGGGCAGGTCATCAAGGGCTGGGACCAGGGCGTGGCCGGCATGAAGGTCGGCGGCCGTCGCGAGCTGGTCATTCCGGCCGAACTGGCCTACGGCAAGACCGGCTCGCCGCCGGCGATCCCGGCGAACGCGCCGCTGGTGTTCGTGGTCGATCTGCTCGGCACGTAGGCTCGCCGCCGACGATCCGCACGATGGCGCGCGCGCGATCGCCCGGGCGCCGGTCCGGCCGCCCGCGCGCTTCGGCGCCGGCGGCGCTGTGCGGCGTCGCGCTCGCGCTCGTGCTCGTGCTCGCCGGCTGCGGCTCCGCGAGCAGGCAGTCGACGCCCGCGGCGCTGAAGCTCCAGCGCGAAGACCTCCTGACGGCCAGCCGGGCGCTGCAGCGAGCCGCGGGGCCGACCGCGCGCGAGGTGGCGGCGGCGAAGGCGGCGTGGCCGCTGATCGCCAACGGGCTTCCGGCGAACGCGAGCAGCGTGTCCGACGCGACGGCGTTCGGCCAGGCGACGCTGGCGGCGGCGCGCCTTCGCATGCCGGCGCTGTTCGGCGAAGCGCAGGCGCGCTCACTGGCCGGTCCGGCGGGCCAGCTCGCCGGGCTGTTTCGCAGCTACGTGCTGCTGAGCGCGCGCGGCTGGAAGCTGCTCGGCGCGCAGCTCGCGCAGATCGAGTCGGGCTCGCCGGCCAGCGCGCGCTTCGCCTCCGAAAACGCGCCGCTGTACATCGAGAGCATCTACGACGGCCACTTCACGCTGGCGCAGATCGGCAAGAAGCTGCTCGCCGCCTACGACAAGCTCGGCGGCGCGGCGGCGTTCGGCGCCGCGCTGACGCGGGCCGAAGTGGACGCGCTCGCGCGGACGTACTCCGAAGCCAGCGACCGGCTGCACCCGCACGTGGCCGTGCGCGTCGGCTCCTAGCCTCGGCCCGAGCGCTCGGTGCGAGCGCTCGGCGCGAGCGACGACCTGACAAGATCGGACCAGCGACGCGATCCGGCGTCGCGTGCAACTGCAACGGGAGGAAGCGAACATGGCCGAGCGAAACCGCCGCCTGGTGCTGGCCGAGCGTCCGACGGGAATGGTCGACGACAAAACCGTGCGCCTGGAGCAGGCCGACGCGCCCGAGCCGGGCGACGGCGAGGCGCTGGCGCGCGTGCGCTACATCTCCATCGACCCGACGATCCGCACGTGGATGGACGACGCGCCGGGGTACCTGCCGCCGATCGCGATCGACGAAGTGGTGCGCGCCGGCGGCATCGTGGAGGTCGTGCGCAGCAACTCCGATAAGCACAAGCCGGGCGACCTGCTGTTCGGCTTCAGCGGCTGGCAGGACTACGTCATCGCCAGCGAGGCCAACGGCTACCAGCCGCTGCCCGACGGCGTCTCGCCGACGCTCGCGCTGAGCCTGTTCGGCATCACCGGCATGACCGCGTACTTCGGCCTGATCGACGTCGGCAAGGTGAAGCAGGGCGACGTGGTCGTCGTCAGCGGCGCCGCCGGGGCGACCGGCTCGACGGTCGGCCAGATCGCCAAGATCAAGGGCGCAGGCAAGGTCATCGGCATCGCCGGCGGGCCGCAGAAGTGCGCGTCGATCGTCGACGAGCTGGGCTTTGACGAGGCGATCGACTACAAGTCCGAGAACGTCGCCGCGCGCCTGCGCGAGGCCGCGCCCGACGGCATCGACCTGTACTTCGACAACGTCGGCGGAGAGATCCTCGACGCCTGCCTGGCGCAGCTGGCGCTGCGCGGGCGCATCGTGCTGTGCGGCGCGATCGCCAGCTACAACGAGTCGGGCACCGGCAAGGGCATCGCCAACACGTCCAACCTGATCGTCAAGCGCGCGCGCATGGAGGGCTTTTTGATCCTCGACTACTTCGACCGCCTCGACGAGGGTCGCGCCGCGGTCGCCGGCTGGCTGGCCGAAGGCAAGATCAAATCCTCCGAGCACATAGTCGAGGGGCTGGAGAACGCGCCCGAAGCGCTCAACCTGCTGTTCACGGGCGGCAACACCGGCAAGGTCATCGTCAAGGTCTGAGCGAGCGTCTGCGCGGCGCTGGACGACCTTCGATCGGCCGGCGCACCGCGCGCTACGCGCCGGCGGCGTCGCCGGGCAGCTCGGGCGCGCCGTCGGCGTCGGCCTCCTCGCGAACCAGCCACTCGGCGACGGCGCTGACGACCAGGCCGTCGGCGGCGTGCGGCAGGCCGACCAGCGTCTCGCCGAGCTCGGCGGAGACGAACGTGACGTCGCCCGGCGCGAGCAGCCGCGACCAGTCGTCGTGGTCGTCGCCGAGCTCTTGCGCCGGGCCGCCGGCGACGCGGCGCGCCATCTCGGCGACGATGCCCGGCCCGTGCGCATCGTCGGCCTCGACGCGCGTGCGCACGACGCCCAGGCGCGCGGCGTTGCCGCGCACGAGCGCCACGGGCGGCGCCGGCGAGTCGCGATCGGCGGCGGCGGGCGACGCGGCGGCGGCGCGGTCCTGCTCGCCTGGCGGATCGGCGACGAGCACGAGCGTCGCTTCCTGCGCGCGGCCGACGCGCAGCGCGCCGTGCAGCACGGAGCGGTCGACGATGGTCATCAGCTGACCGTCGACGCCGACGGAGCTGACGACCTCGCGCAGGCGCGCGAGCGCCTGCTTGGGCGCGAACGGCGCCGCCTCGGGCACGACGAGCACCGGGTGCACGACGCCGCCGTCGGCGCGCGCGATGCGGTGGGCGATCGTCAGTGCGCCGGCCGCGGCGTCGGCGTCGGCGACGCCGACGACGACGCGCGTGCCGAGCGGGCTCGGCCCCTGCGGCGAGGCGACGTGACCGCTCGCGCGCGCGCCGACGATCGTGGAGGCGAGCACGCTGACGAAGATGACGACGAGCACGGCGTTGACGACGGCGCTGCTGAACAGGCCGAGCTGGAAGCCGATGACGGTCGCGGCGAGCGTCGCGGCGGCCTGCGCGGCGCTGAGCGAGAACAGCAGGCCCGCCTGCGCGCGCGAGAACCCGAACAGGCGCGCGGTGATCTGCGCGGCGAGCGCCTTGCCGCCGAGGCAGGCGAGGATGAACAGGCCGGCGAGGCCGAGCGTTTCGCCCTTGACCATCACCGCGGGGTTGAGGATCAGGCCGACGGACACGAGGAACACGGGGACGAAGACGGCGCCGCCGAAGAACTCGATGCGATCCATCAGCTCGCCCTCGTTGGGAACCAGGCGGTTCATGCCGAGCCCGGCGAAGAAGGCGCCGACGATGCCCTCGATGCCGAACAGCTCGGCGACCGTCGCGGCGGACAGGAAGGCGGTTATGGCGACGACGTAGCGGACGGCGCGTTCGGCGCCGAACCAGCGAAAGGCGAGCCGGCGAGCCGCGGCAGGACGAACAGGCTGAAGCCGATCAGCACGACCAGGCCGACGACGATCTGTGCGCCGACGTCGAGGCTGGAACGGTGCCCGGCGACCGAGCCGGCGACGGCGGCGAGCACGACCAGCGCCAGCGTGTCGGTCAGCACGGTCGAGCCGACGGCCGTGGCGACGGCGGCGTCGGAGGCGAGCCCGGCCTCTTTGACGGCCGGGTAGGTGATCAGCGTGTGCGAGCCCAGCAGCGCGCCGAGCAGCAGCGCGGCGAGCGTTTCCCAGCCGAGCGCGACGCCGACGATCGTGCCGAGCGCGAAGGGGATCGCGAACGTGAGCAGGCCGAACGTGACGGCCGAGCGGCGGTGCTTGCGCAGCAGGTTCAGGTTGAGCTCCACGCCGGCGACGAACATCAGGTACAGCAGCCCGAGCTGGCCGAGATCGGGCAGCGTGTTGTTGCCGGCGCCGATCAGCGACAGGCCGTGCGGGCCGATCGCGTAGCCGCCGACGAGCAGGCCGATGATGCCGGGGATGCCCGCGCGACGGAACAGCACCGGACCGAGCAGCAGCACGGCGAACACGACCAGGAACTCATACGGCGCGCCTTTGGGCGTCGATATGTCGATCAGCGCGGGCGTCATTCCTCGGCCCTCAGCACGGGGATGTCCTCGGCGGAGCCTTCTTCGAGGTCGGCGTGCAGCCAGCGCCGGCCGAGCCGGTCGATCTCGCCTTCGGCCTTCAGGCCGCGAATCGCCGAGTCGACCGCTTCGACGTTGTCCGAGCCCGACGGCAGCGCCACGCCGAGCTCGGCTTCGCTCGGCAGCTGCGCGGCGACCTCGTAGCTGCGCGGCGCTTCGCGCGCATACGCCAGCGCGACCGGGAGGTCGAGCATCGCGGCGTTGGCGCGACCCGCGCGCAGCGCCGCCAGCACTTCGCCCTGGTGCTCGAGCACGAGCGGGCGGCTCGCCGGTTCGATCGACGCTTCGAGCGCCGTCTTGAGTGATGTGTCGCCCTGCACCGAG
>Ga0207671_10001613_pt1 | contig 25663 bp, 37 predicted proteins | sample KBSC24metaG_FD_184352 | JGI IMG/M metagenome (GOLD analysis project Ga0207671, IMG submission 184352) | Corn rhizosphere microbial communities from Kellogg Biological Station, Michigan, USA - KBS C2-4 metaG (SPAdes) (version 2) | ecosystem: Host-associated > Plants > Roots > Rhizosphere > Soil... | reverse complement strand
CGCCTTTCCATCCCCTGAATCTTTCGGCATTGGCGTGTCTCCCCTCGCAGTGTTATGCTCCCCAGTCGCTGCATGTGTCAAATTCTTTTAAGTATCGATCGCTTGCAAACACGCTAAGCCCGCGACCGCACGTGTAAAAAATCGATCGGTGTGTTTTGTTATTGCACACCCTCAAGCTGTGGCAGTAGAAGAGGATACCATGGGGAATCAATGCTAGCGCCAATGTTGCCGCAGTATCCGTTTGACTTTCGGCAAGCGCAGCGCTTTATCACCGCGCTTACAGGATCGCAAGCCACAGCCCTCGTATTGCAGTTTGTCGACGACACAGCCAAGAAACGAAAAGAATACAACCGTGTGCATATCGGCAGCTTGCCGCAGCTCACCGATATCATCGGCAAGTTGAACGCCGCACAACGCGCCGCCTACGTGCAGATCAACGCAGGCAGGCGCGGCAAGCATGCGATCACCGGCGTGCGCGCTTGCTTTGTGGACGACGACGGCACCAGCTTGTTGCCGCCCATCCCGCGGCTACCACCGTCGATCGTCGTCGCGTCATCCGAAAGCAACCGCAACCGGCATTATTACTGGCTGCTTGCCGACGGGCAATCGATTGACAAATGGAGCGACGTACAGCGCCACCTCGCGCTCTTCTATGGCACCGACAAGAGTATGGTGAATCTCGATCGTGTAATGCGCTTGCCGGGCACGTGGAACATGCATGGCCCCTGCCCTGATGAGACGTGCGCGAAGTGCAGCAAACGGCGGCGAGTGGCCCCCGAGCGCGTCACGCTGCTTGAAGCCTACCCCGAACGAAAATACACGTACGAAGAGATTTTAGCGGCGCATCCGCTTCCCGCAGCGCTCATCCAACAGCCTGCGCTGTCGTCGTCTGCCCCCCGCGAAGCTGCTACAGATTCGGCCATTGCGACGGCCAAACGAATTGGCTACTGGCTTACAGCGATGGCCGTCCCCCACACCCAAATCAACGACGTGACCTTTCGATTGCGCCGTTGCGCGTTCAATCCTGCTCACGTCGAGAAACTGATGATCCGTGTGCAGTCGCGCGGAGGCATATGGGCGGGTTGCTGGCATGACTCCTGTGGGGGCAACGTAAACCGCTGGGCCGAACTAAAAGACAAAGTCGGTGGGTGGGCGTCGGATGCAGCGCCATTCACTCGCGGCGACGATATCGAGTTAGCACAGCGGCTTTTGACGGATTTGGCTGGCACCCATGAGGAGGCGCTCGTGGGTACGCAAGATGAGCTATGGCGCTACGATTCTGCGTCGGGCTTGTGGGTGAGCTATGATGACAATGAGCTGTACCAAATCGTGTCGCGCTACGCTGGCAAGCGCGTGGGCAAGAAATTGTTGCGGCTCAACCATAAAAATATCCACAACGTCATTTCCGCGGCCAAGACGCTGAGCGGTGATGCACGGTTCTTCGGCGAGGCGCCCCCAGGCGTAGCGTTCACCAATGGCGTCTTGATGGCTACACCCAACGGCGCCGCGTTCGTTCCCCACGATGCGGAGAATCGCTTGAACCTGGGGCTACCGCACGCGTACGCCGCGGATGCGCGGTGCGATCGGTGGCGAACGTATTTGGCCGCTTGCTTCGAGGGGGATGAAGACGCGGCAGAGAAGATCGATCTGTTGCAGGAGTTTCTAGGCGCCTGCTTAATTGGCATTGCCCCCCGGTATCAGAAAGCGCTCGTGCTGTACGGACAGATGGGCGAAAATGGAAAAAGCGTCTTCACGCACGTTGCCTCTGAGCTATTTCCAAAAGAACAGCGGCAAAGCATCAAGCCCCAGGACTGGGGCAAGGAATATTATAAAGCCGCGTTGGCTGGCGTGCGCCTCAACGTGGTGTCTGAGCTGCCCGAAGCAGAGATTGTGAGCGGTGACAGCTTCAAAGCGGTGATCTCGGGCGATGAAATGGATGCGCGCAACCCCTCAGGGCGGCCGTTCCAACACGCCCCCATCGCAGGGCACCTCTTCGCTTGCAATCGCCTACCGGGCACCGCAGACCACACCAACGCCTTTTGGCGGCGATTCCTCATCGTCGAGTGGAATCGGACGTTCCCCATGGGGCACCCGATGCGTGACGACACGCTCAAAGAGTCGTTGGTGGCCTCCGAAATGGCTGGCATTGCCGCCTGGGCTGTCGCTGGCGCGTCCCGTCTGCTAGCCCGCGGGGCCTTCACCCTACCTGCGTCGCATCACAAGCTGTTGCGCGGGTGGCGCGTCGAAGTGGATAGCGTGGCAAGCTTTCTTGCGGAGTGCTGCGAGATTGACGATTGCGAGCGCACGCCGATGCGAGAAATCTACCCCTACTTCAAGCGTTGGTGCGAGGAGGCGGGCAGGCGCCCAATTGCAAATTCTACCTTCGGCCGTCGCCTGCGGGAAAACAAGGTGTACACGGTGGAGGGCGATCACTTCCCCTACTATGGCCTAATCGTTAGACAAAGTGTCAAAAAGCAGTGGCAGTACGACGTATTTTGAAATTAGGTGGCTACTCGAGTCGCCGGGGGGCAAGCGCTTTTTGCACGCAGGTACTTTTCCTCAATGATTCCCGATTTTTAAATTCAAAAATTGAAAATACCTGGGGGTACTGGGGGCAAAAACGGGGGTCAGGGTTGTATATATGATGTTACTCCTACATGTGTGTCTTGAATAATATCAAATAGTTAGGATATAAAGTAGAGGTTAAGTACTTGATATTATTCAATAACTACATGTAGGAGTAACATGCTCAGGTGGCTATAACTTGAGAAAATACCCCCAGATCCCCCAGGTCCCACAGGTGGATCAATAGGTTAGATAATATCAAATTAGCTAAGTACCTGTAATCACACCTGGGTGTAGGACATGTGCCACCCACAGGCAACCCACAGGCAAGGAAGGCTGATGGAGTCCGAACATGAATGGTTTCCGTATGTTGGCCGCGGAACCGCAACACTCTCGCGTTGGCTGCGTTGTGGCCACTGCGGTGTGGTGATACCCGCAGCGAGTCGCCGCACGTGGGACCTGCTAGCGCCGCGATGCAGGGGGCTGGGCGTCTTCGACGCAGAGCAGAACGACAGCGACAGCCCAGGCGAGGGGGCGAAGAAAAAATAATCGGTACCGATCGTTTTCTTGTTGACGAAAATGATCGGTGGCGTTAGATTAGTTTCATGAGCACGACGGAGGGCACGACGATGACGAAGCCGTATGAAATTTTTGGTAGTTGGCAGTGGCAAGCGGTCTGGGTGGAGACGTTCATTTTCATCGCTCGCGGACACGCGCCCGTTTGGGCCTGGGAGCGCTGCAAGTGAGCACGATGGAGGACACGACGATGATGAAGCGTCTCAGTTATTACGACGGCTATTTCTACCATCACGTGGAAGTCTACGCGCAGAAGTACGGCGCGCGGTTTCTGCCGATCATTCATCGCTCCGGTTCCGCTCCAATGATCGCAGGCGGCGAGGGCAAGCGGCCGAAGTGGAACGAACCTAGCTGGACCGCGCCCGCGTTCGATATGGCGCGCGAAATGGGCATCGGAGCGCCGGCCGATGCGCCTACGTTCGCGACCGCGGGCGAAGCGGAGGCGTACGCTAAGGCGCACGCTGACAAGACGATCGGCGGTTATTGCCGCGATAACTACTATCGCCCGTAACCCTGCACAGCGCGCCCGAGTGCGACGGGCGCGCGATGGAGGGCACGACGCTGAATAAAAAAGGCCCCGTAGCGCCTGGGGAGGAACGCTACGGGGCCACTCGGAGGCCACCCGCAGGGGAACGGGCTGTCAATTTGGAAGCCTCGCACGCCGTTCGTTTTCTGTCAAGCGCGCATCCCCAAAACGCAGTAGAATCGATCGCATGAGCGGCAAACTGTTGCAATTCGAAGATGAGCGCTTGGACTCGATCAGCGAAGAAGAATTCCAGGAGCGGCTTGGGCGCCTCCGCATGAAGATGCTGATCGACGCTGAGGGCGTTTGGCGTTCGTTGGTGGGGCTCGCGAAGTATGGGCTAGATGAGCAAACCCAACTCGCCGCGCAGAAAGTCGCGTTGGCGTACACGCTGGGCATCCCTGTGCAGCGCACAGAGGTGACGCAGAAGGGTGGGAACGGTGGCCCGTCGCCATTGCCGCCATTGGAGGCGCTCAGCAACGATGAGCTGCAAGCGCTCAATGTCATTCGCAACGCTCAGCGTAGGCGAGCGCTTGCAAGTGGCGATGATGACAAGTAAATAAAAAATGATCGGTGCCGTGCATTTTTCCTCTTGCTAAATCGATCGGGACCGATTAGATTTACAACATGAGCACGATGCAGACGGAAACGGTGGCTTTCGAGATTCAAATCGTTCGTTGCGTCACGGGCACGCATCTTCATCGCAGCTTGGTTGGCAAGGCGTCGACTTTCTGCGGCAAGCGTAAGGCGTCGACGGTCAGCAACACGCGCGGCGCCTTGTGCCCCCGTTGCTTCCGTAAGAGCGCTCGCGAGGTTGGCGCCGCTATCGTTGCCGCGTTTTCGGTGTGGGCATGAGCACGACGGTTGGAAAAAAGAGCGCAAACGAAGCGGTTGGCCTCATGGCCACGGAGCGCAATGGCCTCGCGCTCATCAAGACTGAAGAACAGTTTGAACCGGAGTACATCGTCGAGGGTGAGACGGTCATTCTGTTTCGCAACACCACCTGGGGAGGGGGCAACTGATGGAAACGCGATTGCAGCTTGTGTTTTCACTCGCAGGGAATCCCGCGTTGATGTCGGAAGCGGACATGTTTCGCATGGCGCGAGAGATTGGCGCCATGGAGCCGCGCGACATTGCACGCGAGGCGTGGACGCTGCGGCAGACGATTTCGAACGTTGTGCGCTACGTGGTGGTGCCCTGATGGAAGCGTGTTGGATCTGTCAGATGGGTGGCGAGCACAAGGCGGGCAAGTTGCGCGAGCTGGGCATCGGTGAGAGCCGATTTTCCATCACGCTCTGCACCGTCCACGCCTTCGATATCGAAATGCTCGCCGGGGACGGCGGGCAGGCTGTTCCGCTCACAATCGATACGGAGGTGAGCATTTGCATTCGCAACCTACAGGTGTACCCATGAGCGATGAGGTGATTGAGATTCGCGTGTCTCAGTACGTGTTGGTGCGCATCCGGCGCAGCAACGGCGAATGGCTGATGAGCGTCGCGAGCCGCATCCGCGACCGCAAGGGGGCTTGAACATGTCACCACGTGAAAAGCTACGGGCCGCGATCACGCAAGCTGAGACGGAGCTACACCGCGAAGAACGCGTCAAGGCGCTCGCGTACAAGGCAGGGCAGATCGACGCGTTCGGCGCTGCCTTGGCCGCTGTGCAATCGGAAATGCGTACGCAGGCGTCGGGCGGGCAGACGGTCGCCGCGTTGGCCAATGTGCGTGAGACGCTGCGGATCAAGTTGGCGCTACTCAATGGGGGAGGCTGAAAAATGCGTGCTGTCATCTTATTTGCATTGACCCTCGCGGGCTGTGGAGGCGCCTCTTGCCCGTCCGGTGAGACGCGAGCCAACGCAGGCGATTGCGTGCCCACGTGCCTCATTGACGGTAGTGGGGGTACTCCGCAGTATGACAGAGACGGCGTGTTCACCGGGTGCGCGCCTGCCATGTGCAGCGCATTGGGTGAGACGTGCGCGGCGACGTCCGATTGCTGCGCATTGCCTGACACGTTCGCGCTGATTCAAGAGAGCTACCACGGCGCATGCGTTAACGCTGTGTGCTGCAAAGTGATGGTGGCGGAGGGCACCGACAGCGACGGCAAGCCATTCAAGACGACTTGCACGACCTGTGGGGCCGCTACCTCGTGTACGTACTCGCCTTGACGAAATCGATCGGGGCGTGCTAGTTTCACAGGTCGGAGGCGCTACATGGGGATCATCACAGCATTCAAGGAAATCGTAGCAGACAATCGCTTTTGGAAAGACTGCGCGCGCAAGGCGCAAGCGGAGTTGTTGGCCGCGGGGAAGCAAATCGAAAAGTTGCAAGAGGATTTGACCGCAGCGCGCGCGGAACGGGACGCCGTAGTTAATGGCCGTTTGAACGCGCGCGAAGAACGTGATGCCGCGCTGGCCGAATTGGGGCAGGCGCGGGCGGAGCTGGATGAGGCGCGCAAGATTGCTGGCAATGCAGCGCACAAGCTGGCGTTGGAAGATGCCGAGTTAGCAGCCGCGGTCAAGCGGGCGGAGACGGCGGAGGTAACGTTGCAAGGAGTCCGTAACATGGACCGCAGCACAACGTTGCTCGTCAGCCATATTGAACAGCTGCACCAACTGCGCGAGGAGAACGCGCGACTGGGGAAGCGGGTGGAGGTGGCGGAGGAGAAGTTAGCCGAAGTAGCGCATGACCGCGATTACTGGCAGGGAATGCGCTACGGTGCCGACCAAGTCATAGCCGAACAAGAGGCCCTCCTCGGCCGCGCGGTCGCGGAGATTCGCCGGGCGCTCGCCGACGGTGACGTGTGCTGCACTTCTGCCTGCAGCGAAGAAGGCGGGCACATAGAAGCGTGCGCGAAGGGGCGTATGGATGCCATCATCGCCGACCCCGAATCAGCCGCCGTCGAGGAGTGCACGAACGGATTCGACTACCCGTGCGACGGCACCAACTCGACGCTAACGCGCGACCAGTGGTGCGACCCGTGTCGACGGCGCGACGCGTGGCGGGCGCAGCAGGAGGAGCGCGAGGAGCTGGAAGCGGCTGCGAAGGACGTCCGCGACGTGTTTTCACTCGGAGGCCCGACGTGGCCGGGCGAGGGCAAGGTGTTGCGCCGCTTGTGCGTGGCGATCGCCAAGGTCGACGCGCGGAGCGGGGGCGGGTGATGAGGAGGGCAAACGATGAAGATCGATATGACCGACGCTGCGGCAGTTCTTTCTGAACATATCGAGAGAATCGAACAATTGGAATCGGAATTGGCCCGCACGCAGGCCGAGGCGGCGGCGATGCGCGCGGTGCTACAGCGCATGGTGGATGGCAAATTCGGGACGATGTTTGTCGACGAATTTACGGATCGGATGCGTGCAGCTATCGGCGCACTCAATGGCTACGCCGGCCGCGCCATCGCCGAGCGCGTGCCGCTGCTGGAGGCGGTGGCGAAAGCGGCCTCGGAGTTTCGAGACAAGCTGACCGTAGCGCCAGGAGACAAGAGCAGCGACGTCCAGCGCTACAACACACTGTGCTCTGCCCTCACCGCGCTTGACGAGAAAACAAAGGGAGAGACCCCATGAAGACGATCGCGATCCTCGCCTTGCTCCTCGCCGCCTGTGGCGTGCCTCAGCCGTTGCATGTGGCGCCCACTGCCGTGCGTCCGCCTTCGCTGTGCAACGATGGCGGTGGCTGCCCAAGCGGTGAAGCGTGCGCCGACGATGGCCACTGCGGGCAGCTCTGCGGTGTCAATTTCGTGTGCCCGGCGGGTTGGTACTGTCTCGCGTTCGGCCCCGGCCACGTGGATCACAATTGCGTGCCCGCGTGTTATTTCACCGATGGAGGTTGCTGAAATCGTGCCCACTGACGACGATTATGAAAAAGACCCTGAGTTGATGGCAGTGGTGGATCACTTCGCCATTGCTGAGCTTGGGAAGGCGCTCGACGGCGCGCGCAATTCCAACGACCCGAGCTATCAACGGCTGCGCTCAGCGGCAACCGAAATCTGCCGCCGTGCGGGTATTCTTGACGTGCTCAAAGCGGTGAGCGCTGACGGTGCGCTGCGGCCCCCTCCGCCATGGCCGCAAGCTGACATCGTGCCTGTGGGCGGCGGCCCCGGATACGTCATCTGTGCAATCCGCACGATGTATCAGGGACTCGTGGCCGACACGCGCGAGCGCATCAAGGTGGGGAAGAAAAAGAAACCGACACAGGATCAAATCGGGGAAGCGTTCGATCGAGGCTATTTCCGCTTGCGGAAACAAATCAACAAAGGGGCCAAGCGATGAGCGATGAAAGCGTGGAGCGAAAGAAAGCGGTTGCGATTTATCAGTCGATCAAGGGGCAAATGGAGGCGTTGATTCAGGAGCTGGAAACGCCGCTCGAAGCCACGTTCAAAGGAAAAAAGCAGGGTGTGGTGGTTTGTTCGCTGTTGCTCATCGCTGCGGCCATCATGAGCGATCCCATGAATCCCGTTCCTGAGTTGCTCGATCCCACCATGCTTGAAATGTTCCGCATGTTTCTCGAGAATCGGCACAACTCGATCCCCACTTTCGTGGGGTTTCATCCGCGCTCTACGCCCAATTCTTGACAATTACGATCGGTTATGCTGCGCTAGTGGGTAGGAGCGCATAATGGCCGATCAGCGAATTGACTCCGCACCAGCCGGTTGGGAAGGCACCGTTGAGGCCATGAAGGGCCACAGCGAAATCTCGAATCCATTCGCGCTCGCGAATTGGATGCAATCCGAAGGCTACACCCCGCATGACGCAATGAACAAAGACGTGTTGGATGCCGCGTGTGAGCTGTTCAGCCGCAGCGGTAACAACGACGGCACGCCGTATGTGTCGGCAGGCGCGAAGGCGGGCAACGGCGAAGGCGATGATTATGAGCTGGCAACTGAAGAGCGGTTGCCCATCGGTGAACACGATGACGGAGGGGCGGAAATGAATTTTGGCAAGGAAGACAGCGACGAAATGTTACTCGACGAATCGGAGGCGGACGGCGCTAACTATCCCACGGCGCAAGCGCCCCCGAGCGACGACGCTGTGCGCTCGCATCCGGGCACGCTTCCGGGCGCCGCCAGTAACGACCCTGACACGCTTGAGGAGTCCATGCTCACCGAAGAGGAGCACGAGGCCTTTGATGAGAGCGACGACGAAGAGGCGGAAGAGGACTAATGTGTAAGTGCAAGCTCACGCGGCCCGACGGCACCGTGATCGAGTTGGAAGCGGATAGCACCACGTTACTGATGCTGTTACCGACACTGTTGGGCTCACCTGTGCATTTGCCCGCGCCGTACGTCGGAGATCCACCGTTTCCGAACGGGCCGCTTGCGCCGCCTATTTGGTATCGGTCACCTTAGTCGCCCCGCCCGTGCAACTCCTCGCCTCAGACGCAGCCGTCTACAAAGCCACCGACAACGACATTGCCCTTGACGTCGAGCTGGTGAAGCGCGGCGGCTTGTGGCAATTCGTCCAACTTGCGTGGCACATCGTCGAGCCTGATGATCTCGTGCCCTCGTGGCACATGGAGGAGATCTGCAAGCACCTTGAAGCGGTCACCAACGGTGAGATCTCACGTCTCATCATCGCCGTTCCCCCCGGTTGCACTAAATCCACCATCGTGAGCGTTTTGTGGCCGGTTTGGGAATGGATCATCAAACCGAAAACGAAATGGATGTTTGCCACGTTCGATCAAGATCTAATGCATCGCGATGCGCTCCGCTGTCGCAAGCTCATTCGCAGCGGATGGTTTCAAGATCGATGGGGCAAGGGCGTTACGATCGCCGACAGCAAAGACGATCAGACGACGCAGAGCGTGTACAGCACATCGAAGGGCGGGCGCCGCGTCTCTGTCACTGTCGCAGGCAAAGGCACGGGCTGGCACGCTGAGCGACAGGTAATCGACGATCCGACGAAGCCGAAGGATGTGAGCGGTGACCCTGAGACAGCCGCCGCAGCGCTTGAACGCACGTGGCAGTGGTGGCGTGGCACCATGGCCAGCCGCCAAAACAACCCCAAAAAATTCACGCGCGTGATCATTATGCAGCGCCTCCACGAGTTGGATCTCGTGGGCCGCATTCTTGAAGAGGACAAGAATGTGGGCGCGTGGACGGTGCTTTGCTTCCCCATGCGATTCGAGGCTGAGCGCGCGTGCAAAACGAAATGGGGCGGCGATCGGCGCACCGTCGAAGGGGAGCTGCTTGTGCCTACGCGATTCGATGAAACGTCGGTCGCATTCCTAGAACGTGAAATGGGCAGCCAAGTGGCAGCCGCGCAGTTGCAACAGCGGCCGTCACCGGGTGAAGGAAATATCTTCAAGCGCGAATGGTTTTCGCAGCGGTGGAAGACACTGCCGTCGAGGATCCTCGCGCTCGCTATCTCCGCTGACTGCTCATTCAAAGACACGAAGAGCGCTGACTACGTGGCCATTCACGTGTGGGCGCTGGGTTGGGATAGCAAGTACTATTTGATCGATCGCATCCACGACAAGCTAGGGTTACCGGGCACCGTCGCGTGCTTGCTCGCGCTCGCCAAGCGATGGCCAAAGGCGCGCGCCAAGCTCATAGAGGACAAAGCCAACGGCACAGCGGTGGAGCAAGTGCTACGCGGCAAGCTGCCCGGCATCATCATGGTGGATCCCGAAGGCGGCAAGGTCGCACGCGCGAACGCCGTCAGCCCATTGGCGGAATCGCGTGACGTAGTGCTGCCGGCCGCGGATGCTGAATTTGAATTGCCCGACGGAACAAAGCTCACGTATGCGTGGGTGGAAGACATGATTGAGGAGCTGTGCGGCTTCCCCTTCGCGCGGCACGACGATGACGTGGACGCGATGACGCAGGCGCTGATTTACCTGCACGACAACATGGGCCCGCGGTATGCAAAAGCGATGGCGAAAGTCAAGTCCGGTGAGATATACTCGGTTCTAGGTATGCGGAGGAATTGATGGCCTCGTGGGCGAAAAAGTTAGCGATTGGTGGCGCCGATGCGATGGCCAAATTCCGCACGCGCGTTGACGGTTGGATGAATGCAATGACGGGGCTCGCGGGGGGCCGCGACAAGACGACGTATACGCGCCCCGTCTTGGACCCGATTATCTCTCCGCTTGAGCTTGAAGCCATGTACCACAGCGACGACGTTGCCGCGCGCATCGTCTCTGCTGTCCCCGACGAAGCTTTCCGTGAAGGCTTCATGGTGATCTCAAAATCCGCGCAAGCGGAGGTTAACGACTTCCTGAAAAAGAACCCCAATCCGAAGGCGGATGATCTCCGCACCGTCGCCCAAGCTGCGATGAAAAAGCAGAGTGGCACGGTGCAAGAGCAAGCCAACATTCTACAGAAGCGCGTCGACGAAAACGGGCTCGCGCAAAAGGCGCGCGAAGCCATGACGTGGGGTCGCCTCTACGGCTTGGGCAGCATCTTCATGGTAGTGGATGACGGGCGCGACCCATGGGAGCCGCTCGACCGCGACAACGTGAAGAACGTTGAAACGCTCACCGTCTTTGACAAGCGCGACTTGACTCCGTGGCGTTGGTACGCGGATATGCTCGCGCCGAAATTCGGCGACGTGGCGATTTACCTGTGCCAACCCGTTGCCGTCTACGTGGGCGCGCCGTACGACATTTTCAACACGAGCCAAGTGCTACTGATTCATGAGTCGCGTATGATTCGCTTTGGCGGGGAGTTGACGTCAAAGCGCCTGCGCCTGGCCAATCAGGGCACCGACTACAGCGTGTTGCAGAAATGCTACCGCGCGTTGCAATTGTTCAACGACAATTGGCAGTCAGCCGCCACGCTCCTCAGCGATGCTTCGCAAGCGGTTTTCAAGATCCGCGGTCTGATTCAGATGATCGACTCGGATCAAGAAACGATGCTGAGTCGCTTCCAATTCATGGACATGATCCGTAGCACGTTCCGCGCGATCCTCCTCGACGCAGGCGATCAAAGCGGCGATGCGGAGGAATTCGAGCGCGTGGCAACTCCGTTCGATGGCATCCCTGACATGCTCGATCAGACGTACACACGCGTTGCGGGCGCCGCGCGCATGCCTAAGCAAATCCTCTTCGGTGAGTCGCCCGGTGGCTTGAACGCTGGCAACGCTGCCGACGGCAACATCCGTTGGTGGTATGACACGATCAAAGCGACGCAAACGCAAGGCATCCGCCCGCAGATCGAGACTTACCTGTACATTGAAGCGGTCGCACAGGGTTTCGATAACCCCGAGGACTGGTCGATCGTTTTCCCGCCGCTGTGGCAGCTCACCGCCACGGAGGAGGCGCAGATGCACTTGGCGCAGGCGCAGGCGGATACGCAAAACATCACCAGTGGCATGGTGACGCCCGAAGAGGCCGCGCTGTCGCGCTTTGGCGGCGGCAAGTACAGCCTCGAGACGAAGATCGACAGCGACAGCCGCAAACGCATCATGGCCACGAGTCTCCAGACGATGGAGACAGAAGCCGGCAACGCGCAAGCCGCAGCCGAGGATCCTGCGCCTACGCCGGGTATCGCTGCTGAACAGCAGACGGCGCAGAATTCGGCCGAACCTGTGCCGCCGCGCGTGACGGAGACGTGATGATTGACGATGACGAAACGCTGCTTGATGAATCGGAGCGCATGGATGATTGGAACGAAAGCGATCATCCGCGCGACAAAGACGGCAAATTCGGTGAGGGCAATGGTGGCAGCAGTGGAAGCGAAGGCGCAGCGAGTAGCGGCAACGTGCAAATGGTGTCGCTCAAAGGCAACACCAACGCGCACCACGCCGAATATCATCAAGCCATCGCTAATATTGAACGCAGCCGAGGGAATACAGCGCTAGCTGAGGGACACGAAAAGATCGCAGCCAAGTACGAAAAGAAAGCGGCACGTGAACGCCGCGCTAACCCAACCTCTGCGAAAGGATAAAAAGCATGCCGCGCGCGTTTGGATACAATGCAGCCGCCTTCACCGCGGGCACTGAGGTGCCCGTCAATGCCGCCACCTACAATGAGCCGTCGGTGGCCTCCCCGCTCAGCGTCAAGAGCGCATCGGCCAACGATGCCGCTGCGGGCACGGGCGTGCGCACCGTCAAGGTGACGTACTACACGTTGGCCGCGGATGGCAGCATCGCAGGCCCGTTCACGTACACTGCAACGCTCAATGGCACGACTGCGGTGCAAATCGATGCCGCGAACGCCATCCGCCTGATCGACAAAATCGAGGCGCTCACCGCGGGCAGTGGCGCCGTGGCAGCGGGCGCGATCAGCCTCTACCCCTCCGCCGACGGCACGGGCACGGCAATCGTTGCACTCGCCGCTGGTGATCGACGCTCATATATCGGGCACGCGTACGTGCCTAGCGGGCGCCGCCTCTTCGTGGATGACGTGCAGGTTGACAGCTTGGAAGTGGCCACGGTGCAGACGCAATTCAACCTGCGATCGACGGCGTATCCGCTGGCGAACGTGGCAGACAAGGCGTTGACGTCCACCCTTGCCGCGCAGGGGCTCGCGGGCACGCGTTCGCTCGGGCCGGGTACGCCCATCGCTGTCGTGCAGGGTCCGGCGCGCGTGCAGCTCTATGCTACGCCGGGCAACACCGCGTCTGCGTCGGTGCGCGCTGAATTTGGATACCACTACGCATGAACAAAGCGCTTCCATTCGAGCCATGTGAAAACGTTCGCCGCCGTGTGAAACAGGATAAGGCGCATGGAAAAACCACGTCAGACGGCGCCGTTCAATTCATTCGCCGCACATGCTCATGCGCGCATTGCCAAAGTTGGCGAACGCATCAGAAAACGCGCGCCTCGTAAGAGTAAAGCAACCAAGCGCGCAGAGCTGCGGCGCCGCGCACCCAAGCATCCGGTAGGCATCGAAGCGAGGCTGCGGCTCATCGTCGCTGCGGTCGCGCGCGCGCACAACCCGCACCTGAAAGTCGCATGGCTCCATCGCAATGCGCGCACAGACGCCCCGCGTGCGCGCACGGTGGCTCGCAAAGAGTTGCGCTCAACGGTGACACCGCTCGCGCACGACATGGCGAAGAACGTCCACGCGCAGGTCGCGGAAAGCTTGGGCGTGCAGGCGCGCGACCTAGAAGTGGACCTGAGCGAACAAACGTACGGCTTCGTTGACGGGTTGGTGTCGATTCTCGAGGATTACCCAGTGGAGGCCACAAAGCGCGTCAGCCAAGCGTTTGCCGAATGGGAATCGGTGGCCGAAGAGGATCGCACGCGCGAGGCGCTCAGCACGCTACTCGACGGGGCACTCGACGGCGCAGAGAGCCAATTGCAAACGAGCGTTCGGTTACTCTTCGGTAACACGTTCGCTGATATGAATCAGGCGACGCAGAAACAAGCCGGCGTTACGGGGTATCATTGGCTGTCCCGCCGCGACGGTAGCGTGCGCCCCGAGCACGCTGAATTGGACGATCCCGACGAAATTTATGAATGGGATGATCCCCCACTGAAGGCGGACAAGTCCAGCAACGGGGAAGACGATCACCCGGGCGACGATTACAATTGCCGTTGCATCGCCGTCCCTGCCATAGAATCTGCCTTCGGCGCAGGAGAAGACGACAGCGAATAACCGATCGCAGCTACTAGGTAATTCGCCGTATCCCGGCCAACCCCTTGCAGCCATTCAAAAAATCTGCTCTCATAGTCCATTAAATGGGCGTTATCAAAGGGCGTACCCGCTTCGATGTTGGCTCACTCGGGGAAGTTACCATCACGCCGCAAGGTGGATTCAGCATCCCCGCTTTTCTGACGCGTACGGGTGTTTTCGATTACGTGCAGGATGACGGCACTGTCATCCGCGAGTATCGCCCGCCCGAAGAGGTTTTCAACGCGGATAGCCTCGCGACGCTTCCCAACGCGCCGCTCACGCACCTTCACCCTACCGATCCCATGACCCCCAAGATGCATCGCAAGCACAACATGGGGCACGTGGAGAGCGGCACGGTGAAGCAGGATGGCGACAAGATTGCCGCGCGTACCGTTTGGCAGGCACAGGAAGCGGTGGACGCGATTCGCAACGGCACGCGTGAATTGAGCTGCGGCTACAACTGCGACGTGGATGAGACGGCGGGCGTTGCGCCCGACGGCGAGCGCTACGATCGCATTCAACGCAATATTCGTTACAACCACGTGGCGCTTGTCCCGGATGGTCGGGCCGGGCCGGAAGTCCGTTTGCGACTCGATTCGAAGGGTAACCAACGACGGGACAAAGAGGAGCGAAACATGGAAATCGAAGTGATCGGCGGTACCAAGTACGAAGTGGGCACCGACGCCCACAAGGCGGCGGTTACCCGTCGAGACAAGGCGCGCAAGGATGCCGCCGCCACTCGCGCGCAGCTCATCAAGGAACGCGATCAGGCTAAGGCACGTGCCGACGCTGCAACGGTGGAAACCGAGAAGCTCAAGAAGCAACTGGCCGTCGCCAATTCGCCGCAGCGCCTCGATCGCGCCGTGCAGGTTCGCGACGCGGTGATCCGCCGGGCGCGCGTTGTGCTACCGAAGGACACGAAGCTGGATGGCCTCAGCGTGCCCGCGATCAAGCTGTTGGCGATCAAGGCGCATCACACGGAGATCAAGCTTGACGGCAAGTCGAAGGATTATCTCGACGGGTTGTTTCGCGCGATCCCCGCGCAGCCCGACACCGCCACGCGCAAGGATGGCCAGGGGCTGCGCCTCGACGAAAACAACCGCGTGCAGGGTGGCCGTGTTCCGGCCCACCTCCGCAAGCCGCCCGAGGGCTTCACGCGCGACGACGGCAAGCAACCGACGATGGATCACTATCGCTCGCGCCGCGATGCCTCCGAAGAGGAGCGCCACCGTCGCCCGCTCGCGATGAGCAAGAGCAATCCGAATCGGGAAATCGACGGCTATCCGGCCGTGCAGGGTTCGATGTTGGAAACGATGCGCTAAGGCGCGGAGGGAAAAACGATGGGACAGCAGACTAGCTACGCGAATAACCCGCCCGCCGCATTGGCGGGTATGGTTCGATGGACCGACGGCACCCGCATCTTTTCGAAGGTTGCGGAAGGCGCCGTTGGGATTGGCTTGCTCGTGGCCCCAGGCGCGCAGAGTGAGAGCGTTCCCGCTCCGCTCGTGTCAACGCCGGGCAGCGGGCAGGCGGGCACGATCAAGGCGCTTCCCGCGGGCCTTGTGGCTGACCCGATGATCGACAGCGTGTTTGAGGGCATCCCGATCCTCGACACGTCGCGCGGGCAGTTGGACAACATCGGCACTGCGTCTCAAGGCACGTTCTCCTATGGAACGTACCTGGACAAGATGGACGTTCCGATGCTGCGTAAGGGTGAGCTGTGGGTGTTCGCCGCGGAGGCGCCGACGCAGTACGGCGACGTCTACGTGTACACCACTGCCCAAACGAACAATCCGCTGGGTCAGTTTGGTTTCGGCGCGGGCACGGGTAAGGTCAAATTCCCGCACGGCCGTTGGTTGATGACGCTCTCTGCGCCTGGCTTGGCGCTCATGGAGGTGTGGTAATGAATCGCCTCGCACGAATTCTGATGGACCGTTACGAGGATCTTGGATCCTTTGGCGGTGGGCGCGCGTATCGTGACGATAGCGTCACGAGCGGTCGCTTTCCTTCGTTCAAAAACTTTCGCATCGATACCGAAGATGCGGATTATCAGGAGACGGCTGCTTTCGTGGAGGATCAAATCCGCCACGGCAAGATCGGCCGTCGCGCCGACGGGCGCCGCTTCGATGCGGGCGAGACGGCGTTCATTACGCGCCAGCTCCTCTACATCAAGGCGCGCACCTTCGACGTCAAGTACACCATGTTCCGCGCGCGCGACTTCCTGCCCGTCTCGCATGAAGTCCCGCCGGGCGCGGAGCAGTGGTCGTTCTGGTCGTGGGATCTCGTCGGCATGGCGAAGGTGATCGCGAACTATGCGACCGATTTCGAATCGGTCGACGTGTTCAAGACCGAAGTGATCACCAACATCAAGAGCCTGGGCGCGAAGTACACCTACACGATTCAGGACATGCGCCGCGTGGCGATGGCCGCGCCGCAGGGCGGTGGCCAGCTCGATTACAAGCGTGCGGCTGCCGCGCGCCGCGTGATCGAGGCGCGCATTGATGACATCGCCGCCGTGGGCCTCACGGAAGCGGGCTTCACCGGCATCATCAACAATGGCAGCGTCCCGGTGATGGCAGCCCCCACGGGCGCTTGGGCGACGGCCACCGCGCTCGACATGATCGGCGACATGAACGCTGCGTTCGGCAAGGTGATCACGCAGTCCAACGGTGTCGAAGTCGCTGACACGGCGATTCTGCCGATCAACGAATTCGCGATCTTCTCGCAGACGCCCTATTCGGCGCTTGTGGATAAGACCGCGATGCGGTCGTTTCTGGAAAACAACCCGTACTGCAAGAATATCGATCAGTGGTCCAAGCTGACGAATCAGAATGCGGGCGGTACGGGTGGCCGCATCGTCGTGTATCGTCGCGACGAGAATGCGCTCACTCTCGAGATTCCCCAGGAGTTTGAGCAATTCGCGCCGCAGTTGGAAGGGATGCAGTACGAAATCCCCTGCCATGCGCGCATTGGCGGCGTGGTGTTTTACTACCCGCTGTCGGCGGTTTACATGGATGGCTCGTCGTAATGTTCAAGCTGATCAAGAATGCGCACACGGCGGCGATTCACTTGCCGCCCGCGCGTCGTATGCCGGAAGTCACGCTGTTGCCGGGCGTGACTCCGGTTAGCGAAGGGCGGTGGTTCGCGGCGCTGGAAAATCCCACCGTCGAAATGTGGGTGGAGGCGGGGAAACTCGTGGACGTCACCGACGAGATCCACGAGGCCCCCGCCGAAGATGACGGTGGCGAAAAGCGCGAGGCGGAAGGGCAGTTGCAGGTGACCAAGCTGCCGCCGCTTCCTGCGCTGACGGAACAGAAGGGAGAAAAGTAAATGAAGCGCTACGCACGAAATACGGCGGTTGCGCTCCTCATCGCGGTCGCGTGCCTCATGGGCGCGCGCGCCGCGTATGCGGCAGTGACCAGCCCGGTTATGCTTCTCGACGTCAAATCCTTCGGGACGGGCGTTGGGTACTTCCGCAAGGTGCCGTCGATCCTGTATCTCAATTTCCTCGACGGCGCCGTCTACAACTCGGGCACGCGTTCGCTTGACGTGGGCGGCTTGCTCGACGTTGGGCCGCCCACGTTGCCGACGGCCGTTGCGTCGGCGGCGACGATCAGCGCGCCGACGGGCGGCAACACCTTCCACGTCACGGGCACTGTGCAGATCGCCACGATCAACTCGCCATTCGGCGGGCGCTCGGGCTGCATCAACATGATCTTCGATAACGCGACGCCGGGCGCTACTTTGACGTCCGGTAATATCGCGCTCGCGACGACTGTGGTGCAAAACAAGGTGCTCACGATGTGTTTCGATCCGACCACTACGAAGTGGTATCCGAGCTACTAAGGGGATAGGGGAAAACAAAATGAATGCTCAGAAGGATATTATTTTCATCACCAACAATCAGCCGCGGATCTTCCACTTGCCCGACACCATGAAGCGAGTGGAAGGCCCCACGGGCATGGCTGCCGTCTGCCTCAACGACGGCAAGCCGATCCCGCCCAGTGCCCCGCGTGAGAAGGATGGGCGCCCCCAGGCGACCGCCGTTGACCGCGGCTATTGGGACAAGGTGAAGGGGAACAGCCAAGTCAACACGTGGTTGCGTAAGGGCTGGCTGTCGATCAGCGAAGGCGCGCAGGGCGATGAGCTGGAAATCGATCCGCTCGACCGTCTCAACGAAGCCACGGCGCTTACCGTCGTGGAGGGCGAAGAGAACGTCACGCTGTTGACCGCGTGGCGTAAGACGGAGACGCGCCCGGCCGTCGCCGCCAAGCTGGAAGCGCGCATTGCGGCGGTGAGCGCCGCGAATGCGAGCAAGCCGCGCCGCGGGCTACCGCCGCTGGGCAAGTAACATGGCGATCGACGCGGCCACTTTCTTGACGCTGTTCCCCGAATTCAAAGACGCGGGGACGGTGTTGATCACGGCGAAGCTGACGCAGGCGCAGCAATACACACCGCTGTGCCCGTGGGGGAAATGGCAACAAGAGGGCACGTTCCTCTACGCTGCCCGTTTCCTCGCGCTCACACCGTGGGGCCGCAAGATGAACCTAGCCAACGCAGCGGGGCAAACCAACTACGACGCTGATTTGCGCCGCGTGCAACTCATCGTGTCCAGCGGAGCGCGCGTCACGTGAGCCGTGGGAAGTCGCCAGCTAAGGTAACCGTCAATGCGGCGTATTTTGTAAACGATCGCATGATGGCCCGTGTCAAGGCGAAACTCACGGAGCAAGCGAAACGCGTGAAGCAACATGATGTCCGCGTCGGTATCAATGAAGCGGACGGCGCGCAGAAGATCATCAAGTACACGGGCGAAGAGGGCGAGGCGACGGTGGCTTATGTCGCGCTCGCGCACGAGTACGGCGCAGGCGTTCCCATGCGCTCGTGGTTTCGCACGTGGTTTGACCGCAACACGGAGCGCAACCGCAAGCAGATGAAAGCAGCGATGCAGGCGGAAATGCGCGGGGACACCACCGCCGTGGAGCTGTTGGCCACGCGATGGGCTTATGAAATGCGCGCATGGATCACGACTAGCGAGGCTGGGCTAGCGCCGTTGGCGGACAGCACGAAGCGTCAGCGCAAGCGGATGGGCCTCAGCGAAGATCCGCCCCTCTTCGCCATCGGGCAAATTGTGGCGTGCATCCGCGCCGAAGTGGACGGCAAAACGGTGACGATGTGATCGACTGGGCTGGAATCAAGCGCGCCTCCACGCCGCTCTTCGCGCGGCTCATGGGCCTCACGCTCGCGCAAGTGCGATGGAGCGATGAGGCCGAGGGAGGCACGTGGACGCAAGATCCGCACGCGGAATTGACGATCACGCTGGGCAACACGATTGGGCAAGACGAAGAGCGGCAAGACGACAGCGCAGCGGGCACCGTGGGCGGAGTAACCAACGACGTCACCGTGATCGTGTGCGGCCCACGCACGTTCACGTTGACAGTTGCCGTCGAAAGCATCGTGGAAGATATCGGCGACAAGCGCAGCGCGCAGTTGATTCTCGAGAATCTAAAAACGCGACTGGGCCGCACCACTTCGATCGAAGAGCTTACCCCGTGGTACGCGATCAGTGATTGGAGTGGAACAAAGCGCGTTCCCTATCGTGACAAGGAAGGACGATTGATAAACCGCTATGTGGCAGATTTCTTCTGTCTCACTGCGGATAACGATATCGATACTACGCCGGATGCGGGCGGTTGGATCGGCGAAGTCATTGGCAGCGGCACCGTTACACCCGATGGCGGCACGCCCATCGCGGTCAACTTCGACGTGAAAGAGGAGTAAATAAATGGCAATCGCTGATCTGATTGTCGATGTCAGCATTTCGGCGAGTCTCAACGCGCCGAGCTTGCCGGGCACGGATACGCCCGCGTACATCGGATATCACACTCACTGGCTGGATCGCATTCGCACCTACTTCGATCCGGCGGACATGCTCACCGATGGCTTTACGGTGAACGATCCGTTGTATCTGATGGCGGCTGCGGGCGCGGCGCAAAATCCACACATCAACAAATTCAAGATCATTCGTGGCACCACGAGCGTGGCGCAGGTTCACCATTTCAAGGTGAACGCGAGCCCCGTTCCGGGCAGCGTCGTGGGCCTCACGCTGACGGATCCGAGTGGCGTGGCGCATCCTATCACGCTCACGATCGTCGCTCAGACCGCGGCGCAGGTTGCTACGGCGCTTGCTGCGATCGTCGTTAGCGGCTTGACGCTTGTCGTTGACGGCGTGGACAACACACAGGTCAATATCACCGTCAACGCCTCGGGCGCCATTTGGTACCCCTCCGCCATGAACGGTGGTGTGTACCACGACGTGACGCCCTCTGCGACGCCCAGTGCTGACCTTGCCGCCGCTGCCCTCGTGGACAGTGATTTCTATGGCGTGAGCGGCGCGTGGCTGAGCGTCGCCAACATCACCGATATCGCGACGTGGGTGGAGAGCAACAAGCGCCTGCACGCGTATACGACGGCGGACACCGACAATTTGACGCTGGGTCAGGGTATTTTCAACACGTTCAAGAACAGCGCCTACAATCGCACGTACGGGCAGTACAGCGGTACGCCGATCAACTACGGTGCTACCGCACTCATGGCGAACCGTTTCGTCAACGACGCGGGCAGCGACACGTGGGCCTACGTCAACTTGGCCGCGGTCGCCGCTGATGCGCTCACGCCGAATCAGATCAGCGCCGCTACGAGTCTCGAGGGCGCGGTGTCGAATAACGGCAACGTCTACGCGTCGGGCGTGTTCGGCGAAAACGTGACGCTGACGGGGCTTGCCGCCTCGGGCCTCTTCATCGATATTCAGCGCGGTATTGATGCGCTGACGCGCGATATCCAGTTGCGGATCTTCGCCGCAATGCAAGCGGCTGCGCAGGCGGGCAAGCGCATCCCGCGCACGCGAAAGGGCTACAGCGCCATGGCGGGACAGGTCCGCGCCAGCTTGCAGGCGTTCACCACGTCAGGCTTTTTGAGTGATGACGTGGATCAGCAACCTGTGGTGAACGTGCCCGATCCCAAGTCGGCCACTGCAACGGACAAAAAGAACCGCATCATGCGCGGTCTGAATTTCGTGGCCTACTCCGCGGGCGGTGTGCAGACCGTCATCATCCGCGGCAACATCAGTCTGTAACGGAGGTTTTCCGATGCCCCCTCGTTTGGCGAAATATAACCCGGATCAGGTGTCTATCACTTGCGGTGGCGTGGCTATTCAAGGCTTCGCTGACGGCGAATTCATCACCGTGGAACAGATGACGCCCACCTTTGATGAGGTGGTCGGCACTGACGGTGAAGTGGCGCGCTCCAAAACGAGTGATAAGCGCTTGAAGGTGGTGATCAAGCTGCTTCAGACGTCGCAGAGCAATCCCGTGCTGACGTCGCTACACAACGACGACGCGAACGATCCCGCCGGTATCACGTTCGAATTTCAGATGGAAGACACGCTTGGCGGCAGCATCGCTTTCGGCGCTGAGAGCTGGGTTGTGGAGATCCCGCCCGCGTCGATGGACCGCACGGCGAAGTCGCGCGAATGGGAAATCCACGTCGCCAATGGCGACCGTGAGGAGGCCGGTAACTAATGGAAAGTCCGTTTTCGGAGCGCGAAATTGATGGCGTCACCTATCGCACGGTGCCGCTCGGTTTCGCTCAGGGGTTGCCCATTCTCAAACGCTTGATGGACATCGCCGCGCCAGCGTTGGCCGCTACGCTGCGCGCGGGCGATGGGGGCAAAGCAACGACGGCCGCGGAGAAGAAAAAACAACTCGTGGCCATGGGCGCGGGCCTCATGTCCGTGCTGCCTTCGACGTTGCAGACGGATGACCTGGTCGCGTTTGCAAAGGCATTTGGTGCGCAGAGTAGCTACCTCAACGACGACGCGAAATGGTGTTCGCTTCTCAAAGACGCTGATCGCAACGTCCACTTTAATCAACGGTACATGCCTTTTCTCCGTTGGCTCATCTTCTGCGTTGAGGTGAATTTCGCCAGTTTTTTTTCTGGCATCACCTCCGAAGTCAGCGCGCGCATGGCCGCAGCGGAGGAGACGGAGACGACGGAAGAAAGCGAAGTGCCGTCGCCAGCCTCGATCCCTGGATCAATTTCAAGTGGCGAATCATAGTTCACGCGGCGATGCATGGCAGTGTGTCGCCTCGTGAAGCCGATGGGATGACGTTCGATCAGCTTTGCGAGGCGCACGACGTCTTAGACGCGATCGAGCAAGATCAGGAGCGGCCCGACGATGGCAAATGACAGTGGCGCGATTCGCGAGTTGCTTGCCGTCTTTGGCTTTGGCGTCGACACCAAAGAGTTAGAGAAGGGCGAAAACCAACTCGACAAATTCCTAGGGAAAGTGCAGCGCGTCGCTGAAGGCATCGCCGCAGCCTTCGCCATCAAAGAGATCTACGAATTTGCAAACGCTCAGGCGGAATTGCTTGACCGCTTGGATGACACTGCCAACGCGCTCGGACTCACAACTGATCGCGTGCAGGAATTCCAGTTTGCTAGTCGCGCCATGGGCGACGACGCGGATCGCTTGCTCCATCTGATGGGCCGCATGCAAGTGATGCAACAAGAGGCCATCCAAGGCAGCGCCTCACAGACGAAAGCGTTTGCTGCACTGGGCATCACTACAGGGCAGCTCAAGAATGAATATAAGAACGCCGACGATCTATTTTTGGCCGTCGCCGATGGCATCCAAAAGCAGACGGACGCGAGCAAACAAGCGGCCATTGCAACGGAGATCTTCGGACGCGAGGGGCGCGCACTCCTACCTTTCTTGAAAGAAGGCAGCGCGGGTTTTGCTGAGCTTGTGGCGCAGTACAAGGAACTAGGTGGCGGCTACACGCAACAAGCTATTCAGGCGGGCGCGCAGTTTCAGATACAACAAGCGCGGTTGAACCTCGTCATGACGGCGTTTAAAAACGTCGTGCTCATCAAGCTGTTGCCGCTGCTTTCCAAGCTCGTGGATTACCTCACGCGCGCCGCGAAGTGGATGAAGGAAACCGCAGAGAACAGCCACATTCTTGAAGTAGCCTTCGGCGCACTGGCAGCGGCAGCGACAGCGTTTGCCATTTCGATGGCCATCGCCAACGCGCCGATCCTGCTCATCACCGCAGCCATCGCTGCGTTGATCCTCATCATTGAAGACTTCGTCGGTTTGCTCACCGGTGATGAGAGCGTGATCGGAGACGTCATCGATCGCATCTTTGGCAAAGATGCACACGTCGAGGTGGTCAAAGATATCAAGCGTGCGTGGGAGGGCGTTACGGAAGCCTTCCGCGAAATGTGGCCATGGGTGGAAAAGACGTGGGGCTTTTTCAAATTCATCGTGGAACGGTGGGGAGACATCGGCGACAAGCTTGCGCAGTTTTCCAATTGGACCGCTGGTATCCGCGAGAAGGAATACGCCTTTGCAAAGAAAGTCGTTGGCGGCGCGATTGGGAGCGACGCAACCAACGCCAGCGTGGAGAAGCAAGCACAGGCGAAAGTCAACGCTGCGGCCGTGGGCAAGCCTTGGGAGGGCGTCACAGAGGTGCCCGCGGGTGTGTCGCGCGATGAAATGTACGCGCTGATTCAGGCGCGCGCCAAAGAGCTGCGGCCCACCAACACGCTGCCGCGCGTCGGGCCGGGCATCCCGTCCGAGTTTGGCCCCTCTGCGCCGGCCCCCTTCGACTTCGCTGCGCAGGGGGCGGATGTGGGCGGGCCACTGGTGACGATGACAGTCAACCCCGCGCCTGGGATGGATGAGGAGAAACTAGGCCGCATCGCAGGCGAGCGCGCGGGGCAAGCTGTTCACAAGGTACTCAAAGAACGCAACCGCGCAGCGCTCGCGACGCGGCAGCGTAAGGCGGTGGAACAGTGAGCGCCAAGCAGCCTCAGCGCGTGGTGATGACGTGGCAGCTACCCGCGACTGGCGGGCAAGACCCTGGCGTCGGACAGCTCATCTTGGATGCGTCGATCAATGAGCAGCACACCACGACGGCCGAAGTCACGTTGCATCAAGTGGAGACGGGCGCGGACATCACCGATCACATCCGGCCCATTCCGCAACGGCTCACGATTGAAGGCATCGTGAGCAACACACCAATCGGCGGCGTGTCGAGTTACATGAACGGAGTCACGGGCAGCGTACAAACCGTGTCGCGCATGGTGGGCGGGAAAAAAGTCTCTTACGCGGCGTTTAAATTCGATGCGTTCTTTGACCGCGTGAAAGCAGTGTTCGGCGATTTGGCCAACGCGATCCAAAGTGCAGGCGTCTTCACAGTCACCACGACGTTAGCGACGTATGAGGACATGGCTTGCACCAGCTTCGTTGTGCCGCGCAACGCGCAGAATGGAAACGTGCTGCGCTTCACGATGGACCTGCAACACATCAACTTCGTGACGACGCAGACGGTTGCTGCGCTGCCCGCGAAGATCGCGCCCAGGCATCGCGGTGCCAAATCCGGCAAAGAGGCGGATGCCGCGACGACGGCGAAGGTGCGGCAAACCGTCGCGCACGCAATCCTCAAAGGCTTATTCGGGGTGGACCTTGGTAATCATAATTGACGCTGAGACGGATTTTTCTCTGTCAGACGGCAGCGTTTTGAAGTGGGATCAATCCGTCCAACTCGAGGATTTTATCTACCTGTTCCGATTCATTTGGAGCAAGCGCGAGAATTGCTATTATCTGAATATCTACGATCAGGATGAAAATCCGATCGCGCTCTTCATCCGCCTCGTGTGCGGCGTTGACCTACTACGCAAATTCAAAGATCCTCGCTTGCCAAAGGGGCTACTACAAGTCTCCGATTTAGCAGGAACCAACTTGGATCTCAGCGTGCCGTCAGATTTGAACGGCAACTATCCACTGACGTACATTACCAGCGACGATGACGTGTTCGCTAATCCTGAGGCGTTTGCGTGAGCGACGCGCTGTTTCGCCGTAGTTGGAAAGTCCAAGTTGATACGCTTGACGTGTCATCGCTGGACATCGAATTTCGTGCGACTGCGACGATTAAAGCGGAACCTAATAAGTGCGTATTGACGGTGTGGAACCTTAACGACGATCATCGCGCGCAGCTCTTGAAGCGCAACCGGCCGCAGGGCGCTACGTCGTCCAAGATCGTCGGTATCCCTGTGCAAGTCGAAGCAGGCTATATCGATAACACGTCGGTGATTTTCAGCGGCGACTTACGCGAAGTAGGATCGCAGCGCGACCGCACGGGCTGGAAAACAGTCCTGAGCGGCGACGATGGGGGCCGCGCCCACCGCGAGGGGCGTATCAATGCCTGCTATGCGAAGGGCACACAGATTGGCTTCATCTTGCAACAAGCTGCGACAGCAATGGGCGTAGGCCTGGGGAACGCGGCCAACTTCACCGCGACGGCGAACATTGCTGGTATCGGCGCAACGCTACCGCACACGATGACGCTGAGCGGTAACGCTGCGCAGGCGCTGACGCGGGTCC
>Ga0207671_10001611_pt1 | contig 25670 bp, 28 predicted proteins | sample KBSC24metaG_FD_184352 | JGI IMG/M metagenome (GOLD analysis project Ga0207671, IMG submission 184352) | Corn rhizosphere microbial communities from Kellogg Biological Station, Michigan, USA - KBS C2-4 metaG (SPAdes) (version 2) | ecosystem: Host-associated > Plants > Roots > Rhizosphere > Soil... | reverse complement strand
AGGCCATGCGTGGTCTCTTCCCCGTAACGCCGCTGCAGCTGAACGAGCATCTTTCCGCTCGCTACGGCGCGGACATTTGGCTGAAACGCGAGGATCTGACGCCGGTGCGCTCCTACAAGATCCGCGGCGCCTTCAATTTCTTCCGCAAGGTGATTGCCGAAGGAGGAACGGGAAAGACCTTCGTCTGCGCGTCCGCCGGCAATCATGCCCAGGGCTTTGCCTTCGTCTGCCGGCATTTCGGCGTGCCGGGCGTGGTTTACATGCCTGTGACGACGCCGCAGCAGAAGATCGACAAGACCCGCATATTCGGCGGCGAATTCATCACCATCAAGCTCTTCGGCGATTTCTTCGACCAATGCTATCAGGCCGCGCGCGATCATGTCGAAAAGATCGATGGCGTCATGGTGCCGCCTTTCGATCATGTCGATATTATCGAGGGGCAGGCGACCGTCGCGGCCGAGATCGCCGAGCAACTGCCTGATGGCGTCGTGGCCGACCGCATTCTTCTGCCTGTCGGCGGCGGCGGTCTGGCCGCCGGCATCACCAGCTATTTTGCCGATCGGCTCGCCCGCGATGCCTTTGTCTTCGCCGAGCCCGCCGGCGCGCCGAGCCTCAGGCGCAGCATCGAGGCGGGGAAGGTGGTGACGCTGACCAAAGTCGACAATTTCGTCGATGGTGCCGCGGTCGGCCGTATCGGCGATCTGAACTTCGCCGCTTTGAAAGGGTTTGCTGCCGAGCAAGTCAAACTCATCGACGAAAACGCCATCTGCGTGACCATCACCGATATGCTGAACGTCGAAGGCGTCGTGCTGGAGCCCGCCGGCGCCTTGGCGATCACCGCGCTGGAGACCCTGGATCGTGAGAGCATCCGCGGCAAGACCATCGTCGCCGTCGTCTCCGGCGGCAATTTCGATTTCGAACGCCTGCCCGACGTCAAGGAGCGCGCCATGCGCTATGCCGGGCTGAAGAAATATTTCATCCTGCGTCTGGCGCAGCGCCCTGGCGCATTGAGGGATTTCCTCAACATGCTCGGGCCTGAAGATGATATCGCCCGCTTCGAATATCTAAAGAAGAGCGCCCGCAATTTCGGCTCTATCCTGATCGGCATCGAGACGAAGAATCCGGATAATTTCAAACAGCTTATCGCGAATTTCGAAAGTTCCGGCATGGGGTATGAAGACATCACCGAAAACGACATCCTGGCAAACCTGATCATTTGACTTTGCGACCCTGCAACCTTCATGCTAAAGGCGATCCATGGCTTCGTTCTTTTCAAATATCCTTTCGATCTTCACCGGCGGCGCGTCGCAGGCGGGCGCTGAAAAGTCTGCCAGCTCCACTGTCAGCGCCGAGCCCCAGGTGCATGCCGGCTGCACGATCTATGCCACGCCGCAGCGCGAGGGCAATCAGTTCCGGCTCATGGGCCGGATCGAGAAGGATGTGAACGGCGAGATCCTGGTGCGCAACTTCATCCGCGCCGATGTTTTCACCTCGTCGGACGATGCCGTGGAATCGACCTTCCGCAAGGCGCAGCAGATCATCGATCAGAACGGCGCATCGCTGTTCGGCGACGGCGAAAAGGTCCGACAAGTCTGATCTCAGGCGCCGCGGCAATCTATCTTTCTCCAGAGAGATATTGAAGGCGAGGCGCTGCCTTAATCCAAAGTCGAAGCATGGCAAATGTACATGTCGCGGCAATCGGAATTCTGAGATGCGCCGTCGTATCCCTGAAAAGGAAAGGCCGCCTCGTGCTTTACGCTTCCGGCGGCCTTACTCATGATTTCGCGGCGCAACCCGCACCGGGCGGGCGCCTGGCTAGATTCTTGGCTCAGGCCGTGCGGAATATCTTGGCGCCCGAGGGGGCGTTGACGGCGCCGCCATCGACCGTGATTTCGATCGCCGTGACGTTGGCGGAATCGTCCGATGCGAAATAGAGTGCGGCCTTGGCGATCTCATCGGCTTCGCTCATGCGGCCGAGCGGGCTCAGGCCGCCGAAACGGGCCTCCAGTGCGTCCATAGCTTCCGGCGTTGCTGCCCGCGAATTCCAGATCGGCGTCTTGGTCGCTCCCGGCGTGACCTGGTTGACGCGGATGCCGCGCGGAGCAAGCTCTGACGCCAGGTTGCGGGTCATGGCACGAACGGCGCCCTTCGTGCCTGCATAGGCAGAATAGCCGGGAATTCCGAGCACGGCATGCACGGAGCCGTTCAGGATCACCGAACCACCATCGTTCAGATAGGGCAGCGCTGCCTGCACCGTGAAGAATACGCCGGTGAAATTGATGCGCACGATGGATTCGAATTGCTCGAGCGTGGTCTTGCCGAGCGCGGTCTCGCCGCCAATTCCGGCATTGGCGAAGACGATATCGAACTTGCCAAGCTTCTGTGCTGCCTCGGCGAAGGCCTTCTCCATCGCCGGGATGTCTGTCGTGTCGGCCCGCAGGGCCAGCACGTTGCCGCCAAGCTCCTCGGCGGCGGCTGCAAGGGTCTGCGGATTGCGGCCGGTGATGACGATCTTGGCACCTTCGGCAAGGAAGAGCCGGGCGGTGGCGAGGCCGATGCCGCTGTTCCCGCCGGTAACGACGGCGACCTTGTTCTTGAGACGCATGTTCATAGCTCCTGTTGGCTTTTCTCACGATCTGGATTATGATCGTTCTCTATAAGGATTATGCTCGTAATCCATTTTGTCAAGGCTAAGCGGAAAGGATTCTCGATGGGCCGTTCGCAATTGGAAAAGCAGAAGACGCACGAACGCATCGTCGCGCTTGCCGCTAAGCGGCTGCGGGAGGAAGGATTGGACGGGATCGGCGTCGCCGATCTGATGAAGGAAGCCGGGCTGACCGTCGGCGGCTTTTATAAGCACTTTGCTTCCCGCGACGAGTTGGTGGCGGAAGCGGTGGAATCGGCCGTTGGATCCTGGCGGAAGCATCAAGAGGAAAAAGGCATCGATCCGGCAAGTATTCCGCTGGACGCCTACGTGGACAGTTATCTCAGCGAGCGTCATCGGGATCATTGCGGCGAGGGTTGCGCCTATGCCGCCCTGACGGCAGATATGGCCCGCAGCGGCGACGCCGTCCGCGCGATCGCGACGGAAGGGCTGCGGAAGAATTTCGAAGCGATGACCGCGCGTATGCCTGAGCCGGAAACACGCGAAGCGCGACAGAAGGCGATCATCGCATCCTGCCTCATGACCGGCGCGCTGGGGCTAGCGCGGGTGGCCAACGACGAGGCATTTTCGAAAGAAATTCTGGAGACCGTAAAGCAGTTCGTGAAGGATCTGCCGAACGGCGGGACAAAATAGAAAGGCGGCCGGCAAATGCCGACCGCCTCGAATATCTGCAAGCTGCTGTCGATTAGGCGGCGAGCGCCAGCTCGGCTGCGCGGGCCTGAGCAGCACCGATTGCCTTCTCGACTGCTTCCGGACCGAAAGCAATGCCTTCGATATAGACGGTCTCGACTTCAGTAATGCCGATGAAAGCGAGAACCGACTTCAGGTAGGGAACGGCGTGGTTCAGCGGAGCGGCCGGGCCTTCGGAATAAACGCCGCCGGATGCCAGCACGATATAGGCCTTCTTGCCGGTCGCCAGGCCCTTCGGGCCGGTTTCCGTGTAGGTGAAGGTGCGGCCGGCGCGGGCGATGTTGTCGATCCAGGTCTTCAACGAGGAATAGATGTTGAAGTTGATGAGGCCGGTGCCGATGACCAGCGTGTCGGCGGCAAGCAATTCGTCGACCAACGCGTCGGAAACCTTGACGGCTTCGGCCTGTTCAGCCGTGCGGGCTTCGGCTGGCGTGCGGATGGCGCCGGTGAAAAGCTCATCGATATGCGGCAGGGGAGCGGACGACAGATCGCGGTGAACGATCGTCTTGCCCGGGTTCTGGGCCTTGATCTTGTCGGCAAGCTCGGTCGCGATCTTGGTGGAGAGGGAATCGGACCGCGGGCTGGATGTCATAAGCAAAATGGAGGACATGTTAGTGTTCCTTGTCAATGGGTTGCGATAGCCGGGTGGGAAGTTCGGCCATGTTTCGCGTCCATAGATAAGTCTTCAGTGCTATCGAGAAAAACTGTGATAATATGGATTGGAATGATCGATAAAATGGATAGCCCATGCTTCCCAATCCAACGCTTGACCAATTGCAGGTTTTTCTGACCGTTGCCGAATCCGGCAGTTTCTCCGCGGCTTCGCGCGTGCTCAACCGCGCGCAGTCGGTGATCAGCTATACGATCGCCAATCTCGAGGCGCAGCTTGAAATGCCGCTGTTCGAGCGCTCTGGCTCACGCCAGCCGAAGCTGACCGATGCGGGCAGGGTGATGCTCGAGGATGCGCGCCGCATTCTCTCCGATCTCCAGGTGATGCGCGCCAGGGTCAAGGGCCTGAAGACCGGGCTCGAGGCGGAGGTCGCCGTCGCCATCAGCGTCATGGTGCCGACCAATGCCACGGTCGACGTCCTGAGAGAGTTCCGTGATCGCTTCCCGTCCGTCTCGCTGCGGCTTGATGCCGGCGAGCTCGGCACGATGATGGAGCTGGTCGCCAGCGGCAAATCGACGATCGGAATCGGCGGCGCGGTCATAAAGCAGGACGATTCCATGGTGATCGAGCGCCTCGGCCACTCCTTCATGATGCCGGTCGCCTCACCTAGCCATCCACTTGCCCAGATCAGACGGCCGCTGACCCTCGCCGACGTGCGAGAAGAGGTGCAACTGGTCGTCACCGATGCTTCGAACCTCACCAAGGGCCGGGATTTCAATGTCCTGTCCTACAAGATCTGGCACCTCAGCGATATCGCGACCAAGCATCAGCTAATCCGCGGCGGCCTCGGCTGGGGCGGGCTGCCGGCGTCGCTGATCTATGAAGACCTGCAAAAGGGCCGGCTCGTGCATCTCGACCTCGACGCCTATGAGCAGGGCGAATATCCGATCTATGCAGTTCGCAAGCTCTCCAATCCCCCGGGTCCTGCGGCGGCCTGGATGATTGAGGCCTTCCGCGACCGCCTGTCGCAATGCCCGGACCGGGTGGATTTCAAGGCTGCCATAGACGTGTTCCGCCCTGACGAAAACCAGCTGGCGGCGGAATGAAAATGGGCGCCCTCTGAGGCGCCCATTTTCATGTGTGGAATGGTGTAACCGATTAAAGAACCAGCCGGAAATTATTGAACCCGTCCGTACCTTCGCCGGCGTCCTCGATCTTCACGCTCTTTACCTCGGCTAGGAAGTCCTTAGCCTTGGGTGAGCTTGGGAATAGGACGGTGGTGCCCGGGAGTGGCTTGAAGGTCCAGTTGCCGTCGGCGGTCGGGTTGATCGTGCCCTGTTCATGGACATAACGGACGATGACGTCGCGGTTGGTGTCCGGGGCCTTGTAGATGACCTTGTCGGCTCCGATTTCCGGGAAATTGCCGCCGCCGCCGGCGCGGTAGTTGTTGCTGACTACCACGAATTTCTGGGCGGGATCGATCGGCTTGCTATCAAATTGCAGGTTCTGGATGCGGTTTGCATCGGCGTTGAGGAGCTTGCCGTCATCGCTGAAGCGGCGCGGCTGCGACACGTCGATCTGATAGGTGACGCCGTCGATGACGTCGAAGTTGTAGGACGGAAAGCTGTCGTTGAGCAGAGCGACATCCTTGGCGCCCGATTGCACCTGGTTGAACATCGCCGCCGACATTTCCAGCCAGTTCTTCACCTGCGCGCCGTTGATGACGACCGCCTGCACCGTATTCGGATAGAGATAGAGATCGGCAACGTTCTTGATGGCGATATTGCCGGCAGGAACGTCTGTGTAGTAGTCGACGCCGTTGCGGCCGCCGCACTTGAAGGGAGCCGCCGCCGAAAGCACCGGCAGGTCCTTGTACTGCGTCTCCTTCAGCATTTGCTTGATGTACCAGACCTGTGCCTGGCTGACGATCTGCACCGACGGATCGTCGGCAACGAGCGCAAAATAAGAGTAGAGCGGCGCCGAAGTCTTGCCGACCGGCGTGCGGACGTAGGTCAGCGTCGCTTCATGCTCGGCCTTGGCTGCTTCCACCACTTCCTTCTTGTCGGCGACGTCGGCGATGACCTTCTTCTTGTCGTCGCGATGGTAGATCGGCCGCGCCTCGGAGGTGAAATCGACGATCTTCCAGCTGTTGCCGTCCTTTTCGAGAAGCAGGTCGATCAGGCCGAGGTGTGAGCCCCAAAAGCCGGCCATGACGGCGGGCTTGCCGTGCAGCGTGCCCTTGACCGGATCGGCGTCCTTGATGCCGTCCCAGGTCTTCGGACCGGGGAAGACGAGATGCTGGTGGCCGGTGAAAACGGCGTCGATGCCGGGAACGGCGGCGACGTAGAGCGAGGCGTTTTCCATCTTGTCGGACGGGGCGCTGCCGTCGATGCCGGAATGCGAGAGAGCGATGACGATGTCGGCACCCTCGGCCTTCATGACCGGCACCCAGGCCTTGGCGGCTTCGACGATATCGCGCGTCTGCGCCTTGCCCTCGAGGTTCTTGATGTCCCAAAGCATGATCTGCGGCGGTACGAAGCCGATGAAGCCGATCTTGACCGGGCTTTCGTTGCCGGCGCCGTCCTTGATCTTCTTTTCAATGATCCGGTAGGGCTTGAAGAACAGATCGTCCTTTGTCGGGTCGGAAGCGAGTTGGCCCTTGGTCAGGTTGGCGCAGACGAAGGGGAAGTTCGCGCCGGCCAGCACCTTGAACATGAAGTCGAGGCCGTAGTTGAATTCGTGGTTGCCGAGCGTGCCGACTTCGTAGCCGAGTGTGTTCATCGCCTTGATGACCGGATGGACGTCGCCGTCCTTCATGCCGTGCTGATAGGCCATGTAATCACCCATCGGATTGCCCTGCAGCACGTCGCCATTGTCGATCAGCAGCGAATTGGTGGCTTCCGCGCGAATGTTATCGATGATCGTCGCGGTGCGCGTCAGGCCCATCGTGTCATTCGGCTTGTCGGCATAGTAGTCGTAAGGGAAGACGTTGACGTGAATATCCGTCGTTTCCATGAGACGCAGATGCGCCTGATTGCCGGCCGCGCGAGCTGCAAAGGGATGCAGCACGATCAGCGCCGCAGTGGCGCTGAGGCCTTGCAGCAGGGTACGGCGCGACATACTGGGCAAATCCAGAATGGAAGACATGGAAGACTCCTTCTACGATGGGGCTATGGTCCCTCGATCATCTCTCGGGCGAGGGAGATTAGGACGATTTTCGAAGGTGTGCACCAGGAATGTGACAGGCTTATTGTGACCGCGCTTCAGAGAGCGCCCGCATGCGGTCAGCGTTTCAGAACCGGCTTTATGTCCTTGTGGAAAAAGCGGAAATAGGAAGCGACCTTTGCCGACGCGTTGGACGAGCGATCGAACTCGATGCCAATGCGGCCATTATGGGCCCAGCGCACGAAACCGTCCAGCAAACCGATATCGTCGCATTCGACGCGAACCTTGCTGCCTGCGGCCGCATAGAGCGGCGACTGCAGATCGAGAGCGATTCCTCTGGCGGAAATGTTGACGACTCGTCCTGCAGCAAGCTTGGTGAAATATCGGACTTGACCCGTCAGCCGGGCATAATGGCGCGGCGAACCTCGCGACTTGATCTTCAGGTTGCCTTGAACGAGAGATTTCGAAAAGGGCTGCATGGTGTTATTCCGGTTCGGACATCTTTTTCAGTCTTTGCATAGCATGCAAGCATTGAAAGATTCTGAGGGTAACCGCTAAAATTGTAGCCGAGCGTCCCGAATCGGTACCACGCGATCAGGGGATTGCCTTGGAGGCTCCAGAAAGGCCTGGCAGATTTTCCGATGTTGGTCGGCCTGCGCGCGACCGGCGATTTGGATACAGCTATTGGAGAGGGCACAGGATATTGCGCATCGTTTCCTTGAATGCATGGGGCGGCCGGCTGCATGAGCCGTTGATGCCCTACCTCGTCGATATCGATGCGGATGTGTTGTGCCTGCAGGAAGTGGTTCGGACACTCGATGCCGAATCCGAATGGCTTGTTTATCGCGACCACGGCGTCGAGCTCCTGCAGCGGGCCAATCTCTTCGAGGAGCTGAAGGCCGCTTTGCCGGCCCATGATGCGTTCTTCTCGCCCGTTGCGCGCGGCGATCTCTTCGACGGCGATCGGCGGCTGCAGTCCGAATTCGGGCTGGCGACCTTTGTGCGCAGGACCTATCCGATCATCGGCCAAGCCGTGGGTTTCATCCATGGCGAATTCTCGGCCGATGGGTGGGGACCGCATCCGCGGTCGCGCAACGCGCATTGCATTCGCCTCTTCGACTACGAGCACGGCTACCCGATCACGATCGCCCAGATGCATGGCCTGCGAGATATCGAAGGCAAGGGCGATACGCCAGCGCGCCGCCATCAGGCGGACGCACTGGTCGAGCTTATCCGCCAGGTCTGGCAGGATGGCGAGCGACTGGTCGTCTGCGGCGATTTCAACGTGCTGCCGGGCAGCGTTACATTCGAAATCCTCGGCAGCCTGGGGCTTGTCGATCTCGTCACCTCGCGGGGACATGGCGACACCCGCACCTCCCACTATCGCAAGGAGCCGCGCTTTGCCGACTACATGCTGGTAACGCCGGATATCGAGGTGATCAATTTCGACCCCGTGGCCGAACCTGAAGTTTCCGATCACCGCGCATTGCTGCTGGACCTGCGCTGACTGGGATCAGAGACCGACATTCGGCCGGTCGATGATTTCGCGCAGGGCAAAGCTGGAATTGATCTTAACGACATGCGGCAGCGCAGAGAGCCAATCGCGATGGATGCGCTCATAGTCCTCGAGGTCCCGCGCGGCGACGCGCAATATGTAGTCGTATTCGCCCGACATGAGATAGCAGGCGAGCACATTCGGACAGCGCTTCACCGCCGTTTCGAATTCCGAAAGCGTCTTGGCGAACTGGCCGGATAGCGAGATGTGCACGATGGCGATCATCTTGTAGTCCAGCGCCTTGTGCGACAGGTGCGCGTGATAGCCGTCGATGACGCCGTTCTTTTCGAGAATATCGAGCCTGCGCGAGCAGGCTGATGGCGAAAGGCCGACCTTTTCGGCCAGTTCCGCATTGGTGATCCGCGCGTTCTGCTGCAGCATCCGCAGAATCGAATGATCTATGGCGTCAAGGTCGGACATTCGAAGATCTTTCGAAAAAACTCTTATCCGCGCAATAAATCACGAAAAATGACCGTAACGCAAATCGTCTTTGCAAGGACATTTCAGGGCGGAGGTGGTCTGATTTCCCTTGGAGAAATTGCATACGCAAAAGCATTCGAGGAGGAATGAAATGCGCGTTGGTTGCCCGAAGGAAATCAAGAACCACGAATATCGCGTTGGCCTGACGCCGGCATCCGTTCGTGAATATGTCGCCCACGGCCACGAGGTCTGGGTCGAGACGAAGGCCGGTGCCGGCATCGGCGCCGATGACCATGCCTATGCCGCCGCCGGCGCCAAGATCGCTGCAAGCGCCAAGGATATTTTCGAGAAGTGCGACATGATCGTCAAGGTCAAGGAGCCGCAGCCCTCCGAATGGGCGCAGCTTCGCGACGGCCAGCTTCTCTACACCTATCTGCATCTGGCACCCGATCCTGAGCAGACCAAGGGCCTGCTCGCCTCCGGCGTAACCGCCATCGCCTATGAGACCGTCACCGATGAGCGCGGCGGCCTGCCGTTGCTGGCGCCGATGTCCGAGGTCGCCGGCCGTCTATCGATCCAGGCGGGCGCGACGGCGTTGCAGAAGGCCAATGGCGGTCTCGGCATCCTGCTCGGGGGCGTGCCGGGTGTGCTGCCGGCCAAGGTCGCCATCATCGGCGGCGGTGTGGTCGGTCTGCATGCCGCAAAGATGGCGGCCGGCCTCGGCGCCGATGTCAGCATTCTCGATCGTTCCCTGCCGCGACTGCGCCAGCTGGACGATATCTTCAACGGTCGCGTCCACACGCGCTATTCCAGCATCCAGGCGCTGGAAGAGGAGGTCTTCACCGCCGATCTCGTGATCGGCGCCGTCTTGATCCCCGGTGCCGCCGCGCCGAAGCTCGTCACGCGTGAGATGCTGTCGGGCATGAAGAGCGGCTCCGTCATCGTCGATGTCGCCATCGATCAGGGCGGCTGCTTCGAAACCTCGCATGCCACAACCCATTCGGACCCGACCTACGTGGTCGAAGGCGTTGTGCATTACTGTGTCGCCAACATGCCGGGCGCGGTTCCGGTCACCTCGGCGCATGCCTTGAACAACGCCACCATCTATCACGGCCTCGCATTGGCTGATCGCGGTCTGCGCGCCATCGCCGAAGACAAGCACCTCCGAAATGGCCTCAACGTGCACAAGGGCCGCATTACCAACAAGCCGGTGGCCGAAGCGCTTGGCTATGAAGCCGTCGCGCCCGAAAGCATCCTGAACGTAGCGTAAAGCCCATCGCGCTCACGTCAGATGGAGGCGCCGGCATCAGCATATGCCGGCGCTTCTTTCTACTGCGCCGCGCGCCCTTTTGGCGCGCAAAGGACGCAGTAGCATTTAAATAGCGCATAACCGTTGGGTTATACGCGGTCTATGCGGCACTGATAGCAATTGTTGCGCGCCGAGCGGACATGGACATAGGCGATGTCCGCGCGCTCGAGCAGCGATGTGGCATAGGCGGGAATATCGCCGATCGGTGTCACGGCACCTGTTCCGTAGACGATGCGGTTGTTCTTGCCATAGCCGCGCACGATGAAATCCCGGCTGGTCGCCAGCACGGGCGGCAGGATTTCTGCCGCCTCGTAGCGTTTGCAGGGCGTCTTGTGCAGGAAGATCGGGCCGGTCTCCGCATAGGGTTGCAATTCAGGGAAGGGCCGATAAGCGAAGACGAAAAGCTCCTCGCCGGCATCGATATTGCGCAGGCAATGGCGGCAGGGATGGCCGGGGCCGTCGGAGGTCATGGTCTCCGGCTGGTGACCATAGGCGTCCATGCCTCCGTTCCAGAGCATTTCGGCGTCGGATGTCGGCATGGCGGAAAAGGCGATGGTGGACATGGAAATCTCCTTGTGGCGTTTACCATGTGATGCCTTAGGCCATCGCGCGAAGCCACCCGATTCCTGCCGCTAGTTGTTCTTGGCGAACTCCAGCAGTTCTTTATCGCTCAACGGCCTGACAATGCCTTGGCCGGTGGAAATCGGCGAAAAGCCGAACATCTGGTAGAGCTGAAGCGCTCGCGGATGATCGAGATCGTTTGTGGTCGTTATGATCCGTTGCGGGTTCAGCGTCCATATGGCGTAGAGCGACTGGAGCAGGAACCATTTGCCGATGCCGAGGCCGAGCGCATGCTCCATGAGGCCGAAATGGCTGAGTTCGATGGTTTCCTCGTCCTGGCGGAAATATTCGAAGAAGCCGGCCGGAGCGCCGTTGACATAAAGCACGCTGATATCGTTGCGCTGATCGTGAAGGATCGCCGTCAGCTCCTCGTCAGACATGCGCAGCCGGTCGACCCAATGCCAGCGAGCCCCGACCTGACGGTAGAGATAGCGATAGAAGGGCAGCGGAATGCCCGGCGCACGCATGATAGCCGTCTGAATATTGACCGGCATCGCCAGGCTCGTCTTGGGCGGCGCGGTCATTTCCAGACGGGTGATGTGGACTTTGATCGACGAAGGCGTTTTCACGGATGCCATGCTCAATCTTGACCGGTAGCGATTGGCGTGTCCGCGCGGCTGCCCCACTCAGACCATGAGCCGTCGTAGAGCTTGTTGCCGCTGTGGCCGAGCGATTCGAGCGCCAATGTGATGATGGCGGCGGTAATGCCGGAGCCGCAGGTGGTCACGACGGGCTTGTCGAGATCGATGCCGGCCTTTTCTATGGTCTCACGCAGCTCGGGCAGCGACTTGAACTTGCCGTTGGTGGCGAAGACGCCCGATGGCAGGCTCTTGGCGCCCGGCATGTGGCCGGAGCGCATGCCTTCGCGCGGTTCCGGTTCCACAGCGGCAAAGCGGCCGGCGCTGCGGGCATCGGCGATCTGCAGGGAACGGCTGTCGACGATATCTCGCATCTCGTCGAGCGCAACGACGCGGCTGCCATTGAAATTCGGCTTGAAGGTTGCGGGTTCGAATGTCGGAAGTGCCGTTTCCAGCGGCCGACCTTCGGCCTTCCAGCCGTCGAGCCCTCCATCGAGCACGAAGACGTTCGGCGCGCCCATGACGATGTGGAACAGCCACCAGACGCGCGGCGAGGCAAACAGGCCGGGGCCGTCATAGACGACGATGCGATCGGTCTCGCTGATGCCGAGCTTGCCGACCTCTGCCGCAAAGAGCTCTGGCGAGGGCACCATATGCGGCAGGTTGGTCGAGTGATCGGCGATCTTGTCCTGATCGAAGCGGATCGCGCCCGGAATATGGCCGCCGGCATATTCGGCATCGGCATTGCGCTTCTGCGCCGGCAGATAGAAGGATGCGTCGAGGATGCGCAGGTCCTTGGCACCCAGCTCGCTCTGCAGCCAGTCCGCGGATACGACGAAACGGCTTTTGTCCGCTGCCATGATGATCTCTCCCTGCTATGGTTTCTTGATCTCGGTGTCGGGATATCGACGCTTGCCGGCGTCAGTTTTCGTCGGTCGGGGCGCCGAAACGGATGCGGAAACGGCGGTTTTCCTTGCCCTTCTTCTCGATCTTGGCGATGTGAATCGCTCCGACCTCCTGCGTCTCCGACACATGTGTGCCGCCACAGGGCTGGCTGTCAACGGCGGAGTCCTCTCCGATGCAGACAAGGCTGACGCGGCCGAGGCCGATCGGCGGGCGCACATTCTTGGATTTGACGATACCCGGATTGGCGGCCAGCTCCTCGTCGGTGATCCACCGGAGGAAAACGGGATGGTTTTCGTTGACCAGCGCCATCATCCTGGCGGTCACCTCGTCCTTGTCGATCGTCTCGCTCATGTCGAAATCGACCCGGCTTTCATCCTCGCCGACCGCAGCACCCGTAATCGGATAGGGGCAGACGACCGAGAGCAAGTGACAGGCCGTATGCATGCGCATCAGCTTGTAGCGACGCGGCCAGTCGACGTGCAACACCAGCTTTTCGCCGAGGATGGGCTGCGCCTGGCCTTCGAGCGGCACATGAATGATGATGTCCTTGATCGGCCCGTGCCTGGTCTGGCCGAGCATGATCTTGGAGCCATCGGCGCGCTCGAAGAAACCGGTATCGCCCGGCTGGCCGCCGGAGGTGGCGTAAAAGCAGGTCTGATCGAGCTCGATGCCCCCATCCTCGTGGATCGCGGTCACGACCGCTTCGGCGGTCGAGAGGTAGAAATCGTCACGGTAGAGGGCATTCACGGCCATGGGATCACGCTATTGTTTCGTATGGGACGGAAATATCCGCCCGCTTTTCAAGATAGGCGGGCAGCGGCAGGCCCTTCGACTTCAGGAAGTCCGGATTGAAGAGCTTGGACTGATAGCGATTGCCGTAATCGCACAGAACAGTCACGATCGTATGTCCTGGGCCTAGATCCCTGGCAAGACGCACGGCGCCGGCAATGTTGATGGCCGTCGAGCCGCCAAGGCACAGGCCTTCGTATTCGACGAGGTCGAAGAGGTAGGGCAGTGCTTCGGCATCGGTGATCTGGTAGGCGAAGTCGGGAGTAAAGCCCTCCAGATTGGCCGTCACGCGGCCCTGACCGATGCCCTCGGTGATCGAGGAGCCGGAGGACTTCAACTCGCCGTTCTTGTAGAACTCATAGAGCGCAGCGCCTTCCGGGTCGGCGATGCCGATCTTGATGTCCTTGTTGAAGGCATGCAGGCCCATGGCGACGCCGGCCAGTGTGCCGCCGGAGCCGACCGAGCAGATGAAGCCATCGACCTTGCCTGACGTGTCGGCCCAGATTTCCTTGGCGGTCGTCTCTATATGCGCCTGCCGGTTGGCGACGTTGTCGAACTGGTTCGCCCAGATCGCGCCGTTCGGCTCCGTCTTCGCCAATTGCTCGGCAAGCCGGCCGGACAGCTTCACATAATTGTTCGGGTTCTTGTAGGGGACCGCGGGGACCTCGACCAGCTCGGCGCCGAGCAGCTTAAGCGCATCCTTCTTTTCCTGGCTCTGGGTTTCCGGAATGACGATGACCGTGCGATAGCCGAGCGCCTTGGCGACCAGCGTGAGGCCGATACCCGTATTGCCTGCCGTGCCCTCGACGATGACGCCGCCGGGCCTGAGCAGCCCCTTCTTCTCGGCATCGCGAATGATGTAGAGCGCGGCGCGATCCTTGACCGACTGACCGGGGTTCAGGAACTCGGCCTTGCCGAGAATGGTCGAGCCCGTCGCCTCGGAGGCGCCCTTGAGCTTGATCAGCGGCGTATTGCCAATTGCTTCGAGGACGGAGGGGTGGACGGTCATGGAATCTGCCTTCTGTTCACGACTACTGTAAGAACGGTCTTTTCCCTTCACAAGGCGGCATAGGCAAGAAATTCTGTTCCTCGCTCTTCGTTCGGCCTGCAAAATTCAACTTGGGCGACACTAATCGCCTACGCGTCGCGGCCCTTCACTTGTCCCTGGTTGGTGACATAGATTTCCGCATCGAAGGCAACAGACTGGCCGAAAGCGGCCACAATGATACGTTATTTCTAAAATGCTACGGGCGGCCGCGGTTGAGTGTTTGATGTAGGCGGCCGTCAGCCAAGGAGAAGAGCCATGAGCCCGTTCATTGCGCGTCCTGAACACGGAGTCGTCTGGATCACCGGCGCCAGTTCCGGCATGGGCCGAGCGCTGGCACTGAAACTGGCGGGCGAAGGGTATAAAGTGGCCGTAACGGCCCGCAGCCACGACAAGCTTTTGGCATTGCAGGCGGAGGCGAGCGAACTTCCCGGCAGCATCGTCGTGCTCGATGGCGACGTGACCCAGGCCGAAGACATGGAGCACACCGTCGCCGCGATCGAATATCAGCACGGCGCTGTTGCCTTGGCGGTTCTCAATGCCGGCATCTATCTGCCGGCGCGCGGCGAGGATCTGAACCACGAGGTTTTCGACCGCAGTTTTGCCGTCAATCTCCATGGTGTCGTCAACTGTCTCGTTCCGGCGGTGCGACATATGCGGGCCAGAGGATATGGCCAGATCGCCATCGTCTCTTCCGTTGCGGGTTATGCCGGTCTTCCCGGCTGTGCCGCTTACGGCGCCACCAAAGCTGCCTTGATCAACATGGCGGAAAGCCTGAATTTCGAGCTCGATCGCATGGGCATCCATATCCAGCTTGTGACCCCCGGCTATGTTGAAGCGCCGCTGACGGCGAAGAACAAATTCGCCATGCCGGGCATTCTGTCCGCCAACGAGGCGGCCGATGCGATCGCTGCCGGATTGAAATCCCCGGCTTTCGATATCTGCTTCCCGAAGAGTCTCGTTTACCGGGCAAAGCTCTTGAAGCTGCTGCCCTATAGCCTCTATTTCCGTGTAGTCAGATATTTTCTGGGGAGCGGCGCTAAACGGCGGTCAGTCGACACGCGAGCAACGCCGCATCCGGCGGAATAGCGTCTACTCATCATTCTTCAGCGACGCGAGCGCATCGAGCGCGCGTCGCCGTGCCAGAGCGTGATCGACGATCGGCCGAGGATAGTGCTGGCCAAGCGTTACGCCTGCGCGTCTCAGCACATCGTCAGGCGCTTCAAATGGCCGATGGATATACTTGTTGTCGAGATCGGCCAGTTCAGGCACGAAGGTTCTGATATAGCCGCCATCCGAATCGAATTTTTCACCCTGCAGCACCGGATTGAAGATACGGAAGAAGGGCGACGCATCCGCACCTGAGCCCGCCACCCATTGCCAGTTTGCGGCGTTAGCGGCCGGGTCGGCATCGACAAGCGTGTCGCGGAACCAGGCTTCCCCCTCGCGCCAGTCGATCAGCAGATCCTTGATCAGGAAGGAGGCGACGATCATGCGGACGCGATTGTGCATCCAGCCATGGCGCCAGAGCTGCCGCATGCCGGCATCGACGATCGGATATCCTGTTTGCCCACGTCGCCAACTGTCGAAAAGCTGCGCATCCGAGCGCCATGGAAAGTCGTCATATCGATCGTTCCAATTGGCAGAGTTGAGGTTGGGGAAGTGGAAGAGCTGATGATAGCAGAATTCCCGCCAGGCGACTTCCTTGCGAAAGCGCACGATATTGTCCGTCGGGATGTTTTTGGGAAGACCTCGCGTAGCGTGCCATATCCGGGCCGGGGAAATCTCGCCGAGCGCCAGGTGCGGCGACAGCATGGATGTTGCCGGCTTGTCGGGAAAATCGCGCTCGACCGCATAGCTGTCGAGCGCGGTCTCGATGAAGTCGCCCAGCTTCCCGCGTGCCGCAGCCTCGCCAGGCACCCACATATCCGGGAAATTCGAGGCCCAGTTCGGCTTGGTGGGCAGCAGCGACCATGAGCCAAGCGAATCCGATAGCGGCCAGTGGCCGGGCGCGCAGAGCTTTGCAGGCGCGTCGATCGGAAAGGGCGGCTCGCCGAACTGCTCCAGCGCCCGCCAGAACGGCGTGTAGGTCTTGTACGGGTTGCCGGTGCCGGTGCGCACGCGTGACGGCTCATGCAGCAGCTGACCGGCAAAGCTGTTTGCCTTTATGCCGGCATCGCGCAAGGTCTTCTTGACGTCCACATCCACCGCCATGCCGGCGGGGTCATAACGCCGGTTCCAGACGATGGCCTCTGCACTCGTCTCATCGAGGAGCCTTTCAATGACCGACAGCGCATCGCCCGTTCGCAGAACAAGCTTGCTGCCGAGGCCGTGGAGGCTTTTATCTAAGGCGGCGAGGGAATGATGGAGCCACCACCGCTGTGCTGCCCCGAGCGGCCCGCAGCCCTTCGCTTCCGGCTCCCTGATATAGATGGGGAAAACGGGTCGGCCCGATGCTGCGGCAGCCTGCAGGGCGTGATTGTCGTCAAGGCGGAGATCCTTGCGGAACCACAGGAGAATGGGATTCGGCTCATCGGTGGAGGATGTCATGGTTCTCGCCGGTCGTCTGTGCCGCATTCTTCATATGCTTCATTGCCTTCGCAGCCATATACGGCGCGGGTGGCGAAATGGTTCCACCACCGCACGTATCGCCATGGAATCGCCAGCGCAACTCTCGTGAGGAAATCGGGATGCCTCTTGTGATATAAGGATCCTTGTCACTGTTCTGTAATGCAAATTCGCTAGCAGTCCAAGCAATTGGCGGCCCAGAATTGACAGGTGGGAAAGAACAACATGGCGGAAATCCGGATCGAACAAGTTCACAAGGCCTACGGACGCAACCAGGTGGTCCACGGCGTCGACCTGAACTTTCGTTCGGGCGAGTTTGTCGTCATTCTTGGCCCTTCCGGCTGCGGCAAGTCCACCCTGCTGCGCATGATTGCCGGCCTTGAGGATATTTCGTCGGGCGAGATCGTCATCGACGGCAAGGTTGTCAATCAGCTCGAGCCGCGCGAGCGCGGGTGCGCCATGGTCTTCCAGAATTATGCGCTCTATCCGCATATGGATGTCGCCGCCAACATGGGCTACGCGCTGAAGGTTGCAGGCGTGCCGCGCGAGGAGCGTGACCGCCGCATCAAGGAAACCGCCAAGATCGTCGGCCTGGAAGACTTCCTCGCCCGCAAGCCGGCCGAGCTTTCCGGCGGCCAGCGTCAGCGCGTCGCCATGGGCCGCGCCATCATCCGCGAGCCGAAGGTCTTCCTTTTCGACGAACCGCTCTCCAACCTCGATGCCAAGCTGCGCGTGCAGATGCGCGTCGAGATCCGGCGCCTGCACAAGCGCCTTTCGGCCACGTCGGTTTTCGTGACCCACGATCAGGTCGAGGCCATGACGCTCGCCGACAAGCTGGTGGTCATGTACAAGGGCAATGTCGAACAGGTCGGCACTCCCCTTGAAATCTACAACACGCCGCGCACCCGCTTCGTCGGTTCGTTCATCGGTTCGCCGGCCATGAATTTCCTGGAAGGCACGTTCTCGGCGAACGGCGAACAGTTCATCTTCGATGGCCTGCCGATCGGCATTGATGCCAATATCGGCAAGCGTCATGCAGGCCAGCCGGTCGCTCTCGGCATCCGCCCGGAACAGGCGCGTCTCGTGCCGGCAGGCACGCCCGGCGCCATTCCGGCGACGGTCGACTTCGTCGAGGAGCTCGGCGCCGGCCGCGTCATCCATTGCGATATCAACGGATCGAGCTTCGCCATCGCTGTGGCCGATCACACGACCGGGCAGACCGGTCAGGCCGTTGGTCTGGAACTGCCGCAACAGCACACGCACCTCTTCGCCCAGGATACCGGTTTGCGGCTCGACGCCGTTGCTTCCGTCACGCCGCTGACGGTCATGGCGCATTAATTTCAGATATCAATTTTTATGAAGAGCGCCCGGAAATCCTTACCGATTTCCGGGCTTTTTTGTTACCGAATTCCCAGCGACCGTGGCAGGGATCCGAACCATTAAATCTGTCGGCACGTCACTTTGCGCATTCGAAATTCTCCGCCTTGCTCGGATCGGCCGCCCCGGACTTATCCTTCGGATAGGACGGGTATCTGTCGGCGATGATGTCCTCGCAGCGAGGCGCTCGCCAAGGAGCGTGGATCCGGAGGCCATGTGCCGGCTCGAATGTCAGGCATTGGAGCGCAGGAAAGATTGGCAACTGCCGCGCCCAAGAACGAGGCGCGGCAGGCGATCCGATCATTTCTCGGTGGAGATCAGGCCGCGAACGAACCAGCGCTGCATCAGAACCACGACGAGCAGCGGCGGCACCATGACGATCAACGTTCCGGCCATGGCGATGTGCCACTCAGGAAGGCCGCCGACGTTCGGGATAAGCTGCTTGAGCTCGGTCACTGCGGTCGCGTGTGCCGGATCGGTGGTAATAAGCAGCGGCCACAGATATTGATTCCATGCCCAGAGGAACATGATAGTGCCGAGTGCCGCCATGTTGGTGCGCGACAATGGCATCAGGATGTCGATGAAGAAGCGTAGCGACCCGGCGCCGTCCATGCGTGCAGCTTCGGTCAGCTCGTCAGGTATGGTCAGGAAGAACTGACGGTAGAGGAAGGTGCCTGTCGCTGTGGCGACGAATGGCAGGATCAGGCCGGGATAGGAGTTAAGTAACCCCAGGTTCAGCGAGATATGAATGCCTGTAACCTGCTCGATCAGCCAGCTGATGCCAGTGACATCGAGGATCGCCTGATAGGGCGACAGGACGTTCGCTGCGACCGCATAGGTCGGCACAGCTCGCACTTCGAGCGGCAGCATCAGTGTCACGAAGATCAACCAGAAGATGAAGTGGCGGCCGGGATAGCGGAAATAGACCAGCGAAAAGGCGGTGATCGCTGAGATGATCACCTTTCCCACCGAGACGCCGGTGGCGAAGATCAGGCTGTTCAGCAGCTTAGGGCCGAGATCGGCGGTCGTCCAGGCTGTTTGCATGTTGATCCAAAAATCGGTGCCCGGGATCAGCGACATCGGCACGCGATTGACGTCGGCCATATTATGGGATGCGGCGATCGACACGATGACGATCGGTCCCACTGCCACTATGAAGCCGATGAACAGGATCAAGTGGGTGAAGAAATTAAGGATGGGTGTGCGCTCGACCATGTCAGCCTCAACGATAATGAACGCGCCGCTCGATGAAGCGGAACTGGAAGATGGTAAGCACGATGATCAGTAGCATGAGAACGATGCTCTGCGCCGCCGCACCGGAATAATCGAGGCCTTTGAAGCCGTCGAAGATGATCTTGTAAACCATGAGATTGGTCGAGTTGTGCGGGCCGCCTGAGGTCATGATGTCGACGATGCCGTAGGAATCCTGGAAGCTCTCCGTGATGTTGATGACGAGCAGGAAGAAGATCGTCGGTGTGATCAACGGGAACTGGATATCCCAAAAGCGCCGAAGCACGCCCGCGCCATCCATGGCAGCCGCCTCGATCTGCGAGCGCGGAATGGCCTGGAAGGCCGCGAGGAAGAAGATGAAGCTATAGGCGATATATTTCCAGGAGAAGGCAGCGATGATCGAGGCCATGGCGGCAGTGCCGTCGAGGCCCGGATCCCAAAATCCTGGCCAATAGTGATTGACGACGGACATGAAACCGGCTTCAGGCGCCAGGATAAAGCGGAAGGCCATTGCCGATGCGGGAGCTGCGACGCCATAGGGCCAGATGAGTACGACGCTGTAGAACTTCGAGCCGCGCAGCTGCCGGTCGGTGAGGGCTGCAAGTATTACTGCAACAACCATGGAAATGCCGGTGCTGATACCAGCGAAGATGATGCTGATCGTGACCGAGTTCCAGTAATCGGAACTGGCGAGGATGGCCTTGAAATTATCGAGCCCGACCCAGATGTTGCCGCCGCCCCAGGGCTGCTGCAGCGTCAATGACCAGAAGATCGCTTGACCGGCCGGCCAATAGAAAAAGGTGAAGATGAGGAGCAACTGCGGCACTGCGAACAGGATGCCAACGCTCCATTTGTTGAAAGTTATGCGCTTTTCCATGGTCTCTTCCGGCTTGGGGTCCCGATGCCACTCTCGCTCTCATAACGAACGTCCGCCGGGAGGCCCCGGCGGACGCTGTCTGTTATGAGGTTTGCTGCTTACGGCAGCTGCTTGCCCTTGTAGGTGGCTTCGAAGCGCTCAAGGACGGCGTCACCATTCTTGACCAAGTTGTCGATGCCTTCCTGGACGCCGACCTTATTGGCGAAGATCGCCTGCATCTGGTTGCCGAATTCGGCGCGGATCTGCGTGAAGTTGCCGAGACGGATGCCGCGGGTGATCGGGGTTGGCTCGGAGGCGGTCAGGCTGGCGATCGCGACTTCGCGGCCCTTGTAGGGAGCCTTGCTATAGAAGCCGGAGGACTTCATGAATTCGAAGCCGGAATTCGTGACCGGGATGTAGCCGGTATTGGTCGACCAGAAGAGAGCGGTCTTGGGGTCGTGGATGAAGTTTAGGAATGCGGCTGCGCCCTTGTATTCGTCAGCCGACTTGCCGGAGAGAACCCAGAGCGAAGCACCGCCGACAAGCGAGTTCTTGCGCTCGGTGCCGGCGTAGACGGGAAGTTCGGCAACATCCCAGTTCATGCCAGCCTTCTGCGTCTTGGTGATCGAGCCGTGGTCGCCGACCGAGGTCATGATCATCTGGCAATCGCCCGAGGCAAAGGCCTGAACCATGTCCTGGCCGAGATCCTTGGACTTGATCTTGATGAGGCCCTGATCGTACCAGCTCTTGAGGTCGGTAACGTACTTGACGAACTTGGTCTTGTTGACCTCGAGACGGGCGTCGAGACCGTCATAGCCGTTATTCTTGGTGGCGATCGGCTGGTTGTGGATCGCCGAGAACTGCTCCATCAGCTGCCAGCTTTCGTTGCCGGAGATGTTGATTGCCATCGGGCATTCATAGCCGGCACCCTTGAGCGCCTTCATGTCGTCTGCGGCTTCTTCCCAGGTCTTCGGAGCTTCAGTCTTGCCGATCTTGGCAAAAGCGTCCTTGTTCCAATAGAGCAGGGCGGTCGAAGAGTTGAACGGGAAGGAGAGCAGCTCGCCCTTCGACGTTGCGTAATAGCGCGCAATGCCGGGGAAGTAGTCGTTCCAGTCGATCTTGTAGCCATTTTCGGACATCAGCTTGCCGGCCGGGTAATAGGAGCCGGAGAGCATCATGGTTGCGGTGCCGGCGTCATAGACCTGGACGACTGCAGGCTGCTTGCCAGCGCGGAAGGCGGCAATGGTGTTCTGCAAAGTGGCGTCGTAATTGCCCTGGCTGGTGCAGACGACTTCATAGTCCTTCTGTGACTCGTTGAAGTTCTTGCACATCGTCTGAACGACGCGCTCGAGGTCGCCCGACAGGCCGAACCAGAAATCGAACTTGGTCGGAGCAGCAGCAGCAGGCAGGGCCAGCGCTAAGCTCATGACGCCGGCGGCGGCAGCCGAAATGTAGTTTTTAAGTTTCGACATAATCCCTATTTCCTTTTTGAAAGCTCGGAACCGGTGGTCTTGCGCAAGTCCGCGGTAGCGGCGTTATAGACAAGCTGTGTGACAGTTTGTTGAGGGCAAAAATCCCGGATCGACAGCCATTTTCAGTCGATGCGAGGGTTTTCGGGCGGCCGAACTTTGAATGATCAAGTATTTGAGATGGCGCTAATAAAGACGTGTAATCTAGGACGGTTCGTGCGGGGATTGTTGCTTGCCTCGAAAGGGGTGCGTCTTCCTTGCTGGCGGCCTGAATGGTGATGCATGATCTCACCGGACGAATCCATAAAGCAGCGGAGGGGCGCATCGATGGGCATCACCGAAAGGCAGAGGATGGCGGCGGCTGAATGGTATTGCTGCTTCGATCCCGAACTCGATGCGTTGCGGTGGCGGGCGCGCGAGGCCGTGCACGAGCATAACACGATGCCGCCAGTGCAGCGCGGCAATCTCGGGCCGGCTTTGGCTGCGCTCTTCGCTCGCGCTGCGGAGAATGTTTTCATCGAAGCGCCGTTTCACTGCTCCTATGGGATGAACATCTCGCTTGGTCGGCGGGTCTATCTCAATGCAGGCTGCACCATTCTCGACAGTGGCAGCGTGCGCATCGGCGAAGGCAGCATGCTGGGGCCGGGCGTTCATATATATTGTGCGGAACACCACAGGGACCCGGAGAAGCGGCGCGCCGGCATGGAGATTGCGCGACCGGTTATGATCGGCAGGGATGTGTGGATCGGGGGCGGAGCCATTATTCTAGGTGGCGCGACGATCGGCGACGGGGCGATCGTGGGGGCCGGCTCGGTCGTGACAAGAGATGTCGCAGCGGGTGCGACCGTGGTCGGTAATCCCGCCCGGCCTGTCGGCGGGAGCTAGAAAGAGGATCAGTTCGCCGGGCGGCGGCGTTTTGTCCACCACACCGCAAAACGCCGGCGCCAGCGACGGACGACCGGCATATCATGTGACAGCACGATGAAGCCAAGCGGCAGCATCCAGAAGCCGAGCACCGGCATGAAGCCAAGCAGTCCGCCGAAGATGAGGGCAATGCCGACGCCGACGCGCGCAAGCCGCGATCGGGGCAGGGGAATTCTCACAGAGCCGAAAACAAGCTCGCGAGTTGAGGGATCAATGCCGAAACGGCGGGTTTTCCGGCCATTTCGATCGGCATTTGTTGTCGTTTCGCTTTGATCAGTCATCCACAGGAAATGGTGAGGCGGCGAAATAATGCAAGAGAATTCGATTTTTTTGAAAAAACCGCTTGGCAAATCGGGCAAGCGTTTGTATTAGCCCACTCACACCGCGCCAAGCGCATTCCCTGGTAGCTCAGCGGTAGAGCATTCGACTGTTAATCGACAGGTCGCCGGTTCGAATCCGGCCCGGGGAGCCACTCTTTCTGAGAAGAGTTCGTTTTTTCTGTATTATAAAGAATACAGATTTTCTTCCTCGCCACCTCTGAAGTCATCATCGTCGATGATATCCGCGCCGCGGTCAAGCCGCCGGCATCCCCTTCCTCGATGGTGGTTATTCTGGAGACGGCGTCGCCTGGGCGCGCCTGCGCGATCAGCAGGGAAGCCACGACGGTCTTTTCGGTTGCGCAGCCCGGCTATTTGCGCTTGGGTCGGGCGAAAAGCTTGACTCTAAGGAACAATAAAAATGATGCGCCAATGGATGGTTTTGGCTTTGTGTGTATCGATCAGCGCCGGACACGCTTTGGCTGATACCGATTCCGTCTCGAATGCGAAAACGCTTTGCCGAGCAGTGGACACGACCATTTCGTTATCGCCGTGCACCTATTCCGAAGAAACGAAAACGGTCACGGTCTCTGTCGCAACGAGAGGTGGGGACGCTCAAGAACTCTGCCGAACCATTGAGAGCTCTCTCATAGAAAAGCAGATATATTTCGGTGCCGATCCCTGGAAGCTGAATCTGAAATCGCCGGCCAGCGGCGACGACACGATCGCATCTTGTGATTTGCCGCAAACTCCCCGTTGAAGGGGACGCCGGCCCGGGGAGTGGTGGGTGAAACGAGAACTGGTGAGATGTCGAAAATCAACGATCTGATAGCGTCGGCAAAGACCGTTTGCGACCGATACGAAAAAGGGCGCATGGAGAGAGAAACAGTCCGAGAATGGGTCTTGCGTCTGGGTGCTTATCCACCGCCGCATGGCGATCGTGTGCGGGAAGCGGCGGAGTGGTTCAGGGCTCACTCTGCAACCGAAGTGCCGGCCGATGTGCGAGGTGTCGATCTGGACAGATTAAGAGCAATCTTTTCGCAGTAAGCGATCGCACTTGATTGTCATCACGGATACTGTAGACACCCAAGAAGAACGCGACTGCCGTTAATTTAGAACGGGGTCGGGCGGCCGATTGACGTCACGTTGCTGCTGCGAGATCACGCAGCCGTTCTTTTTTCCCAAGCCTGAGAGAGTGAACGAGCTGCATCAGCGGAGTGTGCAATTTTATTGCACACGCCTTCGCGCGCCGATTTCTTCGGCCCTAGTCTGGATGGAATGTCTGTGAATGCAAACTCTCGCAGAGCCTCGTGGGTCGAGTGTGTGTTCAGCGCAATCTCGGCCTGATCGTCCTCGTTTGCACAATTCTTTATGCCATTCCACGCACCGCAATTCTTGGCGTAATCCTGACGACGGCTTCCGGGCGGTGCTATCTGCGTCCATTTTCGTCTCGGAGAGGCAGGTCTTCGCCACAACTTATCAGTTTGCTTTTGGGCATCTTGGCCTGGGAAGGTCCTTATCTTCGCGACGAGCGGCTTCGAAGCCTCCTGCCCATCCGTTCCCCAATCGGCTGAGAATAGAAAATCCGCTTTGCCAGGGCTTTTTTGTACTGCAACAACAGAGTCTTGCATTCCTGCCGATGAAAGGGTTGCCGGTGCGATACAATGGCGGTTTTCGAGCCGCTATCGGCAAATTTCATGCAGATGTGTGTGGTATTTTGACGAAATTTGGTTCAAGGTATGGTTGCTCTCACGAATGTGAGAAAATGTTCATGTGTCGTTAATCTGAACCAGCGCATGAACATAAGGGCGCGATCCGCGCAGCATAGTCCCCCAATGCTTTAGAGGTTCAACATGAAAAACCTGATTCTTGCTTCTGCACTTGCACTGGCATCGGTCGTTGCCGTCAGCGCATCGTCCGAGGCGGCTCCGATGCATCATCGTCACCATCACCATTGCTATATGAAGAAGGTGAAGCACAGAGTTCATGGCCACTGGGTCATTCGCAAGGAACGCGTCTGCCGTTAATCGGTAGAAGCTTCGAACTGGCGCAAAATCCCCTCTGATTGCAAGTCGGCCGCTACCGATATCCTCGGCAGCGGCCGTTTCGTTTCTGGAACTCTATGAAGAGGGACCTGCGGGACTTTCGTCCCGATGCATTAAGGACGAATTTCGAATATTACGCCGCTTTGATGCCGGCGATGATAGCGGCGGTCGTCGCGCCAGCCACTGTCCCCGCGCCAGCCACCGTCCCGCTGGCGGCCACGGTCCCATCCGCGATCGTCGTGCCAATGACGGCGATCATGACCGCGCCAGCGGCGTCGATTGTCATATGAATCCGGGTGCCAGCGCGTTCCCTGCTCTTGAACCAGAACAATATCTGAAGCTGTCGCGGGCGAAGCGCGGGGCGGCGCTGCCATCGTCGGCATGGTGACCGACAGCAGCGAGCCCACGGCAAGCGCGGCGGTCAAAGCGATCGAAGCGAGGTTTTTCAAAATGATAACTCCTTTATTCAGTCATATGCCCTTGAGCAGTAAACGCTATCGCCGCGACAAGGTTCCCCCTTCTGGTTGATCG
>Ga0207671_10001610_pt1 | contig 25674 bp, 23 predicted proteins | sample KBSC24metaG_FD_184352 | JGI IMG/M metagenome (GOLD analysis project Ga0207671, IMG submission 184352) | Corn rhizosphere microbial communities from Kellogg Biological Station, Michigan, USA - KBS C2-4 metaG (SPAdes) (version 2) | ecosystem: Host-associated > Plants > Roots > Rhizosphere > Soil... | reverse complement strand
CCGGGCCGGGGAGCGCCTCTTGAAGCAGGGCGCGGGCATCGGCGTCGGTCAGTCCCGCCAGGAGCAGCTCCGGCAGGCCGGACAGCCTGTCCGCCTCGCCGTCGACGACGCGCTCGGCGAAGATCAGGGCCACCGCCTCGGCGTCCAGCCGGCGTCCGACGAAGGCCAGGATCACGCGCGACATCAGGTCCAGCCACTGCGCGTCGTCCACGAGGCACACCAGCGGCGATTCGGCCGCCGCCTCGGCGAACAGCCCCAGGACCGCCATGCCGACCAGCATCATCTCCGGCGTGTTGCCCGAGCTGAGGCCGAAGGCCACGCGTAGCGCGTCCTGCTGCACGGCCGGCAGCCGATCCAGATGCGGCAGGAGCGGCGCGCAGAGCTGCTGGAGCGCCGAGTACGCGAAGTCGGACTCCGCCTCGACCCCGGCTGTTCGCACCAGGTGCATCTGGCCGGCGTGTCCGCCCCGGCCGGGCTGGCTGCTGTGCCCGGCTTGCCCGGCTTGCCCGGCCTGCCCTGCCTGCCCTGCCTGCCCTGCCTGACCTGCCTGACCTGAGGCCGACCTGGCTTGCCTGGCCTGACCGGATGCCGACCTGGCCTGCCCGGCCTGCCCGGACGCCGACCCGGCCTGCCCGGACGCCAGCGCAGCCACCTGATCCAGCAGCGCCGACTTGCCGATCCCGGCCTCCCCGCGCAGCACCAGCACCCGGCTGTGCCCCTCGCGCACGTCGCGGAGCAGGCGCTCCAGCGTCTCGAGTTCACGGTTGCGGCCGAGCAACTGGTATCTCGTGTCCTGCGACATCGCATCCTTACCGGCGGTCGGGTCCCGTGGCCTCATCTTACGAATGATCTTCGGCTGTCGCCGAACCCGACACCGAAGGAGGCCGGAGCGCCCCTTACCCCATCCCGGTGACCAGCGTCCAGGCCGCCGGCGTCAGGTCCGGAAGGTCGCCCCAGATGTTGTTCGACGACAGGGACATCATCAGGTTGCCGCGCCGCACCAGGAGGTTCTCCTGGGAGACGTACGGCCCCTGAGGCTGGGTCTTGATCAGCAGGGCCTCGTCGCCGAGACCGGGCACCGGGGTCGCGGAGACCTTCACCTCCACGTGGCCGGCCAGCATCCACGCGGTGTACCCGTCGCAGGTCGTGGTGACATCCTTGCGGACCTGGGCGAGCGACTTGGCCGCGTCGCCGGGGTTGTAGGCGTAGTACGACAGGGCGACGCCCGCGTTGCCGGTGCCCAACCATCCGCTCGCGGTGGCCACGCTGAGGCCGCCGGCGAGATCGGTCATGTGGTCCTTGCCCGTCAGGTAATCGCAGGTCCCGTCGCCGACGACGGACGGCGCCGGGGCGGTGGCGGTGGGCCCGCTGTCCTTGTCGGCCGTGCCGTCGGCCACCCACCCGGCCGGCAGGCTGGGACCCAGGCTCCACTTGGTGTTGGGCAACAGGGTGCTGAGATAGCTGCCGGTGTTCTTCGCGGGCGGGGCCGAGAGGGAGGACGTGCTCGTCGTCGGCGCGACCGGCACCGAGACGGTCGCGGACGCCGTCGTGGCCGGGGCGAACGACGTAGCCAGCGCGGCGCTGCCCGTCGAGGAATCGCTCATGCTCGGCGGGGCGACCGACGCGGCCTTGCCGCTCGCTGAGCTGGAGCATCCCGTCGCGGCCACCGCCAGCGTCGCCGTCAGCAGCGCGGAGCCCACCGCGACTCGCCCGCCACGGCCTGGACCTGACTTCTTACGCAGCATTCCGCCCCCACTCCTGTTCATGGACAGGAGAGTCCATCAGTGCCGAGCACTGATCTTCTACGGTGGATTCACTGAGCCCGCCACGGTTTGTGCGGACGACTGCGGGGAGACCTGCGGCGCACTCACGCGGCAAGGGCCGCCGGAGCCCGCCCCGAAAGCAGCTCGCGGATCTCGCGCACCGCCTCGCGCCCGGCCCGGTTCGCCCCGACCGTGCTTGCCGAAGGGCCGTAGCCGACCAGATGCAGGCGCGGTTCGAGCACGACGCGCGTGCCGTCCATGGTGATGCCGCCGCCCGGCGCGCGCAGATGCAGCGGCGCCAAGTGGTCCAGCGCCGCGCGCCAGCCGGTGCACCACAGAATCACGTCCGCGTCGATCGAGCGCGGCGCGCCGGCTTCCAGGCCGTCCAGGGCGTCCAGGTCTTCCAAGTCCTCCGGGGTCTGTGGGGTGTCCCAGACCACCCCCTCAGGCGTGATCCGGTCGAACATCGGCAACCGATGGAGCACACCACTGCGCTGGGCTTCGCGGATCTGGTCGGTGACCGGCAGACCGGTGACGCTGACCACGCTCTGCGGCACGAGCCCGGCGCGCACCCTCGCGTCCACCATGGCGACCACTTCGCGTCCGTATTCACGCGTGAACGGCTGGTCGCGGAAGACCGGCGGCCGGCGTGTGACCCAGGTCGTGGAAGCGCCGGCGTCGGCGAGTTCGGACAGCAGCTGGATCGCGGTGATCCCGCCGCCGACCACGATCACGCGCTTGCCGGCGAACTCCCCGGGGCCGGGATAGGTCGCGGCGTGCAGCTGCCGTCCGAGGAAGGTCTCACGGCCGGGGTAGTACGGCCAGAACGGCTTGGTCCACGTCCCCGTGGCGTTGATCACGGCGCGCGCGGCCCACGTCTCGGTGCCGGTCTCGACGAGGAGCCGGTCGCCGGGGCCGTAGCGCACTGCCTGGACGGTGGCCGGCCGGTGCACGGCGAGCTGGAAGCGCTGCTCGAACTCGGCGAAGTAGCGCGGGACGGCGACAGAGGCCTGCTCCCGCGGCGACGGCTGCTCGAACACCATCCCCGGCAGGTCGAAGATGCCGTTGACGGTCTCCATGCGCAGCGACGGCCAGCGGTGCTGCCAGGCGCCGCCGGGCGCCCGGTCGCCGTCGAGGACCACGTAGCCGGTGCCGGGCTCGAAGCCGGCCCGGCGCAGGAAGTAGGCGCTCGACAAACCGGCCTGCCCGGCACCGATCACCACGACGTCCGTCACCCGCGCGTCCTCGTTCACGACGGCTTGAACAAGCAACCCGCGTCTTTGCTTCCGTGGTTGTCAGTCCAAACAGAACTCATTGCCCTCGATGTCCTGCATGGTGATGCACGACTCGTTCTCCTCGTCGGCGAGCTGCACGTACAGCTGCACCGCCCCGAGCGCGACCAGCCGGGCGCTCTCGGCTTCGAGCTTGGCCAGACGCTCGGCCCCGACGAGCCCGGTCCCGACGCGCACGTCGAGGTGCACCCGGTTCTTGACGATCTTGCCCTCGGGAACCTTCTGGAAGTACAGGCGCGGCCCCACGCCCTCGGGGTCGACGCAGGCGTCCACCGGCTCGCCCTCCTCGCCCGGCGGGATGACGTACCCGAGGATCTCGCACCAGAACCGGGCGACGCGCTCGGGATCGGCGCAGTCGAACGTGACTTGGACCTGCTTGACCGATGGCATCCGGCCAGCTTAGTGGCGCCGGTGATCCGGTGTGACGCGGCGTGATCCGGCTGCGCGAATGCGGCGTGATGCGGCTGCGCGAATGCGGCGTGAAGCGGCGCGGTTCTACCAGCGCACAACCCGGCCCTGATAGTCCAGGTATTGCAGCCCGCCCTTGCCGGCCTGCGCCGTGATCGTGTCGACCACCTGCGCAATGCTCTGCTCGACCGTCAGCGTGGCGCCCTCGCCGCCGAGGCCGGTCTGCGCCGAGCCTGGAGCTATGAGCAGCAGCGTGTGCGGGTCGCCGGCGTGCCGGGCGGCGAAGCTGCGCATCAGCTGGTTCAGCGCGGACTTGCTGGCGCGCATGATTTCAAAGTCGCCGCTTTCGAACCCGCCGCGCTCGTTGTCGGCGATGCTGCCCAGGGCCGAGGACATCACGCCGATGGTGCCGTCCGGGACGACCAGGTCCTGCAACGCCTCGACCACGCGCATCGGGCTCAGCGCGTTGGTCACCATGAGGTGGACGAAGGTGTCGGTCGACACCTCGGCGACGGTCTCCTCGCGGCCGTTGGCGGCCCCGGCGTTGACGAACAAAAGGTCGAACGTGCCCGGCTCCAGGCGCTCGCGCAGCGACGCGATCTGCTCGGGGACCGTGATGTCGAGGGTGTCCACGGTCAGCCGCCCGTCGGAGGACTCGGCCAGCGCGTGCAACTCGGTGCGGGCGAGCCCCCGGACGGTCGCGACCACCTGCCAACCCCGCGCCAGATACTCGGCGGCGAGCGCGTAGCCCGATCCTCGGGACGCGCCGATGATCAGGGCTTTCCTGTCGTTCGCGGAGGTCACTGCATGACGCTTCCCGGAAGCGCTCGGCCGTAGTCGTCGGCGGCGGCATTCGGAGGACTGGACGCGCCGTCGATCGGGCACCCGAGAAGCGAATCAAGCCACGAATACGCACCGTGACGACACCGGTGAATCACGTGGTCGCCGCAGCGGTCGTCGATATCAGCCGATAACAGTTCTTAACCGGCCGGTAACTTGTTCCGGCCAAAAGTCCCGAGCCGCTCGGCAGATCGATAGGGGGACTAATTAGCCAGGGTAAGGATCTCGGTGTCACCGGGTGAGAGGACGGAAACATGTGTGGCATCACCGGCTGGATCTCCTACGAGCGGGACCTTCGCGCCGAGGCGCACATCCTGGATCGGATGACGGCCACGATGGAGTGCCGCGGACCGGACGACCGCGGCGCCTGGATCGACGGTCCCGCGGGCCTCGGGCACCGCCGCCTGGCCATCATCGACCTGCCCGGCGGGCGGCAGCCGATGACCGCGCAGGCCGGCGGGGAAAGCGTCGTCATCGTCTACTCCGGCGAGACCTACAACTACACCGAGCTGCGCGCCGAGCTGACGTCGCGCGGACACCGCTTCACCACCGAGTCGGACACCGAGGTCGTGCTGCGCGGCTACCTCGAGTGGGGCGCGGCCGTCGCCGAGCGGCTCAACGGCATGTACGCCTTCGCGATCTGGGACGGCCGGGACCGCAAGCTCCGCCTGATCCGAGACCGCATGGGCATCAAGCCCCTGTACTACGCCCCGACGCCCGACGGGGTCCTGTTCGGCTCCGAGCCCAAGGCGATCCTGGCCAACCCGCTGGCCCGGCGCGCCGTCGGCCTGGACGGGCTGCGCGAGCTGTTCGTGATGGTCAAGACCCCGGGGCAGGCCTTCTGGGACGGCATGCGCGAGGTCGAGCCGGGCACCGTCGTCACCATCGGCCCCGAGGGCATCGGCACCGACGTGTACTGGACGCTGGAGACCCGCGAGCACACCGACGACCGCGACGCCAGTGTCGAGCACGTCAGGGAACTGCTGGAGGACATCGTGCGCCGCCAGCTCGTCGCCGACGTGCCGCGCTGTGTCCTGCTCTCCGGCGGCCTGGACTCCTCCACGCTCACCGCGCTGTCGGCGCGGCAGCTGGCCGCGACCGGGGAGAAGATCCGCAGCTTCGCCGTCGACTTCGTCGACCAGGCCGAGAACTTCGTGCCCGACGCGATCCGCGCCGACCCGGACACCCCGTTCGTACACGCGGTCGCCGAGCACTCCGAGACCGTGCACCAGGACATCGTGCTCGACGCCGAGGCGCTCACCGACCTGGACGCGCGGCGCACCGTGATCCGCGCCCGCGACATGCCCGCGGGCTTCGGCGACATGGACACCTCGCTGTATCTGCTGTTCAAGGAGATCCGCGACCACTCCACGGTCGCGCTGTCCGGGGAGTCCGCCGACGAGGTGTTCGGCGGCTACCAGGACTTCTTCAACGAGGAGGCGCGGGCCGGCGGCACCTTCCCCTGGCTGGTCAAGTTCGCCCAGAACTTCGGCGACGACAACGGGCTGCTGCGCCCCGAGCTGCAGCGGGCCTTGGCCATGCAGGGCTACATCCAGGACTGCTACGACACGGCCGTGACGGGCATCGAGCGCCTGCCGGGGGAGAGCGACTTCGAGTTCCGGATGCGCCGGGTCTGCCACCTGTACCTGACGCGCTTCGTCAGGGTTCTGCTGGACCGCAAGGACCGGCTGAGCATGGCCGTCGGGCTGGAGGTGCGGGTCCCGTTCTGCGACCACCGGCTCGTGGAGTACGTCTACAACGCGCCGTGGTCGATCAAGTCCTTCGACGGCCGCGAGAAGTCGCTGCTGCGCGAGGCGGCGGCCGACGCGCTGCCGCGTGCCGTGTACGACCGGGTCAAGAGCCCGTACCCCTCGACGCAGGACCCGCAGTACGCCATCGCGTTGCGAGCCCGGGTCGCCGATCTGCTGAGCCAGCCCGCGCACCCCGTGTTCGACCTCGTCGACGCGGGCTCGGTGCGCGCAATGGTCGCCGACTCCGGGCCGGGGATCATGCAGGCCTCGCGCCGCGGGCTGGAACGCACGCTCGATCTGGCGCTGTGGCTGGAGATGTACCGGCCGGAGATGATTCTGGCCTGACAAGGCTCTGATGGGACCGGCCGTGTCGGCCATGTCAAGGAGCGACACGGTCGTTGACCTCGCCGCGGTCCCGCAGTACGGTCACGGACGTCAGAAAGTTAAGCACCTTTACCACGCTTTGGCGGCTTCATGAGGGCTCTGATGTTTCGCAGAACGCGGCTGGCGCTCCTGGCGGCCTGCGTCGCACTCGGGACGGCGGTTTCCGGGGTGGCCGGGGGATCCTCCCCAGCGGCCGCCGCCTCCTCGTTCCCGAACGTCGTGGTTCCGGTCCCGGTCTCCGAGGCCGCGAACGGCTCGACGTTCACGCTGGGGTCGGCCGCGACCCTGACCTCCGACGACGCGAACGTCGGCGGGTACCTGGCCACGACTCTGCGCGCCTCGACGGGATACGCGGTGCCGCTGAGCGTCGGCGCGACGACGCCGGGGACGATCGCGCTGTCGCTGTCCGGCGCTCCCTCGAAGGTCGGAACCGAGGGGTATCAGCTCACGATCAAGGGTTCCTCGGTGCTGATCCAGGCGACCTCGGCCGCCGGCCTGTTCCACGGGGTGCAGACCTTCCTGCAACTGTTGCCGGGGCAGGTGATGAGCCCGACCGTCGTGCACTCCGTGACCTGGAAGGCGACCGGCGGCACGATCGTGGACTACCCGCGCTACGCCTATCGCGGGGCGATGCTGGACGTGGCCCGGCACTTCTTCACCGTCGCGCAGGTCGAGCGCTATATCGACGAGCTGTCGCTGTACAAGGTGAACTACTTCCACCTGCACCTGTCGGACGACCAGGGATGGCGCATCGCCATCAACTCCTGGCCGAACCTGGCGGCGTACGGCGGCTCGACCGAGGTCGGCGGCGGTGCCGGCGGGTACTACACGCAGGCTGACTACACGGCGATCGTGAACTACGCCGCGTCGCGGTACATGACGGTGGTCCCGGAGATCGACACCCCGGGGCACACGAACGCGGCCCTGGCCTCGTATGCGCAGCTGAACTGCAACGGGGTCGCGCCGCCTCTGTACACCGGGACCGATGTCGGCTTCAGCTCGCTGTGCACGTCGCTGCCGGTGACGTACACGTTCCTGGACCAGGTCGTCGGCGAGCTCGCGGCACTGACTCCGGGCCCTTACCTCCACATCGGCGGCGACGAGGCCAGCTCCACGTCGCAGAGTGACTACGTGTCCTTCATCAACCAGGCGCAGCAGATCGTGGCCAACCACGGCAAGGCGGTCATGGGCTGGCACAACATCGCCGCTGCCTCGCTGCTGTCCTCGACGCTCGCGCAGTTCTGGGACACGACGAAGTCCAACTCCGCGCTGGCCGCCGCCGCGGCCAACGGCACGAAGATCATCATGTCGCCGGCGAACCACGCCTACCTGGACATGAAGTACACCAAGAAGACGACGCTGGGCCAGAACTGGGCCGGCTACGTCGACGTCAACGCGGCCTACGGCTGGGACCCGGGCAACTACCTGTCGGGCGTCAGCTCTTCCGCGATCGCCGGCGTCGAGGCGCCGCTGTGGTCGGAGACGCTGGTGACGTCCGCGAACATCGAGTACATGGCCTTCCCCCGGCTGCCCGCCCTGATGGAGCTCGGCTGGTCGCCGGAATCCACCCACAGCCAGACGGCGTTCGACGCGCGGCTCGGTGCGCAAGGGCCGCGCTGGCACGCGATGGGGATCGGCTACTACAAGTCGACGCAGGTCACCTGGCCGACGGGATCTTGAGGAAGGTGATGCTCTAGCATCGATCAGTACCCTGCGAGAAAGGCAGAATACTGATGTCGTTGGAGATCGGCCCGTTCGACCCCGTGTCGGCTTCCGAGGCTGATCTCGCCGAGCAGTACGCGCTGGACACGGCGGTGATGGCGCTGGACCATCCGGAGCAGGCGCCCCCGACGCTCGCCGACTACGGCGTGCTGATCCGTCGACCGCTGGGGCCGTTCGGGCCGATCCGCCGCTGGGTGGCGCGCTCGGACGGCCGCATCATCGGCCACGTCTCGGTGACTCGACCCGAGCACGAGAACCACCATCTGTCGGTCGTGCGCGTGATCGTGCTGCCGGAGCGGCGGCGCGAGGGGGTAGGGACGGAGCTGCTGCGCACGGTGCTGCCGGAGCTGACGGTCCAGGGCCGTAGCGTCGTGATGGGGAGCGGGGTCAAGGCCGACGCAGCGGGGGAGATGTGGGCGCGGCAGCTGGGATTCGTGCGGACTCTCGCTTTTGTGCGGCAGCGTTTGACCGTCGCGAAGGTGGATCCGGCCTTGTGGCAGCGTCCTGTCGCCGACGGGTTTCGTGTGCAGACCTGGACCGGGGCGGCGCCCGAGGAGTTGATCGCGAACTACGCGAACGCCCGGAAGGCCATCGTCGACGCACCGAACGGCGATTCGACGATGGACTTCGAGGATTGGACGTCTTCGCGCGTGCGTGCGCACGAGGCGGACCTGGCGAAGAGGGGCGCCACCAGCCACGTGACGGTGGCGGTGCACGAGGCCACTGGCGAGATCGCGGGCCTGACCGAGATCGCGCTGCGCGATGACGGGCATCGGTGCTCCCAGTTGGACACCGCGGTCCTGGCCGCCTACCGGGGACACGGCCTCGGCCTGGCGATCAAGGGAACGATGCTGCGCTGGCTGACCGCCGAGCGGCCGGAGGTCCAGGAGGTCTATACGCAGACGGCGGTCGACAACGAGCCCATGATCCGCATCAACCTCGCCCTGGGCTACGACACCACCGCCGTGGTGTCCGAGCTCGAGGTCGGCGTCGGCGAGCTCGTCGAGGCTTTGGCGGTCCGCTAGGGGGGAATCCGCAGGCATCGTCGCTGCGGAAAGGTCGCAGCACTCTGATCTCCGGCGCCCCGGCCGGCGGGCCCGGCTCCCGCGCTCGGTGGCGGCGATGCCCGTATAGGGGAGTCTCAGAGACCCGCTACGGTTTGCGCCATGGCCGATTTCGTTCTGGTGGCAGGCGCGCGGCTCGGGGCCTGGGCCTGGGACGACGTGGTGCCCCACCTGCGTGAGGCCGGCCACGGAGCCCACCCGCTGACCTTGTCCGGCCTCGCCGAGAAACAGGGCGTCCCGGCCGGTCAGCAGACCCACGTCCAGGACATCGTCGAGGAGGTCGAACGCCGCGAGCTGCGCGACGTGGTCCTGGTGGGCCACAGCTACTCCGGCATCCCGGTCGGGCAGGCCGCCGAGCGCATCGGCGACCGGCTGGCCCGCGTGGTCTTCGTCGACTCCGACGTCCCGGTCGACGGGGAGTCCTTCGTGTCCTTCTGGCCTGACGGCGGGGCACAGCTGAAGGCCACGCTCGATGAGAACGCGGGATTCTGGCCGGTCGTGCCGGCGAGCCACTTCGAGGACCACGGCCTGACCGGCGAGCAGATAGCCCGGATCGTGGCCGGCGCGACGCCCCATCCCGGGGCCACGCTGATCGAGCCCGCCGTGCTGGCCCAGCCGGTCGAGAAGCTTCCGGCGACCTACATCAGCTGTGTCACCGACGGCGCCGAGCTCGACGAGGACTTCGCCGAGCTGATCGCCCGCGCGAACTGGACGCTGGTCGAGATGGACACCGGCCACTGGCCGATGTTCTCCCGGCCGCGCGAACTGGCACAGATCCTGCTCGACGCGGCAGGTGGTGCTTCGCGAGCGGGGTGACCTGCCCGCTTGCCGGACCCCGAGCATCCTTCGTCCAATCCGACGAGCCCAGCCTCCGGAATTCGTCCAATCGCACAAGGACGCCACCCCCTCCGTCCGGGCACTGTGACGGCATGGGAACAACCGAAGGCCTCGACCCCGCGACGCTGGAACTGCATCAGCGAGCGGTGGTCGCCGACACCCACAACGACCTGCTCTGCTCGGTCGTCCTGCGGCCGGTCGCGCAATGGCCCGACTACTTCCGGGCGCAATGGCTCCCCCAGTTGCGCGCCGGCGGCGTGGACATCCAGGTCCTGCCGGTCTTCATCGACGACACCTTCCGCCCCGAAGGCGCCCTGCGCCAGACGCTCCGCATGATCGAGGCCGCGCACCGCATCGCCGAGGGCAACGCCGACGAGGTCAGCCTGTGCCTGGACGGCGCCGACATCGACCGGGCACTGGCCGCCGGACGCATCGCCCTCGTCCTCGCTCTGGAGAGCGCTCCGGGCATCGACGCCGACGTCGAGCTGCTCACCACGCTGTTCCGCCTCGGCGTCCGCATCGCCTCCCTCGCGCACTTCGGCCGCACGGCGCTCGCCGACGGATCGGCCGAGGACGCCGCGGGCAGCCGCCTGACCGCCGCCGGGGTCGAGGCGCTGGCCGAGATGGAGCGCCTGGGCATGCTGTTCGACGTCTCCCACCTCGGCGCGGCCGGTGTCGACCACGTCCTGGAGCTCGCGACCCGGCCGGTCATGGCCACGCACTCCTCGGCCCGCGCGCTGCGCGACCACCACCGCAACCTCACCGACGAGCGCCTGGCCGCCATCGCCGCCGGCGGAGGCGTGGTGTGCGTGAACTTCTTCCCCGGCTTCCTCGACGAGCACGAGCCCTCGCTGGCCCGCCTCGCCGACCACATCGAGCACGTTGCCAAGGTCGCCGGCGCGGACCACGTCGGCATCGGACCGGACTTCGTCGTCGAAGTGCTGCGCGACGTCCTGCCCGGCGGGCTCGAAGTCGGGCCGATGGCCGGGTGCGATCCCTTCGCCATACTGCCGGGTCTGGCCGGTCCCGAAGGGCTACCGCTGCTCACCGCCGAGTTGCTGAGCCGAGGGCTGGACGAAGCAGCGGTCGCCGCGACGCTCGGTGGCAACGTCCTGCGTCTGTTCCGCGCCGAGCTCGGTGTGCCGGCCGGGCGCCGTGGGGCTGCCGCGTGAACGCTACGCCCGCCAACGCTGCCAGCACCGCGATGGCCCTGCCGACCATGCTCGCCGACCTTGAAACGCTGGTCTGCTGCGAATCCCCGACTTCCGACCGCGAGGCGACCAGGCGCTGCGCGGAACTGTTCGCCCAGATGGGAGCGCGGCTCCTGGGCGCGGAGCCGGAGTGGCTGGACGAGGGCGGAGCGCCCCAGCTGCGCTGGCGCTTCGGGCAGGGCGACCGCGTCCTGCTGCTCGGCCACCTCGACACCGTCTGGCCGCACGGCACGCTCGACCGCCTCCCCTTCGCTGTCACCCACGGGAAGATCACCGGGCCGGGCTGTTTCGACATGAAGGCCGGACTCGTCCAGATGCTGCACGCCCTGGCCTTCCTGCAAGCCAAGAGCGGCCCCGAGGCGCTCGTGGGTGTGACCATCCTCGTCACGACCGATGAAGAGGTCGGATCCCCTGCGGCTCGGGCGCTCATCCAGGACGAGGCACGCCGGAACCAGGCCGTGCTCGTCCTGGAAGCCAGCGCCGACGGAGCACTGAAGACCGCACGCAAAGGCGCCGGGTGCCATCGCCTGCACGTCACCGGCCGCGCCGCTCACGCCGGACTCGAACCCGAACGAGGAGCGAACGCCGCCGTCGAGCTCGCGCACCAGATCCTGGCGATCGTGCAGCTCGCGAATCCGGACCTCGGCACGACCGTCACCCCGTCCCTGACCCGCGCCGGGGACTCGGCGAACACCGTGCCGAGCTCGGCGGAGGTCGCGGTCGACGTGCGCGCTTTCAGCGTCGAGGAACAGCGCAGGGTCGGCGCCGGCCTGGCCGCGCTGACCCCGCATCTGCAAGGCACTTCGCTGCGCGTCGAGCGCGGCCCGGAAAGCCCTCCGCTGCCGCCGGAGGCCTCACGCGACCTGTTCGCCCGCGCTGAACAGGCCGCCGCGCGCCTCGGCATGGCGCCCCTGCGCGGCGTCGCCGTCGGAGGCGGCTCGGACGGCAACTGGACGGCGGCCGTCGGCACCCCCACGCTCGACGGCCTCGGCGCGGTCGGCGGCGGCGCGCACGCCGACAACGAGCACGTCCTGGCCGACTCGATGCCCGAGCGCGCGGCGCTGCTGGCCGAACTCGTGGCCGACCTGCTGGGAGCGCCTTCGTGAGCACGGTGCAGGAGGCGCGCGCCCAGGCGCAGGCGGCGGCAACCGCCGCGTCGGTCACCATCGGGGAACTGACCGAGCCGGAGGAGCACGACGCCGCCGCCGACGTCATCACCCGGATCTGGAGCGTCGAGCCCGGCCAGTCGCTGATGCCGAGCGGCTTGATGCGGGTGATGGCCTACGAGGGCTGCTATGTCGCAGGGGTGTTCGATGACGAGGCCGGTGGTCGCCTCATCGGCGCAGCCGTGGGCTTTCTCGCCAGCGACGGCGAAGGGCACGGCATCCATCTGCACTCGCACATCGCCGGCGTGCTGCCCGAGACCAAGGGCCGGAACGCGGGATTCGCGCTCAAGCTGCATCAGCGCGCCTGGGCCCTGAGCCACGGCATCGACCGCATCACCTGGACCTTCGACCCGCTGGTGCGCGGCAACGCCTACTTCAACATGGTGAAGCTCGGCGCGCAGGCCAGCCGCTATCTGGTCGATTTCTACGGCACCGCCATGACCGACGGGGTCAACGCGGGACAGGGGAGTGACAGGCTCCTGATGACGTGGGCCCTGGAATCGCCGCGCGTCGTCGCGGCGGCGAGCGGGAAGCGGGTCGAGGAGCCGGATGTGCGGCTGCTGCTCGACGCCGGCAGAGCCCTGCTTTCCGGTGCCGGTGAAGACAGCGAATCCACACCGTCACCCGCCGCTTCGCCCCTGGACACATCAGGGCCTTTGCTCTGTGCGACCCCGGCTGCTATCCAGACCCTGCGCCATGAGGCGCCCGAGCAGGCCCGGCGCTGGCGGTTCGCCGTCCGCGGCGCGCTGACCGAGGCCGTCGCGAGCGGCTACCGCATCGCCGGCTTCACCCGCTCAGGCTGGTACCTGCTCGACCACGAGGCAAGAGGGGAAGACCGGTGAAGATCTCCGGAGTCGAACTGCGGCGCCTGACCATGCCGCTGCGCAGCCCGTTCGAGACATCCTTCGGCGTGGCGACCGAACGCGACATCCTGCTGGTGCGCGTCGCCACCGAGGAGGCCGACGGCTGGGGCGAGTGCGTCGCGATGACCGATCCGCTGTACTCCGCGGAGTACACCCAGGGCGCGCACGACGTCATCACCCGCTACTTCCTGCCCAAGCTCGCCGCCGCGCCGCGCGTCACCGCCCCGCTGGTGGCCGAGATCCTGGCGCCGTTCAAGGGCCACCCGATCGCCAAGGCGGCGGTGGAGGCCGCGGTGCTGGACGCGGAGTTGCGCGCCGTGGGCACCTCCTTCGGCGACCATCTCGGGGCCGTGCGCACCTCGGTGCCGGTCGGCGTCTCGGTCGGGATCATGCCGACTGTCGCAGAGCTCATCGATGTCGTCGGCGGATACCTGGACCAGGGCTACCGGCGGGTCAAGCTGAAGATCAAGCCGGGCTGGGACGTCGAGCCGGTGCGCGCGGTCCGCGAGCGCTTCGGCGACGCGCTGCTGCTCCAGGTCGACGCCAACACCGCCTACACCCTCGGCGACGCCCAGCGCCTGGCCGCCCTCGATCCCTTCGACCTGTTGCTGATCGAGCAGCCGCTGCCGGAGGACGACCTGCGCGGGCACGCCGCGCTCTCCGGTCTGGTGCGCACGCCGATCTGTCTGGACGAGTCGATCGTCTCGGCACGCTCGGCGGCGGACGCGATCGCGCTCGGCGCGTGCCGGATCGTGAACGTCAAGCCGGCGCGCGTCGGCGGCTATCTGGAGGCCCGGCGGGTGCACGACGTGTGTGCCGCGCACGGCGTGCCGGTCTGGTGCGGCGGCATGCTGGAGACCGGCATCGGCCGCGCGGCGAACGTCGCCCTGGCGGCGCTGCCCAACTTCACCCTCCCCGGCGACATCAGCGCATCAGAGCGCTACTTCACCCGCGACATCACCGAGCCTTTCGTCCTGCGCGACGGCGGCCTGGACGTGCCGCAGGGCCCCGGCCTCGGGGTCACGCCCGATCCGGCGCTGCTCGATGAGTTCACCACCGCCAAGCACTGGTTCGACTTCGCTGAAGGGAACTGATCCATGTCCGATCTCGACGGCCTGGTGCCGGACCTGGCCGCCCTGCTCCATACCGCGGCCCGGGAGAACCACGTCCCCGGCGCGGCGGTCGCGGTCAGCGTCGGCGATCAGGTGATCGAGCTGGCCACCGGCGTGCTGAACCTGAACACCGGGGTCGCGGCCACGCCGGACTCGCTGTTCCAGATCGGCTCGATCACCAAGACCCTGACCGCGACGCTGACGATGCAGCTCGTCGAGGCCGGGCTGGTCGATCTGGACAAGCCGGTGCGGACCTATGTGCCCGAACTGACCGTCTCCGATCCGGCCGCCGCCGAGGCCGTCACCGTCCGCCAGCTGCTCGCCCACACCAGCGGCCTGCCCGGGGACGTGTTCACCGACTACGGCCGGGGCGACGACGCGGTGCTGCGCTACGTCGAGGGGCTCAAGGACCACGATCAGATGTACGAACCCGGCGCGATGTTCTCCTACTGCAACGCCGGATACTCCGTGCTCGGTCTGATGATCCAGCGCATCAGGGAGCTGCCTTCCTGGGAGGCGGCACTGCGCGAACACCTGATCGCGCCGCTCGGCTTGACGCACGTGGCCGCGCTGGCGGAGGAGGCGCTGCTGTTCCGCACCGCCGTGGGACACGTCCGCGGCGGCGCCGACGGCGGCCAGACGGTCGCGCCGATGTGGCAGCTGTCGCGCTCGTCGGCACCGGCCGGTGCTTCGACCTGCGCGCGTGCCCGGGACCTGTTGGCGTTCGCGCGCGTTCATATGAACGGCGGTCTGGCCCAGGACGGCACCCGGATCCTGAGTGAGGACTCGGTGGCGGCGATGCAGGAACAGCAGGTGGCGCTGCCCGGCAGCGGGAAGCTGCTGGGGAACGGCTGGGGCCTGGGCTTCACCTTGATCGACCGGCCCGGCGGCCGGGTCGTCGGGCACAACGGCGGCACCATCGGACAGCGGTCGTGCATGCGGTTCGCCCCCGACAAGGGCGTCGCGTACGCGGTGCTCACCAACGGCGGAGACGCGCTGCCGGTGTTCGAGGCCGTCGAACGCGCCGTGTTCGGCACCCTCGCCGGGATCGAGGCGCAGGGGCGGGACACGCCGCCGGATCCGGCTGTCGCCGTCGATGCAGGCTCCTTCCTCGGCAGCTACGGCAACGCCGGGCAGCGCGTGGACATCGTGCGGCGGGAGGACGACGGCAGTCTGCAGGCGGTCATCACGCCGCTCGGGGCGATCGCCGCCATGCTCGGGTCGGATTCCGAGAACAAGCCGCTGGTCGGCTATACGGCGGCCTCGTTGCTGGACGCTGAGCCCGAGGACGGCATGTTCATGGAGTACGTGTTCATCGGGGGTGATGAGAAGGGTGAAGCCAGCCATCTGTCTCTAAGTGGGCGCATCCATACGCGGCTGAGCGGTGCCGGTGCCGGTGTCGGTGTCGGTGATGGCACCACAACCTGACCGTGATGCGCTACCTCGCTGATCATGGCGCGTCGGTGATCGCCACCGTGCATTAGCCGTGAAGCTAGGGTGAGGTTTGTGCGCACAAGGACCGATGTCACCTCCCGAGCCGCGCTCGGCCGGGTCCTGGACCACCTCGGTACCACCCTGCTCGACCTCGCCGCCGGCGATCCCGGGTGCGCCCCGGACGTCGGCGGCGTCGTCATCCACGATCCGCTCGACGAGCCCGCGCTGCCGCCCGGCGCGCTGGTGCTGGGCGTCGGCGTGCGCGGCGCGGCCGAGATCTGCGAGCTGCTGAAGCGGGTCGCCGCCGGGGGTGGGGCCGGGCTGATCGTGCGGGCTCCGGCCGAGGTGGACGAGCAGGTGCGGCAGACCGTCTCCGAGACCGGCACTGTGTTGCTGGGCCTGGTCCGCGGCGCGTCCTGGACGCAGCTGACCTCGCTGCTGCGCACGCTGCTCGCCGAGGGCGACGTCGCGCAGACCGAGGCCGAGACCATCGGCGGAGTTCCGGCCGGGGACCTGTTCGCGCTGGCCAACGCGATCAGTGCGCTGCTGGACGCGCCGATCACGATCGAAGACCGCAGCTCGCGCGTGCTGGCCTTCTCCGATCGGCAGGACGAGGCGGACCAGTCGCGGGTGCAGACGATCCTGGGCCGCCAGGTGCCCGACGACTACACGCGGCTGCTGGAGCAGCACGGCTACTTCCGCGAGTTGTACCGGCACGAGCGCCCGGTGCTGATCAGAGCTGAGGCCTTCGGACTCCCGACGGTGACCAAGGCGCGGCAGGCGATCGCGGTGCGCGCGGGGGACGAGATCCTCGGGTCGATCTGGGCCGCGGTCGCCGAGCCCCTGCCGCCGGCGCGGGAGCAGGCGTTCATCGAGGCGGCGAAGCTGGTCGCGCTGCATCTGCTGCGGGTGCGCGCCGGTGCCGACGTCGAGCGGCGGCTGCGGGCCGAGCTCGTGTCGATCCTGCTGGAAGGCGGGCCGGGGGCGGCGGACGCGGCGAGCCGGCTGGGGTTGGCGGGGCGCGCTTGCGTGGTCGCGGCGGCTGCTGCCCCGGACAGCTCCCATGCGGAGGGCGCTCGCGAGCTCGCGCGCCTCGAGACCGCGCGGCAGCAGGCGCTCGACGCGCTCGCCGTGCATCTGTCGGCGGTTCAGCACGGTTCGGTGGCTGCGTTGCTCGGGGGAGTGGTCTATGCGGCCTTGCCCGTCGACACGCTCGATGATCAGGCTGCTGAGGCACGGGTGACGACTGTGCTGAAGGAGTACCTGGAGCGCACTGGGGCCGGTGACCTGGTCGGCATCGGACGTGTCGCTCGCGATCTGCATGGGGTGGCGCGGTCACGTCAGGATGCTGATCGGGTGCTGCGGGTCTTGCAGCGTTGGCGCTCGCGACGGACTTTGGCGAGTCTGTCGGAGGTGTACGCCGAGGCGTTGCTGATCGATGTGGCCGCCGCCGATGGGCACCGGCCTTCAGGTCCCGTCGCCGGACTCGCTGAGTACGACCGGAAGCACAACAGCAACCTTGTGGAGACGCTGGCCGCGTGGCTGGACGCGTTCGGGGACGTCAACGCTGCGGCCGAGGCGGTCCACGTTCACCCCAACACTTTCCGCTATCGGCTGCACCGGATCGCTGAGATCGGTGATGTCGACCTCAGCGATGGGGAGGTGCGGTTCGCGCTGATGCTGCAACTGCGGCTTTTGGGGTCTTAAGGTCATTTCCTAGGGCTTCGCGCACGGTTTGATGACCTCGCCGGTGGCGCAGTTCGGTTGTGCCCCGAGAATTTCGCTGGCGGCCGGCGGTTGGTACTGGCGCTCCGGCGCCGCCGTGCTTAGAGGCTCGGCCGGATGCGCCGGGGGTTCGTGCCGAAGGTGCGGTAGGCGGTGTGCCAGGACTCGATGCGGGGGTCGTTCTCGTCGACGGGCTGCCAGGTGCCGGCGGTGAGTTGGTGCTCCAGCTCCGCCATGGCCGCCTCCGTCTCGGGCCACGGTTCGCGGGCGGCCAGGCCCTCGGCCGTGACGATCGCGATGAGCGCGTCGGGGGAGGCGGTGGCGACGGCGGCGTCGATGCTGAAGGTCGTCATGGTGCCCCAGTCTGCACCCGGGGGGCGACAGATGAACTTGACGTCACTCTCAAGTACGCTCCCCTCATGACTGCTGACATCACTGAGTTGCCGGTGCGCCCGAGCTCGTACGAGGACCTGCAGGACCTGATCGGCAAGGAGATCGGGCCGACCGACTGGTACACGGTCTCCCAGGAGCGCATCAACGCCTTCGCCGAGGCGACCGACGACCATCAGTGGATTCACGTCGACCCCGAGCGGGCCGCGGCCAGTCCGCTGGGGACCACCATCGCGCACGGCCTGTTCACCCTCTCGCTGGGGCCGAGGTTCTCCTACCAGCTGATGTCCTTCGAGGGCTTCGCGCACGGCCTCAACTACGGCTACGACAAGGTCCGCTTCCCGGCGCCGCTGCCGTCGGGATCGCGCATCCGCATGCGCGTGACGCTGCAAGGCGCCGAGCGGGTTGCGGGCGGCATCCAGGTGCGCAGCGTGCAGGTCATCGAGGCCGAGGGGATCGAGAAGCCGGTCGTGGTCGCCGAGGCGCTGGTGCGGATCGTGGAGTAGGCACCTCGCCCGAGGTCACCCGTCGGCGAGCCGCTGAATCGTGCGAGCCAGCCAAGCCTCAAGTGCCGCCGGGTCGCCGAGTTCGGAACGCAGTACCCGCCGTCGCGTCGACACGCCGAGCACGAACGCGTCGATCGCGGCGGCCCGCCCGCGAGCCTCGGCGTCGTCGAGGCCGCCGGCGCGCAGATAGGCGTGCAGCGGTTCCAGCGAGTTCGTGTCGAGGAACGCCGCGAGCGCCTCGGCAGCCTCCGGCCGCTCCCCGGACGCGCGTTGCAGGACCAGCAGCGGATCCTCGCCGGGCTCGCCGAACCAGCGCTGGACGATGCTCGCCGCCAGCCGCGCACCCAGCGTCGAGCGATCCCCGTCGAAGGAGTTCGTGACCGGGATCGTCACCTGGGTCGCCGCCAGGAACAGGCCGTCCTTGCCGCCGAAGTAGCGCGTGATCAGGTTCGGCGAAACGCCGGCCGCGTCAGCCACGCCCTTGACCGTGATCGCGGCGTATCCGTGCTGCGAGAACTGGCGTCGTGCCTGCTCCAGGATCCTCTGCCGGGTGGCGGCGGCGTTGCGCGAATTCATGTGTACGAGCATACACATCCGTGTGTATGCTCGTACACATGACCGATGATCTTCGTGCGCGGCTTCGGCTGACGCGGCGCGTCACCACCCCCTGGAGCGACGACTCCACTCGCGGCGTCACCGCCGATCGCCTCGACGAACTACTGGAACGTTGGGCCGAGAGCTACGACTGGCGCATCCACGAGCGCCGCATCGCCGATCTCCCGTGGACGGTGACGCGGGCCGGCGGCATCGACCTGCGGATGATCCACCAGCGCGCCGTCGAACGCGGCCGTGGCCCGGATCCTGACTCCGACACCCCGGTCGTCGTACTTCTGCATGGCTGGCCGGACTCGGTGCTGCGCTTCGAGCGTGTGCTGCCACTGTTGACGGACATGCACGTGGTGATCCCCGCACTGCCGGGCTTCCCGTTCGCGGCCCCGCTCACCACGCCCGGCATGTCGGTCAACCGCATCGCGGAGGTCGTCGCCGAAGCACTGTCGCAGCTCGGCTACTCGCGATACACGCTGTCCGGCGGCGACATCGGCGGCACGATCGCCGAGATCATCGCGGCTGAGCACCCTGAGAGCGTGGCGTCCCTGCACCTGACGAACGTGGCCCCGCAGCGTGCGCTCACCGCCGATCCCGCGAAGCTGGCTCCGGACGCCGCCGCCTACCTGGCCCGCGCGGGGCAGTGGTTCCGCGCCGAGGGCGGGTACATCGCCGAGCAGTCGACGCGGCCGAACACGCTCGCCGTCGCCCTCGGCGACTCGCCGGCTGGTCTGGCGGCGTGGATCGTCGAGAAGCTGGAGTCCTGGTCCGATGCGGGAGCCTTCACGATCGATGAACTCCTCACCTGGATCAGCGCCTACTGGCACACCGGAACGATCGGTACGTCGTTCGCGACCTACGCCGAGCCCGCGACGATGCCAGGCCGGATCGAGACGCCGACGGTGCTCTCGGTGTTCGCCCACGACATCAAGCCCGAGCCGCGCAGCTACGCCGAGGCGTTCCTGAACGTCTGCGAATACGTAGAGCATGCTTCGGGCGGTCACTTCGCGGCGTGGGAGCAGCCTGGGGCGTATGTCGATGACCTGCGGCGGGCGGTGGCTGCGGCTCCCGGACGGTGGCGCCTCAGCGGCTTAGCGACCCAGTAGCCAGGTTTTCAGCGCGATGGATCTCAGGAGGCTGGCAGCGGCGGCAGGATCTGCCGCAGCGGCTCGGTCGGCGCCCGTCGGCTCCACTCACGCGGGTAGCCGAGGGAGACCTCGGTGAAGCGGACGCCGTCATAGACCGTCTTGCGCGGGATGTGCAGGTGCCCGTAGACGACGTTGACCGCGTTGAAGCGCGTGTGCCAGTCGGCCGTCGCCTCGGTGCCGCACCACTGTGCGAACTCCGGGTATCGCAGGATCCTGGTCGGCTCGCGGTTCAGCGGCCAGTGGTTGATGAGGATCGTCTGCGTGCCCGGGGGGAGTGCTGCCAGCCGGGCCTCGGTGCTCGCGACCCGGGCCTGGCACCAGGCCTGGCGGCTCTCGTAGGGGTCGGGGTGGAGCAGGAACTCGTCGGTGCAGACGATCCCGGCGGCCTCGGCGATGGCCAGCCCTTCGGCCGGGTTGCTGGCGCCCTCGGGCATGAAGCTGTAGTCGTAGAGCAGGAACAGAGGCGCGATCACCACCGGCCCGCCGTCTCCGTTCCAGACCGGGTACTCGTCCTCGGGGGTGATCACGCCGACCTCTCGGCAGCCCTCGACGAGGCTCTGATAGCGCTCTTCGCCCCGCAGCTTCACCGGGTCCTTCGGGTGGCTCCACAGCTCGTGGTTGCCCGGCGTCCAGATGACCTTCGCGAACCGCCCCGCCAGCAGCTTCAGCGCCGCCAGCACGTCGGTGAACAGCTCCCCGACGTCTCCGGCGACGATCAGCCAGTCGTCCGGATGCGGCGGCTCCATCCGGTCCACGATGCTGCGGTTGTCGGCGTGCGCGACGTGCAGGTCGCTCACGGCCCACAGGCGTGCGGTGTTCTGGACCGGTTCAGGCGTCATCGTTCCCACACGGCACGGTACCCAGAGATCAATGCTCGCCGATACCCCTAGCTTGCTCAGGGCGCCCTGTGGCCTACTATCGCCGGTCGTAGAGGGATATCACGGCTTCACGCCAGGACCCGTACACGACCGGACATCCCCCGCGATATCGTCGGCCGACCGGTCGGGCCGATGAACGGTCTCTGCGACCGCCGTGGAGGGAAGCCGCCGATGCCGCCGCTGTCCGAGTCCCCGCATCGTACGAAGATATTCATCGCCGCCGTCGCGGTGCTCTTGGCCGTCGCGGTCGGTGCGGTGCTCGTGGCGTATCAGGGCCGGCCTACGGCGCGCGCCGGAGTCAAAGGCACGGTGGTGCTCGACCAGGCGAACAGTTTGAACACCGGGGCGGGGTACCTGCTGTACAAGACGACGATGGCCGGTCCCGACTTCGGGACGCTCGCCGAGCAGAAGCTGGCGGCGGGTTCGAGCGGGGTCGTGGGGACGCCGACGCTGTCGGATGTCCAATGCGACCGCTCCTACACGGCCGCCGGGATCCTGTTGTGCCTGCGGGCCGATGACAGTCTGGTGCGGGTCGCCGACGTCGAGGTGTACGACAAGTCGTTCAAGCTGATCAAGAAGGTTCAGGCGGCCGGGATCCCGAATCGGGCGCGGCTGTCGGCGGACGGCCGGATGGCTGCCTGGACGACGTTCGTGGCCGGCGACGCCTACAACGGGCCCGCGTTCTCAACGCGTACCTCGATGCTTGATCTGAAGACGGGGACGGTGACCGACTCGCTGGAGTCGTTCGCCGTCACGCTGCAGGGCAAGCCTTATCACGCGGTCGACGAGAACCTGTGGGGCGTGACCTTCGCCGCCGGCGACAACACGTTCTACGCCACGCTCGGGACCGGCGGCCGGACCTGGCTGGTGCGCGGTGACATCGCCGCGCACACGTTGACGACGCTGATCGACAACATCGAGTGCCCGTCGCTGTCGCCGGACGGCACGCGGATCGTGTTCAAGAAGCGGGTGTCGAACGACGCGTGGAAGATGTGGCACCTGGAGGTGCTGAATCTGGCGACGCTGGCCGCGACGCCGCTCGCGGAGCAGCGCAGCGTCGACGACCAGGCGGCGTGGCTCGACGATCACACGGTGATGTACGCGGTGCCGAAGAGCGGGAGTTCGGGCTACGACGTGTGGTCGACGCCTGCTGACGGGTCGGGGAAGCCGGTGCTGTTGGCGCCGGATGCCTTCTCGCCGTCGGTGACGTCGGGGTAAGTGCTGAGCTGGTTCTGAGGCGACTTCTTGGATGACTCAGATGTCGCCGCCGCCGGCCTCGGTGATGAGCGCGTCGAGGACGCCGATCGGGTCCGGGGCGGTCGGTAGAGGCGGCGTGCGGTCGCAGATCAGGATGATGCGCGGCGGGAGCTGCTGGTTGAGATAGGCGGCGAGCTTGTGGTGGCCGTCGATGATGAAGCCTCGTGCGGACAGCGGAGTTCGCTCGACGTCGGCGTCGTAGTCGTAGGTCGTGATCTGGGATACGTACGCTGCGACGATCAGCGCCGGGCGCTCGCCCCGAGCGATCGCGGCTTCGTAGGCGGCGACAGAGCTCGGATTGAGATCGAGGTCTGGGTGCTGGGTCGGTGCGATCATCAGATGTGTCGGCTCGGTGGGGTGCGGTGGGGCGTATACCGCGACGTCCTCGACGGTCGTGGCGACGAGCGGCAGGTCGATGAGGCGTGCCTGGTAGCGGCTGGAGGCCAGGGTGCAGAGCAGGGGCTCCAGGGCGGTCATCGTCGAGTTGTCGAGAGCTTGGACGTCGGTGACGGCGTCGCGCACTGCTTGAGCAAGGTCGGCGGCCTCTTTCGGGGACCAGCCGACGTGGACCAGCCAGGGTTCGCAGGTGTCGCAGATGTTCCCGACCCGGTAGAGACGCTCATCAGCGTGCTGCCAAGAGTAATCCCATTCGGGCCAGCCGCCTTGGCCGCCGGTGTCGTCGGGGGCGAGGGCGAACAGGGCGCGTCCGTTGGCGACCGTTGCTTCGACGCGGGAGGCGGTTGCGCGTGACCAGGTCACCGCTGGTTCTGGCGGCGTGGTGAGGTCGAGGCGTTGCCAGGTCTCGCGGATCACGGCGTAGTCGCGGAGGTTCTCCGGGGGTGCCGGGTGGTGGCCTGTCAGGCGTCTGATAGCGCGCGTGAGCCAGTAGAGAGCCCAGTCCGGGGCCGTCGGGAGCAGCGCTTGGAGGCGGGGCGCCGCGGACGGATCGCCGATGTTCTCGATCGCGATGGTGGCGAAGCCGACGGGCCCTCGGTTGCCCTTCTCGAACAGGGCTGGCAGCTCGGCGAGGAGCACGTCCAGCGATTCCGCCGGCGATTGTCCCGGCGTAGTGGGCTCCGACGCGGCGACCATGGGGTGCAGGCTATAGCCCACACCCCATGGTCGGAGTCCTAGTCCCGAGTCCTAGTTCGCAGCGGTGAAGCGGCGGCGCCGGTACGCCGGCTTCTCGATCTCGTCGAGCATCGCGACCGCGTAGTCCTCGGCCGAGATCGTGTCGCCGGCCGGGGAGTCGGCCTCGGTCTTGTAGGCGCCGGTGCGCTCGCCGGGCTGGATGACCGGGGCCGGGCTGAAGAAGGTCCAGTCGGCGGTGTCGCCCAGGCCGCGGATGTAGTCCAGGGCTTCGGCGCCGATGAGGGCCTCGGCCTTGTACATGTCGGGGAACTCCGGGTCGTCGACGAGGCGGTGGTCGCCGACGATCAGGGAGCCCGCGCCGCCGACCACGATCAGCCGCGCGCCGCCGAGGTTCTCGGCCAGGGTGCGCAGGTCCGCGAGGAACTCGCGGCGGTCGCCGCCGGTGCGGCTCGGGCCGATGGCCGAGACGACGACGTCGGCGTCGGAGGCGATGCCCTTGGCCAGCTCGGCGTCCCCGGCGTTGCCCTGCACCGCGCGCACGCCCTCGGGCAGGCCGCCGCCGGAGCGGGTGATGCCGGTGACCTCGTGACCGCGGCTCAGGGCCTCGGCCACCACCCGGCTGCCGATCATGCCGGTGGCTCCGTAGACGGCGATCTTCATGGACGTCTCCCTCTGTTCTAGCTCTGGTCGTAGCTCTGGTAGCTCTGGTAGCTCTAGCTCTAGCTCTAGCTCTAGCTCTAGCTCTAGCTCTAGCTCTAGCTCTAGGTCTAGCTCGGGCCGGCCGCGCCGCTGCCGAGTGCCGATGCCTGCAACAGTAACCATTGGTAACTGATTACTTCAACGTGCTATAAGTACCTCATGGTTACTATCGCGCAACCAGGCCTGGCGGACCGCCTCCGCGCCGGCCAGAGGCAGGACGAGCGCGGCAACCTCTTCGACGCCGACTGCCCGACCCGCCTGATCCTCGACCGCATCGGCGACAAGTGGACGGTCCTCCTGGTCATCCTCCTGTCCGAAGGCCCGATGCGCTTCACCGAGCTCCGCACGCACCTCGGACGCGTTGCCCCGAAGGTCCTGACGCAGTCCCTGCGCCGCATGGAGCGCGACGGCCTGGTGACCCGCGAGGTCTTCGCCGAGGTCCCGCCGCGCGTGGAGTACACGCTGACGGACTTGGGGCACTCGCTCGCGGAGCCGATCGCCGTGCTGGGGGACTGGGCTGAGGTGAACATGCCGCGGTTCATCGCTGCCCAGGAGGCATATGACGCCGCGCATGGGGAGTGAGTGACAGCTCAGGTGGGGCGACGCTGGTGATTGGTGACCTGCTCAGGGGTCATTCCCCGGCCGAGCTGGCCGAGCTGGCCGAGCCAGCCGAGCCAGCCGAGCCAGCCGAGCCAGCCGAGCTGGCCGAGCCAGCCGAGCCAGCCGAGCCAGCTGAGTCGACCCCGCGAACCGCGCGCCTCAGCCGCCCTTCGCCGCCAGCAGCGCCTGGGTGACCGGCGCCGGAGCTTGCCGGTCCGGACCCGAATCCGGCGCGGCGAGCCTGCAGCCGTCGAGCTCGATCACGCTCCAGCCGCCGCCGCTGGTCGCGTTCGACAGCACCGCGAAGTCCGTCGCCGGAGCCGTGCAGCTGTTGGCGGTGGCCATCGGGGCGCTCGTCAGGTCGTCGTAGATCGTGGCGCCTTGGCTGCCGGTCAGGGTGGCCGAGGAGACGTAGTCGCCAGCGGGTTTGATCTTGTCCGCGTCGCTCGCCAGGTGGTAGAAGCAGGCGCGGAAAGCCTTGCCGGCGTTCGGTGCGGCGAAGAACGGCCTGGTCGTCGTCGGGCCGTTCGACTGCGCGTTCACGAACGCCATCTCCGCGAACTGCTGCGTGCAGCCGCTCGACTGCGCTCCCGGCGACGTCGTCTGCCGGATGCGCTCCGTCGAGGCGACCGTGGTCGGTACCGCCTCCAGAGCCTTCAGCACGTCCGGATCCGGCGCCGGGCACACACCCCAGAACGGGATCTGGATCTGGTACGCCGTCCCATCCGCGTCGACCAGCACGATCCACTGCAGCGCGTAGCCGATGGCGGGACAGCCGATGGGGCCCTTTGGGGTCGGCTGCGCCGGCTTCGCGTAGCCCGCTCGTAGTGCACTGACGAAGCCGTCGACCGAGCCCGTCGACCGCACCGTGTCGACCACCTGCCACTGGCCCTGCCCCGGGACGTCCTGGTTCTCCTCCACGCACT
>Ga0207671_10001608_pt1 | contig 25683 bp, 27 predicted proteins | sample KBSC24metaG_FD_184352 | JGI IMG/M metagenome (GOLD analysis project Ga0207671, IMG submission 184352) | Corn rhizosphere microbial communities from Kellogg Biological Station, Michigan, USA - KBS C2-4 metaG (SPAdes) (version 2) | ecosystem: Host-associated > Plants > Roots > Rhizosphere > Soil... | reverse complement strand
TGGGATGAGCCAGACGATCCCGCAGACGACCAAGGACATCGCGGCGGTCAACACGGCCTGCAACGGCTGAGCGGGCACCCCCGGGCTCGCTCAGTCTGTACCGCACTCCGCGCTCAAGCCGCGACACACTCCGCGCTCAAGCCGCGACACACTCCGCACCTAAGCCGCGACGCACTCTGCGACCGAACAAGCCACCGGCAACCCCTCGGGCAGCCCGGCGCCCCCGAACACGGCGACCGTCGCGTTCTCCTCGGCGAGCACCGCGAGCGCGAGCAGCAGCGATCCAGCCGTCCAGGCGGTCTTCTCCTGCGGCCAGATCGCGGGCGGGTTCCCGTCCTGGTCTTCCTTGAAGGCGTAGCCGGTCCAGTACAACCCGTCGGCCTCGTCCCGCAGGTGCTGGATGTCGCGAAGCAACGTCCGCGCCCGCTCCCCATCGCCGATCGCCCACAGCGCCAACGCCAGCTCGCACGTCTCGCCGCCGGTCACCCAGTTGTTCGGCGTCACGCACCGCACGCCCCAGCCCGGCACCACGAACGTGTCCCAGCCCTGTGCGATGCGCTCTTCGGCGTCCGCACCGCGCAGCGCCGTCCCGAGCACCGGGTAGTACCAGTCCATCGAATACGCGCCCTTATCCGCGAACCGCTCCGGATGCGCGGTCAGCGCGTGCCCCAGCTGCCCGCACGCCAGCTCCCAGTCCGGACGCGCGCTCTCGACCTGCTCGGCGATCGCCAGCGCGCAGCGCAGCGCCTGGTACATCGACGAACACCCGGTCAGCAGCGCCTCGCCGGCCTCGCGGTCCTGCTCGTCGCGGCACCACAGGATCTCCCCGCCCGAAGTCTGAAGGCTCAGCACGAAGTCCACGGCCCGCCGCACCGGCGGCCACATCTCGGCCAGGAAGTCCTCGTCGCCGGTGGCCAGCCAGTGGTGCCAGACGCCGACGGCCATGTAGGCGCTGAAGTTCGTCTCGCGCAGCCGGTTCGTCGGCTCGCTCACCCCCTCCGGCGCGTCGGCGTAGGCCGCGTACCAGGAGCCGTCAGGGTTCTGCGACGCCGCGAGCCAGCGGTAGGCGGCCAGCGCGCGGTCCGGCAGGCCGGCGACGTCCAGCGCCATCGCCGCCTCGACGTGGTCCCAGGGATCCAGGTGGCCGCCGTGGAACCAGGGGATCGCGCCGTCCGGCCGCTGGAGCGCGGCTATGCCCTCGACGGTGGTGTGGACCTGCTCGACGCTCAGAACGCCTTCCCCGGCCAGCAGCCCGGCCGCGGCGTCGCGCCCTTCGGCCGTCCGGACCGACCCCACCGTCATGCGGCCGGCTTCGTGGCGTAGACGACCAGGCTCTTGCCGAGCACCGGGTTCAGCAGCGCCTCGCCGGCGCGGGTCAGCGCCGGGGCCTTGATGATGTCCCACTCCAGCAGTTTCTTGTACGCCCGCACCGGGGCGTTCTCGTTGCCGACCCCGACCGCGCACTTGAGCCACCAGTACGGTGCGTGCAGCGCGTGCGCGTGGTGCAGCTCGTTCGGCACGACGCCGGCCGCGCGCAGCTTGTCGATCATCTCGCGCCGCTTGTAGATCCGGATGTGGCCGCCCTCGACCTCGTGGTAGGCGTCGGACAGCGCCCAGCACACCTTCTCCGGGAACCACCGCGGCACGGTCACCGCCAGGCGCCCGCCGGGTTTGAGCACCCGCACCAGCTCCGCCATCGCCAGCCGGTCGTCGGGCAGGTGCTCCAGGACCTCGGCGGCGACGATCGCGTCGAAGGTGCCGTCGGCGAAGGGCAGGCCGTAGGCGGTGCCGCGCACCGCGATCGCGCCGGCCCCGGCCGGGACCTCGCCGGCCAGCTCCATCGCGGCGAACCACTTGGTCACCTCGGCGACCTCGTCCTGGCTGTAGTCCAGGGCGACCACGTCAGCCCCCTGACGCAGCAGCGCGAAGGCGTGCCGGCCGAAGCCGCAGCCCATGTCCAGGACCTTCTCGCCCTTGGTGATCGGGAACTTCTCGAAGTCCACGGTGAGCACGTCAGACCCCTGCCTTTCTTCCACGACGGAGCCTGTCGGCGGCCATGCGGTCCCAGTCCACCGGGTCCCGGTCGGCCGCGATGAGCGCCCGGTAGCGCTCGGCGGTGGCGATCGCGGCGGCGCGCCACGTGAACTTGTCGAGAACACGTTCTCGCGCCGCGGCGCCCAGCCGGGTCCGCAGATCCGCGTCCCCCAGTACCCGCATCAGCGCCGAGGCAAGCGCCTGCGGATCGTTCGGCGGGACCGCGAGCGTGGTCTCGCCGTCCCGGCCGGCCACCTCGGGGATCGCCCCGCCGGTGGTGGACACCAGCGCGGTGCCGCAGGACATCGCCTCGACCGCGGGCAGCGAGAAACCCTCGTAGAGCGAGGGCACGCAGGCCACTTCGGCCGAGCGGATCAGGTCGACGAGTTCGGCGTCTGTGATGCCGTGCACGAAACGCACCGCGCCGGCCAGGCCCAGGCGCTCGATCGCCTTGGCGACGACGCCGTCCTCCTTGGCCTTGCCGACCACGACCAGGTGCGCGTGCTCGATCTCGACACGCACCTTGGCCAGCGCCTCGACCAGCGGAAGCAGGCCCTTCAACGGGACGTCCGCGCTGGCCGTGGTGACGATCCGGCCCGGCACCTTGGCGACCGAGGGGTCCGGGGAGAACGCGTCGGTGTCGGCGCCGATCGGGATCGTGGTGATCCGCCGCTGCGGGACGCCGAGGTACTGCTCGATCTCCGCGGCGGAGGAGGACGAGACCGTGATGATCTCCGGCAGCCGCCGCGCGACGCGGGTCTGCATCCTGGTGAAGGCGTACCAGCGGCGCACCGAGGCGCGCTTGCCCTTGGTCGCCGCGGCGGCCAGCTCCAGCTCGCGGTCCACCTGGATCGGGTGGTGGATGGTCGCCATGGTCGGGAAGCCCAGGCGCGGCATGCCGAGCAGGCCGTAGCCGAGGCACTGGTTGTCGTGGACCACGTCGAACTCGCCCTTGCGCCCGGACAGGTGGCGCAGCGCCCGCAACGAGAAGGTCAGCGGCTCGGGAAAACCGGCGGTCCACATCGTGCCGACCTCCAGCATGTCCACCCAGTCGCGGTACTCATCGCGCTTGGGGGTGCGAAAGGGGTCGGGCTGGCGGTAGAGGTCGAGGCTGGAGATCTCGGTGAGCGTCACGCCCGGTTCGGGGTCGAGCACCGGATACGGCTGGCCGGCCAGTACTTCGACGGTGTGGCCCAGGCGGGCGAGTTCACGGGAGAGGTGCCGGACGTAGACGCCTTGACCTCCACAAAAGGGGTTTCCCTTATACGCGAGCAGGGCTATGCGCAGCGGCACATCTGTCATGCTCATTCACCTCGCTCCGCAAGTCCGTGTCCCGCCTTCACGGCTTAGACGGCGTCACGAGCGGGTCAACGGAGCATAATCCGTGGCGCTAATCTAGAACAAGTTCCTACTTCGCCCGCGCCGCAGGTGGCAGAGTTGGGACGTGACACAGTTCACAGGTTCACGAGTTGAGGAACGCCCATGACGGTTGACGCGTCGGCCCCCGCCGGCTCCCCCGCTTCGGCGCCGTCGCCGGTCCCGGCCCTGACGGAACGTCAGGAGGCCCGCCGCCAGCGCATCCTGCGCGCCACCCAGCAGCTCGCCGCGCGCGGCGGCTTCGACGCGGTGCAGATGCGCGAGGTCGCGGAACTTTCCGAGGTGGCGCTGGGCACGCTGTACCGGTACTTCCCGTCGAAGATCCACCTGCTCGTGGCCACCATGCAGGACCAGCTGGAGCAGCTGCACGACCAGCTGCGCCGCAAGCCGCCGGTGAGCGCCGACCCCGGCGAGCGCGTGGCCGAGACCCTGATGCGCACCTTCAAGGCGCTGCAGCGCGAGCCGCACCTGGCCGAGGCGATGATGCGGGCCCTGACCTTCGCCGACCGGTCGGTGTCCGCCGAGGTGGACTCGGTGAACCGGCTGATCACGGACGTGATCGCGGACGCCGTCCACTCCGGCCGGCCGCTGACCCGCGCCGAGCTGGCGGCGGTGCGCGTGGTGACGCACACCTGGCACTCCACGCTGATCACGTGGCTGTCGGGGCGGGCCTCGATCTCGCAGGTGAAGGCGGACATCGACACGGCCTGCACGCTGGTCTCGCAGGCCACGGCCGCGACCGCTGCGGAGTAGCGCTCTTCGGGGTGGGCTTCGGAGCAGGCTTCGGAGTGAGCTTCGGGGCGGGCTTCGGAGCGGGCTTCGGAGTGGCCGGGTAAAACCGTTCGTCACCCATCGCAATCCCCTGTCACCATCGGGGCCGGGGAGGTGACGGCATGGGGACGCGGGTTTCCCACGTGGGTGACTGGCTGCACGAACTGCGCGACGTCCAGCGGGAATGGCTGGACGTGCAGGCGTGCACCGAGCCGGCCGATCGGGAGGAAGCGGAGTTCGGGATCGCGTTGGCATACGAGTACGCCGGGCTGACTCCGCCGCGGACGGTGATCTGGGCGCCGGACCCCTCGCTGGGCGGGGTCATCGCCCGGGCACTGACGAGCGAGAAGGTCCTGTACCAGCGGCTGCTGTGGAACGACGCACGCGCCGAAGCCCGGCGCATCACCTCCTCGATCTACACGCGCCGGGCGATCACCCAGGCCCAGGCCGCGATCCGCTTCCCGGGCCGGGACCGGGTCGAGCCGGCCATCCGCTCGGCGGCGGTCGGTCTGGCGTTCAGCTCCCGGACCGCGAAGGCGCCGGAGTTCGACGACGGCCTGGCGGACTCGCGGTGGCGGATCGAGAAGGCACGGGCCGACGCCGCGGTGGCGGTGTGGGGGCAGCACTCGTTCTGGAGCCACGGCACTGTGGGGCAGCGCAAGCTCGGTCTGCAGATCGCCCTGGACGCGATCCACGCCGCTCCGGAAGACGTGCTGCAGGCGCACCGGCGCCGGCTGCCGCACTACAGCCAGGTGCGATCGGCCCTGGCGTCGGCCCGCGGCCGGGGCGACGACCTGGCCGAGCTGGCACTGCACGACGCGCTTTCGCGGCTGCACACCCCGAGTGCGGTCAAGCATCTCGAAGGGCTGATGCTCGTGGCGCGCTCGGCCGGATGGTGGTGGCCGTACGAGGATGTGGCAGTGGTCTGCGAACGTCCGTCGGTGCGCCGGCTGGACCGGGAGGGACGGCTGCACGCCGAGGACGGGCCGGCGCTGGCGTACCCGGAGGGCTTCAGCGCGTACTTCTGGCACGGGCGGGTCGTCCCGCAGTGGGCGGTGATGGAGCCGACGGTCGCGCGGATCGCCGCGGAGCAGAACGTCGAGGTGCGCCGGTGCGCGATCGAGGCGCTGGGGTGGGCGCGGTTCACGGAGGAGGCCGGGCTGAAGCTGGTCGACGAGTGCCCGGATCCGGGGAACCAGGGGCAGCGGCTGGCGCTGTACTCGGTGCCGGGGAAGGTGTGGGGGACGGCGGCGAACGTGCTCGTGTGCACGAACGGCACGGTGGATCTGGACGGCCGGCGGCACACGTTCGGGCTGCTGGTGCCGGTGACGGTGCGGGACGCGCTGGGGGCCGCGGCGTGGGGGTACGGGCTGACGGCTGCGGAGTACGCGGGGTTGGAGCGGCGGGCTTGATGGCGGGCTTGGTGGGGGACTTGGTGGGGGACTTGATGGGGGACTTGATGGCGGTATGCGAGTTCTGGGGGCAGGGATGGAGACGTTGAAGACTTTGAAGACGTTGGGCGAGGCGATCGAGGTCCACGGGATCGACGTGGACGAGCATCTCGATCGGGAGATGACGATCCCGGTGCTGAGCGGGCTGCAAGCGCAGGGCGACGTGATGGTCGTGCCGCGTCCGGCGCTGGGCGCCGCGGTGGTCGCGGTCCCGCGCAACGGCGTGCCGGTGGTGCGCGGCGAGTTCGGCGGGCACACGCACACGCTGCTGGCGGAGGGCGAGGTGCGCTTCGACCCGGCGAGCGAGGAGGGCTTGGACCTCGGGGTGCTGACGGTCGCCGAGGGCGCGGTGGCGTACCTGGCGCATCCGGAGCACGCCTACTCAGGGATCGGGGCGGGGACGTACGTGCTGCGGCGGCAGCGGGAGCTGGACACGTCGCGGCCGGGTCCGGAGGAGTTGGCCGAGCGGGCTGCGGCGGTGGCTGAGAAGCGGGAGTCGGCTCGGGTGCGATACGTGCGGGATTGAGGGATTGAGGGGGATTGAGGCATTAAGGCACTTCCGGCGGGATGATCAGCCTTCGCCTTGTGCGGGCGGCCACTGATCGCCCCAATCCGCGTCGCGTGCGGCGCGATACGTGTCGCCCTGGCGCTTGGAGACGAGTGCTTGGGCGACGGTGCCGTCGGCGTGGCAGAGCTGCATCATGACCAGACCCTTGCGGATCTGCGGGTGCCGCAGGATGCGCGATGCCGTCGCGGGTGCGGGTGCTGATGCCGCGACCGGGGTGCGCGTGGCCACCACGTAGGCGAACTTCTCGTCCTCGTGCTGAAGGTCCGCGCTCTTGAGGCGGCGGTGGAGCGGCGTGCGATGGATGCGCGAGGCGAAGTGGCACCAGTCGCGAGTTCCGAGCAGGGGGCAGGCGTCGGAGTGCGGGCAAGGCGCCGCGAGGTGCAGGCCCATGTCGATCAGCACGTCACGTGCCGCGATGATCCGCTGATAGCCGTCGGGCGTGCCGGGCTCGATCACCGCGATGGTCTCGGCCCCGGCCGCCGAGGCGCGGACCAATGCTTCCTGCGCGTCGGGCGCCAGCTCGCTGAGGACGTAGGAGACCGTAACGAGATCGGCGCCGGGGACCTCGGCCGGGAAGCGCACCTGCCGCCACTCCGCATGCCGCAGCGCGCCGGAGAACGCATCGCGCGCCAGCCGCCGGCCCAGCTCCAGCGCCTCGGGCACCTGGTCGAGGACGGTCACGTCCTTCAGCGACTCGCCGAACACCTCCGCGGCCGCCCACGCCGCCGCGCCGGTGCCGCCCCCGACGTCGATGAGGCTCCGCGGCGCCAGCCCCGGCACGCGCTCAGCCGCGGCAGCCAGCGCAGCCCGCACGGCACCCCACGTCGCCGGCATCCGGTACGCGGCATAGGCGGCGGCATCGACATGGCCACCGAGGATCGGCCGATCGGCACGCCCCGGAGCCCGGTAGCGGGCGATCAGGCGCTCGACCGACGCCTCCAGCTCACGCAGGGGCAGGTCGGCAGTCGCGGCGTCGAGCGCGGCGGCGAGATCGGTGGGGAGGTCCATGGCGGGTCCATCCTGCCATTCGGCGGAGCGTGGTTCGCGCATGGTGGGGGCGGGAGGACAAGGAGCGGCGCGCGGGAGGGGCGGCTGGCGGGTCGGCTCTTCGGTTGCGGCTTTCGGATGGCGGTCGGTTTTTGGCTGGTGGCTCTCGGCTCGCGGTCGGTTCTTGGCTCGCTACCGGCTCTTTGGTCCTCGGCTGGCGACCGGCTCTGGCTTTTGGCTTCTGCTTCTGGTTCTGCTCTGGTTCTGGTTCTGCTCTGGTTCTGGTTCTGCTCTGGTTCTGGTTCTGCTCTGGTTCTGGTTCTGGCTCTGGCTCTGACTCCGGCTCCGGCTCCGGCTCTGACTCTGGTTCTTGGTTCTGGTTCTGGTTCTGGCTCTGGTTCTGGCTCTGGCTCTGGCTCTGGCTCTGGCTCTGGCTCTGGCTCTGGCTCTGGCTCTGGCGGGCCTACCCCAACTCCATCCGCCACTCCTGCTCGACCAAGTGGTGCCCCCACACCTCCACCGCCGCCTGGTGCACGATCGCGAACCCCATCTCCCGGTAGATCCGGTGCGCCACCGTCAGCCCGTCGACCGTGAACAGCACCATCCGCGCGTAGCCGGCCTTCCGTGCGAACTCCACGCACTCCTCGACCAGGCGGCGTCCGACCCCCATGCCGCGCGCCGAGGGGTCGACCAGCAGGATCCTGAGTTGCGCTGTCTCCACGCCGTCGTCGGTCTCCCGCCGCACGCACGCCACGCACCCCACACGCCGTCCCAGCGCCTCGGCGATCCAGAACGCCTCGCGGTCGGCGTCGTGCGAGCGCGCGTAGTCGGCGACGATCTGCGCGACGTCGGCCTCGAAGGTCGCGTCGAAGCCGCGCTCGGTCGCGTAGAGCGCCCCGTGACGCTCCACGGCCCAGCCGTAGTCCCCGGCACGCGGCGCGCGCAGCACCACCGCAGGGCCCGCATTCGGCCCCGGTCCCGGCGCGCCGAGCGTCGCCTCGAAGTCCAGCAGGCCGCCGATCTGTCCCATGGCCTCGACCAATCGTCCGCGGTCCCCCGCGCCCAGCCGCGAGAGCCATGCGGCGACCTGCTCGCTCGATCGCTCGTCGAGCCCTGAGAACACCCCGCGCCCACGCTCGGTCAGCTCCACGGTCCCGCGCCGCGCATCGCCGGCCGCGCGCCCCTTGACCACCAGTCCTTCGGTGTCGAAGCGCGCCAGGATGCGGCTCAGGTAGCCGGCGTCGAGGCCGAGGTCTTCGCGTATGCGGGCGACGCTCGCGCCATCCGGCCCGGCATGCGCGATCTCCAGCAGGACCCGGACTTCGGTCAGGGTGTAAGGGCTCTTCAACAGGCCCTCGTCCAGGACGCCTATGACCTTCGTGTAGCCCCGATTGAACGCACGGACAGCCGCTACTGCGGGCGCGAGATCCACCATGCGCCTATGTTAGGCAGCATCGTTTGACTGAGTCAATGACTCAGTCAAGGAATTTGGTGGGGCGCGGCGCAGGTCGGTGGAGCGGGGTGAGTTGCGTTGGCGGCTGGCGGTGTGGGTGGACAAGAGCGCGCACCGGTCCGAGTCACTGCGCACGCGTTTGGTCTGGCGGGTGGCGGCCGCGTTTGGTGGGTGCCTGAAGTCAAAGGCCGGCCTCCGGCGGGCACCACAGCGTGGGGGGAGGCTGCGGTTGGGCTTGTGGGCTGCGGTTCGCGGCGGTTCGGCTTTGTTGCCTCGTTGCGTACGGGGCTGGGTTGTGGTGGGGGGGGCGGCGGTGCTGCTTGTGGTCGCCGAGTGTTCTGTGCCCCACGCCACGTATGCGCCTAACGGAAGCAGACCGGGCCGGTGGCATCAAGCCGGATCACACGCTGCTGTGGTCCATTTTCGTTCGGCCTGACACCACCGGCCCGGCCTGCTTGGGCAAGCCCCGCATACGCGGCGTGGGACCCAGAACACAACACCCTTATGGTGAGAAGGATCCACCGAACGGTGTGGTCGGCCCATGCGGCACTGCGCCGGTAGCGGCCCAAAGCCGCACCTCAATCCGCCGGCGGAAACACCACCGCCCCGGTCCCCTCCTCCACGATCGAGATCGCCTCGACCGGGCAGGACTCCGCGGCGTCCATGACGTCCTCCGAGGCCGCCATGACCTCGTGGCGTGGGCAGCCCTGCCGCGATGCGTCGAGCTCGAATGCCTCGGGTGCGCGCAGGACGCATCCGGTGGAGCTGATGCACAGGTCCGTATCGACGGTCACGCGCCACTTGATCTCCGACACCGGTCACAACCCTTCAGGGACATAGCCACTCGGTAGATGGACGGTCTTCGTCTCCAAATATGCCCGCAGGCCCTCCGGTCCGAATTCTCGCCCGATGCCCGACTGTTTGAACCCTCCGAAGGGGCTGCCGAACTCCATTCCAAAGGTGTTGACTCCGTAGTTCCCAGTCCGCACCCGCCGGGCGACGTCCAGGCCGTGCGCCACGTCCGCCGACCACACTGAACCCGAGAGTCCGTAGTCCGAGTCGTTGGCGATCCGTATCGCGTCCGCCTCGTCGTCGTACGGGATCATCGCGACGACCGGGCCGAAGATCTCCTCTTGGGCGATCACCATCCGGTTGTCGACGTCCGCGAACAGCGTCGGTTCGACGTACCAGCCCTTCGGCAGGTCCGCCGGGCGCCCGCCGCCGACTGCCAGCCGGGCGCCCTCGCCGACGCCCTTGGCGATGTACGACTCCACCCGGTCCCGCTGCCGCTCGGCGACCAGCGGTCCGATCTGCGTCGCGGGGTCCAGCGGGTCGCCGGTCTTCAGACCCCTGACAGCCTCCGCCATGGCCTCGACCGTCTCCGCGTACCGGTCCCGCTGCACCAACACCCGCGTCTGCGCGACGCACGCCTGCCCGTTGTTCATATACGAGTTCGGCAGCAGGCCGGGGATCGCAGTGGCCAGATCCGCGTCCGGGAGGATTATCGCCGCCGACTTGCCTCCGAGTTCCAGGGTCACCCGGGTCAGATTCGGCGCGGCGGCTGCCAGGACCGCCTTGCCGCCGGCGGTGGAGCCGGTGAAGCCGATCTTGTCCAGGCCCGGGTGCGCGGCCAGATAGGCGCTGTTCTCGCGCCCGGCCGGCACGATGTTCAGCACGCCTTCGGGCAGCCCGGCCTCGATCGCCATATCAGCGAGCAGATACGCGTCCAGAGCCGTCTCCGGCGACGGCTTCACCACCACCGCGCAGCCCGCCACCAGTGCCGGCGCGATCTTGCTCACCGTGATGAACTGCGGCACGTTCCATGCCACGATCGCCGCCGCTACGCCCACCGGCTCGCTGCGCACCACCGTCGGGCCGAGCATGCCCTGCCGCGGTTCCTCCCACGGGTATTCGGCGGCCAGCCCCAGGAAGTAGTCCCAAATCACGATCGGGGCCCAGACCTGCCCCATGATCGACCACGAATACGGCGATCCGGTCTCGGAGCTGATCAGCTTCGCCAGTTCGTCCGAGCGCGCCTCGTACTGGTTCCGCAGGCGGCGGAGGATGTCGACGCGCTCGGCCACGCTCATGCGCGGCCAGGGGCCCTCGTCGAACGCGCGCCGGGCGGCGGCCACCGCGCGGTCCATGTCCGCCGGGGCGGCCTCCGGTGTGCGCCCGAAGACCTCCTCGGTGACCGGCGAGATCATCTCCAGCTTCGCGTCGGTGGCGGGATCGACGTACGCGCCGCCGATGAACAGCTTCCGGTGCTCGGTCACGGTGCCCATGGGAGTGCCTCTCCGTGATGCTGACTGGCCGTCAGAAGGCGGTCCGTTAGAACAGATATCAGTTCCATCACGCAGGCTCAATGACCGTCGGGCGCCCACCGCCACCGCACTGACCCCGCCGCCGACCGGCGAACCTTTCGCCTCGCTAACTAGTCATGAGAACGTGTTCCCATCACCGTTGACCGAAGGAGCACCACCATGACGGACGCCCCGCCCGCCGAGGCCGCAGCCGCCGAGGCCCCCGGCGTCTGGTCGATCCGCGTCCCCTTCCCGGACAACCCCCTCGGCTACACCCTCGTCTACGCCCTGGAGACGACCGCCGGCGGCCCCGTGCTCGTCGACGCCGGCTGGGACGACCCGGTCTCCCTGGCGGCCCTGGAGCGCGGCCTGGAGGCGATCGGCACCTCGGTCTCCGACGTCCACGGCGTCCTGGTCACCCACCACCACCCCGACCACCACGGCCTGGCCGGCCGCATCAGGGAGCTGAGCGGCTGCTGGGTGGCGCTGCACGAGGAGGACGCGAAGGTCGTCGACATGGTCCGCACCGCCGAGCGCGAGCCGTGGACCAAGCGCTATACGAAGCTGCTGGAGCTCTGCGGCGCCCCGGCCGAGGCCATCGCGAGCGCCGCGGCCGCGATCCCGTCCGGGGCGAAGCCGGCGGTGCCGGACGTGCTGATCGAGGACGGCGCGCTGATGGACGTCCCGGGCCGCGAGCTGCGCGCCGTCTGGACGCCCGGGCACTCCCCCGGCCACACGTGCTTCCACTTGGAGGACACTGGAGAGCTGCTCACCGGCGACCACGTCCTGCCGGGTATCACGCCGGTGGTCACGGTCTACGACGACCACGTGGTCGGCACCTCGGATCCGCTCGGCGACTTCCTCGCCTCGCTGCGGAAGGTGTCGCGGCTGCCGACCACCCGCGCGCTGCCCGCGCACCGCGCCCCCTTCGACGACGTCGCGGCCCGCGCCGCGGAGATCGCCGAGCACCACGCGCACCGCCTGGAGCAGATCGAGGGGCAGCTGGCCGCCGGGCCGAAGACGCTGTGGAGCATCACCGAGGGCATGGAGTGGAACAAGGGCTGGGAGCGCCTGGACACCTTCGCGCGGCATCTGGCGCTCGGCGAGGCCGGATCGCATCTGCGGCACCTGGCGCTGACCGGGCGCGTGCGGCTGGCGTCGACGGAGCCGATCGAGTTCTCGCTCGCCTGAGCGGCGCGCGGACGGCCCTCAGGGGGCGCGCACACGGCCCTCGAACGGCGCGTGCGGGGAGGCGACGGTTCACCCTGTGAAGCGTCGGCGTACGCTGATGAACCATGTCGGTCCACAACTCCCACTGCTCCTACTGCGGTACCGCCTACGCCGCGGACGCCCTGTGGCCGCGCCTGTGCGCGAACTGCGGCGAGACCACCTGGCTCAACCCGCTGCCGGTGGCGCTGGTGATGATGCCGATCATCGGGGCCGACGGCCGCACCGGGCTGCTGACCGTGCGCCGCGGCATCGAGCCGCAGCTCGGCGAGATCGGGCTGCCCGGCGGGTTCATCGAGGAGGGCGAGTCCTGGCAGCAGGCCGCCGTCCGCGAGCTGTGGGAGGAGACCGGGCTGCGCTCCGGCGTGGACGAGGTGGAGCTCGCCGACGTGCTCAGCGCCCCGCAGCACGTGATTCTGATCTTCGGCCGGGTCAAGCCGCGCCCGGTGGAGGACCTGGCCGGTCTGACGCCCGAACGGGTGCGGGCTCTGTCCAACGGGGAGACTCAGGAATTGGTCGTCGTGGACCGCGCGCAACCCTTGGCCTTCCCCTTGCACACCGAGATGAGCGATCGCTTCTTCGGCGCGCTCGGCTGAGTTCCCAGCGGGCCCCGAACCGCCCGCGAAACCCCCGCACACCCCCTTTCACCACGCCCGGAGCCGCCCCCGCACCCCCGCCGAACCCCGCACGACAGAGTGGATCTGTCCGCCACGAGAGTGACGACACGGCGCCCACCTTGTCGTTTCACCTATCGTCGCCGAGCTGGTAGTGCTACCGTGACGCACGGTCGCACTGGGCAGTCGGTTCATGAAGCACATCCGGACTCACTCCAAGCTCGACCGGTACCCGCGCGACAGGCGCTGGTACCCACCACACCGGTCCCGCTGACAGCGGGAGTGATTTCCGAGGTAGAACGCAGCATGGCAACTGGCACGGTCAAGTGGTTCAACGGCGAGAAGGGCTACGGCTTCATCGCTCAGGACGGCGGCGGCCCGGACGTCTTCGTCCACTTCTCGGCCATCGAGGGCTCCGGTTACCGGAACCTCGAGGAGAACCAGCCGGTCGAGTTCGAGATCACCCAGGGCCCGAAGGGCCCGCAGGCGGAGAAGGTTCGGGCTCTCGCCCAGTAACCCGACCCAACACTCACAGAGCCCCCGCGACATCCTGTCGCGGGGGTTTCTCCGCCCCTGAGGGCCATGTGGGTGACCCGGCGGCCGCCGACTTTTCAGATCGGGCGGCTACAGGGCTGTGAGGGCTGGGAAATCCCGAAACGAGGCGAGGGGCGGGCAGCGTCCGTGACGACGCCGCTCACGCCAAGCAAGCGATAGATCGGCTACTGGCCGAACCCCGCCGGCAGCTCCCGGTCCGCCGGACCGTCGTACCAGTCCGGCCCCTGCATCTGCAGCGACAGCGGCTGCACCATGTCCGAGTTCTCCGAGGCGCGCCAGCCCTTCTCGCGCGTCGACTCCTCGATCGAGTGGGCGCACAGGGACAGCGACCTCGCGGTGATGAACATCGCCTTCATCTCCAGCGGCGAGTAGCCGGCGTCCAGCCCGATGCAGCCCATCGCGCCGGGGCCGTTGATCCACAGGCGGCGGCCGAACACCGGCTCGGTGGCGTCCTCCATGGCCCGCGCGATGGCCACGTACTTCCCGCTGATGCCCCACTTGTCGCTCAGCTCCAGCAGCCGCACGGTGCGCGGGTCGCGGATGTGCTGAGCGTGGTGGTAGCCGGGCATGTTCTCGCGGCGGGCACGCATCTCCTGGACGGTCAGCGCGGCCGCCTCCTCGATCGAGACGCCCTCGTCCCCGGCGCGCTTGTCGACACCGAGGAACATGTTCGCCGGACGGTCAGCGGTGCCGTGCAGGCGCCCGATCGCCGCGACGCCGGCGGAGACCGCGCCGTTCAGCTCGGCGCCGCCGGAGGTGGCGAAGCGGACGGTCGCCGAGGAGGGCGACATCGCGTGCTCGGCCAGGGAGACCATCATCGCGTTGGTGATCCGCGCCTGCGCCTGGGTCGGCAGCTCGCCCTTGAGGACCAGGAACAGCATCTGCCCGAAGTCCAGGTTGCCGGTCAGCTCGTTGACGTCGTAGCCGCGGACCACGATCCGGTCGCGGTTCTTCCACGCGATGGTGGACTTCCAGTGAAAGGGGGTCTTCTCAGTCATGGGTGTTTCCGTTCTTCAGTCGCTCGGGGCTGTGTCGCTCGGGGCTGTGTCGCTCGGGGCTGTGTCGCTCTGGGAAGTAGCGGGACTCGGGGTCGAGCACGTCGCGCAGCAGGGCGAGGTGGTCGAAGGAGGGCGCGGCGACCACGGCGAGGTGGTCGGCCACACGCGGCGTGAACCCGGTGTTCGCCAGCACGTCCTCGACGGTCGCGCCCGGCATCAGGGCGCTGACGGTGAGCTCGCCCTCCGTGTCGTCGCCCTCCATCACACACAGGTCGGTGACCACCTTCACCCGCACCGGGTTCAGCCCGGCGCGGCGGCGGGCGCCGGGGCCGTCCAGGAAGCCGGGCGAGGTCACGTAGTCGCAGCGCTCCGGGAAGCGGCGCTTCTCGTGGCTGGTGAGCACCACGATCGTGGCGCAGTGCGACGCGATGTCGTTCGCGCCGCCGCTGCCGGGCAGTCGCACCCGGCCGCTGCCGCGCTCGATCCACGTGGAGTTGATGTTCGCGTGCGCGTCGATCTGCGCGCCGCCCAGGAATCCGGTGGCGACCAGGCCGCGCTGCACGAAGCCGCCGAGCGACTCGATGAGCGAGCCCAGCTTGGACGGCGCGTGCATGATGCGCGGGTCGACGACCGACAGCGGCGTCGGGACCACCTTGGGGAAGACGACTCCCGACTCGATCAGCAGCCGCGCGTCGGGCGCGTGGGTGCGTTGCGCCACCAGCCCGGCCAGCAGCGGCAGCCCGGTGCCGGCGATCACGCAGTCGCCGTCGGCGATCTGGCGCGCGCCCTCGAACACCAGAAGTTCGCGGGGCAGAACACCGATCGCGGGTTCGGTGACGGTCACAGCAGGCTCCGCATCTGCTCGGCCATCGCAGCCCGCGCCGCCCCGCCGGGGTCGGTCGCGGCCAGGTGGGCATGGAAGTCGGCGTGCGCGAGCACCTGCTCGGCCAGATAGCGGCGCGGCCCCTCGTCGCCGGCCTTGGCGCGCTTCTGGTAGCCGTCGATCTCGGGCTCGTAGTAGTCGTACTTGCGATACACGCTGGTCGGCCACGCGCCCCAGGGCTGCTCGACGACCGCGCTGACGTAGGCGCCGGAGATCGTGACGCGCTCGGGCTGATCGTCGAAGGCGCCGGCCGGCAGGACCTCCTCCACCGAGACGATGACGTGCCGCGAGGCCCGGACCATGTCCACCTCGTGGCTCGTCACCCCGTCGATGACCACGTTGCCGTCGGCGTCGGCGGCGTTGGCGTGGATCAGCGACACGTCGGGGGTGCAGGCGCGCACCAGGACCACCGGCTCGCCGCTCCAGGGGTCGGCGGTGACCACCGCGTCCTGCTCGGCGACGAGGCGCTCCAGCACCGAGGACCCGAGCAGCGAGCGCACCGGCATGAACGGCAGGCCCATCGCGCCGGCCAGGAACCGGGAGGCCATCGACAGGTGCGAGTAGTCGCGCACCTCGATGCGGTTCGCCTCCACGGCCCGGCGCCAGCTGAACAGCGTGCCGAACTTCTCCAGGTTGCCGCTGCCCTGCTCGGTGCGGGCCACCAGGCCCGCGGCGACCAGGTGGTCCAGCGGCAGCGACAGGTTGCAGCCGACGACCGTCAGGTCGCCGAGGTCCTGCCGCACCACCTCGTGCACCAGCGCCATCGGGCAGCGGTTGATGTTCTGGCCGCCCAGGCCCAGGACCGCGCCGCGCTCGACGAAGGCCCGCACCGCCTCGGCGGCGGTCATGACCCGCGCCCGGCTCAGCGTGTTCAGAAGCTGATGCACGCCGACCGCCATTCGGTGTAGAAGTCCCAGACCTCCGGCGAGCACTCCGGCGCGCCGTACTGCGACTGCTTGGCGCCCATGTGCGGAAGGTGCGCGTAGGCGCCGACGCCGGGGCGGTTGACGTGGAGCATGCCGGCCTCGAAACGGTCCAGCGCCTCGAAGATGTGCGCCGGGTTCTGGGTGAAGATGGTGCCTGACATGCCGTATTTCACGGAGTTCGAGATGCGGATCGCGTCCTCGAAGCCGTCGCAGTCGATGACCGAGAGCACCGGGCCGAAGATCTCCTCCTGCGCGATCGCGCAGTCCCACGGGACGTCGCGCAGCACGGTCGGCTGGACGTAGTAGCCGTCCGGGACGCCGTCGGTGTGACGGTGCCCGCCGACCGCGACCTTCGCCCCGGCTTCCTGCGCCTTGGCGACGGCCTCCAGGCAGGCGGTCATCCGGTCCTCGTTGACGACCGGGCCGACGTCGGCGTCCGGGTCGAAGGGATGGCCCACCTTCAGGGCACCCACCTTCGCCACGACCTTCTCCAGCAAGGTTTCCTTGACGCTCACGTCGACCACCACGCGCGAGGTCGCCGAGCACCGCTGCCCGGCCTGGCCGAACGCGCCGAACACGATCGCCGCGGCGGCCTTGTCCAGATCGGCGTCGGCCAGCACCAGCACCGCGTTCTTGCCGCCGAGCTCCAGCTGCGTCTTCATCAGCCGGCCGGCGCCGGCCTGGTGGATCGCGCGACCCACCGGCAGCGAGCCGGTGAAGGAGATGCCGGCCACGCGCGGGTCGTTCGTCAGCGCCTCGCCCGGTTCGCGGTCGCCCTGCACCAGGTTCAGCACGCCGTCCGGGACCCCGGCGTCGGCGAAGGCGTGCACCAGCAGCGCCGCGGAGTAGGGCGTGAACGGCGAGGGCTTCAGGACGCTGGTACAGCCGGCGACCAAGGCCGGCGCGACCTTCCAGACCGGAATGGTCAGCGGGAAGTTCCACGGCGTGATCAGCCCCACCACCCCGATCGGCTGCCGGAAGGTCATCGCGACGGTGCGCGGCTCCTCGGCGGGCGTGGTGTAGCCGTTGAGCCGGCGGCCCTCGCCGGCGGTGAAGTCCAGGATCGCCATGCCGCGCCGGACCTCGCCCAGCGCCTCCTTGTAGAGCTTGCCCTGCTCGCGGCTGATGGCCCGGGCGAACTCGTCCTCGCGCTCGCCGATGATCCGCTCGGCCCTGCGCACGATCTCGGCCCGCTTGATCGCACCCGACGCCCGCCACGCCGGCAGCGCGGCCGCGGCGGCGTCCACCGCGCGCACCGCGTCGGCGGCCGTGGAGTCGGCGAAGCGGCCGAGCACATCGGAGGTGTCGGCGGGACTCACGTCGGCCCGGGTGCCGCCGGCCTCGGCCGGGCCCCAGACCCCGCCGACGAAGTCGCCGAGGAGGCCGGGCGGACAGGGAGATGATCAACCATGGTTCCTACCTTGGGATAAGCGCGGGCGTCCGCCAAGACCGCTCTTCGGCATGGACGTGATAGCGGCTGGCTATGTGGCGGCCGCGGCATAGAACCACGACCACAAGCACTTGGATGAACTCTGCGTGAACCCGGGGGTGGCCCTTTCGCTGGCGCTGTTCGCCGGCTACCGCGTCCTGCTCGCGCGCATGTCTGGAGGCCGCCGTGCTGCTGTACACGCGTAGATCGCAGAGGATCGCGTGGGTGGTCTTCGGGTTCTTCTTCCTGCTGCTGTTCGGCCTGCCGTTCGGCGTCCTGGTGCTGGCGGCGTTCACGAAGCAGTGGAACGGCGCCTTCCCGTCCTCCGCGTCGGCAAGACCCTGATCCAGACGGTGTTCATGCTGCCGATCGCCGTGCCCTCGGTGGTCGTCGGCTTGGCGCTGCTGGTCGCGTTCTCCCAGGGACCGGTGCTGCTGAACGGCACCAAGACGATCGTCGTGATGGCCCACGCGATCCTGGTCACGGCCTACGCCTTCCAGCAGGTCTCGGCGGCGGTCACGCGCCTGGACCCGGCGTACGAGCAAGCGGCGGCCTCCCTCGGGGCCCGGCCGTACTACACGCTGCTACGCGTGAAGCTGCCGCTGCTGCTCCCGGCGCTGACCGGCTCGCTGGCCCTGTGCTTCGCCCTGTCGATGGGCGAGCTCGGCGCAACGGCGATGGTGTACTCGGCGGACTGGACGACGCTGCCCTTGCGCATCTACGCCCTCGACGACCGCGGCCACCAGTTCGTCGCGGCGGCGGTGACCGCGGTGTTGATGACGATCACGCTGGCGGTGCTGCTGGTCTTCTCGCGGATGCGGACGCGGGCGAATTATCGGTGATGCAGGCGGGAAAGAAGTCGAGGGCCCGGGTCGCCTCCGGGCCCTCGGAACTCCTTTCCGCTACAGCACGTACGTAACGCTTATGATGGTGACCGCGCGGACTTTCTCATCGATCTCATATTCGATGAGGCCCATATCGCCGACCGCCCAAGCGCGTCGCGTCACCGAATCAGCAGTTTCCTCAGGAACACCGCCCTGTCCGTAGGGATTGTCGGCGATGTCGAAACATCCCAATGTGAACAGTTCGTGCGGAATTTCAGGCAATGCGACGATGATCTCAGTCGCCGCCAGCTCGAAAATCAGGCTGTACCTCATGCCGCGCGTTGAGCCCGCCCTTGCTCCCAGCGCTCCCTCGCACCGGGGAAGGCTTCATCCGCAGGGATGCCGTTACCCGTTGCCAAGCGCCTGTTCGATCGGAACTCCTCCAACCGACCGGCCTTGTTCATGACGGCGATCATGAACCAGTACCTGAAGGTTTTTTGCAGATCCTCGTACAGCGCCGACTCGATGGCCGCATTGAACTCAGTGACCTCGTCCGCAGGCAGCGCCTCGCGGACCGCGGCGATGGTTCGCTCTAACTGAACCGCCTGGTACACCATCTTGCTTCCTTTCTTACCGGCCCCGCATCACATCCATCCTGACAGCCGAGACTCCCCCTGTCCCGTTTCTGCTGCACCGCCCCGGTATGGGCCAGCGAAGTTACCCGCTGGTAGCATGCCACCATGACTCACGACCCGGCCGCGCTGTTCAACCCGCGCACCCTCGACTTCTCGCGCTTCGACGAGGAGACCCAGCGGCTGCTCACGGCCGTCGTCGACTGGTTCGAGGGGCGGGGCAAGCGGCGGCTGCTCGCCGAGGACCTGGACCGGGTCTGGTACGCCGACTTCCTGGAGTTCGCCGCGAAGGAGAAGCTCTTCGCGACCTTCCAGACCCCCGCCGCGGACGCCTTCGGCCCTGCCGCGCCGGCGCAGCGCTGGGACACCGCGCGCAATGCCGCGCTGAGCGAGATCCTCGGCTTCTACGGCCTGCCCTACTGGTACACCTGGCAGGTCACCGTCCTGGGTCTCGGGCCGGTCTGGATGTCCGGGAACGCCGACGCGCGTGAGCGGGCCGCGCGCCTGCTCGACGAGGGCCACGTCTTCGCCTTCGGCCTGTCGGAGAAGGAGCACGGCGCCGACGTGTACTCCACCGACATGATCTTGAGCCGGGACGGCGACGGCGGCTACACCGCCACCGGCGGCAAGTACTACATCGGCAACGGCAACGTCGCGGGCCTGGTCTCCGTGTTCGGCCGCCGCGCCGACGTCGAGGGCCCCGACGGCTACGTGTTCTTCGCCGTCGACAGCCGTCACGAGAAGTTCGAGCTGGTCCAGAACGTCGTCGACTCCCAGATGTTCGTCAGCGAGTTCAAGCTGCACGAGTACCCGGTCACCGACGCCGACATCCTGCACACCGGCGCCGACGCCTTCAGCGCCGCGCTGAACACGGTCAACGTCGGCAAGTTCAACCTGTGCACGGCCTCCGTGGGCATCGCAGAGCACTCCTTCTACGAGGCCATCACCCACGCGCACAACCGCATCCTCTACGGCCACCCGGTCACCGACTTCGGCCACGTCCGCGCCTCCTTCGTCGACGCCTACGCGCGCCTGGTCGCCATGAAGCTGTTCAGCGCCCGCGCGGTCGACTACTTCCGCACCGCGAATCCCGAGGACCGCCGGTACCTGCTGTTCAACCCGATCACCAAGATGAAGGTGACCTCCGAGGGCGAGCGCGTCGTGGACCTGCTCTGGGACGTGATCGCGGCCCGCGGCTTCGAGAAGGACACCTACTTCAACGGCGCCACCCACTACATCAGGGCCCTGCCGAAGCTGGAGGGCACGGTCCACGTGAACCTCGCGCTGGTGCTGAAGTTCATGCCGAACTACCTGTTCTCGCCGCAGGACTACCCCGCGGTCCCGACCCGCGCCGACGCCGCCGACGACACCTTCCTGTTCCAGCAGGGCCCGGCGCGTGGCCTGGGCAAGGTGCGCTTCCACGACTGGCGCGCGGCCTACCGCGAGGCGGCCGGCGTGCCGAACGTCGCCCGCTTCACCGAGCAGGCGGAGGCACTGACGCAGTTCCTGGCGACCTGCCCGCCGGACGAGGCGCAGCAGCAGGACCTCGACTTCCTGCTGAACCTCGGACACCTGTTCACCCTCGTCGTCTACGGCCAGCTGGTGCTGGAGCAGGCGCGGCTGACCGGGCTGGAGGACGAGGTCGTGGACCAGATCTTCGACTTCCTCGTCCGCGACTTCTCCGACTACGCCGTCGCGCTGCACGGCAAGCCGTCCTCGACCGAGGCGCAGCAGGCGTGGGCGCTCGGCGCGGTGCGCAAGCCGGTGGTGGACGCCGAGCGGTTCGGCCGGATCTGGGACCGCGTGGCGGGTTTGTCTGGCGCTTACGAGATGCGCCCCTAGAATTCACCGCAGGCCTCTACCATCCCCGCATGGGGGACTTGTTCATCGTGGTGGGCGGAAACGCCTTGGCCAACCGGCTCACCGTCGAGTTGACCAGACAGTACGGCGTCCGGACGACCGCCATCGTGCCGTCGCAGGAGACGCCGTACACCCGCCAGATCGCCAAAGTCCTCGGCGCGGGGAACACAGTCACCGACTCCTCCGTCGCCGAGGAATCGCTGCGCCTGGCCGGCATCGACCAGGCGCAGGCGATCGCCTTCGTCGACGGCGACGACCGGACCAACATCCACGCCGCGATGCGCGCCGCGGCGCTGCGCCCCGGGATCAGGGTCGTGATCCGCATGTTCAACCGGCGGCTCGGCGTGCACATCGCGCAGCTGGTGGCGAACTGCACGGTGCTGTCGGCCTCGGCGACGGCCGCGCCGGCGTTCGTCAACGCCGCGCTGCAGCGGCCGCACTCGGTCAGCGCGGGCGGCCGGTCGCTGCGGATCGCGATCGGCCAGGACATCGACATGCGGCAGACGCCGTTCCTGATCGCCGATGCCATCGACCGGGACCGGCAGTCGGACATCGAGGTGCTGCCGGTGGCGGCGGCGCACAGCCGGACGCAGGAGTGGATGCTGCTCCAGGAGCGCTCGCCCCGGCACGCGGCGCTGCAGTTCCTGGACGTCACCGACATGACCGTGCAAGGGAACATATATAAGGCCCCGTTCGCGGCACGTCTGGTATGGCGCGCATCGGACACATTGAAGTTCTTCACCGACGCCAAGCTCCGCACGATCCTGATGGTGGCGGTGGCCACGCTGGCGGTGTCGTTCACCGGGATCTGGCTGCTGGCGCGGCCGTTCGGCTGGGCCCTGTACGAGTCCCTGCTCGACGTCGCCGGCTCCGCGGTCCCGGACACCTACGGCCAGCGCAGCTCGGTTGGCGGGAACCTGCAGCGCCTGTTCCAGGTGGCGATCACCTTGTCCGGCATCGTGCTGATGCCCGTGGTGACCGCGGTGTTCGTGGAGAGCACGGCGACCCGGCGCAGCGTCCGCACGCGGCAGCCGAGCACCGGCCTGCGCGGCCACGTGGTCGTGGTCGGCCTCGGCAACGCCGGCATCCGGGTCACGGCGCTGTTCCGGGAGCTCGGCGTGCCGGTGGTCGGCATCGAGCGCGACGCCGACGCGCGCGGGATCGCGGCGGCGCGGGGGCTGGACGTGCCGGCGGTCGTCGGCGACCGGCCGATCGACGACGCGCTGCGCCGCGCGCAGATCGGCCGGGCCCGCGCGGTGGTGGCGGTCACCGGCGACGACGTGACCAACCTGGAGGCGGCGCTGGAGGCCCGCGCGATCAACCCCGGGGTGCGGGTCGTGGTGCGGCTGTTCGACGACGACTTCGCCTCGCACGTCTACAAGGAGTTCGGCAACACCGCCTCCCGTTCGGTGTCCTATCTCGCCGCGCCGGCGTTCGCGGCTGCGATGATGGGGCGCGAAGTACTCGGGACGCTGTCGGTGTATCGCAAAGTCCTGCTGATCGCCGAGGTCGGCGTCGAGCCCGGCTCGGAGCTGGCCGGCCGGGAGCAGCGGGACCTGGATAAGCCGGGGCTGACCCGGGTACTGGCGGTGAGGCGGGCGGGGAGCACGGCGTTCGACTGGTCGGGCGCCGACCGGGGCCGGGTGCTGCAGAAGGGCGACCGGCTGATCCTGGCCGCCACCAGGGCGGGCTTCGGCGGACTGGCCGGGCGCGTCGGCGAGGAGACCACAGACTAGGGGAGGGCGTGCCACCGATGAGCGAGACCCCGCACGGCGGACAGGGATCCGGCACCGAGGGGTTCGCCCCGCCTGATGACTACGGCCCTCCGATCGGCAGCGCGCCGCAGTATTTTTCCCCTCCGGCCTATGCGCCGCAGGCAGCTCAGGCACCGTACCCACCACAGGCACCGTACCCACCGAACGCGCCATACCCACCGAACGCGCCATACCCGCCTAACGCCCAGTACCCACCTCAGCTGTACCCCGGCGGCTACTACGGCCCGCCGATGCTGCGGCAGCAGACCAGCGGTATGGCGGTCGCCGGCATGGTGCTCGGGATTCTCAGCCTGCTGCTTTTCTGGGCCTGGCTGCTGGGGCCGGCGCTGTCGGTCACGGGGGTCGTCTTCAGCGCCGTCGGGATATCGCAGGGCTCGAGGCCGGGCTGGACCGGCAAGGGGATGGCGATCGCCGGGCTCGTGTGCTCGCTGATCTCCGCGGCGGTCTGGGTGTTCCTGGTGATCGTCGTGGCGTCGCTTCTGTCCAGCTGAGCCGCCCCGGAAGCGCCGTCGCTCCCGGGGCGTCACACCCCTCAGCAGTCCCGGAATTCGGGCGACTGGTTCAGGATCTGCGCGCGTTCGGAGGTGAAGCGCCGGTACTCCTCCGAGCCGGCGGTTTCTGTCCGGAAGACCGCGACGCGGTGGCAGTTCTGGAAGGCGAGCTTCACCGCGAACCGCCGCTCCAAGCTGCCGCGGATGGCGTCGGAGGCCAGGGCACGCAGAAGCTGGCCGCGCTCGGCCTCGGTCGGGGCGATCTGGTTGTCGGCGAACTGCCGGGCGGGGTCGGCGTGCAGTTCGGCGGCCAGCTTCTCGACCAGGCTGTGGGCGTACGGGAGCGAGGCCGCGACGGTGGCGGCGAACTCGGCCTCGTCCACCTCGCCGGCTTCGGCCTGCTGGAGCAGGTGGGGTGCGACGTCCAGGGACATGCGACGGTCCTCTCTGAAATGAATGTCGTTTTCATTAAGAGGGTAGACCGCTCCGCACCCGGACGGCGGCGATGCGGTCAGACCGGCGTGTCGCGGGAAGTGAACAGCACCGCGAGCTGCGTACGGCTGCCGCAGGAGGTCGCGGCCAGGACACGCGTCAGGTGCTTCTTCACCGTGTCCACGCCGATGAACAGCCGCGCCGCGATCTGCCGGTTGGTGAGGCCCTGCGCGGCGAGGTCGGCGACGTCCCACTCGCGCGGCGTCAGGTCCCAGTCGCCCCGGGACGCCTGGCGCGCCTTGTCGCGCGCCAGCTGCTCGACGGCCAGCGGCGTCAGGTGGCGGCGCAGGACGCGCAGCACGGCGAGGTCGCGGTCGGGGACCCGTCCCGCCCCCTCCGGCACAGCCAGGCCGACCCAGAGCACGCCCGCCGGCGCGGCGTCAATGAGCATCGCGGCCTTGTCGGCGATCCCGCGCGGGCGCAGGAAGCGGTCGCGGAAGTGCGCGGCGTCCTCGGCGTCGGAGTCGCTCAGCCGGACCACGCCGACCTCGGCCAGGCGCTGGAGGAAGCCGTGGTCGCGGAACGGATCCCGGGCCGCCCAGCCGCCGGCGTCGTAGGTCTGCAGGAACTCGGCCGAGTAGCCGGCCAGGACCCCGCAGCCGTTCTCGACCGCGCCGGCGGGCGTGTCGCCGTGCAGCACGGTGACTCCGTTGTAGCCGAACCAGCTCCGCAAGGCGGTGACCAGGCGCTCCCGAAACTCGGCGAGGTCTCCGGCCTGGTCCACCGCCTCCACCACCCCGACCACGCGCCGGTAGTCCTCCGGGCTGAGCGGCTCGTCGGCGGGCAGGGGCCGGGGACGCGGGGCGGGGCCGGGCAGCGCGATGGTCACGCCTCCGATGTTCCACCTTCGGGCCATACCGGGGCCACCCGGACCGGCCGAGGATAGAGATATGACAGACGCGAGCAACACCCCCCGCCGCTGGTTCATCACCGGAGCGAACAGCGGCTTCGGCCTGGCCCTGGCCCACGCCGCCCTGGCCGCCGGCGACGAGGTGGTCGCCGCCGTGCGCCGCCCGGAGACCATGGCCGCCCTGGCAGCGGAGTCCGGCGGACGCGTATCCGTCGTCGAACTCGACGTGAGCCGCCGCGAACAGCTCCCCGCGGCAGTCGAGGCCGCAGGACGCATCGACATCCTGGTGAACAACGCCGGCTTCGGCATCGTCGGCGCCATCGAGGAGACGAGCGACGCCGAACTCCGCACCACGATGGAAGTGATGTTCTTCGGCCCCCTGGAACTCACGCGCCTGGTCCTGCCACAGATGCGCGAGCGCCGCACGGGCACGGTCATCCAGCTGACGAGCATGGGCGGCATGCTGGCGTTCCCGGGCGTCGGCGCATACTGCGCGGCGAAGGGCGCCCTGGAGCTGGCGAGCGAGGCGCTGGCCGGCGAGGTGGCGCCGCTGGGGATCAAGGTACTGATCGTCGAGCCGGGCGCCTTCCGCACCGGCTTCGCCGCCCCGGCCGCACTACGCGCGGTGGACGCACGCATCGCGGACTACGACGCCACTTCGGGCGCCACCCGCGACGGCCTGCCGACGTCGCACGGCGCGCAGGAAGGCGACCCGGCCAAGGCCGCGGCGGCGGTGCTGGAGGTGCTGGGATGGAAGGAGCCGCCGCTACGGCTCGCGCTGGGGAACGATGCGGTGGACGAGATTCGGAAGAAGCTGGCGGCTGTCGGGGCGGATATCGATGCCACCGAGCACCTCGGGCGGGCAACGGCGTCTTAAAGCAGGATTCTGCCTCAGCCCAGATCCGCCTCGGTCGCGAACCGCTCCGCCGTCCCGTGCACCGTGCAAGCGAAGGCCCCGGACAGCAGGCCGCGCCGCATACACTCCTGCGGGTCCGCGCCGCGCAGCACGCCCGACATGAAGCCGCTCACGAACGCGTCCCCGGCTCCGTTGCTGTCCACGACCGGTTCCGGCGGTGTGACGGCCGGGAAGTGGCGGACGCCCCGTACGTCGCGCACCGCCAGGTACGCTCCGCGCGCCCCGTCGGTCGCCACAACGGTCCTGGCCCGGCCTCGGGCCAGTACC
>Ga0207671_10001607_pt1 | contig 25699 bp, 22 predicted proteins | sample KBSC24metaG_FD_184352 | JGI IMG/M metagenome (GOLD analysis project Ga0207671, IMG submission 184352) | Corn rhizosphere microbial communities from Kellogg Biological Station, Michigan, USA - KBS C2-4 metaG (SPAdes) (version 2) | ecosystem: Host-associated > Plants > Roots > Rhizosphere > Soil... | reverse complement strand
CCTGCGCGCGCAGGGCTTTGAACTGGTTGGCGGGCGCCTGCTGCCGGATGCCAACGGTGCCGGCCGTGCCGCCCCGGGCGCACAGCTGATGTACCAGGCGGTCGGCGGCGTGCAGCGCGTGACCGTTTACCTGCGCAAGCCGGAGACGGACACGCCGGCTGCCTTCCGCTACGAGCAGCAGGGTGATCTCGGCCTCTTCTATTGGGTCGAAGGGGCGGCCGGGCGGGAGACCGGCTATGCGCTGGTCGGCGCCTTGCCGAAGGAGCGCCTGCTCGAGCTCGCGACCGCGATCTACCGGCAGGGCGAGAAGGCGAACTGAGCCCGGGCAGCAACGGTCTCAGTCGCGGGCTTCGATGCGCTTGCGCATCGCGATCAGCAGCAGGAGGCCTGGCAGCGCAAACACCACGGTCAGCAAGAAGAACGTCGGCCAGCCGACGGCCTCGACCAGGTAGCCGGTCGCCGGCCCGACGTAGACACGTCCGACCGACGCGAGCGCCGACAGCAGCGCCATCTGCGTCGCCGAGAAACGCGGATCGACCAGGCTCATCAGCAGCGCGACGAAGGCGGCCGTGCCCATGCCGCCGACCAGGTTCTCCAGGCCGACGGCGCCGGCCATCAGCACCAGGCTCTTCGGCGAGACCGCGATCAGCCAGTAGCCGAGGTTCGTCAGCGCCTGGCCGATGCCGAACCAGAGCAGCGAGCGAAACAGGCCGAGCCGCGCCATCAGCACGCCGCCGGCGAGCGCACCGACGATGGTCGCGATCAGGCCAAAGGTCTTGTTGATCAGGCCGACCTCGTCCGCGCCGAAGCCGGCGCCGCGGATCAGGAAGGTGGTCGAGAGCGCGCCGGCAAATGCGTCGCCGAGCTTGTAGCAGACGATCAGCGCCAGCAGCGCCCAGGCGCCGGGCCGCGCGAAGAATTCGCGCAGCGGCTCGACCACCGCCGCCTGCAGCGAGCGCGGCGTGGCCGGCGGCGCGTGCGGCTCGGGCGCGTAGAAGCTCGCGATCACGCCGATCGACATCAGCGCGGCCATCACCAGGTACATGCCGGCCCAGCCGGTGAGCCGCGTGGCGAGCCACAGCGCAAGCCCGCCCGAGACCACCATGCCGAGCCGGTAGCCGAGCACCGAGACGGCGGCGCCGGCACCGCGCTGGGCGGGCGCGAGCACGTCGGCGCGGTAGGCGTCGGAGACCACGTCCTGGCTGGCCGAGAAAAAGGCCACTGCGACGGCGACCAGCGCCAGCGGGATCAGCGAGCGCGTCGGCGACAGCAGCGCCATCGACGCGAGCCCGGCGATGATCGCCAGCTGCGTCAACACCAGCCAGCCGCGGCGCCGGCCGAGGCCGAAGGCAGGCGGCGCGTAACGGTCGAGCAGCGGCGCCCACAGGAACTTGAAGACGTAAGCCTGGCCGATCAACGTGGCGAAGCCGATCGTCGTCAGGCTCACGCCCTCGACCGTCATCCAGGCCTGCAGCGTGCCCGAGGTCAGCGCCAGCGGCAGCCCGGACGCGAAGCCGAGCCAGAGCATCACGCCGACACGGCGATCGTTCAGCGCATGCTGCCAGGCGCTGGTGCGGACGCTTTGCTCGGGGCCGGGGTCGGGGCTTGCATCGGGGGCGCGGACACTCATCTTGAAGGCATCATACGAGGCCGCCGTACCGCCCTTCTCGACTCCGATCCGCCATGAATCAGCTGCCGCCCGCCGCCCCGCCCCCTTTGCCCACCGATCGTTCCGCCTGCGCGTTCTGCGCGACGCTCAGCGGCCTGGGCCGTCTGCAACCCGCCTCGCCCTCGCGGCGGCTCTTCGCCAGCGCGCTGCTTGCGGGCGGCGCGATGGCCGCGCTGCCGGCGCTGGCGCGCGACGGGGTCGACGTCGGCAGACAATCGACCTTCTCCCAGCTCGTGCCCGCGGAGGATCTGGAAAACGCCGCCACCCAGCAGTACCGCCAGCTGATTCAGCAGGCGGCGCAGCAGAAGGCGCTGGCGCCGCCGGGCAACCCGCAGCTGGTGCGCTTGCGCGCGATCGCCGATCGCATCATCCCGAACAGCTACGAATGGAACGAGCGCGCGCGGCAATGGAAGTGGGAGGTCAACCTGATCGGCTCGAACCAGCTCAATGCCTTCTGCATGCCGGGCGGCAAGATCGCCTTCTACTACGGCATCCTGCGCCAGCTGCAGCTGAGCGACGACGAGGTTGCGATGATCATGGGCCACGAAACCGCGCACGCGCTGCGCGAACACGCGCGCGAGCAGATGGGCAAGAGCGCGGCGACGCGCCTGGGCGCCAATGTGGTGTCGTCGCTGTTCGGCCTGGGCGACGTCGGCAACACGGTGCTCGGCCTCGGCGGCAAGCTGCTGACCTTGCAGTTCAGCCGCGCCGACGAATCCGAGGCCGATCTGGTCGGCATGGAGCTCGCGGCGCGCTCGGGCTACGACCCGAAGGCGGGTGTCACCTTGTGGCAGAAGATGCTGGCGGCGAGCCAGGGCGCCCCGCCGCAGTTCCTGTCGACGCACCCGGCTGGCGAGACGCGCATCCGCGACATCGAGGCCAACCTGCCGCGGGTCGAGCCGCTGTACGTGCGCGCTGAGAAGCCGCCGACACGTTACGGTCCGCCGCCGCCGGCCAAGGCGGCCGATTCGAGGAAGTAGCGGCTGCGCCTCAGCCGCAGACGCGCAGCCGCCGCCGCGCGGTGCCGGCGTTTGAGCGCGACACCATGGGCGACCGTGCTACTCGCTGTAACTTTTTCGACGCACATCGCGGGGGCTTTCGCTGCGAGCCGGGGCGCAAGGCCGCCGATCTTGCGTCCCGGAACAGCGTGGGTGCAGGAGCGATGCCCAGCGCTACCAGCGCGGCGGCAAGGCACTCGACAGCAGCAGGCCTTTTTCCCGCGTATTCACGTAGCCGCCCTTGACCAGATCCTTCATCACCTTGCTGACCATCTCGCGCGAACAGCCGAGGCGGTTCGCGATCTCCTGGTGCGTCAGCCGTTCCTCGATCAGCAGGCCGCCGTCGCTGGCGTGCATCACGGCGAGCGATTCGAGCAGCAGCTTGAGCCGGCCGTAGACGTCGTTCAAGGCCATCTGCTTCGTGCTCAAGGTCGCGGCGCGCGCACGCCGGATGACCTTGGCCAGCAGGTCGAAGGCAAAGGCAGGACGCTCGGCAATGAAGTCTTCGAGCGTGTGCCGGGAGATCAGCGAGCAGACGGTTTTTTCGAGCGTGATCACGCTGGCGGCGCGCAAGCCGCCATCGAGGCTCATCTCGCCGACGTATTCGCCGCTGCCGTAGTGGCCATAGATCACCTCGCGGCCGTTGCCGGCCGAATAGGCCTTCACGCGGCCGCTGAGGATGAGAAAGATCATGTCGCCTGCGTCGCCTTCTTCGATCAGCACCGCACCCTTGGGATAGCGGCGCAGCTCGCCGCGCTCGGCCAGGTCGCGCAGGGTAGCGGGCAGCGCACTGCCCCGCAGGATCGATTGAGCTTCCAGGTGTTCGACGATCGGCATGAGCGCTCCGGCTGCAGTCTCCTCGCGGAGACTGTAGCAAGCAGCGCGCCGCGGTCAATTCGCAATGCGAACCATGCGCAGGATCGGATTGATCGGCGGCAGGGTCGACATCGTGCGCACCAGGTCGTGGATGCTGGTGGTACCGGTCTTCATGCGGATGCTGCTGACCTGGGTGCGCACCGTCGAGATCGCGACGCCGGTTTCGGCGGCGATCTCGGCCGGGCGCAGGCCGCGGCACAAGGCCTTCAGCACCGCGTCTTCGCTCGGCGTCAGCGCATGCAGCCGGGCGTAGAAGGCCGCGCTCAAGGGTTCGCAGACTTCATGCTTGCCGAACATCAGCAGCGCCTGGCGCGCACCGAAGGAGTCGGTCAACGGCACCACCGCGACGGTGCAGGTGCCGCGCTCGCTCTTCAGCGAGACCAGGCTGCGCCGGTCATTCAGCACCAGCGCCAGCGCCTTTTCCATCGCCGCGCGGCAGGCCGCGTCGCGCGCCTGGATGCGGCCTTGTTCCAGGACCAGCGTGCCGCCGTTGCGGCATTCCATCATCGCCAGGCGATTCGCGTGATGAAGGCGAAAATTCGACGGGTCGAGCACGAGCATTCCATAGTCGATCTCTTCCACCGCCGCGGCGAGGATGTCGATCAGGCAGGGAGCGGCCGTCCGGGACTCTTCGAATGCCTCTTCGAGTGCGAGGGCCTCATAGGCCTTCGCGGCGGGCAGGATCGTCGCAACGCTTAACATGGTGCTGACTCCGTTTCGCTGTCATTTGGTTTCCAAAGGTTAAGAAATGGCGTGACAGGGCGCCAGTTAATCTCGCCGCTGTTAATTGGCAATATTCACGCTATCCCGTGTCCGGGTGGCCGTGCTCAGGGAACAACCGTGCTGGCGGCGGCGGCCGTGATGCCGAAGAAGTGATCCAGCATGTGGAAGTGATCGTCGTGGAACTGGTCTTCCATCGACGCGATGCGCTCGATCGGCACCCAATCCGCGGCCTGCGCATCGTCGGCCGCGTGGATCTCCGGCAGATCCGGGCTGCTCAGCTCGAAGCAGTGGGCATGCGTGATGGTGCGGCCGCGCTGGCTGCGCTCGGGATGATCGAACACCGCGACCGCGCGCAGGCAGTCGCGCAGCGTGATGTCGAGCAGGCCGAGGCCGGTTTCCTCGCGCAGTTCGCGCACCGCGGACTGATAGGCCGTCTCGCGCAGATCGATGAAGCCGCCGGGCACCGCCAGCAAGCCCTTGCCCGGCGACTGGCCGCGGCGGATCAGCAGCACGCGGCCGGCGCAGCGCAGCACCGCATCCACGGTGACGAACACCGGCGGGTAGGGCGTGTGCGCCCATTCGGCGTGATAGCGCTTCAGCGCCCGCCACTCCTCCGCCAGCCCGGCCAGGTACGGCAGCGCCGACCAGGCGCGCAAAAAGGCCAGCGTGCTGCGCGGCGCCTGGTCGACGAGGGCGGCCAGGGTCGCGTCGAGGCTGCCGGGCTCGGCCGCGAACAACGCATCGCGCAGGTGCACCGCATCGACCAGCCCGGCGCGCTCCATTGGCACCATGCGCCAGCCGGCGAAGCCGCGCAGGTAGTTGCTGGTCGCGTCCTTGAAGTGGCCGAGCAGCGCCACGTCGGCGGGCCGGTCGCCCAGCGACTCGCGCATCAGCGCCTCGACGCCGCGCTGCACCGCGGCGATCCAGCGCGCCTCGTCGTAGTAGTCGCGCAGCGGCAGGAAGCCGAGGCGCTCGCGCTGCTCTTCGGGCACGGCGACCCGGATCATCTCGGCGCGCTCCTGCCAGCTCCACGGGTTCTTCGGCGTGCGCGCCTGGAACGAGGAACCGAGCACGACGATGCAGCGTGGCGCCAGCGCCAAGGCCTGCTTCAACAAGCTCAGGTGCCCGGCGTGGAAGGGCTGGAAGCGGCCGATGTAGACCGCGACGTCGGGCGGTGACGGCATCGCGCGCGCTCTCAGGCCTCGGCCGGCACGCCGAACACCTGGCGCAGATAGGCGAGGAAGGTCTCGTCGTCGCACATCGTCTTGCCGGGCGAATCCGAGAGCTTGGCCACCGGCTGGCCGTTGCAGCGGGTCAGCTTCATCACGATGTGCAGCGGCGCGTGGCCCATGTCGTTGGTCAGGTTGGTGCCGATGCCGAAGCCGAGCTGCGTGCGCTCTGCGAAGTGACGATAGATGCGCAGCGATTCGGGGATGTCGAGGCCGTCCGAGAACACCAGGCGCTTGGTGTGCGCATCGATGCGCAGCTGGGCGTAGCGCGCCAGCGCCTTTTCGCCCCAGACGATCGGGTCGCCCGAGTCGTGGCGCAGGCCGTCGAAGAGCTTGGCGAAATACAGGTCGAAATCGGCGACGAAGGCGTTCATGCCGACCACGTCGGTCAGCGCCACGCCGAGGTCGCCGCGGTACTCCTGCACCCAGTCCTCGAGCGCGGCTTTCTGGAAGTCGCGCAGCCGCACGTCCTGCGCCTGGTAGCTCTGCATGTACTCGTGCGCCATCGTGCCGATCGGCACGAGGTCGAGCGATTTGGCCAGTGCGACGTTCGAGGTGCCCTTGAAGTAGCGCGGCGCCTCGCGCTTCAAGGTCGCCACCACCTCGGCCTGCCAGGCGCCGCTGTAGCGGCGCCGCACGCCGAAGTCGAACATCTCGAACGGATGGGCGCGCGGCGCCTCCTTGCTGAATTCGTCCAGCACCGCCAGCTTGGCCAGCAGCCGTTTGCGCCCTTCGGCCAAGGCCTGCGGCGCGTTGACGCGGCGGAAGTACAGCTCGTTGACGATCGCCAGCACGAAGATCTCGAAGCCCATCACATGCACCTGCGGGCCCTCAGCGACGATCACCAGATCCGGGCCGTCGGCGAGCACGCTGATGAAGTCGCGCTGGAAACGGAAGATGCGCAGGAAGTCGATGAAGTCGGACTTGATGAAGCGCAATCCGGCCAGGTAGGCGAGTTCGTCCGGCCGCAGCTTCAGGCTGCACAAATGATCGAGCTGCTCGCTCACCTCGTGAGCCAGTTCGGCCAGCGGGAAAGCCGGCTGGTTGCGGCACAGGAAGGTGTACTGGCTGCGCGTCTCCGGGTGCCGGTGCAGCATCGCCTGCCACATCGTGAACTTGTAGAGATCGGTGTCGAGCAGGCTGGTGATGATCGGTGTCATGGCGGGACTCTCCGCGATTCGCCCTTGCCCTGCAATCGGGGAAGTCAGCGGATGCGCCGGGCGTTGCACTCTACGCCACTTAAAACAACCTTGATACTAAGTGGCCGACGCCGGGCCGGGGCGGCCTTTGTTAAGCTGGCCGGCTGTGTTGCCAACCAGCATCGGGCTTTCGCCGCAGCGCCTGCGGCGGCCCGCACCACCCTCGCTTTCCTTCATGAGTCGCGTCGCCGCCCATGCCGTGATCTGCACCGTCGATGTGGTGCTGTTGACCTTGCGCAGCGAGGTGTTGCAGGTCGTGCTGCAGACGCGCGGCCGCGAGCCGTTCAAGGGCGTGCCGGCGCTGCCCGGCGGTTCGGTGCGGCCGCGCGAGGATCAGAGCGCCTGGCATGCCGCCGCGCGCGTGTTGCGCGAGCACGTCGGCATCGACGGGCCGTACCTCGAGCAGCTCGCGACCTGGTCCGGCGCTGCGCGCGATCCGCGCGGCTGGTCGCTTTCGGTCGTCTATTGCGCGCTGGTGCCGCAGGATCGCCTGCCGCAGCGCGACGATCTGCAGCTCGCGCCGGTGCGGCGCCTGCCGAGGCTCGCTTTCGATCACAGGAGCATCGTCGAGGCCGCGGTCGCGCGTGTCGGCGCGAAGAGCCAGTACTCGTCGCTGCCGGTCTATCTGTGCAGCGAGCCCTTCAGCCTGCCGCAGCTGCAGGCGGTCTACGAGTCGGTGCTCGGCGAGGCGATCAACAAGGTCAGCTTTCGCCGCAAGATCGGCGAGCTCGGCATGCTGGAGCCGGTGAACGGCGCGCGCCAGGGCGGTGCCCACCGGCCGGCGCAGCTCTATCAGCTGAAAGACGATTACCGGCGCACGCTGTCCATCATCGGCCGCGGCCTGAATGCGCGCGCCTCCTGAACGAACCCTTGACTGCCAGGACCCCACCATGACCCTCGAGACCGTCGAAATTGAGACCGCCCCGTCGCCCAGCGCCAGCATCATCGTGCTGCACGGGCTCGGCGCGGACGGCAACGACTTCGTACCCATTTGCAACGAACTCGATCTGACGGCCGCCGGGCCGGTGCGATTCGTCTTCCCGCACGCGCCGGTGCGGCCGGTCACGATCAACGGCGGCTATGCGATGCGCGCCTGGTACGACATCCTCGGCGCCGAGCTCGACCGGCGCGAGGACGAAACCGGCCTGCGCCAGTCGCAGCAAGAGGTCGATGCGCTGATCGCGCGCGAACGCAGCCGCGGCATCGCGGCGCAGCGCATCGTGCTGATGGGCTTCTCGCAAGGCTGCGCGGTCACCTTGCTCGCGGGCCTGCGCCACGCCGAGCGGCTGGCCGGCCTCGCGGGCCTTTCCGGCTACCTGCCGCTGGCCGCGACCACGCGGGCCGAACGCCATGCCGCGAACACCGACGTACCGGTTTTCCTGGCGCACGGGCGCGCCGATCCAGTGGTGCCGTATCCGCGCGGCGTGGCGACGCGCGACGCCTTGAAGGCGCTCGGCTACGACGTCGAATGGCATGACTACGCGATGCCGCATTCGGTCTGCGCCGAAGAGGTCGCCGACCTGAACCGCTGGCTGTTGCGCGTGCTCGCCTGAGCGCTGACGTGATGCGCATCGAGCCCTTCGGCCGGCGCCTGCTGATCGCTGCGGCAATGGGCGCGGCCGAAGCCGTGTGCGGCGGCACGGCCGCGGCCGAAGAAGCCGCACCCGGCGAAGCGCCGTTCTTCGAGGACCTGCCGGTGGTGCTGACGGCGACGCGGCTGCGCCAGTCGCTGTCGGAGACTCCGGGCGCGGTCTCGATCATCGATCGCGACATGATCCGGCTCTCCGGCGCGCGCGAGATCCCGGACGTGCTGCGCCTGCTGCCGGGTTTCCAGGTGACGCACCAGTCCGCCTGGCCGGTGGTGGCGTATCACGGCCTCACCGGCCAGCGTTCGAATCGGCTGCAGGTGCTGGTCGACGGGCGCTCGCTCTTCACCCAGTCCTCCGAAGGCGGCGTCGACTGGACGACCATCGGCGTCGCGCTCGACGACATCGAACGCATCGAAGTCTTCCGCGGCTCCAACTCGGCGACCTACGGCTCCGATTCCTTCCTCGGCGTGGTCAACATCATCACCCGTTCGGGTGCGCAGAGCCGCGGCGGCTGGGTCGAGGCGAGCGCCGGCGGCAACGGCGTGCGCGATGCGACGGCGCGCTACGGCTGGTCCTCCGAGTCGCTGGACCTGCGGGTGACGGCCGGGCACCTGGCCGACGACGGCTTCGGGCCGAACCTGCGCAAGCCGGGCGACGGAGAGCCCTTCCAGCAATTCAGCCCGCGCAGCACCAGCTTCATCAACGGCCGGCTCGATGCGCGCCTGAACGCGCGCGACGAGATCCAGCTGCAGGCCGGCTGGCTCACCGGCCGCCTCGGCGACGGCCAGGTCACGCCGTTCGACCCGTTGAACCCGTCGCGCTACGAGTACCCGCACGCGGCCTTCATCGAGGCGCGCTTTCGCCGCGCGCTCGGCGCCGACAACGAGTGGTCGATCAGCGCGGTGCATGGCGAAGACCATCACGACGCGATCGCCGCGGTCGACACGCCGACGTTCCAGAACCGGCTCGATGTCGGCCGGCAATCGTCGCGCAACGAGCTGGAGTTCGAACACGCCTACGGTTTCGCCGGCGCGACCCGGCTCGTGTGGGGGCTGAAGCTGCGCGACGAACGTTCGCTGTCGCCGTTCTACCTCGGCAGCGACAGCAGCGTGCACACCACGATCACCCGACTGTTCGCGAACCTCGAATGGCGCTTGCATCCGCAATGGCTGCTCAACCTGGGCGCCACCGTCGAGCGCTACAACCTGAGCGGCAGCAATTTCGCGCCGCGCGCGATGCTCAACTGGCAGTTCACGCCGGAGCAGACCTTGCGCGCCGGCGTCAGCGTGGCGCACCGCCTGCCGTCGGTCTGGGAAGAGCGCGCCAACCTGAAGCTGACCTACCGCGGCGCGCTGCTCGACTACCGCTACCTCTCGTCCGGCCGGGTCGAGCCGGAGACCGTGGTGGCGCGCGAGATCTCGTATGTCGGCGACTGGCGCCCGCTGCACCTGAACCTCGATGTGCGAGCCTTCTGGGAGCGGGTCGGCCACTACGTGATCGGCCAGCGCGCGCCCTTGCCCGCCGGCAGCGGGCCGGAGCTGGCCGACAGCAGCCAGAGCCTGATCGACTTTGCCAACGGCGGCAGCGTGAACGTGCGCGGCATCGAGTACCAGCTGAACTACAGGCCAACGACGCAGACGCGCGTGACGCTCAGCCAGTCCTACGTGCGCATCTCCAGCGATCTCGGTGCCGGCACCGCGACCGACGAAGCGCTCGCCCAGTCGGCGCCGCGCATGCAGACCTCGCTGCTGCTCGGCCAGGCTTTCGCCAGCGGCACCGAGGCGAGCGTCGTGTTCCAGCAGGTGGGGCAGACCTACTGGCTGAATTCGTCGATCCCGGTGCCGTCCTATCGCCGTGTCGACCTGCGGCTGGCGCAGGCCTTTCGCAGCGGCGGCACGCCGCTGACGATCGCACTCATCGTGCAGGCGGCTAACGGCGGCTACCTCGACGGCGACGACACGCAGCGCTTCCGCCGGCGGGCCTTCGTCACGCTGCAGGCGGCGTTCTAGGCTTTGCGCGAACTCTGCACCAGCGCGCGCAACTGCATCGGCCGCACCGGCTTGCTCAGCACCGGCAGGTCGGCCGCCTTGGCGAGCGCGAAGAGCGACGGATCGGTGTCGCCGCTGATGATCGCCGCGGCGATCTTCGGGCCGAAGTGCGCGCGCAGCGCCGCCACTTCGTCGATGCCGTTGCGGCCGTCGCGCAGCCGGTAGTCGCAGAGGATCAGCTGCGGCGATGCGGCCGGCGGTGCTTCGCGGATCACCTGGGCCGCGCTGTCGCCGCCGACCACCTCGCAGCCCCAGGAGGACAGCAGCGACGAGGTGGCCGCCAGCACCAGCTCGTCATCGTCGATCACCAGCACCGTGATCGTGGCGAGGCGCCGCGAATCCAGCGCGTCGGCGTTCGAGCTGTCGGGCGGTGCCGGCGTCTCGGCACGCCGCGCCTCGATCGCGAACAGCGAGCCGCGGCCGGGCGCCGAGCGCAGGCTCATGCGATGGCCGAGCAGGCGCGCGATCCGGTCGACGATCGCGAGCCCCAGCCCCATGCCTTTGCTGCGGTCGCGCTCCGGGTTGGCCAGCTGAACGAACTCGCCGAATATCTCCTGCTGCGAGGCCGCCGGCACGCCGATGCCGCTGTCGCGCACCTCGACGCGCACGTTCGGCCCGCGCCGGCGGCAGCCCACCATCACGCTGCCGTCATTCGTGTAGACGATGGCGTTGGTGATCAGGTTGCGCACGACACGTTCGAAGAGGATCGGGTCGCTCTCGATCGCGAGCCGCGTCGGCACCACGCGCAGCTGCAGGCCTTTCGCGCCGGCCAGCGGCGCGAGCTCGCGCTCCAGCCGGTCGAGCATCGGCGCGAGCGCGAACTGCGTCAGCTGCGGCGTCATCACGCCGGCGTCGAGCTTGGAGATGTCGAGCAGCGAATCGAGCAGCTTGCCGAGCGCCTCCGACGAGCGCGCCACCAGGCTGATCAGGCGCTGCGACTGCGGCCGGTGCTCCATGCGCGCCAGCTCGGCGACGAACATCTCTAGCGCGTGCATCGGCTGGCGCAGGTCATGGCTCGCCATCGCGAGGAAGCGCGACTTGGCGAGGCTCGCGCGCTCGGCTTCCTCCTTGCGCTGCACCGCCTCGGCGGTCGCCGCGCCGACGCGCCGCTCCAGCTCGTCGCGCGCCGATTCGAGGCGTGCGCCCATCGCGTTGACACCCTCGATCAACCGCTCCAGCGCCGGCCCCCCGCCGGGTTCGGCGCGCGCGCTCAGCTCGCCGTGGCCGATGCGCTCGACCACGTCGGTGACCGCGATCAGCGGCCGGGTCAGCGCGCGGCCGAGGCGCAGCGAAGCCACAGCGGCCGCGAGAATGCCCGCCAGCATGATGAGCACCGAGCCGCTGACCAGGCGCCGCTTCTTCGCGATCACGCCGGCGCGCGACATCTGCACCAGCACGCGGCCGACCGGTGGCGAGGCGGCCGGCGTGCGCGTCGCGGCCTGCTCGAACAAGCGGTCGACCGGGCCGTCCACCGGCGCGATCGCCGCGCTGAAATGAACGATCTCCTGCGGCTCGGCGGGAACGGCCGGGCCGCCATTGGCCGGGTCGGGCACCGGGCGCGCGACCGCGGCCAGCAGCCGGCCCTGCGCGTCGAGGAAGCTCACCGCGTGCACGTCGGCTTCGGCCAGCGCGGCGCTGCCGAGCTGGCGCAGCGCCTGCCGATCGCCCGAGAACACCGGGTACTCGGCGCCCAGGCCGAGGCGGCGCGCCACCGCGTCGCCGCGCTCGCGCAGCGTGGTCTCCAGTTCCTCGAAGCGGCTGAGCACCGAGAACAGCGTGACCAGCCCGGCGATCACCACCGCGGGCACGATCGCGAGCGTCAGCACCTGGGCGCGGATGCTGAGCCGCATCATGTCCGCCCCTCGCCCGCGGCGTACCGCGGCTTCGGGCGGCCGTGCGCTCGGGCCTGCATCACGGCTTGCCCTCCATCTGCAGCAGCCGCTGGCGCAGCGCCTCGGGCGTGCCGGGCTGCAGGTCGAACGAGCGCGCGACCGTCTCGTTGACGTCGACGACGAAGTCCGCCGGGTAGTCCGGCGCCGGCAGGCCGCGCCCGGCCAGCGCCTGGCGCACGCCGCGCGCCGCTTGCACCCCGATCTGCACCGGCGTCGACGAGACCGACGCGAGCGCGCCCGCCTTCACGTAGGCCGCCGAGAAGGCGATCACCGGTACCTGGTAGTGGTAGGCGGTGACCAGCACGCCGCGCACCGTGCGCGCGTTCAGCACCGTCGGGTCGGGCAAGGCGAGCAGCACGTCGGTCTCGGCAAGGCGCCGTGTCATCGCGCTGAACAGTGCACCTTCGTTCGGCACGTTCTCGATCGCCACGCGCAGCCCGCGGTCGGCGGCGGCGCCCGTCAGCGCGCCGAGCGAGGCGCCGCGGGTGTCGCCGGCCAGTGCCAGCAGCCGCGTGCGTCCGGGCAGCAGCAGCTCGATCAGGTTCAGCTGGCGCGGAAACGGCTGGTCCAGGAAGATCGCGCTGTGGCGTGGGCTGCTGCCCTCCGCGCCGAACAGCTCGAACGCAGCCCTCGGCAGCAGCGCGCAATACACCGGGATCGGCCGGCCGCTGCCGATCAGGCGCTGCGCCGCCGCTGTGCCGAGCGTGACCGCGATGGTCGCCGCATCGAGCTCGGAATCGCGCAGCTCCGGCAAGGCGCGCAGCAGGATCGAGAGCCCGTCGCGGCCCTGCGCCGCGAGTTCGGCGCGCAAGGCCTCGGCGGCCGCCTGATACGGCCCGCCGGCTTCGCTGCTCACCACCAGCACCTGCTGGGCTGCAAGCGCGATGCGGTCGGGCACGAGCAGGCCGAGGCAGCAGGCCAGCCAGGCGCCGATCCAGCCCGGCCAGGCACGCGGCCCGGTGTGGCGGAGGAAGGCGAACAGTCGTCTCACGGTGGGCTTCGAACGGGCGATCGCGACGGCACGGCCCCTCCGGCGGGTGAGCGCCGCTAGAGCGTGAAGTCGTAGTCGACGATCAATGGGGCATGGTCGCTGAAACGCTGCGCCTTGAACACCTCGACGTTCTTGGCATGCGATGCGAGCGCCGGCGTTGCCAGGTGATAGTCCAGCCGCCAACCGACGTTGTTGGCCCAGGCCTGGCCGCGGTTGCTCCACCAGGTGTAGGCCTCGCCGGTATCGTGCGGGCGCAGCGTGCGGTGCACGTCGACCAGGCCGATCTCGTCGAGCGAGCGCGTCAGCCAGGCCCGCTCCTCGGGCAGGAAGCCGCTGTTCTTCTGGTTGCTGCGCCAGTTCTTCAGGTCGATCGGGTGATGCGCGATGTTCACGTCGCCGATCAGGATGAATTCGCGTTCCGCCTTCAGCGCCAGCAGGTGGGGGAAGAAGGCGTCCAGGAAGCGGTACTTTGCCTGCTGCCGCTCCTCGCCGCTCGAGCCGCTCGGGAAGTAGCAGCTGATCAGGCTCAATTTTCGCTGCGGCGTGTCGAAACGAAGTTCAACATAACGACCTTCATCATCGAACTCCCGGGCTCCGAAGCCGATGCGCACGTCCGACGGCGGCTTGCGCGAGTACAGGCCGACACCCGAATAGCCCTTCTTCTGTGCCAGATGGAAATGCCCTCTCATGCCGGCCAGGTTTTCGAAGCGGCCTTCGAGGTCCGTCGCCTGGGCCTTGATCTCCTGCACCCCCATACAATCGGCGCCGATGGCGTCGGCCCAGGGTAGAAGGCCCTTGTTGGCTGCTGACCGGATGCCGTTGAGATTCAAAGACACAAGACGGAACACGGTGCACCTTCCATGACGACAAACGCTGCTGATGGCCTGGCCCAGGATTTCGTGGCCTTCTCGGTCGAGACCGGCGTGCTTCGTTTCGGCGAGTTCAAGACCAAGGCCGGCCGGCTTTCGCCGTATTTTTTCAATGCCGGCCTGTTCGATGACGGTGCCAAGCTGGGCCGGCTCGCGGAATTCTATGCGCGGCGTTTGCTCGCTTCCGGCCTGCAGTTCGACATGCTTTTCGGCCCGGCCTACAAGGGCATCGTGCTGGCCGCGGCGGTCGCCGTCGAGCTCGCGCGGCTCGGCCGCAACCTGCCCTACGCCTACAACCGCAAGGAAGCGAAAGACCACGGCGAAGGCGGCGTGCTTGTCGGCGCGCCGATGGCGGGCCGCGTTCTGATCCTCGACGACGTGATCTCGGCCGGCACCTCGGTGCGCGAGTCGATCGCGCTGATTCGCGCCGCCGGGGCCACGCCGTGCGGCGTCGCGATCGCGCTCGACCGGCAGGAAAAGGCGTCGGAAAAGGGGGTCGACGCGCCGTGGTCCGCCGTGCAGCATGTGCGGCAACAGCTCGGGCTCGACGTCGTCTCGATCGCCGCGCTGGAGGATTTGATGCGGTATCTCGCTTCGAACAGCGATCCGCGCCTGGCCGAGCATCTCGGCCCGGTGCGCGCCTACCGAGAGCGATATGGAGTTTGAATGCAGCTGGTTCGGATTGCGCTGAAGGCTCTGTTGACCTGTGGTTTCATCTTCGGCGTGGCGGCCGCCTCGGCCGCGACGGCGAATGGCGACGGCATCTACAGCTGCACCGATGCGTCCGGTCGGCGCCTCACCTCGGACCGCCCTATCCCCGAATGCAACGCGCGCGAGCAGCGCGTGCTGAACCACGACGGCTCGGTGCAGCGCGTCGTCCCGCCGACGATGACGGCGGAAGAGCGGGCCGACTACGAAGCCCAGCAGCAGCGGCTCGCGGCGGAGCGCCGCACCCAGGCCGACGTGCTGCGCCGCGACCGCAATCTGCTGGCGCGTTACCCGAATGAAGCGGCGCACGCCAAGGCACGTGCCGCCGCGCTGGACGACGTCCGCGCGTCGATGCGCGCCTCGGAGTTGCGCCTGAAGACGCTCGCCGCCGACCGCAAGCCGCTGATGTCGGAGGCCGAGTTCTACGTCGGCCGGCCGATGCCGGCGCTGCTGCGCCAGCAGCTCGACGCCAACGATGCGACCACCGAAGCGCAGCGCGCACTGATGCAGAACCAGCAGGTCGAGCTGGGCCGCATCAACGCCAGTTTCGACATCGAGCTGGCGCGGCTGCGCAAGCTGTGGGCCGGAGCGGCGCCGGGCTCGCTGGGGCCGCTGGAGGCGGTGCCTGGGGCGGCCGCCAGGCCTTGACGGGCGGCTCAGCCGCCGAGCTTCTTCTTCAGCAGTTCGTTCACCAGCGCCGGGTTGGCCTTGCCCTTGGTTGCCTTCATTGCCTGGCCGACCAGGGCATTGAAGGCCTTCTCCTTGCCGGCGCGGAATTCCTCGACCGACTTGGCGTTCGCGGCGAGTACCTCGTCGAGCAGCGCTTCGAGCGCGCCGCTGTCGTTGTCCTGCTTCAGCCCCAGCGTGTCGATCAGCGCATCGACGTTGCTGCCGCCGCTCGACCAGAGCGCATCGAAAACCTGGCGCGCGCCGTTGTTGGATACCGTGCCGTCGACGATGCGCGCGATCAGTTGCGCCAGCGTGGCCGGTGCGACCGGGCTGGCTTCGATCGTCTGGTCCGCCGCGTTCAGGCGTCGCGAGACCTCGCCCATCAGCCAGTTCGCCGCCAGCTTGGGCTGGCCGCAGGCCTTGGCCGTCGCTTCGAAGAAGGCGGCGAAGGCCTTGCTCTGCGTCATCATCGTCGCGTCGTAGGCCGGCAGGCCGTAGGCGGACTGGAAGCGCTCGGCCATCACGCGCGGCAGCTCGGGCATCGCGCTGCGCACCTGTTCGATCCACTCGGGCGCGATCACCAGCGGCGGCAGGTCCGGGTCGGGGAAGTAGCGGTAGTCGTGTGCATCTTCCTTGGTGCGCATCGCACGGGTCTCGCCGCTGTCCGGGTCGAACAGCACGGTCGCCTGCTGCACCGCGCCGCCGTCTTCGATCAGGTCGATCTGCCACTGCACTTCGTAGTCGATTGCCTGCTGCAGGAAGCGGAAGCTGTTCAGGTTCTTGATCTCGCGCCGCGTGCCGAAGGAATCGCCGGGCTTGCGCACCGAGACGTTGGCGTCGCAGCGGAACGAGCCTTCCTGCATGTTGCCGTCGCAGATGCCGAGCCAGACGACCAGCGTGTGCAAGGCCTTGGCGTATTCGACCGCCTCGACGCTGGCGCGCATGTCCGGCTCGGTGACGATTTCCAGCAGCGGCGTGCCGGCGCGGTTCAGGTCGATGCCGGTCTGGCCGGCGTAGTCCTCGTGCAGCGATTTGCCGGCATCCTCCTCGAGGTGGGCGCGTGTCAGGTTGACGATGTGCTTCAGGTCGCCGACGAAGAACTGCACCTGCCCGCCCTGCACCACCGGCGTTTCGTATTGGCTGATCTGGTAGCCCTTGGGCAGGTCCGGATAGAAGTAGTTCTTGCGCGCGAAGATCGACGCGGGCGCGATCTTCGCGCCGACCGCCAGCCCGAAGCGGATCGCGCGTTCGACCGCACCCTTGTTCATCACCGGCAAGGTGCCCGGCAAGGCCAGGTCGACCGGCGAGGCCTGGGTGTTCGGCGCGGCGCCGAACTGCGTCGACGAGCCGCTGAAGATCTTGCTGTGGGTCGAGAGTTGCGTATGCGTTTCCAGGCCGATGACGACTTCATAGCCGCGGACGAGTTTGCTGGTGGAACCCATCTCAGCAGCCCTCCGGCACTTGCTGGTGCCAATCGGTCGCCTGCTGGAAGGCATGGGCTGCGTGCAACAGGGTCACCTCGTCGAAATAGTTGCCGATCAGCTGCAAACCGACCGGCATCTGCCCTTCGCCGAAGCCGGCGGGCAGGCTCATGCCGGGCAGGCCGGCCAGGCTCGCGGGCAAGGTGAAGATGTCGGCCAGGTAGTTCGCGACAGGGTCGTCGCCCTTGCTGCCGAGCTTCCACGCAACCGTCGGCGCCACCGGCCCGGCGATCACGTCGCACTCGGTGAAGCAGTGCTGGAAGTCGTCCGCGATCATGCGGCGCAGCTTCTGCGCCTGCAGGTAGTAGGCATCGTAGTAGCCGTGCGAGAGCACGTAGGTGCCGATCATGATGCGGCGCTTGACCTCGGCGCCGAAGCCTTCGGCGCGGGTCTTCTTGTACATGTCGAGCAGGTCGGTGTAGCGCTCGGCGCGGTGGCCGAACTTGACGCCGTCGAAGCGGCTCAGGTTCGAGCTGGCCTCGGCCGGCGCGATGATGTAGTAGACCGGGATCGACAGCTCGGTGCGCGGCAGGCTCACGTCGACCAGGCTCGCGCCGAGCTTTTCGAGTTCGGCCAGCGCGTGGCGCACCGCGCCGTCGACGTCGGCCGCCAGCGCGGCCGGGAAGAACTCGCGCGGCAGGCCAATGCGCAGGCCTTGCAGCGGCCGGGCCGCGCTGGCGCCTGCGCGCGGCTGGGCCAGCGTGGCATGGAAGTCCTGTGGCGGACGCTGCGCGCTGGTTGCGTCGCGCTCGTCGAAGCCGCTCATCGCCGACAGCAGCAGCGCGCAATCCTCGGCGCTGCGCGCCAGCGGGCCGGCCTGGTCGAGGCTGGACGCAAACGCGATCATCCCGTAGCGCGAACACACCCCATAGGTCGGCTTGATGCCGGTGATGCCGGTGAAGCTCGCCGGCTGGCGGATCGAGCCGCCGGTGTCGGTCCCGGTGGCGGCCGGCAGCAGGCGTGCCGCCACCGCGGCCGCCGAGCCGCCCGAGGAACCGCCCGGCACGCGGCCGGCGTCCCAGGGGTTCTTCGCGACGTGATAGGCGGAATTCTCGTTCGACGAGCCCATCGCGAACTCGTCGCAGTTCAGCTTGCCGAGGGTCACCGCGCCGGCTTCGGCGAGGCGCGCCACCACGGTCGCGTCGAAAGGGCTGCGATAGCCTTCGAGCATCTTCGAGCCGGCGGTGGTCGGCAGGTTTTTCGTAACGAAGATGTCCTTGTGTGCCAGCGGGATGCCGGTCAGCGCGGTGGCCGAGCCGGCCGCAATGCGCGCGTCCGCTGCGGCCGCCTGCGCGAGCGCCGCGTCCTCGTCGACGCAGAGGAAGGCTCCGAGATGCTCCTGCGCCGGCAAGCGGGCCAGCAAATGGCGGGTCAGCTCGACGCTCGACAGGTCCTTCGTCGCCAGGCCGCGCGACAGCTCCGCGACCGAGCGCTGATGCAGCGGGCCGCTCATTCGATCACCCGCGGCACGAGGAACAAGCCGTCTTCCACCGCCGGTGCGCTGCGCTGGTTCAGCGCGCGCTGATCACCTTCGCTGACCACGTCGTCGCGCAGGCGCAGGGGCATCGGCATCACTGCGGCGAGCGGCGTCGACAGCGGCTCGACGCCACCGGTATCGACCGCGCTCATCTGCTCGACGATCGAGAAGAAACCGTTGATCTGGGCCAGCATCGCGGCCTGTTCATCGGGGTGCAGTTCGAGGCGCGCAAGATGCGCGATGCGGCTCACGTCCTGGGGAGTCAAGGCCATGGGATGCTGTTCGAGAAGAGGCGAAAGGGCTCGGGTAAAGACCGACAACGGGCGGTCAACAGGCGGTCATTCGAGGGGCTTGGGGTATTATCTCCGGTTATCCACAAGCCCCGAGGTGAGTGCTGCCTATGCGTTTCAGACGCGCATTCGAGCAGTGTTTTTGTCGGGGCTTCATGCTTGACACAGCGCCCTACCGAGCCTGCAGGCGGCCCGTGAGGCGCTGAAACCCAGGCGCAAGTCCGTCGCAAAAGCAGTCGCAAGACCACGCACCTTCTGAATTCCCGCGTCCAGCCCACCTGATGACCCCGCTCTCGGTCCGCTGAACGCACGCATCTCATACAACAACCATGTTCGGATCCTTTCGTCGCTACTTTTCGACGGACCTCGCCATCGACCTCGGTACCGCCAACACGCTGATCTACGTGCGTGGCAAGGGCATCGTGCTCGACGAGCCGTCCGTCGTCGCCATCCGCCACGAAGGCGGGCCCAATGGCAAGAAGACCATCCAGGCCGTCGGTGCCGAGGCCAAGGCCATGCTCGGCAAGGTGCCGGGCAACATCGAGGCGATCCGCCCGATGAAGGACGGCGTGATCGCCGACTTCACCGTCACCGAGCAGATGCTCAAGCAGTTCATCAAGATGGTCCATCCGCGCTCGGTGCTGAAGCCGAGCCCGAGGATCATCATCTGCGTGCCCTGCGGCTCGACCCAGGTGGAGCGGCGCGCGATCCGCGAATCGGCGCTCGGCGCCGGCGCCAGCGCGGTCTACCTGATCGAGGAGCCGATGGCCGCGGCGATCGGCGCCGGCCTGCCGGTCAGCGAGGCGAGCGGCTCGATGGTGGTCGACATCGGCGGCGGCACGACCGAGGTCGGCGTGATCTCGCTCGGCGGCATGGTCTACAAGGGCAGCGTGCGCGTCGGCGGCGACAAGTTCGACGAAGCCATCATCAACTACATCCGCCGCAACTACGGCATGCTGATCGGCGAGCCGACGGCGGAGAACATCAAGAAGAGCATCGGCTCGGCCTTCCCCGGCTCCGAGGTCAAGGAGATCGAGGTCAAGGGGCGCAACCTCAGCGAAGGCGTGCCGCGCAGCTTCACGATCTCCTCCAACGAGATCCTCGAAGCGCTGACCGATCCGCTGAACCAGATCGTCTCCAGCGTGAAGAATGCGCTGGAGCAGACGCCGCCCGAGCTCGGCGCCGACATCGCCGAGCGCGGCATGATGCTCACCGGCGGCGGCGCCTTGCTGCGCGATCTCGACCGCCTGCTCGCCGAGGAAACCGGGCTGCCGGTGCTGGTCGCCGAAGACCCGCTGACCTGCGTGGTGCGCGGCTGCGGCATGGCGCTGGAGCGCATGGAGCGTCTCGGCAGCATCTTCACTTCCGAGTGAATGGAGCCCCCGCGACGGCGTACCGCGGCCGACCCCCAGGGGCCAAGATGGGCCCCTTCGCGGCCCTGGGGTCGCCGGCCGCTTCGGAGCGGCCGGGTGCTGGCCGGCGCCCCGCGTGGATACTCCTGTTGATCGGAAGGTAGCCTCGGCACCTCGACCATGCCGCTCGGAACGCTAGACCGCACCCCGCCACCCTTCTTTCGCCAGGGCCCGTCGGCGCTGACGAAGCTGCTGTTCTGCGCCGCGATGTCGCTGTTCCTGATGGCGGCCGACTCGCGCTTCGCCTTCGTCAAGCCGATGCGGGCGGCGCTCGCCAGCGTGCTCTACTACCCGCAGCGGGCGCTGCTCTGGCCGGTGCAGCAATGGCAGGACGCCGAGACCTACCTCAGCGGATTGCAGCTCGCGCTGACGAACGAAGCCAAGGCGCGCAAGACCTTGGCCATGCAGGCCGAGCGCGCCGCGCGAGTGGATGACCTGGAGCAGGAGAACGCCCGGCTGCGCAGCCTGCTCGACCTGCGCGACCGCATCGACGCCCGCTCGCAGGCGGCCGAGGTGCTGTACCAGGCGAGCGACCCGTATTCGCGCAAGGTGATCGTCGATCGCGGCGCGGCGCACAACGTGATGCTCGGCTCGCCGGTGATCAACGAGGACGGCGTGCTGGGCCAGGTGACGCGCGTCTATCCGCTCTCCAGCGAAGTTACCTTGCTGACCGACAAGGACGCCGCGATCCCGCTGCTCAACACCCGCAACCAGCAGCGCAGCGTGGCCTACGGCCTGCCGGGCGGCAACGGGCTGGAGCTGCGCTTCATGGCCGGCACGGCCGACGTGCAGATCGGCGACACGCTCGACACCTCGGGTGTCGACGCGGTCTATCCGCCGGGCGTGCCGGTGGCGAAAATCAGCGCGATCGACCGGCGCTCCGATGCCGGCTTCGCCCGCGTTCTGCTGACGCCCACCGCGACGCCGGACGGCGTGCGCCATGTGCTGGTGCTGGAGCCGCTCGGCGTGCAGCTGCCGCCGCGGCCCGAGCCGGTGGTCGCAGCGCCGCCGGCCAAGGGAGCGAAGAAGGACAAGGACAAGGGGTCCAAACCGTGATGCCGCGTGCCTCCGACCAGCTGCTGCTGCCGGCGAATCCGCTGTTCATCGCGCTGACTCTGTTCATCGCGCTGGCCACCAACCTGCTGCCGCTCGGCCGTCACCCGGCACTGCCCGACCTGCTGGCGCTGACCCTCGTCTTCTGGACGGTGCACCAGCCGCTGAAGGTGGGTGTCGGCCTGGCCTTCTGCTTCGGCCTGATGATGGACGTCAACGAGGGTGCGCTGCTCGGCCAGCATGCCCTTGCCTACACCTTGCTCGCCTATTTCGCGATCAGCATCCACCGCCGCCTGCTGTGGTTCAGCGTGCCGGCCCAGGCGCTGCAGGTGCTGCCCTTGTTCCTTGCTGCGCACGCGGTTTCTTTCATCGTGCGCATGATGGCGGGTGGCATGTTTCCGGGCTGGGAACTGGTCTTCGCGCCGTTCGTCGAAGCCTTGTTGTGGCCGGTGATCACGGTCTTGCTGCTCGCACCGCAGCGCCGTGCGCCCGATCGCGACAAGAATCGGCCGATCTAGCATGAGCGTTGTTCGTCGAGATGTTCCGGGCCCGAGCGCCGGGCCGCTCCCAAGCCGGGCCCGTTCCCCCGCGGGGGGCGGGCGCCGTACTCGGCGACCGGGGGGCTGATATGACCGAACTGAAGGACGTCGAACTCGAGCTGAACCGCTTCCGCGGCCGCGTGCTGGCGGCCGCTGCGTTCGTGCTGTTCGCGTTCGGGCTGCTGGCGGCGCGGCTGGTCTATCTGCAGGTGTTCCGCCACGACGAGCTGCAGACGCAGGCCGAGAACAACCGCATCTCGGTCGTGCCGATCGTGCCGAATCGCGGCCTGATCCTCGACCGCAACGGCCTGGTGCTGGCGAGCAACTACTCGGCCTACACGCTGGAGATCACCGCGTCGAAGGTCGACGACCTGGAAGAGACCATCAACGGCCTGTCGCAGATCGTCGAGATCGGGGCGCGCGACCGGCGCCGTTTCAAGAAGTTGCTGGAGGAATCGAAGAGTTTCGAGGCCTTGCCGATCCGTACCAAACTGAGCGATGAAGAGGTCGCCCGCTTCACCGCGCAGCGCTTCCGCTTCCCCGGCGTCGAGGTCAAGGCGCGGCTGTTTCGCCACTACCCGTATGCCGATCTCGGCAGCCACGTGCTCGGCTACATCGGCCGCATCAACCAGAAGGAGCAGGAGGCGCTCGAAGACCAGGACGACGAGGTCCAGGCCAACTACCGCGGCACCGACTACATCGGCAAGCTCGGCGTCGAGCAGAGCTACGAGCGCGAGCTGCACGGCGTGACCGGCTTCGAGGAGGTCGAGACCAGCGCCTCCGGGCGGCCGGTGCGGCGCCTCAAGTCGAGCCCGCCGACGCCGGGCAACACGGTGCAGCTGTCGATCGACATCAAGCTGCAGCAGATGGTCGAGCAGCTCTATGGCGACCGGCGCGGCGCGCTCGTCGCGATGGATCCGCGTTCGGGCGAGATCCTCGCCTTCGTCAGCAAGCCGACCTTCGACCCGAACCTGTTCGTCGACGGCATCGACAGCGACAGCTGGAAGGAGCTGAACGAATCGATCGATCGGCCGCTGCTGAACCGCGCGCTGCGCGGCACCTACCCGCCCGGTTCGACCTACAAGCCCTTCATGGCGCTGGCCGCGCTGGAGACCGGCAAGCGCACGCCGCAGCAGGCGATCAGCGACCCGGGCTACTTCTGGTTCGGCAACCACAAGTTCCGCGACGACAAGGAAGGCGGCCACGGCGCGGTCGACATGTACCGCTCAATCGTCGCCTCCTGCGACACCTACTACTACATGCTCGCCAACGACCTCGGCGTCGACACCATCGCCGAGCACATGGCGCCGTTCGGCTTCGGCCAGATCACCGGCATCGACATCGAGGGCGAGGTGCGCGGCCTGCTGCCGTCGACCGAGTGGAAGCGCAAGGCCTACCGCAAGCCGGAGCAGAAGAAGTGGTATGCCGGCGAGACCATTTCGCTCGGCATCGGCCAGGGCTACAACAGCTTCACGGTGCTGCAGATGGCGCAGGCCACGTCGATCATCGCTGCCGGCGGCGTGCGCTTCACGCCGCACCTGGTGCGCGACGTGCAGGACGTGGTCGGCGGCGCGAAGCGCATGGTCAACGCCGCGCCGCTGCCGCCGGTGCCGATGACGCCTGAGCACATCGCGGTGATCCGCAACGCGATGGTCGGCGTGAACAAGGAAGGCACCTCCGCGGTCGCCTTCCGCGATGCCGGCTACACCTCGGGCGGCAAGACCGGCACGGCCCAGGTGGTCGGCATCAAGAAGGACGAGAAATACAGCGCTTCGAAGCTCGCCGAGCACCTGCGCGACCATGCCTTGTTCATCGCCTATGCGCCGGCCGAGAACCCGCAGATCGCGGTGGCCTTGGTCGTCGAGAACGCCGGCTGGGGCGCGCAATCGGCCGCGCCGATCGCGCGCCGCGTGTTCGACTACTGGCTGATGCAGCAGACGCCGACCCCCGAGGACATCGCCGCGGTCGCGGCCGGCGGCACGCCGATCCCGGCCAAGCCGGTGAAGCTGGCGGATGCGTCGGCGATTGCGGCGTCGGCGGTCCCGGTCGCGGCGGTCTCGGTCGCCTCCCGGCCGGCGGCGCGGGCGAATCCGCCGCCGCAAGCCGCGTCCGGGGCGAAGCGATGAGCCCGAGCGCAGGGCCGCCCCAAGCCGGGCTCACGCCCCTCGGGGGGCGGACGCCGTACCCGGCGGCCTGGGGGCAGGCATGAGCCCGAGCGCAGGGCCGCCCCAAGCCGGGCTCACGCCCCTCGGGGGCCGGACGCCGTACCCGGCGGCCTGGGGGCAGACATGAGCCCGAGTGCAGGGCCGCCCCAAGCCGGGCTCACGCCCCTCGGGGGCCGGACGCCGTACCCGGCGGCCTGGGGGCAGACATGAGCCCGAGCGCAGGGCCGTCCCAAGCCGGGCTCACGCCCCTCGGGGGCCGGACGCCGTACCCGGCGGCCTGGGGGCAGACATGAGCCCGAGTGCAGGGCCGTCCCAAGCCGGGCTCGCGCCCCTCGGGGGCCGGACGCCGTACCCGGCGGCCTGGGGGCAGGCATGAGTCAGCTCTACGAGCAGCCCACGCCGTGGCAGCGCATCGCGCCGATCTTCCGCGGCTTCGACATCGCGCTGGTCGTCGCGATCGCGCTGCTCTGCATCGCCGGCCTGGTGACGATGTTCTCCGCCGGCTACGACTTCGGCGGCCGCTTCATCGATCACGCGCGCAACATGCTGATCGCCGCGACCTTGCTCTTCATCGTCGCGCAAGTGCCGCCGCAGCGGCTGATGCTGCTCGCGCTGCCGCTCTACACGGTGGGTGTCGCACTGCTCGTCGCGACCGCGCTGTTCGGCACCACGAAGAAGGGCGCGACCCGTTGGCTGCACGTCGGCGTGATCGACATCCAGCCGAGCGAGATCCTGAAGATCGCGCTGCCGCTGCTGCTCGCCTGGTGGTTCCAGCGCCGCGAGGGCCAGCTGCGTGCGCTCGACTTCGGCGTCGCGCTGGTGCTGGTCGCGCTGCCGGTCGGCCTGATCGTCAAGCAGCCCGATCTCGGCACCGCGGTGCTGGTGCTCTCGGCCGGGCTCTACGTGATCTTCTTCGCCGGCCTGTCGTGGCGGCTGATCGTGCCGGTGCTGGCGGTGGCGGCGATCGGCATCGCCGCACTGGTGTTCTCGGAAGACCGCATCTGCCAGCCCGAGGTCAACTGGCCGATGATGCACGGCTACCAGAAGAACCGCATCTGCACCCTGCTCGACCCGACCACCGATCCGCTCGGCAAGGGCTTCCACATCATCCAGGGCATGATCGCGATCGGCTCGGGCGGCGTCACCGGCAAGGGCTACATGCAGGGCACGCAGACGCACCTCGAATTCATCCCCGAGCGCACCACCGACTTCATCTTCGCAGCCTATTCCGAGGAGTTCGGCCTGGCCGGCGGCATCGGCCTCTTGCTCGGCTTCACCTTCCTGATCTTCCGCGGGCTGATGATCGCGGCCGAGGCGCCGAGCGTGTTCACGCGCCTGCTCGCCGGCGCGATCACCTTGAGCTTCTTCACCTACGCCTTCGTCAACATGGGCATGGTCAGCGGCATCCTGCCGGTGGTCGGCGTGCCGCTGCCCTTCATCAGCTACGGCGGCACCGCGATGGTCACGCTCGGCCTCGCGCTGGGCATCCTGATGTCGATCGCGAAGAGCCGGCGCCTGGTGCAGACCTGAAGAAATGGAGCCCCCTGCCGCGGGAGTACGCGCGGCCACTTTGCAGGCCGCGCCGGGTCAGTGGCCCAGCCCCTTGCCAGGCACGAACAGTCCACCGGACTGTTCATGTCCGGGCTCGGCCCCCCGAGGGGGCTGAGTGCCGCGGCTCCAAGCCGGCCTGCGCCGGCTTGGACGGCACGAAGGGGCTCGCGTCCTCGCGAGCCGCGGCCTGCAAGGTCGCCGGCCGCTTCGGAGCGGCCGTGCGCTGGCCGGCGGCGGCGGCGGCGGCGTGGGCGTCTTGGGCTGACAGTCG
>Ga0207671_10001604_pt1 | contig 25708 bp, 18 predicted proteins | sample KBSC24metaG_FD_184352 | JGI IMG/M metagenome (GOLD analysis project Ga0207671, IMG submission 184352) | Corn rhizosphere microbial communities from Kellogg Biological Station, Michigan, USA - KBS C2-4 metaG (SPAdes) (version 2) | ecosystem: Host-associated > Plants > Roots > Rhizosphere > Soil... | reverse complement strand
GTGACCGTGGCCAACACCGGGACGGCGGCCACCAACGGCTGGAAGGTCGCCTGGACCTGGGGCGGCAACGAGCAGATCACGAACCTGTGGAACGGCACGCTGACGAGCAGCGGATCCAGCGTGAGCGTGGCCAACGCGGGCTACAACGGCTCGATAGCACCCGGAGCCAATACATCGTTCGGCTTCCAGGCCACCTCCTCGGGTACTGACAGCACCCCGACACTGACGTGCACCACGAGCTGAAAGGAAGGGCGATCGTGTCACGATTCAGCCGAGTTCTGGGCCGCCTGCGCGCCTCCACGGCGGCGCTCGCCGGCGTCGCGCTGGCCGCGAGCGGCGTGGTGGCCGTCGTCGCGGTGCCGGCACACGCGGCCACCTCGATCACCATCAACGGCGCCTCCGGCGGGCGCACCTACGACGGCGTCGGCGCGATCAGCGGCGGTGGCGGCAACAGCAGACTGCTGATCGACTATCCGGAACCCGAACGCAGCCAGACCCTGGACTACATGTTCAAGCCCGACTACGGCGCGTCGGCGCAGATCCTCAAGATCGAGATCGGCGGCGACACCAACTCCACCTCGGGCGCCGAGCCGAGCATCGAGCACACCCGCGGCGCGGTGAGCTGTAACGTGGGCTACGAGTTCTGGCTCGCCGAGCAGGCCAAGGCCCGCAATCCGAACATCAAGCTGTACGGCCTGGCCTGGGGCGCGCCCGGCTGGATCGGCGGCGGCAACTTCTGGTCCACCGACATGGTGAACTACCTGGTGTCCTGGCTCGGCTGCGCGAAGTCGCAGGGCCTGAACATCGACTACCTCGGCGGCTGGAACGAGCGCGGGTACAACGTCTCCTGGTACGAGCAGCTGCGCAGCGCGCTGAACTCCAACGGGTACAGCGGCGTCCAGATCGTCGGAGCCGACTCCGACTGGACGATCGCCAACGACGTCGACTCCAACTCCGCGTTCGCCTCCGCGGTCGGCATCCTCGGGGCGCACTACCCGTGCGGCTACCGCTCATCGCAGGCCACGTGCACCGTTCCCTCGGCCGCGAGCTCGTCCGGCAAGCAGCTGTGGGCCAGCGAGAACGGCTCCGACGACTACAACGCCGGCGCGCAGGCGATGGCGCGCGGCATCAACCGCGGCTACATCGACGGCAAGATGACCGCCTACCTCAACTGGCCGATCGTCGCCGCGATCACGCCCAACCTGCCGTATCCCACGATGGGCGTGGTGGCCGCGCCGCAGCCGTGGTCCGGGTACTACTCGGTCGGCAAGAACGCGTGGGTGATGGCCCAGACCACGCAGTTCACGGCACCCGGATGGAAGTACCTGGACAGCTCCAGCGGCTACATCGGCGGCAACCGCAACAACGGCAGCTATGTCTCGCTCAAGGCGCCGAACAACTCCGACTACTCCACCATCATCGAGACGATGGACGCCGGCAGCGCGCAGACCCTGAACTTCAGCGTCGCCGGGGGACTGTCCGCCGGCCAGGTGCACGTGTGGGCGACCAACGTCAGGTCCAACAGCTCGGCCGACTACTTCGTGCACACCACCGACGTCACGCCCTCGGGCGGGAACTTCAGCCTGACGGTGCAACCGGGGTACGTCTACTCCCTGACCACGACGACCGGCCAGGGCAAGGGCACCGCGGCCGGGCCCGGCCAGGGCACCATGAGCCTGCCGTACAGCGACTCGTTCGACGCCGACGCCACCGGCACCGAGGCGAAGTACCTGATGGACTGGCAGGGGGCCTTCGAGGTCGCCGCCTGCGGCGGCGGGCGTAGCGGTCAGTGCGTGCGGCAGATGAGCGCGCAGACCCCGATCACCTGGGACTCGCTCTCCGATCCGCACGCGTTGCTCGGCGACGTGGGCTGGGGCAACTACACCGTCAGCTCGGACGTCCTGCTGGAGAAGTCGGGCTACGCCGAGATCATGGGCCGGGCCAACAGCCAGGCGTACCAAGGCGCGGGCGGCCTGAACGCCTACCATCTGCGCGTCAGCGACACCGGCGCGTGGTCGATCCTGAGCTCGAACACCGGAGGCACCGTCAGCACCCTGGCGAGCGGTTCCGTCGCGGCCCTGGGTACCGGCCGTTGGCACACCCTGTCCCTGGCCTTCTCCGGCGGCACCATCACGGCGGCCATCGACGGCACCCAGGTCGGCAGTGCCAACAACAACACCTGGGGCGCCGGCCAGATCGGCTACGCCACCAGCCAGGGCGAGACCGCGCAGTTCGACAACCTGTCGATCACCCCGGGCTCCGGCGGGACCGGCGGCGGCAGCGGCGCGATCGTCGGCACCGGCTCCGGCAGGTGCGTCGACGTCCCCGGCGCCTCGCAGACGCAGGGCACGCAGGTGGAACTCTGGGACTGCAACGGCGGCACGAACCAGCAGTGGACGGCCACCGCCGCGGGCGAGCTGCGGGTCTACGGCAGCGACTGCCTGGACGCCTCCAACCAGGGCACCAGCAACGGCACCAAGGTCGACATCTGGCCCTGCACCGGCGGCACCAACCAGAAGTGGACGCTGAACGCCGACGGCACGATCACCGGCGGCTCCGGCCTGTGCCTCGACGCGACTGGGGCGGGTACCGCGAACGGCACGTTGCTGGAACTGTGGACGTGCAACGGTGGCAGCAACCAGAGGTGGACGCATAGCTGATCGTGTGAAGTGAGCCGCTCCGACCTCCCGATCCGCGATTCGCGATCTGCGATCTGCGTTCCGGGGAAGGGGGTCGGGGCGACTCACCGCCTGCGCGCGGAACCGGGCAAGCCTGTGGACGCTTACTCCTCGGCGACCGGCAGCCGCGCGTCGGTGACGTTGTCGAAGCGGCTGTCCCCGCCCCGGATGAGCACGTAGTGCTGGGTGACCGTGGCCTGATACAGGCGCATCGGCCCGGCGCGTCCGACGTCGTCCGCTGTGAGCTGCTTGCCGGCCGGCACCCGGTTGTTGAGCAGAGCGAGGGACGCCTCGCCCTGTTCGTCGGGCACGAATCCGGCGGTCGCCTCCAGGTAAAGCGCTTCCGCTCCACCGATCGGCGCGTGGGAATCGAACACGGTGATCGCCACATCCGGGCGGGCCGCGATGTTGCGAGAGTGCCGGCTGTCCGGTGCGGAGACCCAGACGATCCGGTGTTCGCCGTCCGCGGCGTAGAACACCGGGGTGACCCACGGTCGTCCATCGTCGTTCGTGGTCCCGAGGACGAGGTAGAGATTTCCGGCGAGCAGCCGCGGAACCGTCTCCCACATCAGCGCTCTCCTTCGATCCGGCTCAGATGGAGCACCGCGGCATGCGACGGGAACGGCGACACGAGCTCGGCCGCGCCCGCCGCATCGACGGTCAGCGTGTCGGTGGCGACCCGCCCGCGCGCTGTCACGTCGAACCATTCGGCCCGGTAGGAACCGGGATGCAGGTCGATCGTGAGCGGCCGGCCGTCGCCGTCGGGATCCAGCACGAGATACTCCACGCCGGGGTTCGCCAGCGCGTAGCCGGTTGAGGCGATGCCGCTGTCCGGGAGCATGTCCACCAGGCCGATGCGGTCGGCGAACCGGCGGGTGTCGCCCATGGCCCATCGCGCGGGCTCGTAGAACTCGAACGGGGGCACTCCGGTGTCGGCGGAGGCTTCGCCGGTCGGCGCCAGGCCGGCGATCAGCCCGTAGTCCATCAGGATGGGGTGATGGCCCCGCAGGAACGTCTTCCAGGCCCACAAAGCGTCCCCATGACCTGGTGCGTAGTGGTCGGTGTCGCTGATGACCACCTTGGCGCCGTCCGCGGCGGGCGGGTCGGCGAACCACCGCGACGGCGCGGACCCGGGAGCCATGGGGTGGCCGCCGTGGGCGAAGATCTCGTCGTCGTAGCCGGGGGAGATCCATTCCGCACGGCTGTGCAGCAACGGCTCGTTGACCTTGGTCTGATCGGCCACGGGGAACTGCATCGTCATGCCGATCGGGTGCACGTCGTAGCCGCGCTCCTGCTCGTGCCGCTTGACGACGTCGATCACCCAGTACTGCCAGTTGGTGGAGTTGCCCCAGACCGGCGCCTCGTCCATGCCGAGGAAGCCGGCGAATTCCCGGGTGACCGAGCCGTCGCCGCAGGATTCGTTCGCCACCTCCCACAGGACGTTCGGCAGGTCGTGCAAGGTGTCGACGACCTTCCGCAGGTAGGCCTCCTGAAGCGCCGCGATCCGGGGATCCAACGGCAGGACCTGCAGATCGTTGATCGAGGCCGCCGCGATGCCGTTGACGTTGTTGCCGATGTGGAACGGGTGTCCCTCGACGTGGTCCGGCGGCGGGCTTAGGTGCAGCGCCCAGCCGTCGAACAGCATCACCCCGACGTAGAACCCCGACTCGCCGGCCGCGACCACGCGCTCCCGCAGCCGGTCGAAGAACGCGTCGTCGAAACGGTCGAGATCGAACCGGGGCTTGCCGTCCGCAGCCGTTCCGGGACCGGTGCGCGCCCACGGCTGCGGCGACATGTCGAGGTGGTAGTTCCCGCCGGCGGCCTGGGACCGGAACTGTTCCCAGCGCCAGAGCCGGATGAAGTTGTGCCCGCGTTCGGTGAGGAACCGAAGGTAGGCCCCGAAGTCCAGCGGCTCGTCCTGGACGCTGCCGCTCGGGCCCGGTCCCATGCCGTCGTGGAGGTTGTTCCAGATGTGCGATCCCGTCAGGTAAACCGCGCGTCCGGCGTCGGGTCCCGAAGCGGGGGTGAAGTAGCGGGGATTCGTCGACGAGACGATCAGGGGGCCGGCGGCCGGTCGTTGCTCGGAGGTCATGGCCCCAGCCTCCGCCCCGCCGACGCGCGGAACATCTGCCATCCGGCCGATCTGCCGGGGCGCGGGTGGCCGGCCGGACCCGCCGCTCGACCCGGCGGCTGCCCGCCGGACCTGGCATTGTGTGCTCCATGGATGGCACAGGCGATCAGGCCGACCCGTGGCCGGCAGCTGCGCGTCCTGTCACCCGGGTGCCCCAGGACCTCCAGGGGCGGCTGACGTCGTTCATCGGGCGCGGACCGGAACTCGCCCTCGTGCGCGATCTGCTTTCCCGGCATCGGCTGGTGACGCTGACCGGGCCCGGCGGCACCGGGAAGACCAGGCTGGCCGTGGAAGCTGCAGAAGCCGCAGCGGCCACCGCCGGCCAGGACGAACGCGGCGCCGACGGGATCTGGTGGGTGGATCTGGCCGGCATCGGCAGTGGTGCCGGCGACGGCGCGAGCCAGGCCGTGGCGGCGGCGACCGCCGAAGCGGTGGGAGCCCCGGACCTCGGCGCCCCGCTGCGCGCGCTCACCGCCCACCTGGCCTCCCGGCGTGCGCTGCTGTGCCTGGACAACGCCGAGCACCTGCTGGACGCGGTCGCCGGCCTGGTGGAGACCGTGCTGCGCCGCTGCCCGGCGGTCACGATCCTGGCCACCAGCCGTGAGCCGCTCGGCGTGCCGGGCGAGGCGGTGCTAGCCGTGCCGCCGCTGACGGCCGACGACGCGCTGGCGCTGTTCGTCGACCGCGCACGCCTGGCCCGGCCCGCCTTCGTGCTCGACGCCGACGCCGAGGCCGCCGTCCGCTCGATCGCCGCCCACCTGGACGGCATCCCGCTCGCGCTGGAACTGGCCGCGGCCTGGGTGCGGACCCTCACTCCACAACAGATCGAAGCCGGCCTGGACGACCGCTTCACGCTCCTGGTGCGCGGGCCTCGCAACGCGCAGCGCAGACAGCGCACACTCGCCGGATCGATCGACTGGAGCCACGCGCTCCTCGACGACGTCGAGAAGGCGGTGTTCCGGCGGCTCGCCGTGTTCGAGGGCGGATTCGGTCTGTCCGCGGTGCGGGCGCTGTGCACGGGAGGGACCGTGCCCTCGGGGGAGGTTCTGCCCGCGCTGGGGCGGCTGGTCGACAAATCGCTGGTGGCCACCGAGGAACACGCCGGCGAGCTGCGCTACCGCCTGCTGGAGACGATCAGGGCATACGCGACCGCCCGCCTGGTGGAGGCGGACGAACAGCGGGCGCAGCGAGACCGGCACCTGGCCTGGTGCCTGCGGTTCGTCGAGGCCGCCGAGGCGGATCGGGAGCGGGACTCCGACCGGTGGCGGCGCGCGCTGCTCCTGGAATACGACAACCTGCGTACCGCCCTGGAATGGGGCCTGGCGGCCGACGACCTCACCGAAGACACCGCTGCCGACTCGCCTGCCGATGCCACTGCCGACTCGCTCGCCGCCTGTGCCGCCGGTCGCCGGCTCGCGGCGGCACTCGCCTGGTTCTGGCACTTCAGCCGCCGCGGCCGTGAAGGCCTCGTCTACCTGCGCCGAGCGATCGACCGTGCACCGCAGGAACGCTCAGGACTCCAGGCCCGGCTGCTGACCGGCCTCGCGCTCGTCGCCGACACCGCGAGCCCGCTCGACGTCGAACACGACGCGGCCGAACGAGCCCTCGCGCTGGCCACCGAGGTCGGCGACGAAGGGCTGCGCGCGCTGTGCCTGAGCCTGTCGGCCGTCGGCTCCTTCTACACCGACTTCGACGCGGCCTGGGCGCTGTGCGAACAGACTCGCGCGGCGGCGCAGGCCGGCGGGAACGACTTCGCACGCGGTGCGGCGCAGGCGCTGCAAGCGATCATCCTGCATCTCCGGGACCGCCACACCGAGGCCGAGGCGCTGATGGACCAGGGCCTCCGGGAGCACCTCCGACACCATCGCGGTGTCCTGTCCACCGTGCTCGCCTACCAGGCCGACGGTGCTTTCGCCCAGGGTGAGGTGCCCCGGGCGCTGGAGCTCGCCACGGAGGCGGTGCTCGTCGCCGAGCCGCTCGGCGACTACCTGCGGGTCGGGATGGCGCAGGCGGTCCTGGCCCGGATCAAGGCGCTGACCGGCGACCTGGACGCCGCCGCGGAGACGATCGATCCGGTACGCCGCGTGCTCGACGGCGTCGAGGGCGAAGTGTTCGTCCCCTTCCTCGACCAGGCCATGGCCGTCATCGAGACGCGCAGAGGCGATCAGCGAGCTGCGATCGCGTGGCTGCGACGCGCGGCGGCCTCCACCGACCGGGGCGTTCCGACCTGGATCGCCGGCACGGCGCTGCCGGCTCTCGGCGCGGCACTGGACGCCGACGGACGCCGCGATGAGGCGACGGCGGTACTGGAAACCGCGCTCGCCGTCGCCCGGCGTCTGAACCTCCCAGGACCGCTGGCGCAGACGTACTGCGCACAGGCCGAAATGGCGGCGACAGACCTGAGCCCCGATGGACTGGTCCGTGCCATCGAACTACGCCACGCAGCGCTGACCATCCATGGAGAACACGGGCTACGCGCCGCCCAGCCAGACGATCTCGAAGCGCTCGCTCGCTACGGAGCGGCACTCCGCCCGACTCTCGACGACGTCCGCATCCTGCACGCCTCGCAAGCAGCGCGCGCAGCCATGGGCCTGCCACGCACGCCACACCACCAGGAGGCGTTCGAGACCACGGCACGTCACCTGCGCAAGGCCGTGGGGAGCCCCGCGTTCGAGGAGGCGGCGGCTGCTGGTGCCCGCCTCACCCTGGACCAAGCGGTCGCCTACGCCCGCCGTGCCCGCGGCACCCTGGGTCGACCGGCTGCGGGCTGGCCGAGCCTGACCCCCGCAGAACTCGAAGTCGTTCGTCTGGTCGCCGAAGGCCTCACCAACCCGCAGATCGCCGATCGCCTGTTCATCAGCAGGGGAACGGTCAAGACTCACCTGTCGCACATCTTCGCCAAGCTCGACACGGCCAACCGTACGGAGCTCGCGGCCGCGGCGATGAACCGCGGATTGGCGCCCCGGTGAGCGGTTGCCGGTGGCGCCGCGATGGCCGATCGGATGTGCTGCCCGGCCTCATTGCAAGGCGGTGAAAGCGTAAACAGTGCTGGAGCGGTACTCCGTACCGGGCCGCACCTCGGTGGTCGGGAAGTGCGGGCGGTTGGGGGAGTCGGGGAAGTGCTGGGTCTCCAGCGCGACTCCCGCGTACTGGTGGTACGGCCGACCGGAGGGCCCGGTGAGGGTGCCGTCGAGGCCGTTGCCGGTGTAGATCTGGATGCCCGGCTCGGTCGTGGACAGGGTCAAGACGCGTCCGGACGGTGCGTGGACGAGCTCTGCCACCGGGCGCGGCTCGGGGGTCGGGCCGCCGTCGAGTACCCAGCAGTGGTCGTAGCCGCCTGCTGAGCGAAGCTGCTCGTGGGGTTCGTGGATGCGCTCGCCGAGCGGGCTGCGAGCGGTGAAGTCGAAGGGCGTTCCGGCTACCGGTGCCGGATCGCCCAGCGGGATCAACTGCTCGTCGACCGGCAGGAAGTGGTTCGCCGCAAGCGTCAGTTCGTGGTCGAGGACGGTGGCCGTTCCCTCGCCGCCGAGGTTGAGGTAGGTGTGGTTGGTGAGGTTCACGACCGTGGGGGCGTCGGTGGTCGCCCGGTAGTCGATGCGCAGCTGTCCGGCGGCCAAGGTGTAGCGGACGGTCACGTGCAGGGTGCCGGGGAAGCCTTCGTCGCCGTCGGCGCTGACCAGCGTCAGCTCGACGCCGTCGGCCACCGGCTCGGCGTCCCACAGCCTGGTGTCGAATCCCCGCTCGCCGCCGTGGAGCGAGTTCGGCCGGGGCGCGTCGCTCAGCGGGACCTGATACGCCCGGCCGTCGAGAGTGAACCGGCCGCCGGCGATCCGGTTGCCGAAGCGGCCGATGGTGGCTCCGAAGAAGGGGATCCGGTCGAGATAGCCGTCCAGGGCGTCGTAGCCGAGCACGACGTCGGCCTGGCGGCCGTGGGCGTCGGGTACGTGCAGGCTCTGCAGGATGGCGCCGTAGGTGAGGACGCGGGCGGTCAGACCCGTTTCGTCGCTGAGCGTCCAGCGGTGGACTCTCCTGCCGTCGGGGAGCGTGCCGAACTCGTCGCGGACTGGGAGTCGAGGTTCCATGGGCGAAATGTTAGCGCTAACATCCCGGGACCGGATCAGGGGCCGGGTCAGGGACCGGGTTCTTGACAGCGCCGCGCTTCGGGGGAATTCTGTGCCGCAGGCTGTTTGAGACTGTCAAAACACTTTCGAAATTGTTCGATAACAGGGGTCATCCTCGCCGACAGCTCACCGAAGGAACCTGATGTTCAGTCGATCGATACGCAGGACTGTCAGTGCTCTGGTCGCCGCCGCGGCGACCGCGCTCGGCCTCGCGGTCTTCTCCCCGGCTCCGGCCCAGGCGGCGACGTCGCAGTTCACGCCGGGGCAGGCGTGGACCGACACCTCCGGCGCCACGCTCCAGATGCACGGCCTCGGGATCGTCAAGGTCGGCTCCACCTGGTACGGCTTCGGTGAGGACAAGGCCGGCGAGAGCTCGAGCAACGCCTACTTCCAGGACATACCCTGCTACACCTCCACCGACCTGTCGCACTGGACGCGGCAGGGGCAGGCGCTGAGCAGGCAGTCCAGCGGCGACCTGGGGCCGAACCGGATAGTCGAGCGTCCCAAGGTGCTGTACAACTCCAGCACCAGCACCTACGTCATGTACATGCACATCGACAACGCCAGTTACGGTGAGGCGAAGGTCGGCGTCGCGACGAGCAGCACACCCTGCGGGCCGTACACCTATCGCGGCAGCTTCCAGCCGCTCGGCCACCAGAGCCGGGACCTCAGCCTGTTCCAGGACAGCGATGGCACCGGCTACCTGCTGTCCGAGGACCGTGCCAGCGGCCTGCGCATCGACAAGCTCTCCTCGGACTACCTCAGCGTGGTCAGTGCCGGCGGCAGCGGCGGCAGCGTGGCGCTCTTCGCGGACTACGAGGCGCCGGCGATGGTCAAGGCGAACGGGCTCTACTACGTCCTCGGATCACACCTGACCGGGTGGAATCTCAACGACAACGTCTACGCGACGGCGTCCTCGCTGTCGGGCTCCTGGTCCTCGTTCAAGGACTTCGCGCCGGCCGGGACCAACACCTACCAGACCCAGACCGCGAACATCATCCCGGTCTCGGGCAGCTCCGGCACGTCCTTCATCTACGCCGGCGACCGCTGGGATCCCAACAACCTCGGCGCATCGCTGCTGATCTGGCTGCCGATGAACCTGTCCGGCACGACGGTGAACGTCGGCTGGCAGAACTCGTGGTCGCTCGACACCGCCGCCGGCACCTGGTCGGGAAGCTCGAACCCGGCATCCGGTTCGACGCACTACCTCACCAACGCGAACAGCTCGATGGTGATGGACGTCAGCGGCGGCTCCACGGCCGACGGCGGCACGATCATCCAGTGGGCGAAGCACGGCGGCACCAACCAGCAGTGGACGCTCCACCAGGTCGCCGGCAACGTCTACACGCTGGTGAACGTCAACAGCGGCCTGTGCCTGGAGGTCCCGAACAACGCCACGACCGCCGGCCTGCAACTGGACCAGTGGGCCTGCAACAGCGGTGCCAACCAGCAATGGGCTCTGGACTCGGTCGGCTCCTACACCTCCTCGACCGACACCGCCTACGAACTGACCGCGCTGAACAGCGGCCTGGTCGCCGACGTCTCGGGCGGCTCCACCACTCAGGGCGCGCAGGTGATCCAGTGGGCGACGAACGGCCAGACGAACCAGACGTGGAACCTGTCCTGACGATCGGCGGCGGTTCGTAGCTGTGCAGGCCGGCCCGGCGGATGAGGTCCGGGTCGGCCCTGGCCGGGCGAAACACCTCACCTGCGATCCGGCGCGTCGTCCACGCCGGCGCCCTGGGGAACGTTCAGCAAGTCGTCGCTGCGGTCGTCCGCGGTCGCGCTGTCCGGAGTGGCAAGCAGGAGTTGGCTTCTCTGCCGCCGCGTCAGGGTCGTATACGCCACATAACCGACCGCCACCCAGCTCACCCCGGCCAGGGTCACCCGCCAGCCGGTCGAGGCCAGGAACACCGCGCAGATCGCCAGGGCCAGGGTCAGCACGACGGGGGCCGCCGGGGTGCGGAAGCCCGGGGAGGTGCCGCCGCGGCGTCGCAGGACGATGAGGGTGATCAGGGGCAGGACGAAGTGCAGGACGTACAGGAAGCCGCCGATGCCCGCGGTCTGCTTCACCGAGAGGGTGAGGGCGGTGGCGGCGACCGCTCCGCCGCTGCACAGGACGGCGGCCCAGGGGGCGTTGGTGCGCGCGCCGACGTTGGACAGGGCGCGCGGGGCCAGGCCGTCGCGGGACATGGCGAAGGCGATGCGGGACATGACGACGACCACGGCGTTGCAGGTCGCGCCCGTGGTGAAGGCGGCGGCGCCGGCCAGCAGGTGCCGGCCCGCCGAGCCCGAGAAGGATGCGACGGCGTCCGAGAGCGGTGCCGAGGAAGCTCCGAGATCCTGCCAGGGCAGCACCCCGATGGAGACGACCGCGACCGCGACGTACAGGCCGAGGACCACGAGCAGAGTCGCGATGATGGCCCGCGGCAGGGTGCGCTCCGGGGACTCCACCTCCTCGCCGGCCGCGGCGACCATGTCGAAGCCCGCGTACGACAGGAACGCCAGAAGCGAGGCGGCGAGGATGCCGGAGACACCGTGCGGAAGGAACGGGGTGAACCTGTCCGCCCGGACATGCGTGGCGCCGAGCCCGGCGAACACCGCCAGGGTGGCGACGGCGAGCCCCACCACCGCGCTCTGCACGGCCGAGGACGCGCGCATGCCGCGCAGGTTCAGAAGAGTGGTGGCGACGATGACGCCCACCGCCCCGACCCGCGTGGGCACGCCGGTCAGGGCATGGAGATACCCGCCGAATCCCAGCGTGATGAACCCGCTCATGAACACGTACGAGCCCCAGAACACCCAGCCCATCACGAAGGGCCAGGGCCGCGGCAGCACCGCGCTGACGAACGCGTACCCGCCGCCGGCCCGGGGGTAGCGGCACGACAGCTCGGCGTACGGCAGCGCGATGAGCAGCGCACAGCAGAACGCCAGGGCGAAGGCGATCGGCGTGGCCGGCCCCGTCGCCCCGGCCGCCGTGCCCACCAGCACGAAGATGCCCCCGCCGATCGTCCCGCCCACGCCCAGCGCGACCGCCCCCCGCAGCCGCAGCTGCCTGGGCAGCACCGGCTGCTCTTCCACGTCGCCCACCACGTTCCATCCCCCATGATCGATCCTGACGCGCGCATTGGTCCGGCGCGCGCCAGCCGAGCTGTATTACGAGCTGTACTAGTCGCTAGTCGCTAGTCGCTAGTCGCTAGTCGCTAGTCGTCCGCGCCCCGCGGGTCGAGGAACGGCACCTCGACGCCGATCGAGCTCTCCCGGGCTCTGCGCGCGATGTCCAGGCCGGCCACGACGTCCTCGACCGCGAGCCCCAGCGACTTGAACAAGGTGGTCTCCTCCGGCTTGCGGCGCCCGGGTGCCAGGCCGAGCAGCACCTCACCGACCTCCGCGCCCACGGCGCCCGCGGGGATGTGTCCCTCGGCAGCGGCCAGCAGCAGGTCGCCGGCCTCCGCCTGCGCGGCCGCCCGGCTGTCGACGAACACCGAGCAGCGGGCGACCAGCGCGCCGGAGAGTTCGCGATGGTCGGGAAAGGAGCTGCCGACCGCGTTGATGTGCGCGCCGGCCGCCACGTGCCCGTCGAGCAGGAGCGGTTCCACGCTCCCGGTGACCGTGCAGATGATGTCCGCGTCCGAGGTCGCCCGCGCGACCGTGTCGGCCGGCTCGACGGGAAACGGGAAGGCGGCGGCTTCCTCAGCGAAAGCGCGGGCCCGCTCCGGGTCCCGGGACCAGACACGTACCTGGCTCAGGTCCCGCACCGCGGCCATGGCCTCCAGATGGCTGCGGGCCTGCACGCCGGATCCGAGCAGGGCCAGCGTGCCGGCGTCCTCGCGCGCCAGCAAGTCGGTGGCCGCGCCGGACGCCGCCGCGGTGCGGATGGCGGTGACCGCCCCGCCGTCCATCAGCGCGTCCGGTACGCCCCGCTCGTCGAGGACGAGCACCAGCCCCAGGATCGCGGGGAATCCGAGGGCGGGGTTGCCGGGCTTGACGGCGACCACCTTCACGCCGAAGCCGCCCAGCCCTGCCTCTTCCTCTGCCGCATGCTCGCCGGCCGTCACCACGGCAGGCATGACGGCGAACGCGTCCCCGCCGGGCGTTCGCAGCATGGCGCGCTGCGGCTGGATCACGGCGCCGGCGCTGAATTTCTGCAGCGCCGCGCGCATGAGGGCGATCGACTCCTTCATGGGATGGAGTCGGCGCACCGCATCGGCGTCGAGGACGAGCATTATTCTCTCCGGCCTTTTTCGGATTCCGGATATTCGGGCCCCGTGCGGGATCGCTTATTCAACTGCATATATGTGGCGGGCCGCCGAGCTCGGCGGGGCCGTCCGGAGCCGGTCCCGCCCCGCGGGCGGACGACTCAGTGTCCTGTGACCCGTTCGTCCCTGTCAAGGCACATTCTCAGGGTCCTGATGCTAGTTCGAAGGTGGTATGGCCGCCCGCCGCCGCCGGGGACGATGATGGGAGGGCATCGGGCCGTTTCGTTCTCCGGGTGCGGAGACGGGGCGGCCTGCGGAATTGAAAGCCCCTGTTAATCGGAGTTTTCCTGCACGCCGCGGCGAACCAGGGAGCGCGGCGGTTGTGCGACGGGTCACGGGGACATGGACGACGGCGTTCACTCCTGGCTGGTCCCGCGAAGAATCCTTCTCTGACAATCAGTCTTCAGGGAGATGTCGTGGCACTCGCTCCGTTTTCCACCCTCGACCTCGACCGCGCCGAACCGGTGCCGGAACGGATCATGCGCTGGGCGCGCGAGCAGCCCGGGCAGCCGGCGATCGTGAGCGACACCGAGACGCTGAGCTACGCCGAGCTGGTCCGGCGCGCCTCGCGGATCGCCGGGGCCCTGCGAGCCGCAGGCGTGGGACGCGACGCAACCGTGCCCCTGTGGCTGGAGCGTTCGGCGAACCTCGTCGCCTGCGCGCTCGGCGTGCTGTTCGCCGGCGGCGCCTATGTGGGGATGGACGTCCACGAGCCGCCCGCGCGCGCCGCCGCCATCCTCGCGGACTGTGACGCGCCCGCGATTCTCACGGACCGCGAGCACGCCGCCACGCTCCCTGCTCGCGCCGGTGGAGAAGTCATCCTGCTGATCGAGGACCTCCTCCTCGACAACGCCGAAGCCGGTGCCGAGAGCGATCAGCCCTCTGAAACCCCCGACAACACCCCGGACGCACTCTGCTACGTGACCTTCACCTCCGGCTCGACCGGAATGCCCAAGGGCGTGATGGTGGAGCACGGCGGTGTCGCCGTCCTCGTGGACTGGTACGTCCGCGAGTTCGGCGTGGGCCCCGGCGACCGGATGCCGCAGCTCGCGCGCCCATCCTTCGACGGCTGGGCTCTGGAGGTCTGGCCGTGCCTGGCCGGCGGGGCCACCCTGTGCCTGGGCGCCCGGCGGCTCCCGGACTCGGCGCAGGACGTGGTGGACTGGCTGACCGGCCTGGGCGTGTCAGTGGGCTTCTTCACCACCGCGCTGGCGGTGCAACTGCTCGCCGCCCGGTGGCCGGAGCCCGGGGCCGGCCCGATGCGCGCCATGCTGCTCGGCGGGGAGAAGCTGCACGCGCCGCCGCCGGTCCGGCCGCCCTTCCGGCTGTTCCACGTCTACGGCCCGACCGAGACCACCATGCTCGCGACCTGTGGCGAGATCACCGAGGCCACCCCGGCCGACGCCTCGCCGCCGATCGGCCGGACCCTGCCGGGCCTGCACGGGCTGGTCCTGGACGAGCAGGGGGAGCCGGTCCCCGACGGCGAACCCGGCGAACTGCATCTTCAGGGCCTCGGGGTGGCCCGGGGCTATCTCGGCCACCCGGAGCTCACGGCGAGCAAGTTCCGTACCGCGCCCGGCGCCGACCCCGCCGCGCGCGGCAGCCGGATCTACGCCACCGGCGACGTCGTGCGCCGGCTGCCCGACGGCGGCTTCCTGTTCGTGGGCCGGACCGACGACCAGGTGAAGCTGCGCGGCTTCCGCATCGAGCCCGGCGAGGTCGAGGCGGCGATGCTGGCCGTGGACGGGGTGGCCCGCGCCTGTGTGGTGGTCCACGAGCCGCCCGGGGAGACCGGGCCCGAGTCCCGCCGGCTGGTCGGCTACTGGGTGGCCCGGGACGCCGCCACCGCGCCCGACGGCGATCTGGTGAAGAAGGTTCTGACCGATGCGCTGCCCGGCTACATGGTGCCGCACCTGCTGGTCCGGCTCGACGATCTGCCGCTCACCCCGCACGGGAAGACCGACCGGGGCGCGCTGCGTACGCGGCCGCTGACGGCCTCCCGCGCCGAAGCCGGCGGGTCGGCCGAGGCGGAGTCGGCCGAGACCGAGTACCTCACGCCGATGGAACGCCGCCTGGCCGACCTGTGGTGTTCGGTGCTCGGCATCACCTCGGTGGCCCGGGACGACAGCTTCTTCGATCTCGGCGGCGACTCGCTGCTGGCCATGCGCCTGGCCGCCGAAGCCCGGCGCCAGGGCCTGCGGCTCGGCGCCGAGGACCTGTTCGAGAACGACGTGCTCTGCGAACTCGCGGCCGAGCTGGCCCAGCCCGCCGGCACGACACAGGAGGTGTGAGGCGTGCCGAAGTCGGTGGCGCTGGTCGAGATCCCCGTCTACCCCAACACCCTGCCGCTCGCCTCGGGATATCTCCAGGCGTACGCGCAGCAGGACCCCGAGATCGCGGAGGAGTATTCCTTCACGATCCACTCCCAGCCCGTCACCCACCCGGCGGCCGACCTCGCTCAGGAGCTCATCGACCTGGACTGCGACGTCTACGGCCTGAGCTGCTACCTGTGGAACATGCGCCGGGTGAGCGCGGTGCTGGAGCGGCTGCTCGCGGCCCGGCCGGACGCGTACGTCATCCTCGGCGGCCCGCAGGTCATGGGCCACATCGCCGACTACGTCGAGCCCCGGCACGAGCGCGTGGTCGTCGCCGACGCCGAGGGCGAGATCACCTTCGCCACGTTCCTGCGCGAGGTGGCCTCCGGACAGCCGGAGCTGAGCCGGGTCCCCGGGATCAGCTACTGGAGCGGCGGGGAGCTGACCAGCACCGACAAGCCCGATCGCATCAAGGACCTGGACCTGATCCCGTCCCCGTTCGCCGCCGGTGTCTTCGACGGCCGCGACTACACCTTCGCCGTCTTCGAGACGAACCGCGGCTGCCCCTTCCGCTGCACGTACTGCTACTGGGGTGCGGCGACCAACGACAAGGTGCACCGCTGGGAGATCGAACGGGTCAAGAACGACCTGACGTGGATCAGCGAGCACGGGGTCGAGAGCGTCTTCCTGGCCGACGCCAACTGGGGCGCGCTGCCCCGGGACGTGGAGCTGACCCGGCACATGGTGGCCGGCAAGGAGAAGCACGGCTACCCCTTGATGGTCAACATGCAGGCGGCCAAGAACCGTCCGGACCGGGTCACCGAGATCACCGAGATCCTGGTCGCCGGCGGCATGCTGACCAGCCAGCCGGTCTCGCTGCAGACGGTCAGCCCGGTGGCGCTGGAGATGGTGGACCGGGCCAACATCAAGGAGTCGACCTACGTCTCGCTGCAACTCCAGCTGCACGAGAAGAAGATCAGCTCCTACACCGAGCTGATCTGGCCGCTGCCGGGGGAGACGCTCGACTCCTTCCGGGAGGGCATCGGCAAGCTGTGCCGCACCGGCGCCGACGCCATCGTCACCTATCCCCAGCTGCTGCTGCGCAACACCCCGATGGAGCGGCAGCGCGACGCGCTCGGCATCAAGACGATCCGGGTGGCCGACGAGGCCTCCGAGGCGGACGTCGTGGTCGGTACCAACTGGGTGGACCGGGCCGACTACGAGTCCGGGCTGTGGTTCTACTACGCCGTCGTCGCCTTCTACAACGCCCGCAGCGCGTACCACACGGCGGCCTACCTCGACTCGATCGGTGCCTGCGACCACGTCAGCCTGCTGACCGCCGCTTCCGACTGGTTCCGCGAGCACACCGACTCGCCGCTGTGCCGGTTCTTCGCCGGCTCCATCGCCACCCAGGACAACTACGACATCAACAATGTCGGCAAGGTCCTGCACATGGTCCTGCACTCGCACCGCGCCGAGACCGACCAGCTGCTGCTGGACTTCTTCAGCTCCACGCCGTGGTGGAACGACCCGGTCACCCGGACCATGCTGGAGATCGACCTGCTGGCCCGGCCCTACATCTACCGCGAGGCCGTGGCGGCCCCGGCGGTCGTCCTCGACGACGCGGTGATCGTCGAGCAGGACCGGTTCCAGCTGACCGTGGAGCTGCCGGGCCTGGTCCGGCGGCACCTGCCGGGCGTGTTCGGCGCACCCGGTGCGGAGGGCTCCGGGCAGGACTGGCCCGAGGACCCGATGAACGACCGGTTCGTGGCGCGGATCGATCACCGCGGGCGGCGCAAGATGCCCTACCCGCGGCACCGCAGCCTGGAGCACAACGCCTCGTACTGCCAGGCGATGATGAACCGGCTCCAGGACGTGCTGCCGCAGTGGAGCCTGCTCAGCGCCGAGACCGTGGGCTGAGGACAGGGCTCTGATGCGCGAGGAGATCCTGAACGACGAGCACATGATGTTCCGTGAGCTGGTGCGCACGTTCATCGCCAAGGAGATCGAGCCGCACTACGCGCGGTGGGAGGAGCAGGGCAGGGCCGACCGCTCCGCGTGGGAGGCGGCCGGCGCCGCGGGACTGCTCGGCCTGGACATGCCACAGCGGTTCGGCGGCGGAGCCAGCGCCGACTACCGCTTCCAAGCGATCCTGGCCGAGGAGCTGGCCCGGGCCGGGACCTACGCCCCCTGCCTGCCGCTGCACAACGAGATCGTCGGCCCCTACCTGCGGACGCTGACCACCCCGGAGCAGGCAGAGCGCTGGCTGCCCGGGTTCTGCTCGGGCTCCCTGGTCACCGGCATCGCCATCACCGAACCCGGGGCGGGCAGCGACGTGAACGCGATCCGCACCTCGGCGGTCCAGGACGGGGACCACTGGATCCTGAACGGCAGCAAGACCTTCGTCTCCAACGGGCACACGGCCGACCTGTTCCTCGTCGTGGCCCGCACCCCGCCGACGGGCCGCTCCGCGCGCGGCCCCTCGGCGACCCTGCTGGCCGTCGAGGCGGACCGGCCGGGCTTCACCCGCGGCCGCAAGATCGACAAGATCGGCATGCGGGCCCTGGACACCGCGGAGCTCTTCTTCGAGGACGTGGAGGTCCCGGCGGAGAACCTGCTGGGCCGCCCCGGGCGGGCCTTCGCCTACCTGATGCGGAACCTGGTTCAGGAGCGCATGTGGATAGGTGTGTCGGCGCTCGCCGCCGCTGAGCGCACCTTCGAGCAGACGCTGCGCTACGCCGGCGAGCGCAGCGTCTTCGGCCAGGCGGTGGGGCACCACCAGTACAACCGCTTCGTGCTGGCCGAGCTGGCCACCGCGCTGGCCGTGGCCCGCAGCCACACCGACCGCGCCGTGCTCACCCATGTCGAGGGGCGCCTGACCGCCGAGGAGGCGGCGATGGTCAAGTGGTGGAACACAGAGCTCTGCCAGAAGGTGGTCGACCGCTGCCTGCAGCTGCACGGCGGATACGGCTTCGTGCGCGAATACCCGGTGGCGCGGGCCTTCCTCGACACCCGGGTGCAGACCATTTACGGGGGGACGACTGAGGTGATGAAGGAGCTGATCGGTCATTCGCTGATCTGAGCTGCCGCACTTGACTTGCCGCACCTGACCCGCCGACCTAGTCGCCGCACCTGGCCTGCCGCACTCCTTGATCTGACCTGCTGCACTTGATCCGCGGCACCTGACCTGCCGACCTGACTTGCCGACCTGACTTGCCGACCTGACTTGCCGACCTGACTTGCCGACCTGACTTGCCGACCTGACTTGCCGACCTGGCCTGCCGACGTGACCTGCCGACCTGACCTGCCGACCTGGCTTGCTGCACCTGGCCTGCCGCGCCTGGCCTGCTGTGCCCGACCTGCTGTCCCTGACCCGCCGCACTCCCTGATCTGACCCGCCACCACCGGATGGGAGCCGAGGACCGGCCATGCCCCGATCGAACCCCTGGTACCTGACCTACCTGCCGCGGCCCGACGCCCGCCTGCGGCTGTACTGCTTCGCCTGTGCCGGCAGCGGCCCGTCGTTCTTCCGCGGGTGGCCGGAGCTGCTGCCGCCGTGGATCGAGGTGCGGGCGGTGCGGCTGCCGGGCCGCCCGGGCCGGCACCGGGAGGCCGCGTTCACCGATGCCGACCAGGCGGTGAAGGGCCTGCTCGACGGCCTGGCCGAGGAGCTGACCGGCGACTATGCGTTCTTCGGCCACAGCATGGGGGCCTTGCTGGCCTACCGGATGACCCGGGAGCTCCTGGCCTCGAAGGCCACTCTTCCCCGCCTGCTCGCCGGCGCCTCGTGGCCGCCCCAGGGCGCCCCGACGTCATCGATGCCCGACCCGGCCGACGACGACGCCGACTTCGCCGCCTCGTGCCGGCGGCTGGGCGGCGTGCCGGACGAGATGTTCGACGACCCGGCGATCCTCGGCCTCACACTGCCGCTGCTGCGCGCCGATTTCGCCCTGTGCCACAGCTACACCTACGACCCGGCGCCGCCGCTGCCGCTACCGGTCGTAGCCCTGAACGGCTCGGAGGACTCGGTGATCCCGCCGCACCTGATGACGACGTGGCAGGAGCAGTCCGAGGACTTCCGCGGTCTGCGGCTCTATCCCGGCGGCCACTTCTTCGTGCACGACCACGCCCAGGAAGTCACCGCGCTGCTCACGGAGTTGCTCGCCCCAGCCGTCGAGGGCTGACTAGCCAGCACGGGCGGACGAGCTACCGAGGCCCGACCGGCCGCCGCCCACCGGGCAGCCGCGTCGTCGCCGCCGTCGTGAGCACCAACAGCACCGCCGCCGACAGCAGGCTGATCCGCACGCCGTGCAGGAACCCGTGCGGCGCCGACACCAAGGCGCCGAACACCGCGACGCCGAGGGTGCCGCCGGTCTGCCGGCAGGTGTTCAGCACGGCCGAGGCCACGCCGACGCGCTCAGCCGGCACGCTGTCCAGCAGCAGCGCGGTCAGGGCCGGCAGGGCCAGGGCGCCGCCGATCGCGACCGGCGTCATCAGCACGGCCATGAGCGCGGTGGGCGTGCTCGCCGGAGCCAGGACGACCAGCAGCAGACCCGCCACCATGATCACCTGGCCGACGATCACCGGCAGCCGGGCCCCGGTCCGCGCCGTCACCCGGCCCGCGGTCACGCTCATCACACCGGTTGCGGCGGTCATCGGCAGAAAGATCCACGCGGTCTCCATGGTGCTCAGGCCGCGCGCCTGCTGGAAGTACAGGGAGAGCAGGAACACCATGCCGTAGAAGGCGACGTTCAGCGCGAAGCCCACGGCGAACGGGACCGCGACCCCCTTCGAGCGCACCAGCGATACCGGCACCGACGGATGCCGGCCGCGCACCTGCGCGACGACGAACACCGCGAAAGCCGCCACGCCGAGGCCGATCGGGACCCAGACCTGCGGGGCGGCGAGTCCCGAGTCGCCAGCCTCGATCAGCCCGTAGGTGATGCCGGCCAGCGCGGCCACCGCGGCGGCCTGGCCCACCGGGTCCAGGGGCGACGGACGGCGCGGCGAGGGCTCGGTGCGGGACAGCAGGACCAGCGCCGTCAGACCCACCGGCACGTTCACGATGAAGATCATCCGCCAGTTCAGCTGGGTCAGCGCGCCGCCCAGCAGCGGACCGGCCGCGGACCCCAACGAACCGCCCAGAGCCCATATCGCCACCGCGCGGGTCCGCTTCGCAGCGTCCGGATAGGCCTCGCGGACCAGGGCCAGCGAGGAGGGGGCGATGATCGCCGCCCCGGCGCCCTGCACCAGCCGCGCGGCCACCAGCACCGCCATGTCCGGCGCGAGCGCGCACGCGGCCGAGGCGGCGACGAAGACCGCGAAGCCGGCGGCGAAGGCCTGCCGGGCGCCGATCCGGTCCACCAGCGATCCGGCCGACAGCAGCAGGGCGGCGAAGACCAGGGTGTAGCCGTCGACGACCCACTGCGCCCCGGTCAGGCCGCCGCCGATGTCGCGGCCCATGGCCGGCAGCGCGACGTTGACGATCAGCGCGTCCAGGGTGAGCACGAACAGCCCGAGCAGTGCGGCGACCAGGGCCGCGCCGGGAACCGGCGGACGGCGGCGCTCAGTACGCGGTTCGGCGATCGCGCCGGCTGTCATCGATTCTCCCACCGCCGCCGAACACGACCTCTATCGCAGAACCCTCACACATGGTACCGGCTCCGCCGAGCCTGGCCACAACACTTAAGTGCTATGGCCACGCGGCCGACGATGAGCGGAGGATCGCCGATGTAAGCCGCCATGGGGGACCGGCGTCCGCCATGTTTTTCCGGAACCACAGGGGGCAATTCCGTGGCGACGCCTGAGCCGACATCCGCGACCACACCCGAATCCGCGTCACCGGCCGATCTCCCGGCGGCCATGACGGCCATCTGCGCCGACATCCTCAAGCGCGACGAGCTCGGCGCCGAGGAAGACCTGACCATGCTGGGCATGGACTCCGTCGCCGCGGTGGACATCGTGACCCGGGTACAGGCGGCCTTCGGGGTCGACGTCGTCGACGTCATCTTCGACACGCCCACCGTGGACCGCCTGTGCGCGGCCGTGCTGGCCGCGCAGGCCGGGGATCCGCATGTCGCGGTCTAGCCTGGTGGCGCAGGCGGACCTCGCCGTTACGCACAACCTCTTCCAGCTCGTCACGGCCGCCGCCGAGCAGTACGGCCAGAGCCCTTACCTGCTTCCGGCCGAGGACGGCGGCCGCGTCGTCACCTTCGAGGACGTCCTGGACTTCGTCCGCGGCTGTGCCGCAGTCCTCGACGACCACGACGTCCCGCCGGGCGCCCGCGTCGCCACCGTGCTGCACAACTCCCAACTCGCGGCGCTGCTGTTCCTCGGCGTGACCGCCGCCCAGCGCGTCCTGGTGCCGCTGAGCCCGAAGTCCGGCCCGGCCGAGCTGGACGCGTTGCTGGGCCTGTCCAAGCCGCTCCTGGTGATCGGGCCGAGCGCGGCCGTCGAGGGCATCGGCCACGAGGTGCGGCGGCTGACCGTCGAGGATCCCGAGTCTTTGGTCGAGGAGATTCTCGCGCGCGGCGCGGGCTCCACCGTCGAGCTCGCCGTGCCCGACGACGGCGGGACCCTGGACGCCGAGATCGTCTACACCTCCGGCTCGACGGGCACGCCGAAAGGCGTCGTGCTCTCGCACCGCGCGCTGCTCGCGAACTCCCTTGCGATGGCGAAGTGGGCGGATGCCGGCCAGGACGACGTCTTCCTCAACGTCGTGCCGGTGTTCCACGCGGGCGGCCAGGGTTTCCCGACCCTGACCCCGCTGTGGTGCGGCGGCCAGACCGTCTGCGTCCGCTCGGAGACGGCGCTGGCCCGGTTCTGGCGCTACGTCGACCGTCATCAGCCCACGTGGACACTCGTGGTCAACGCCTACCTCGCCAGCCTGGCCGAGCGCCCGGAGCGTCCCGAAAGCGCCGAGAGCCCCGGCCGGCCGAGCGCCCGCCAGCTCAAGGGCGTCCTGGCCGGCGGCTCGGCGCTGCACCCCGACCTGATCCATCGCTTCGAGGACACCTTCGGCATCCCGGTCCGCCAGGTGTACGGCATGACCGAGATGACCTCCGTGACCACGGTGGAGGACCGCGACGGGTCCCCGGACGGCGCCCGGACCGCCGGCCCGCCGGTGCCCTTCGCGAAGGTGCGCGTCGTCGGGCCCGACGGGGAGGACCTGCCGGCCGGCGCGGACGGCGAGATCCTGCTGAGCGGACCGAGCATGTTCACCCGCTATGAGGGCGAACAAGAGCTCACCGACGCGCGGCTGTCCGACGGCTGGGTCCGCAGCGGCGACCTGGGCCACCTGGACGCGCTCGGCCGGCTGAGCATCGTCGACCGGATCGACAGCATGGTGATCGTCAACGGCGAGAACGTCTATCCCGCGGAGGTCGAGAACCTCGTCTCGCGGCTGGCCGGGATCCAGGACGCCGTCGTCGTCGCGCTCCCGCACCCGGTGACCGGGGTCGAGCTGGTCCTGATCCACACCCTGTCGCCCGGCGCCGCGGCCGATCCGGACGCCTGGCGCGCGACGCTGATGGGGCTGCTGAAGAACGCGAAGGTGCCGCGCCGGTTCGTGCCCCTGGATGAGCTCGGCCTGCAGGACTTCCCCCGCACCCCGCTCGGCAAGATCCAGCGTGCGGAGGTCCGGCGTCTGGCCGTCGAGCACCTGACCTGACGCGCCGGCGATCCGGTGCGGCACCGGCGGACGCCTCCAGCGCCGTGGGGTCCGCCGCCATCCTGTCCGTTTCCCGCCGCGGCGGCCGTTTCCCGCTCTTTTCCGACACTAGGTGGTCATCCCATGACAGTTCAGATTCTCGCCGACGAGGAAGTGGTGGTGCGCACTCCCGAGGAGTTCCACCGCATGCCCAAGGCGTATCAGAAGGCGCTCATCAGCCAGATCACCATCAACACCGAGGGTGAGCTGTCCGGCGGCGACGACTACACCATGATGTTCCTGCCGCTGGCGCCGAACGCCGAGGAGCGCCAGGTGTGCGCCGAGCGCGCCGCCGAGGAGTACGACCACTACAAGATCGGCAAACGGGTGCTCGCCGAGATCGGCATCGACACCACGCCGATGGAGTCGCAGACGATCGCCGAGCGGCGGCGGTTCTCCGACATCCGGCTGCACCAGTGCACCACCTGGGCCGAGCGCGGCATCTACTCCTACATAGGCGAGGAGAGCGCGCTGCTGATGATCCGGGAGTTCGCGCAGAGCAGCTACAAGCCGTGGGCGGACGCCGTCCGGACGATCATCCTGGACGAGAAGATCCACATCGCCCACGGCGCGCGCGTGTGCCGCAACCTCGCGGCCACCGAGGAGGGCCGCGAGCAACTCCAGGTCGCGCTGGACCGGCTGTGGCCGGTGTTCCGCGACCTGTTCGGCACCGCCAACTCCGAGCGGTCCAAGCGCGCCGTCCGCTTCGGCCTGCGCAAGACCACCAACGAGCAGGCGCTCGAGCTGTGGCGGCAGACCGTGACCCAGCGTGCCCACGCCCTCGGCCTCGTCGTGCCCGAGTGATGCTCCGAGAGGACCGCCCGACCATGCCCGTCTCCGTGTCCATCAATCCCCGGCCCCTGTCCCGCAAGGAGTCCAAGGCCAAGCTGCAGTCCATCCTCGCCGACCGCCCCGATCTGGCCCCGCGGCTGCACGCGGTCCGCGACATGGGCCTGCGCGTGAGCGCCGTCGAGGTCCACCTGACGACCGCGTGCAACATCCGGTGCAAAGGGTGCTGGTACTTCGAGGGCGGATTCGACGACGCCGTCAAGGACGTCTCCGACCCCGGGGTGATCCGCGCGTTCGTGGACTCCCTCGTCGCGCGCGGCGTCACCCAGGCGACCCTGATCGGCGGCGAGCCGACCCTGGTCCCCGAGCGGCTCGCGGCGTTCGTCGGCCGGCTGCCCTACCTGACGGTGTCCACCAACGGCATCCGGCCGCTGCCGCGCGCCGGCATGGAGAACGTCGCGGTGGCGATCAGCCTGTTCGGCGGCGGCCCGCTGGACGACGCGCTGCGCGGCTACCGGGTCAACGGCTCGGCCTTCTCCGGGCTGTTCCAGACCGCGCTGAAGAACTACCGCGACGACCCGCGGGTGATCTTCGTCTACGCCCTGTCCGAGGACGGACTGGAGCACGTCGAGCCGACCGTGCGGGCGATCCGCGACAACGGCAACCAGGTGACGTTCAACTTCTACTCCGCCCACGGCTCCGACCACCCGCTGCGGATCGACAACGAGAAGCGCACCCTGGAGGAGGCGCTGCGGGTCAAGGACCTCTATCCGGACACCGTGGTGAGCCACCCGTACTTCATCGAGGCGCTCATCACCGGACGCACGCACTGGGACGGGCAGTTCGGCTACGACGTCTGCCCGAGCATCAGCGTCGACCACCCGGACCACGCCGAGCGGATCCAGAACGGCAACCCGGTCGTCGACGGCTTCGCCGTCTACGGGGCCGACTATCAGACCCTGCAGTTCTGCTGCACGTCGGGCCACTGCTCCGACTGCCGCGACAGCCAGGGCGTCTACAGCTGGCTGCTGCTGAGCATGAACCGGTTCCTCGACGGCGCGAGCCGGTTCGAGACCTGGCTGGACCTGGCCGAGAGCTACTGGCGCCAGTGGTACTGGGCCCAGGTGCACTCGCCCAACTTCGCCCGCAAGGCACCTGCCGCGGTGTCCGCCGCCGCGGGCGCCCGACCGAACCCGACAGAAGGAGACCTCTGACATGACCGCCCCCGCCGCCGCCGTGACCATCGCCGCCGTCACCGAGCGCCTGCGCGCCGAGCTGATCGACCTCGGGGCCGAGGAGGAGGAGATCACGCCGGACGCGAAGTTCGACATGCTGGGCATCGACTCGCTCGACGTCGCCGACCTCATGGCGATGGTGGAGAAGGAGTTCAAGGTCTCCATCCCGCGCAGCGAGCTCGCCGGCGTCACCCTGGGCGGGCTCGCCGAGCGCATCGTCGCGGGCGTGCCGCGTTGACGGCAGGGCTGATCCCGCCGGCCGGCCTGGAGCAGCGCGTCTACCTGGTGACCGGGGTGCTGAACAACGAGTCGATCGCCTGGCACGCGGCCGCGGCGTTGCAGCGCGCCGGGGCCGAGGTGGTCCTGACCACCTTCGGCCGCGCGGCCCGCATCACCGACAAGGTCGCCGACCTGCTGCCGTCCCGGCCGCAGATCCTGGAGCTGGACGTCATGGCGGACGCCGACGTCGCGG
>Ga0207671_10001603_pt1 | contig 25723 bp, 20 predicted proteins | sample KBSC24metaG_FD_184352 | JGI IMG/M metagenome (GOLD analysis project Ga0207671, IMG submission 184352) | Corn rhizosphere microbial communities from Kellogg Biological Station, Michigan, USA - KBS C2-4 metaG (SPAdes) (version 2) | ecosystem: Host-associated > Plants > Roots > Rhizosphere > Soil... | reverse complement strand
ACGGCTCCAACCAGAAGCGCGATACCCATCCATACGGCAATGGGCCCCCAAGTGCGACTAAAACCAAAGGTGATTCCGGTAAACAGCAACAGGTAACTGAGACCATCGGCAAATCCTTCCAGCCAGCGGTGCATCGCATACCATATGAGCGGAGTGCTTATCCCAATGGCGATCAGTACCGGCTTGATCAGTTCTTTTGACACCATCAGGACGATACCGGTGACGCTTGCCCCGAGTACTTTGCGGACGCCGATTTCCTTGGTGCGTTGTCCAACGCTGAAGGTCACCAGGCCAAAGAGACCCATGCAGGCGATGAGGATGGCCAGTACGGTGAAGATGAGCAGCAGCTTACCCTGTCTTTTCTCCTCAGCATATTGTCTGGAAAAATTCTCGTCGAGGAACCGGTACTCGAAAGGTGTGGCTGCGTCAAATCGTCGATAGACGGTTTTTATATGATCTAATGCCGACGACACTTTGTTTCGGCTCACCCGCACATACACATTGTCTTCTTCCCGTAACACCGGTGGCATCGCCAGCACCAGTGGTTCAATCTTATGCTGTAAGGAATAGATATTAAAATCCTTCACTACGCCGATGACCTTCGCTTCGCTTGTCTGCCCATTGCCAATATTGATCTGTACGCGTTTGCCGATAGCATCTTTCCATCCCAGCGTTTGCATGAGGGTCTCATTCACCAGTACTGCTCCGTATTTATCCGTTGGCAGGGAGGAAGAGAAATTCCGGCCTTGCACGAGTTGTATCTGCATGGCAGGGATATAATCCGCGTCGACAAAAAAGTTCTGGGCCATCCGGCTTGTTGGCGATATCCGGCCGTTCTCTTCAAAATGAAAACCATTGCTGCCGATGCTGTTATTGCCGATGACGATGCTGGAGGCGGATGCTGCCGCTATTGAAGGGTCCTGGAGCAATTGTGTTTTCAGGTCTTCGATATGCTCGCGTACTGCCGGGTTGGGAATATGAAATGCGAGCACCTGGTCCTTATTGAACCCAAGGTCCTTGTTTTGCATGAAATGAAGCTGCAGGTAAAGGATAGACGAACCTGTGATCAGGAACAGGGTAATGATGAACTGGAAGGTGACCAGGAATTTGCGGAACAGTATGGTAGAAGAGAGATCTCCTTGCTGGCCTTTCAATGCCGGGATCATCCGGAAACCAGAAAGGAAGAAGGCGGGATAGATGCCGCCGGCAACACCGGTTAGCAGGGTGAAAATTCCCAATACGATGAAGGTAGAGACGATGCCGAAACGTCCAATGGAAAGATCCTTTCCGGACAGTATATTAAAGGCGGGCATCAGCAGGCTCATCAATAACACCGCCAGGGCTGCAGCCAGGAAGCAAAAGAATACCGATTCAGACAGGAACAATCCGACGAGTTGTCTTTTGCCGGCGCCCACGACCTTCCGGACGCCGATCTCACGAACCCGGGCAGACGAACGGGCCGTGGCCAGATTGATATAATTTATAACGGCTATTACCAGCACCAGCAATGCAATAGCCGCGAAAAGCCAGATACGCCGCATGTCGCTGTTCTCGCTGATCTCGTAGTCCAGATGCGAATGAAGGTGAATAGAAGTTAAGGGTTGCAGTTGCAGGTGGTAGTCGACGCCGCTGCCCATAACGGCTTTCAGATGGTTGTCATAAAAGCCGGTAAGACGGGTTTCCAATTGTTTAATATTGGCATCCTTCCGTAACAGCACATAGGTATAAAGATAAAAATCCTGCCATTTATCCACCGCGGGTGGAGTAAGGCTGCGAACTGCGCTAAAGGTGAGATGAGAGTTTGCAGGTACGTCTTCCATTACACCCGTCACCAGGCTGGGATCGTCACTCTGAAAGGCGACCGTTTTGTTGAGGGCGTCTTCTGCGCGGCCGAACAATTTTTCGGCCAGATGCCTGGTCAGGACGATAGAGTGGGGGGCCGATAAAGCCCTGACAGGATCACCCGCGATGAATGTCCAGCGGAACATCGACAGTATAGCATTATCCGCAAATATGGCATCGTCCGCCTGTATTTTTTTATCTCCATAAATGAGGATGCCTCCTCCCTCTCTGTCGATGCGGGCTGCTTCCTCTATCCCGGGATAATCTTTTTTAAGGGCTGCCGCAAAGGGAGGGGCAGTGGGGGCGAGCTTGAAACCGCCGTTTGGCCACTCCGCTGTGTGCACGACACGATAAAGACGGCCGGAGTTGGGGAGCGAACGGTCATAGCTGAGTTCGTCGCCGATATAGAGAGCCATCAGCCAGAATACGGCCAGGCCCACAGACAATCCCGCGATATTTATGACGGAATAGACCTTGTTTTTGCGCAGGTTACGCCAGGCGAGGGAGAAGTAATTCTTTATTGTGACCATTGCATTCCTATCCGGCACATCCTGTGCCATAGGGTAAATGTATGGAATGCAAGTCGTTGCGGCAAGCCGCGCCGGTTTAAGAGTTCATTTTTAATACATCGCGTGTCCGGTTTTGATACACGCCGCCGCCGCCAGCCGCCAGCCGCCGCCGCGGGCGTTATTCGAAACCCTTCGGCCTTTGCTTATTATACGGCGTGGCATCCTGAAACGCCTTGGCGAAGGCCAGCAATTTTGCTTCCCCATACAATTGTCCGATAAAACTGATACTGCCGGGTGTGCCATCGGGTTTGTAGCCTACTGGTAATGTTATGGATGGATGGCCCGTAAGATTGGTGATGGCCAGCTGGTCGCCTGTCTCGGGCGGCGCAATAATTATATCGTATTGGCTGATGAAGGGGTCGACGCGCTGCATGATGTGCGTGCGCATGCGGCAGGCAGTGACGTACTCGACTGCGGGGACGAAACGCGCGGTGCGGAAGACGTTTGGCCACCGATCTTTGTTTTGCTGGACCATTTCATCGTCCTGGTTGGTGCGGGTGAGTTTATCGAATGCTGCGGCTGACTCTACGCTGATGATGAGCGACAAAATATCGTTTCCGCGAAGGTCGTCGGGAAAATCCACGGCGCTAATTCTGGCGCCCATTTTCTTTAAGATAAATAACGCCTGTTTCTCGGGACTGTCACCGGGTAATGAATCGATATAGTTACGGGCGTAGGCGATCTTCAGCCGGGATAGATCGATCCTGCCGGTGTAGTTGAAGGGCATTGTACGGGAAGAGACGTCGATGCTGTCTCCCCCATGTATATAGGCGAATACAAAGGCGGCATCTTCTGCGCTGCGGCAGATGGGGCCTACTTTATCGGAACTCCAGCATAGGGCCATACAGCCTGTCCGGGCGATGCTGCCGAAGGTGGGGCGCAGACCGGTGGCGCCGCAGCGCATAGAGGGGTCGACGATAGATCCATAGGTCTCTGTACCGATGGCAAAGGGCACCAGGCCGGCGGCCGTTGCGGAGGCCGAGCCGGCGGAACTGCCGCCGGAACCCGCCGAAATTTTCCAGGGATTACGGGTCAGACCGCCAAACCACACGTCGTCCATAGCCAGTTCGCCAAGGGAAAGCTTGGCAACCAGTACGGCGCCGGCCCTGGCCAGACGTTCGGCAACATAAGCGTTTTGCTGGATCACCTGGTCCTTATAAGGTGGGGTGCCCCAGGTGGTGTGCGTGCCTTTTACGGCAAACAGATCTTTAATGCCATAGGGGATGCCCTGCAGCGGACTTTTGTAGATGCCCCGGGCAAGATCTGCGTCTGCCCGGCGGGCCTGTGCAAGCGCGCTGTCCTCTGTCAGCTCGATGACGCAATGCAGGATAGGGCCATATTTTTTCAGACGGTCGAGAAACAGCTGAGTCAGCTCCACCGAACTGATCTTTTTCCTTTTTAGCAGAGAAGCCAATTCCGGAATGGAATAAAATGCCAGTTCGCTGCGGTTGGCTGGAAGACCGGTTTCGCTTGGGATATGCCAGGGGATGGGTTTTTGTTTTAGCTCGTAAGGAGTGCCTGACAAGAGGGGGTCGAAGTTAAGACTCAGCGGCACGTCGTTGTATAGATCGTGTTGATGCAGGTATTGGTAAAGGTGCAGGTTCGCCTCCAGTCCGCTGAGAATAGAGTCGCGTTTGACTGCGGTGAATTGGAGGTCGAATAGTTTTTCGGTGGCGATGAGGTCGGGGAGACTGGCGCTGTCCTGGGCTGAAAGGGTATCCGTTATCCCCGTGAGCATGCTGGTTAACAGGATAAAAGCAAGGGAAAATCTAAAGAACATGGCGGTTTTAACGTTTAATAGAGTCAAATTACTAATAAAATCCACCATTCGCTGTAACATTCTTATTTTCCCCCCGTCATCTCCATAGTAATGTCGATAGAAGCCTTTAAACAGCACATTTTGCCCATGAAGGACAAGCTCTTCCGCTTTGCCTTCCGCCTGTTACAAAATGTGCAGGAGGCCGAAGATGCCGTACAGGATGTGATGGTGGGCATCTGGGCCAAAAGGGATCAGTGGGGAGAATGGAAAAGCATCGAGGCCTACTGCATGACGGCGACAAGAAACAATTGCCTGGACAGAATGCGCAAGCGTCGCGTTGTTCCGGTGCAGGAAGAAAAGGCGGGACAGGTGAGCAGTCCCGACAGAGACCCATACGAAAAAATGATGGACAAGCAAATGATACAGCGTATACGGCAATGTATGGACGCGCTTCCGGATCAGCAGCAGCAGGTGGTCCGGCTGCGGGAGATGGAAGGTTTTAGCTATAACGAGATCGCCGAAGTGCTGGATATGACCCTCGACCAGGTAAAGATCAACTTGTTCCGGGGCAGGAATGCCATTAAAAAACTGATCATTCAAACGGAGGGGATATGGAACACGAAAAGATAAAAGCCCTGCTGGAAAAATACTGGCTGACAGAGACGACCGTGGAAGAAGAAAAAGTAATCGCGGATTATTTCCGGGGAACAGACATCGATCCGGCCCTCGAACCCTATCGGCCCTTTTTCGGGTACATCGAAGAAGAGAGCCAGGTGGCACCCAGCCCTGACTTTGAGGCTCGTATCCTGGCGTCTGTTCAACCTATAAAACCCCTGTGGGGGACAAAGATCGGGTATGCGGCGGCAGCGGCGGTGCTAATGTGCGTCAGCAGTCTCTTCCTGGTCGTGCAAATGTCGCAGAGCCCGGAGACGCCGGGGGGGCAGGGGAAGCCGCAGATAGAAGGGGGCCCGCAGATGGCGGGGAGGCCGGCGGTGATGGTCGACACCTACGACGATCCGGAAAAAGCCCTCGCTGCGGTGCGTAAGGCCCTGCTGACGGCTTCGACGGCCATGAATGAAGGAAAAGGCATCACTCAAAAGAATATGCATCGTCTTAATACCAGCTGGCAGGAAGCCAGCTTCAAATAAATGAATATGAACTACTCAAAATGGATATTGGCCTTCTCTTTACTACTCCTGGGTACAGGCGCTTTTGCCCAGGACGACGCCATCGGTAAATTCTTTGGGAAATACGTGGAGGACAGCCGCTTCACTGTCGTCTCCGTCAGCCCGAAAATGTTCCGCCTGTTGTCGAAAGTCAAATGGGACACCATCCCATCCGATCTTAAACAAACGGTCAGCCGACTGACGAGCCTGCGGATCCTTTCCACAGAAACAACGCCGGCCCTTTTTTATAAGGAAGCGATGACCCGTATCGACCGGAAAGAATACGAAGAATTACTCACTGTGCGCAGCAACAACGATAATGTGCGTTTCATGATAAAAGAAGAGGGGGACGTGATACACGAGCTGCTGATGATCTCCGTCGACAAAGACGATTTTACGCTGATGAGCTTTGTCGGTAACATCGATCTTGATAAACTTTCCCGTCTGTCCGCGGATATGGGAATAAAAGGAATGGAAAATTTAAAAAATGTAAAACACAAATAAAATGAAAACAATACTTTATCCCATGCTGGCACTCCTGGTTTCCTTTTCTGCCTGTGCGCAGCAATCCCATCTCGATAAATTCTATCAGAAGTATCAGGCCTTGCAGCACCAGGATAAGGATGGTATCTCTATGGATCCTTCTTTTCTCCTGAATATCTCCTTTAACAGGGAAAATGCAAGATCCTCCGATGATTGGTTCCATAAGGTGACCTTTCTACACTGCCTGATCATCGACGTCAATAAAACACCTTCTGTCCGGGAAGAGTGGTCCGATCTGTCACAGTCCCTTCGGGACGATCGTTTCGAAGAATGGTTCTCCGTACGCAAAGGAAAAGGCAGGATTCAGCTCTTGTCCCGGGACGGGAAAAATGATGGTAAGGAAGTTGTATGTCTCATCGTCGGCGAGGATGGCAGCGGCCTTTTCTTCCACCTTGGGGGACATTTTACCGCCCATGATATGGAGAAGATGCAATCTGCTTTACAGGATCACGATAACCAGTAAATGGAATACTAAATATTTTTATATATCAAAATATACAGCTAACTTTCCGTACTCTTAGCACTCCCCTTATACAATCTGCGCGCTTTCATTTTACGGTGATAGCTACCGTTTAAAACGACTAAAATGAAAATTCTCGTCGCAGAAGATGAACCCCTTTTATTAAGGATTATTGAAATGCGTCTGAAAAAAGACGGGCACGAGGTCATTATCTGTGCTGACGGCCGTGAGGCGTTGGCTAAAATTGAAGAGGAGGCGCCCGAACTGATCATTGCCGATATCATGATGCCTTTCGCTTCCGGTCTGGAGATCGTAGGTATCGTAAAAAAAACGACCCGGACCCCCGTGATCATTCTTTCAGCCATGGAACAGGAAGGGGTTGTATTGGAGGCCTTCCAGCTGGGGGCCGACGATTATATTACAAAGCCTTTTAGTCTTAATGAATTGTCGATGAGGGTCAAGCGATTTGCCATGGGCCAGGTGCAGGACAGGCCATGAACTACCCGCCATGAAATGTATCCCTATACTACTGACTGTTCTCTCTCTTTCCTTTACTGCTGTCCATGCACAGGATACTGCTACGTCAGATGGGCTATTCCAGGCTGCACGGCAGGCGGCTTTCGATAAAAAAGACTATGCCCTGGCGAAGATATATCTGTACAGGGCATTGGAGAAAAGCCCCGGCTATGCCGATATACGGATATTCCTGGGGCGGATCTATACATGGACCCATCGTTATGACAGTGCGAAGCTCTGCTTCGAATATGTGCTGGCGGGATCACCCGATGAGATGGATGCGGCCATTGCCTTCACTGATCTCGAATATTGGAATGACCATTATGAAGCGGCGCTGCGGGTTTGTGACGGAGGGCTCCGGCATCATCCTGCATCAGAGGAGCTGTTGGTTCGGAAAGCCAAACTATTGAATGTAATGAGACGCTATGAAGCTGCTGATTCTGCCATACAAATGGTTTTACACCTGGATAAGGGGAATACAGAAGCCAGGTTTCTGGCCGATCGGATCAAAGAGCTGTCGGCCAAAAATAAGGTGGATCTGAGCTATGATTTTATCTACTTCGATAAACAATTCAATGACCCCTGGCATTTGATAAGCGCCGATTACGGAAGAGCCATGGAATGGGGAACGCTTACCGGGCGGGTCAATTATGCCAACCGGTTCAAAGAGGATGGGATCCAGTTTGAGATGGAAGCCTATCCGCATATTTCCAAAACATTTTACAGCTATGTGGAAGCTGGCTGGTCCAACAACGACGGTGTTTTCCCCCGATGGCGCGGAGGCTTTTCCTTATATGCCAATTTACCTGCCAGTTTTGAAGGCGAATTAGGCGTCCGTTATCTGCAATTTTCCGGATCGCCTACCTGGATATATACTGCTTATCTCGGGAAATACTATAAAAGCTGGCTCTGGGGTGGAAGAGTATATGTCACGCCGGCCACCTATACAAATACCGTATCCGCTTCCTATTCGGTATCCGCGAGATACTATTTTGGCAGTGCCGACGATTATATAGGCGTTTCTGCGGGTTACGGCATCTCCCCCGACGACCGCAATAATGTCGTTCAGCTGGATACCAAAACAAGACTCCGCTCGTACAACCTGGGTACATATTTAAAAAAGAAGATCCGGCGCAGGAATGTATTGTCAACCAGCGCCGGCTGGCAAAGTCAGGAATATCTGCCGGCGACCCGGGGCAATCAATTTCAAACAGGCATTGCATGGCAATATCGTTTTTAAACAAGGTTTTAGCCAGGGTCAAAAAACCGCTGCTTCGTCTGGCGGTCTTTATTATACTACTGCTGCCGCTGTGGATGTGGCTTTCCTGGCAGCTGACCCCAAGACGGAAATTTGTCGTCGCCATTATTGACAAGACTGTTCTTACTCCAAAAGGACAGGAACATGTTTCCCTTGACTGGGTGCTCAACCAGGAACGGTTCGCCAAGAACAACACCGAGCTATACCGGCCCGACAGGGACTACTACGGTTTCTTTCCGCTGAACGATCATAAATTCAGGCTAAAAGGACTGGAGCGGTTCAGCGAGGATCAGCTGAAACAGTTGAGTTATGATGCCGACGTGGCTTATCTCACCGATGCTTATGGTATTTACAGTAACGAATGGTACCAGCAGGGGGATGCAAAACAACGTTCCGGCATCTTGTATGGAGGAATGAGTGAAAAGGATCTGTATTTTTTGAAACAGATGCAGGCAAGGCATAAACTTATCATAACAGAATTCAATTGCCTGGGCTCGCCTACCGCGGATATCTTGCGTAATGATTTTGAAAAAAGTTTCGGCGTGAGATGGACGGGATGGGTCGGCCGTTACTTCGACTCATTCGATACGGCAGTAAACAAGGAACTGCCTGAATGGCTGATCCGGAATTACAGACAGCAGCACAACGGCAGGTGGCCATTTACAAAAAGCGGGATTGCCCTGGTCCGATGGGACGACAGAGTTGTCATCCTGGAAAATGAAACGCATCTAAATAAGGAATACCCTTACCTTTTTTTCAATGACGAGGCAAAGGATCACTACAGCCTGCCGAAAAGAATTAAATACATTTATTGGTTCGATATCGTTCGTACGGATACGACATATAATCATGTCCTTTCGACCTTTAGGATCGATGTCAATGACAAGGGAAGGGCGGAACTGGCAGCCAATGGCATAAGCCCGTCTTTTCCCGCCATTTCTGCGCATATAAATAAAGACTACCGGTTTTTCTATTTCTCAGGCGATTTTTGTGATAATCCCATCAGGCTGATCAGTTCTTATTTTAAAGGAGCCGGCTATTTTCAGTGGTTTATGTACAACAAAAGCGATCCCCTGGAAAGAGAAAGTTTTTTCTGGAGAGTCTATCGTCCGCTGGTGACACAGGCATTGAATGACTATTATATTGAAAAAGGTCATTTGGGGAAATAGGCCTGGTATAAGCTGTCCGGTATCAAAGCGGACCCTTCGAGTATTTTTTCATTTTTTTGTTTGTACCGGTCGAAGGCGGCCCTGAGGTTTGCCTTTTTATCATCGTCCTGCTGCCGTATCAATTGCATGTCGCTATTTATCTTGTAAAGGTCATTTCCACTGAGCATATATTCACCCATGACAAGATCTATAAGATCGTTCTTGGTTTGCATCAATGGATAGGTGTGGATGTTCCGGAATGACCGGGTTGTATCCAGACCTGAACCCATCCAGCTGCCGGATAAAGGGACGGGGAGATGATAGTCATTCCTAAGCCAGAACAACAGGCTTGGGGTGATATCGAAATGGGTGGAAATTGAGGAGAATTGGGCTCTGCGTCGCAGCAGGGGTGAGTAGATGATCAGGGGGACGTGATAGCGGTCGATCTTGCTGGTCATGGGTATTTCCGGCATGCGGTGATCTCCGGTGATCAGGAATACCGTGTTATTGAAATCCGCTCTCTTCTGGTATTCCGAAAAAAAAGCGCGCAGGGCATCATCCGTAAATAGGATGCTTGCGTATTGATATTGGTAGTTCCGGTACTCTTCTTTCGTCGTTTCTGAAAAGCCCAGCTGGTCCATCCGCTGCTCGAATTTCTGCAGGTAAAGTTGTTGCTCATTAATAAAGAAGGGGCTATGGGTGGAAACGGTGAGGACCACATTCGCATAGGGTTGCTGATCATCCAGCTGCGCCTCTGCTGCGAAATATCTCCGGAACAGTTCTTTATCGCCATATCCCCAGCTGAACCCTGTTGCGGATGATGGCATTTTTGTAAAGCCGGGAGGAAAGGTCTTTTCATCATTGATAGAAGTCACCTTGTTTTTTTGCAGGTAGATGTCCATATTGTCAAAATGGGCATCGCCGCCGTAATAAAACGACGTCCGGTAGCCGCCTGTTTTCAGCAGACTTAATAACGATAAATGTGGAGGCATATTTTCGCCCAGCTCGTTAAAACCATTCTTTGCGAAAGGCAGCGAGCCGGTAAGCGAAGGCAATACCGCGAATGTTCTTCCCCCCGAGCTGAGAAAATTTTCCCAGTACAGGCTCCTTTCCGACAAAGAATCCAGGAAAGGTGTAAAATTTCCAAGGTAAGCGCCTTTATTAGTAAAGGCCCTCCCAAGTCCTTCCACCAGTAAGATCACTATATTGGGTGGTCTTTCCGCCTTATTGAAGAAGGGGCTCAAGGTGCCTGCCGTGGTATCGAGGGTATGCAGAAAGGGATAGGTTTTCTCATCGGTATAGTTGACGACTGCAAGACTGCCGCCGGCAGGGTCAGCTGTCTCATCTCCAATATATGCGCTGGAATAAATATCAATATCCTGCTGCTGTTTCGAAGTAAAAAAATGGCGAATGGTGGCGGAATAAAAATAATAAGACTTATTGATGGAAAGATTGTTGTCATATTCCTTACCCGGCATCAGGCTGTTGGCGGTATTCGAGACATCCAGGATCATTGCCGTGATAAAAGCTATAAAAGCCGTTACGGTGAGAGCCTTTTGGGGTCTTATCCTTCGGGGGAGAAAAATGAAGACGGCAGCGACACCTGCTGCGACCAGCGAGAATAAAATGATGGTCGTCGGAGATATTCCTCCTGCAGCATTCAGCGTTTGCCGGATCTCCTTCCAGGAATAGGCCCATAGGTCGGCCCCCAATGGAGCCAGTGTGGTAAGGAAATATTCCGATAAGGCAAGCTGTACCGAAAGGAAAACTATAGCCAGGATAACAAAAAATATCCTGGCCGCCTTTTTATGCAACAGATAGAGGACGGCAAATGGGATAAAGCCCAATAAAGCCGTTTGCGCAAAAAAAGCAAGATCTTTCAGACAGGCAAGACCGATGACTTTTCCCGGCGAAGAAGGGATGCCGTGGCGAAGGGTATCGCTGACCAGCTCAAAGGCGCGGGCTCCGGCTGAAAGCAGCAAAAGGACCAGGGCATAACGCAGATAGTCCCCGAAACAGTGATAGAAACCTTTTGCCAGCGAGGACAGCGGCTGGCTTTTATGCTGCACTGCGACCTGCGGAGCGGCCGGCGTCGCGAATCCTTTCCTTTTCATTTCGCCCCAGCCGCCTTTTTTCTTCAACAGATCGATGTATCCTTTTACGGCGCTCCATACCACAAATGGATGAAAATAGAAGGGTTCTGTCAGCGACGTAAGCAATAATTTCAGGATATCCGTCCGGCGTCTGTATTGGTTATAGGTAAACACCTCCATCAAAATGGCGAACACCGAATAAAGATATCCGAAACAGGTGATGAACAGGAGAAAAGTAAAAAAGAATTCCCAGTCGAGAAATCCCAATACTATAAATACGAGGAGGCATATAGATCCAAAGAACTCTATCACAGGGGAACATAATTCAAAAAAGAACCAATAAGGATAACTCAACATTCCCAGCAGATGATATCGCGGGTTAAAGAACATCTTCCGGTGGAGCTTGAGTGTTTCCGTCATCCCCCTGGCCCATCGGTTCCGTTGTCTTCCGAGGATGTTGAACGTGGAGGGTACTTCTGTCCAGCATAAAGGGTCGGGAATATACGTTACCCGGTATTTTTGTTTCGTTTCTTCCATATGTCTTCGCATCCGCACTACCAGCTCCATATCCTCACCCACCGTATTATGGTTGTAACCTCCGCATTTGATGACAATTTCCCGGTCGAAGGCGCCGAAGGCCCCGGATATCAGCATTAGCCCGTTGAGCCGGCTCCAGGCCATCCTTCCGAGGATAAAAGCCCTGATATATTCGATGCATTGCATCCGCGGGAGATATTCATCCGGCAACCTCACTTTGAGCAGCCGCCCATTCTCTATCACGCAGGAGTTGGCTATACGTATCACTCCTCCCGAGGCGATAACCTTTTCATCGGTCTGTTCCATGAAGGGCTTGATCATTTTCAGCAACGCATCCTGCTCCAAAATGCAATCTACGTCTATACAGACCAGGTAATTGTTAGAGGCTATATTGATGCCGACATTCAATGCGTCGGCCTTGCCTCCGTTGACTTTGTCTACGACCACTAATTTGCCGTACACCGGGTTGGTGCTTTTGTAAATGCCCTTTACGGGTTTTGTCGGTATCCGGGCGTCAACGAAAAGGTCTATCTTTTTCAGCTGGTATGCCTCGATCAATCGTTGCAGGCTGTCGTCCTTACTGCCGTCATTAATGACGATGAGCTGTAGATTGTGATAATAAATAGACAGGAGTGAGCGTACATTCTCGACGATCGTCTTGCCTTCGTTGTAGGCGGGCGCCAGGATGCTGATGGAAGGCACGTGACGGGATACCGCCAGTACCCGGTAATCCGTAAAGTTATTCTTATGAAGATATTTTCGGGTTTCGCCTATCGAGTAGATGGCGATAAAGACATAGGCGCCGATAAGTATCAGCGAATAAGCAAATATGCCGTACGTGAGCGTATAGTAAAAGATGGTAAAAACGATGTCCCAATTCATATGGCTGTTTCGGATTTGATGTGGAGGAAGATCTCTCCGTAGGGGCTGGGCTGTTGCCGGCCTCTTTCGTCCAGCAGCGTGAGCCCTCCGCTTGTATTCAGTACCAGGGCCTTGGCCGCCTTTAGCTTGACGATATCATTTTCATCGTCCAGCAGACGGGTCAGGAACGGGGCTTGTTCTTCGGTGGCTATTTTCTCCAGCCCGTCGAGGATGATCAGCTGGTTGGCAAACGTTTCGGTATAGAAATGTTCGCTCAGACAGCCGGGGGTTTTTTCATCGGCGACCCGCACCAGCGTATAAATGCATTGTCTGCGCACTGTTTCATTGGGATGCTCCAGACAATGCAGGATCGTGTCATGCAACGATATCTGCTGATATTCTTCTGCCAGTTTAAGGGCGAATACCACTACGGTGGGGTTGGGCGAGTCCAGCCACCGGGGGATGACTTCATAGAGCCGTGTATTCATTTTTGTATAGCCTAATTGCTCCAGCAGTTTAATTTGTTGCCATTCGGTGAGAGGGTAGGATGCTGTATCCAAAAAGCGCAGTCCTTCGAAGCCGATCATATGTATAATCCCCGTTTGGGCTTCCATGCGGACAAACTCATGTCTGGCATTGGTGTTCGCGTAGATCTTTTCCAGGACATCCGCTTGTCCCATCAGGTATAGCTCCTGTATTCCCCTGGCTATCATATGCCACCGGGTGCTTTTCAATTTTTTGAGTGCATGTTTTTTCAATCCCAGCTGTTCATAGATGGCCGCTGCATTTTCAGCCGCGGTGCCGGTAAAATTTTTTCGGGCATTGAACAGCTCGGTTAACACAAAATTCCTGCCTGCCGGTTTTTTTACTATTTGATAAAACTCTTTGGAAACAGGGAGTTGATCCGCCGGCTCGCTGAAGATCATTTCACTTAGTTCTATTTCCATGCGCTGGCGTACGTTTACCTCATACCTGTATGTTTTCTTTTTAAAATGAAGACGGACATAAATGATAAAGACAAGGACGGCAATGCCTATGGAGATGATGGCAACGGCTGTCAGCAAATAAAGACTTGACATAAGTGTTGATGCCGGTTGCGCAGGGGAGATGAAACTACGTAAAATTAATCTTAAAGCCCGGACGGTAAGTAATCATACGTTGATTTTTATCAAAAATTACCATCGCTAAGTGTTTTTGCTTATCACGCCCCTGTTGTTTTCCAAAGAAATCCTTATATCTTGTCACCCAGTAGCCAATCCGGCTGAGGCCCTCCTGTAGCATTCTTGATAAGACCTATCTCGCTGTAATTCCATAACTTAATCACAAGAAATTATGATCAGGATTCTATTAGCGGATGATTATACCATCATTCGAAAGGGGGTCAGACAAATACTAACCCAGGCATACCCCAACGCGGAGATCGAAGAGATAGAGGAAGGGGAGGAGTGGACAGAAAAATTGAAGCGTAGCCCATGGGATATGATCATTTCTGATCTGCCCCGTGCCGATCGGGGTGGCTGGAACACGTTAGAGCAGATCAAACAGGATTTTCCGGGTCTGCCGGTATTGATCTTAAGTCTTTACACCAAGGAACATTATGCCCTGCGGGCCTTACAGGCCGGCGCCTCCGGCTATCTGGGCAAGGATGCGGCGCCCGACGAACTATTGTGGGCGGTGCGCCAGATACTGGCGGGCAAAAAATACCTGGCTATACCCTCGCAGGATAATTGAAATCCCCTAATTTTAAGGCGGCCGGCAGATAAAGACCGGCTTTGCCCAGTATGAAAAAAACACCTTTCCTCAATGACTCCCGCCGCGATTTCTTAAGAAAAGGACTATTAGCAGCAGCCAGTTTTTATATCATTCCTCGTCATGTATTGGGGGGTAAAGGATACACTGCCCCCAGCGATAAAGTAAATGTCGGCGCCATCGGCATCGGCGGAAAGGGTGAAACGGATATCAACTTCATATATGGCAGCGGCAAGGCGGAGATACCCGTCCTTTGTGATGTAGATGACAGACGGGCGGCCAATATCCGCAAAAAATTCCCTTCGGCTAAATACTATAAGGACTATCGGGAAATGCTCGATAAAGAGCATAAACATCTGGATGCTATTGCCATAGCTACGCCCGATCACATGCATGCCGTCATGGGGATGGCGGCCATGCAATTGGGCAAACACGTTTATATTCAAAAACCTCTGGCGCACGATATCTATGAGACGCGGATACTGACACAGGCGGCTGCCCGTTATAAAGTGGTGTCCCAAATGGGCAACCAGGGCGCATCCGGCGATGGCGTCCGTCAACTGGTTGACTGGTATCGCGCGGGTGTTGTCGGTGATATCACCGAGGTGTTTTGTTTTACGAACAGACCGGTATGGCCCCAGGGCATTCAATGGTCAGATAAAAAAGCTCCCGTCCCGGCCGAACTGGACTGGAATCTATGGCTGGGTACGGCTCCCTATAAAGATTATGTAGATAATCTTGTTCCCTTCAACTGGCGTGGCTGGTGGGATTATGGCACCGGCGCCTTGGGCGACATGGGTTGTCATATAATTGCCCCTGCCTTCCAGGTGCTGGAGCTGGGTTATCCGACCGAGGCGGAATGCAGCGTAGGCAGCGTTTACGTCGGTGAGTTCAAACAGGGATATTTTCCCGATAGCTGTCCGCCTTCTTCGCATATCACGCTCAAATTCAAAGGGGCTCCTGGTAAGCCCGATGTCAAACTGCACTGGATGGACGGCGGCATACAACCGGAAAGGCCTGCAGAACTAGGTCCTGAAGAAGTGTTTGGGGATGGTGATAACGGCACCTATTTCATCGGCACCAAGGGCAAAATGATGTGTGCCACCTATGGCCGTGATCCTAAACTGCTGCCTACGTCCCGTACCGCGCAGACCGTCGTGCCCCAGACCCTGGCCCGTGTGCCGGGCGCGGATATTTCCGGTCACTACAATGCCTGGCTGGAAGCTTGCATGGCAGGGTATGGCAGCCAAAAAGAAAAGGATCTCAGCTCCAACTTCAAAGTGGCGGGTCCGCTTGTCGAGACCGTCCTGATGGGCAATCTGGCTATCCGCAGCTACGATGTGCGCCGGCCGCGGGCGGATGGAAAATTCGATTACCCCGGCCGTCATATTAAACTACTCTGGGATGGCGCCAACATGAAGATCACCAACTTCGATGACGCCAACCAATTCGTCAAACGCACCTACCGGGAAGGCTGGAGTCTTGGGGTATAGCGCGGCTATTCCGGTGCGGGGTTTAAGGCGGCTCAGGGGGTTATTCCGGTCCCGGGCTTACCACCGTCCAGCCGCCATCTACTATCAACGTCTGTCCCGTAATATGGCGCGCTTCCGGCGAGACCAGGAACAATATGGCATGTGCGATATCGGCAACAGTGGCTGGTCTGCCCATTGGAGTGAGACGGGACCATGTCTTCTCATATGAATCGTCTCCGGCCGTGCGTTCTGTCATCGTTGCTCCGGGCGCCACTGCATTCACCGTAATATCATAGGGGGACAGGTCGATCACGAGGCTTCGGGCCAGCATTTCCAGCGCTGCCTTGCTCATACCATAGGCGGCCAGGTGTTTATGCGCCTGATGACCTGTTACCGAAGAGGTGAAAAGAATGCGCCCTCCCTGTCCTTGTGCACGCATCTGCACGGCGGCGGCCTGTGCCAGGAAAAAACTGCCGGCCAGGTTCAGCCGCATCACTTTTGAAAAAGATTCCGGCGGATAGGTGAAGAAATCTCCGAACAAGGTGAGACCCGCATTGGCTACAACGATATCCAGGCGGCCAAATGTATGGACAGCTGTGGCGACCATGTGGCGGATGAAATCAATGTCCGCTGCGTCTCCTGCCATTGCCAGACATCCTTCTCCCAGCCGGGAGGCGGCGGTGGCAGCCAATCCTTCGTCGTTGTCATTCAGCAATACCCGGACACCAAGTGTTGTCAGCTGGCGACAGATCTCGAATCCGATGCCCTGTCCTGCGCCCGTGACAATGGCTGTCTTTCCCTGCCAGGTATTCGCTTCCATAATCAGGTCTCCTGTTCGAAATAGATTTTGTAATAATGTTTTTGCAAAGCGTCGTCATATCCTTTCTCGATAAGCTGTCTGTCCCCATGGATATAAATATGAAAATTCTTATCCAGCTTGATAACGCTCTTAAACACCCGTGCCTGTTTCTTTACCGCATGCGGGGATATTTCAAATTCGCTCAGTTCTTCCAGGTCGTTCGATTTCCGGTATTGTTCGTCATAGTTGCGAAAAGAGTTGATCAGGTTCTCATGGTGCAGCACTTCCGTCTCGAACTCAGACTTATTAAAATTACTGTGGGTCTTGAAATAATCCATGCTTCGGTTGAGAATATCGATCTGTTCTGTTTTGGATACTTCGAATTCTTCGGGCAGATGCTGGGTGACATAGTTCTTTGTCATCGACAAAAAACCATTTGTGTGCAGGAATTCATTCTGCCGGATCAGCACGCTCAGGAATTTGTCCTTCCAGTATTGGGCTTCTTCACCCTTGCCGTTGGCGTCGAAGATGAGCAGTTCATATCCTTGTCCGGCTTCCTGGTTGAGGATCAGGCAGCCCTTGTCGAGACGGGACAGCTCCGCACCTTCTTTCAATTGCAGGTCCAGGTCGTCCATACTGGGTACCAGGTCGGCAAATAAGGATTTGGTCTCGGCCTTAAAAAGGCCAATAGCGTCTACGGCCCTGTCATCAATCAGGATATTACTAAAAGTAGTAATATACAATTCGCCGGGCTTGATCTTTGGATGTATCGAGGCTTCGAATAAATGGGAAGCAATTTTTTTCGAAAGGGGATAAAATTCTGCCGGCTCCTGAAAAATTTGTTGTACAAAGGTATATACCTCGTTAAATTCCAGGGAGGAGGGATGGGTAAAGGAGTAGCGTTCGTGACAGTTGCTGAATCTTTCCAATAAGGCTTCGCGCATTTTCTCGCGGATGTCGTCATCCGGGCGTTGCTCCTGTTGGGATACTAATAGGGCGCCGCCATTTTGTTTGTTACCTATATAATGAACAGTAAGTCTTTCTAAAGTCGCTTCTGTAAAGATCATGGGAAAAAAGGTAAAGATACTTATATCCGGCTAGGTGCCGTTCCCTAAACCGTCTCAAAAATAATTGTCCCCGGCTTGGAAATATAAAAAGGACGACAGGTGGGCCATATAAGACAGTTTGGTTGATTATCAAATAATTATACTGATATTAAATGCTTTATGTAAAAATTAATCTAATGGCTAATACAATAAATTGGATTTTAAAGCTTTTATTATAGGTGACCTATGTGTAATCCAATATCCCGATAGAAGACCAGAATTAAAACCCAATTATTTATGAAACCCAAACCTTACACAACCGTTTTATCGCACCGGCTATTCGTTAAAAATGACAGATAGGCATCGCATTTTTCTCCCATGATGTCTTAACAACAACTGCTTTGTAGCTGTACTGTCATGGTCTCCCTCCTGGAGCCGGTATTTCCTCCTACATATTTATTTGTTGTCTTGCGCATGGTATAGCCTAATATAGTTGTGTCTGGTGAAATTTCCGTATGCTATGAGGCCCCACATGAAGAATATTGACACCTATTTGTTCCGGCGGTTCAGCCGCCCATCCTTGTTAGGGGTGCTGCTGTTTGTACTGGGTTTCACCGGTGTAAGCAAGGCGGCTCCGGCTCCTTCGGATAAGCCTGCCGGGAATGCACCCCCTTACTCGGTCACTATACAGGTCACCAACAATGGTATGGTTGCCGGCAGTGGTGCTAACGACTTGGTACAGGTTACCGTCATCGATCAGGCTACGGGCTTGCCAGCCAATGGTGTCAAAGTCAGCTTTACCATTGCAGGAACCACTCTTAGCAGCACTCCTTCCACGGATCCTACCGGTATTGTTACTTATGGGCTTGCCAATGGCGTTGCCGGTTCATACAATATACAGATAGCTGTAGCCGGCGTCAATTATCCTGACGTAACCTTTGTTTACATCTCCGGCCCCCCTGACCCGTCCAATCCCAGTAACCAACTGATCGTAGATGTTCCATCAGCGCAGGCCGACGGCAGCTCGATAACCACCATACATGCGCATATTGTGAACTCTTTTGGTGCACCGGTGCCCGGCGCCACCGTGGTCTTTACGAACAGCGGCGGTACGGCCTCCGGCACTGCCGTCGTCAGCGGTGTCACTTATCTTGGGAATGGCGATTATTCGATCAATATCACCGATGCGAAGACGGGAAATGTGGACTTTACGGCTACGGTAAATGGCCTGCCAATTACCTTTGGCAGTCCGGCCACCGTCACTTTTGTTACGGGGCCACCTGATCCCTCCAACCCGGCCACCCAGCTTATTGTTGATGTCCCGACTGCTCAGGCGGATGGGGCCAGTCCCACTGTCGTTCGGGCGCATATCGTGGATGCAAATGGTCTTTCCGTGTCCGGCGCTACCGTGGTTTTTACCATCAGCGGCGGTACGGCCGCCGGAACGGCAGTTGTCACCGTAGTCAACGGCACGACCAACAGCAGTGGTGATGCCGTCATCGATATTACCAATCTTAATTTAGGGACGGCGTCATTTACAGCTACTGTCAATGGTCTGCCCATTCCCAATGGCAGCCCCGCTACCGTCACTTTTGTCGCGGGCGCACCCGATCCTTCCAATCCGCAAACAGCAATTATTGTAGACGTTCCGAGCGCTACTGCCGATGGGTCTACGCCTACTGTCGTCCATGCTCATATCGTGGATGCGAATGGTCTTCCCGTGTCCGGCGCTACCGTGGTCTTTACCATCAGCGGTGGTACGGCGGCCGGAACGGCGGTAGTCACCGTCGTCAATGGTACGACAGATGCAAGTGGCAATGCCGTCATCGATATCACCAATCTTAAAATAGGCACGGTGACGTTTACGGCTACGGTCAACGGGGTGCCGATACCCAATGGCAGCCCGGCTCAGGTCACATTTGTTGCGGGATCGCCTGCCCTGTCCAATCCGCTGACAGCATTGGTCGTGGATGTACCCTCTGCTACAGCCGACGGGGCATCAGCTACCGTTGTGCGGGCGCATATCGTAGACGCCAATGGCAACCCTGTGTCCGGCGCTACCATCGTCTTTTCCGTCAATGGCGGCACAGTCTCCGGAACGGCGGTAGTCACGGTGATCGGTACCGGCAAGACCGATGCCAATGGCGACGCCAGTATCGATATCACCAATCTTAAAGCCGGCACCGTAACGTTTACGGCTACGGTCAACGGATTGCCGATACCCAACGGCAGCCCGGCCCTGGTCACTTTTGTTGCCGGCGGCCCCATACCCGGCGATCCTTCAGGTCCTCCCGCCGGCGGAAATACGCCGGGAGGCGGCGGGACGGCCGGCGGCGGCACCGGCGGCGGCGGAACAGGCAATAATCCCAGCGGCGGCAACAATTACACCCTGCTGTACGTCGCACAGGACCACCACGTGGCCGACGGAAAGGATGTGGACAGCGTAGCGGCTTACGTCACCGATATCAATAAGAACCCCGTAAAGAATGCAACCATCACCTTCTCTATAGTAGCCGGCGGTACGGCGACAGCAGGAGCCCAGTTGGTGGGCACGGTTACCGTCACTACGGATGCCAATGGCATCGCTGAAATAGCTATTACCAGCACCAAACCCGGTACGGTATTCATCAACGGCGCGTTGAACGGTGTTTTCATCGACGGCAGCTACCAGATCGTAACCTTTGATAACCTGCCTGATCTGACCAATCCGCTGACGGCCCTGACGGTGATCATCTATGAAGCCCTGGCGGATGGTTCCCAGCAAACAGAAGTCAAGGCGCATATTGTCGACCTGGATGGGAATGTGATGTCAGGTCAGAAAGTGACCTTTACCATCGACTCCGGCAACGCCGATATCGTCACGCCGCAGCCTGTCGTCACGGATGCCAATGGGGACGCCTATATCTATATCACCAGCAAAACACCTGGATATGTGTTGATAACGGCTACCGTCGGTGGCAAGAGTATCATCTTCGGAAGCCCGGCACGGGTGAAATTCGCGCCGATCAATATCTATGTACCAAAGGTATTCACGCCGAACAATGACGGTACCAACGATATGCTGAAACCGATCCTGGTGGGCATATCGACCTTCCATTATTTTAGTGTCTACAACCGGTGGGGTAACCTGATCTATACCACCCAGGATCCGAACAGAGGTTGGGATGGAACATTTAAAGGGGTGGCGCAGCCGGTGGAAACTTATTTGTGGATCGCCGAAGGGATCGATGTGAATGGAAAGAAGATCGTGCAGAAAGGGATGACGTCGTTAGTAAGATAAAATAACTTATAAAAATATTAATGCTTTAAAATCCAATATCCAGATGAGGAAGATTTATATAATCTTGATTCTCTTTTTGCTCACGGGGCTGGCCCATGCACAGGAGATCAATTTTTCGAGGGTGCAGGATATGACCATCTGGTATAACCAATCCCTCAAGACCGACAAACAGAACAGTCTTAAATTAAACTACCGTAGCGTCCGGTATGGGGGAGAGATCGCCTACAACAGCGTCGCAGCCTTATTCGATATGCCATTGCTGTCCAAAGAAGGAAAAAATAAACCTAACTCCGGATATTTCAGTCTTAGTGCGGGCGCCGCATCCGACAAAACCAACGATGGTATCCTCAACAACAGTCTGGGCATGCTGGGCATCTCCTATGCCGTCCCGTTAGGTCGTCACGAAACCTATCTGGCAGCGGGTTTCCAGGGTGAATACTACCAAAGCCAGCTAAATGTCAGCGGCGTATCCAATGCTTTTGGCGACCAATACGATAATTACGGACCCATCGAAGGTGCGCCCAGCGCCGACCGGCTGGCCAATGGCTGGTCCTATGGGCATTTTAATGTCAATGCCGGCGTATCTGTCTTCAGCAATGGCCGCAACGACAAATGGTATATCGGCGGGTCTGTAATGCAGGTCAATCAGCCTTATTCCTATAAGATCAAGGCGGATTCCACCCGTTTGAAAACAGGCATTGGCGTCCAGGGCGGTTATCGCTATACGACGAAGACCGATGATGAGGTCGGTTTCTTTATGTCCATGAACTGGCAGGGGCCTGCCTACCGGCATTATTACAATCTATCTTATACCAAACCTATTCCCGGTGTAGAAGGCGGTGCGGCGGTGGGTTTGGGATTGGGCTACCGGTATAATGACGCTTTTGTGCCGGACGTAGAGTTGCGGTATCAGAAAATGATGCTTGCTATATTATATGACGTAAATATTTCGACGATAAGTGCGGCCGGCATTGCACGAAATGGTGTAGAACTGGCGTTACGCATAGACTTTTAAAACTAACCCCCCATGAAGAAGGTAATGATTTGTTTGATTGGTTGCTTCCTGTTGGCCCTCACAACCCTAAGGCCGCAGGATACTACCGGACCCGGCCCGAACCGGTCGCCGATGGATACAGCCAGCCAGACACAAAGCGGCGGTTCTATCATCTCCAGAGATACGGTAGCTGCACCGGCGAAGGATACGGCTTTGCAGCCGGTGGATAGTGTGATCTCGCTTGCCGACGACCCCGCGCCTAAACCGGACACCACGATGTATGCCTCCTCCAGGCACGACGATAAAGCACCTGCAAAAGAAAAAGTGAAGAAGTCGCGGAAGAGCAAAAAGAAACAGCAGGATGAAACGGCTGATCAGCCAAAAGAAGCCACTGCTTCCGCCGCGACTCCGCCGGTGAATACGGCGGCGCAGTCAACAGATACGCCGGGAACCACAACAGGCGTAACGGCGCAGTCAAGCGACCCCGCAGCCCAGACAAATCTTAAAGTAGCGACAAACGTTGGAGATAAGAAAGACGCGGCTGAACAATTCAAAGACTCCACCGGGCAGAAAGATCCTGCCGTGCAGAAAGACGCCCCCGGACAGAAAGATCCCGTTTCCCAGTCAAAAGATGCAGATGCTCAGCCGAAAGATGCTCCTGCAAAAGACACCGCGACCAAAGAGGATCAAGCCGAAGAGACCACCCGGCAACTGGATACCCGCTGGTTCATCTCTCCGGCGCTGAAGTTACAGTTCCAGGACTTTGCGATGCTGGAGAAGAATCGAAAAGGATATCTTAGCGATGCAAATACTTTGCCTTTTTTCAAAAGAGGGAATGCCTCTTTCGCTGCCTCGGCATATAAGAACATCACGCAGCGATTGTCCATCAGCGCCGACCTCGGTCTCAGTTTTGGCCATGTCACGAACAACGATGTCCTGATCAGCCAAACCCAATCAAAGACTTACAATCTCCTCGGCGCGGCCCTCTACTATCACCTGCTGGGGCCTGCTTACCGGCTGCAACCCTATGTCACCGTAGGTATCAACGATATCATCAATGATGGTTCCTATGCCAGCGTACCGATGGGCATCGGCGCCAAGTTCAATGCCCGGAAGATCATGGTAACGGGTCAGGTGATGTATGGCTATGCTATTAGTAAGAACATCGCCCACACGACGATGTATTCCGTGGGTATCTATCTGCCGATAAAAAATAAAAAACAAAAACAGCTCGACCAGGAAGAGAACGATGCGCTCAACAAGAAAAGCAATAAGAAAGACACCGCTAACAGGAACGGTAATATCGTCAACAATATCTTCATCACCATCAATATGGACTCCATACTCAAGGCGAAGGGGCTGCTCGATTCGAGCGGCAATCCTATCGGCAGGAGAGGGGCTGACGGAGAAGACGGGGCAGACGGCAGCAACGGCAGCGGTAATGGCGGTCGCGGCGGGCGTGGCAGACACTCAAAAGCCTTCCGTAACATGGGGCTCGACGACTTTGACGAAAGCGACTATCGTATCGACTCGCTCGATGGGCGGCCGGTGTTGCGATTTGTGGTCTACTTCGAGTTTGCCGAATATGGGCTGACGACAAAAGCCTTCAATAGTATTGACAAAGTGATCGGCCATTTGAAAAGAACCGACAATGAGTTCACCGTCGAGATCAAGGGATATACCGACTCCGTCGGTACCAACTCCTACAACAATATGCTTTCCCGTAAAAGGGCCAAAATGGTGCTGGATTATATGAACAGCCGGGGCGTGCCGACAGAATTGATGAAGGCCAAGGCCTACGGCAGCGACAATCCGGTGGGTGACAACAGCGACCCCAACCAGGCCTGGCTCAACAGGCGCGCGGAGATCATCGTACACAAAAAAGACCTCACCGCTTCCACGAAATAAATGTTAATAGCACAATAATTTTCCCATTCAGGGAGTTATTGTGCTATTATTCCCTTATATTTGTTTAAAGACAAATAAGTTTAAAATCCATATGTCCATGTTAAACCTTAATGCAACTTCGCTGTGGGGCCATTTACCCCAGAACATCAAGATCCGCCTCATTGACGAACAAGGTAATTTCATCGATCCCCTTCAGATAAAAGAAGTCGATTATCTCTCCCGATTCCAGAATAAGGCCGTTGTTAACAAAGTCTACCATCAAATGCTGGCTGATAACCGTTCAGGTATCATCGAAGTCTACCAGGATAAAATTGTCGTAAAAGAGAACTAACGTCTGCCGCCCCCGGCGGGCGACCGGTTCATTTCCCCGTGATCTTCGCTATCTCGCGTGCATACCCTGCGCCAATAGGTAATTCTTTGTCCCCGACAACTATCGATTCGCGTCCTACGCGTTGTACCTTTTTACTGGCGACCAGGTAACTCCGGTGTATGCGTACGAATTCGGTGGCCGGGAGCAACGCTTCCGTCTCCTGCATGGTCAGCCGTGACAGTATCTTCTCCGCCGGCAGGATAAACTGCACGTAATTTCCCATGCTTTGTACATACAGGATATCGGCGATATTGACCCTTATCTGGCCGTAGCCGCTTTTGATAAAAATGTCTCCCGGGGCGGCGGTCCTGCCATTCTTTTTTAGCTCGTATTGTTCAAACGCCTTGTTACAGGCTTTAAGGAAACGGGATTGAGAAAAGGGTTTTAACAGATAGTCGATGGCATCCAGCTCGAAACTTTGTACGGCATGTTCGCTATACGCCGTCGTGAAAATGACCATTGGGGGGGCTGGAAGCGCTGTCAGGAACTCGATGCCCGAGATATCCGGCATTTTGATATCCAGGAACAGCAGGTCTGGTTTTTCCTTCCGCATATATTCCATCGCCTCGAACGCATTGGTGAAGACTGCCTGGAGTTTTAAAAAGGGTATCTTTTCCGAAAGGCTTCGGATGACCTCCAGCGCCATAGGTTCGTCATCTATCGCAATAGCTGTCAGCATAAGGGGAAATTACAATTGTATTGTCAGTTGTACAAAGAATTCCCGCTCGTCCTGGTGGAGAAAAAACTCGTGCCGGTCGGGATAGATGAGTTTCAATCTATGTAGAACATTCTTCAGGCCTACGCCGGACTTTCCTTTTTCCGGATCGGCGCCCTGTCGTATATGAACGCTGTTGCGCATCTCGAAATGGATACGTTGTCCGTCGCATTGCAGGTTGAGTTTTATCCAGGAAGAGTCGCGTAGACTGATGCCGTGTTTGAAGCCGTTTTCAACGAAGGGGATGAGCAGCATCGGGGCGATGACACAGTTGGGGAAATCCTCCTCGATGTGGGTATCTATCAGGATGGAAGGGGAGGCTTCTGTCCGCAGCTGCTGTAAGGAAATATAGTTTTTTACATATTCTATTTCTTTGTTCATGGAGATCCGGTCCAGATTGTTCTCATGCAGCATGAAACGCATCATGTCTCCCAGTTGCTGGATGCCGCCGGCGGTTCGTCCTGCATTCTCGTGCAGGGCCGTGCCGTATAGGGTATTCAGCACGTTGAAAAGAAAATGGGGGTTTATCTGCGCGCGGAGGAACTGCAGATCGGCTTTCGACTGGCCCAGCGCAGTTTCCAGACCTCGTATACGTAAGATCTTATCCTTTTGTTGTTGGTAGATGAACCAGGATATAG
>Ga0207671_10001597_pt1 | contig 25752 bp, 26 predicted proteins | sample KBSC24metaG_FD_184352 | JGI IMG/M metagenome (GOLD analysis project Ga0207671, IMG submission 184352) | Corn rhizosphere microbial communities from Kellogg Biological Station, Michigan, USA - KBS C2-4 metaG (SPAdes) (version 2) | ecosystem: Host-associated > Plants > Roots > Rhizosphere > Soil... | reverse complement strand
ATCCAGCGTGGCAAACAGCTTATTCTCGGCAAATACCTCCGACTTGGAGATCATGTTCATGATGGTTGATTTCCCTACGTTGGTATAGCCCACCAGCGCCACGCGTATCATCTGCTGGCGGTTTTTACGTTGCGTTTCGTTCTGCTTGTCTATCAGCTTCAGCTTCTCTTTCAACAGTGATATTTTATTCAGGATCAAACGCCTGTCTGTTTCGATCTGCGACTCACCGGGGCCGCGCATACCGATACCACCTTTTTGGCGTTCAAGGTGGGTCCAAAGGCGGGTAAGGCGGGGCAGCAGGTATTGCAGCTGTGCGAGCTCCACCTGGGTTTTGGCCTGGGCAGTTTGGGCACGGTTGGCAAATATGTCGAGTATCAGGTTATTGCGGTCGAGGATTTTTACCTGCAATTCATTTTCGATGTTACGCAGCTGCGAGGGGCTAAGCTCATCATCAAACACCACCATATCAATCTCTTCAGCTTTTACAAAGGCTTTGATATCTTCCAATCTGCCGGAACCAACAAATGTAGTCCGGTCGGGGCGCTGCAGTTTCTGGGTAAAAACCTTTACGGTTTCAGCGCCTGCCGTGGCAACCAGAAATTCAAGTTCTTCCAGGTATTCTTTGGCCTGCTCGTCGGTCTCGCCTTGTGTAATAACGCCCACCAGCACAGCCCGTTCCTGCTTCACAGCAGTATCATAAAATTTTTGCTTCATTAATTACTAAATAACAATCCCGATGCCAATATAGTAAAATGGCAGCTAATCAGACTTTTTTGCCGGAGAAATGTTGGGGAGAAAGAGGTTGAGGTGACAAAATCTTTTTTAGTAGGGGCGTATAGCATACGCCCTTTGTAAGCGATAGATAATCCTGCTGTCAATCGCATACGGGCGAGGGCGTATGCAATAGGCCCCTACATCAACATAAAAAAACATTTTACATTTTAATTTACATCATTTTACAATTGTTTTTGCCGTTTGCGGACCAGCGCGGTTTATATTTGGCGGCATAAAGATTAACAAAGTATATGATTAAACGCCTATTTAACCCCAACCCTGATGTGCCCGGCTTTATGATAATAGTCAGGATAATGACCGGTATTATTATAGCCAACTACGGCCTGGAAGTATTCAGTAAAGAACATATGAGCGGCAACGTGAAATGGCTTACCGATATCCATTTTCCACTGCCTTTTATTATGGCTTACATCGGGAAAGGCATTGAGTTTGTTGGCGGGGTAATGTTGGTTTTAGGTTTGCTAACGCGATTGTCATGCATCGCCCTGATTGCGGATATGATGGTAATTATATTTATTATGGGCCATGGGAAAATATTTGGAGATGAGCAGCTGGCGTTTTTGCTGATGCTGCTGTTTATCGTGTTTGCTGTTAACGGCGCCGGGAGGTGGAGTATTGATAAAGTGATTTTTGATAGAAAGGCCTAACCGTATTGCTTTGTTGCGTCCGGAACCATATCTTTGATTACCTAAAAATTTAGTTTTGTTAATATGGGCAGCAAATTAAGGCACACAATTTATATAGTCCTATTTATAATTATCGGCCTGGCCGGAGAGGCTTTTGCGCAACGGCCCGCGCGCATGGGCCCCGCATCGCCTGAAGAAATTAAAAAAGCACGCGAGGTATTGGATGCGAATTTCGACAGCCTGAAAGCACACAGGGCCTATATATATGCCATGGGCTTAATCAACCCGCAGCTGGTAGCGCAATACCGAACCTGGGTGAAAGAATATCCTAAAAAACTGGTTATCCCATTGTCTGTAGGGACGGCCTTTTATGGCGCTGAGATGTCGCAAGCTAAAGAGTTTTTACTCAAAGCTGCTGAAATTGAACCTAAAAATGCCAGGATTTGGTCGATGTTGTCGGGGGATGCGTTCACAAGGGGTGAGTATGAACAAGCCAGGATTTATGTAGAAAAAGCTGCGGCTGCCGACCCGTCAAACGTAGGCTATGCATTATCGCAGGTGACATCATACGAAGAGGGCGACCCTGTTGTTTATAAGCAAAAGTTGCTTGAATTTGTTAAACGATTCCCGCAGGATGATCATGCTGCAGCCGCACTTTACTGGTTAGCCATGGCGGCCGGCAACCGGGATGAGCAAATCAAGGAGTTTGAGGAGCTCAGGAAATTATATCCCCCGCAGAAATACAGGTGGAGTGCCGACGGTATGGCGCGTTTGGCAGACATTTATCTGCAAACCGATCCGGAAAAAGCACTGGCATTAATAAATGAAATGGGAGGAGATAAAAATTGGATACTCAGAAAACAAATAGCCGAATCATTAATCCAAATTAACAAACCGGGGCAAAACCAGGATTACAGGAACGAAGTAACCAAGCTCAATGAGTTAAAACTTCCGCCATATAATGACATAGGCGATTTCATGACTTTGAAGAAAGCGGCGCTGCTGGATAAGGCCGGGGAAACAAACGCAGCTTATGACACGCTAACTATAAAATTTGCAAAACAACCCACCGATGAATTTTATACCGCCGCCGGGTTATACGGAAAGAAAATTGGCAAATACAACGCACAGATCTCAAAAGATATTGAAGCCATAAGGACTGCCGGCGCGGTGCCCGCTGCGCTATTCGACATGGGCCTGTACACCGGCGAGGGTAAATTAAAGTTGAGCGACCTGAAAGGTAAGGTAGTATTGCTTACCTTTTGGTTTCCGGCTTGCGGCCCCTGCATGGCTGAGTTTCCGCATTTCCAGGCTGTGATTGATAAATTTAGGGATAAAGATGTGGTTTACGTTGGTATTGACGTATCGCCCGAACAGGATCCGTATGTCCTCCCGCTTTTAAAGAACACCAAATTTTCATTTATCCCGTTGCGTGGCACACAGGAATTTGCCAAAAACAATTATGGCGTAGATGGCGAGCCTACAAATTTTTTGATAGATAAAGACGGGAAGATTATTTTTAAAGATTTTCGGATCGATAACACCAATCATCGTACTTTGGAGCTGATGATATCGTCGCTGCTAGGGAAAAATTTGCAGGCGAATTGATACGACGGTTACAGACTGTAGGGGCGTATTGCATATCATATCCGTTAACTTAAGGGCATCTGTTGCGTAGCCCCCTCTAAATCTCCCCCGGTAGGGGAGACTTTAGCTGCGCTTTCTTCGCCCTTGTTGGTGTTTTCACCAACAAGATCGGTTTCCCTGATGCTTACAGTTTACCAAAAGGCCGCCGGGCATCGTCTCGTCACAAGCATCATCGTTTTGTTGGTGACAACACCAACAAAAGCGGAAAAGGCGGAGTCTTTAGTCTCCGAACAGTGATAGTTTACTGTCTCTATTTCCCATTCATATAATCCAGCGTTAAATTACACAGTGCTTTAACGCCAAGGCTGAACCCGCTTTCGTCGATGTAAAAATCGGGGGTATGGTGCGAGGCGGTGGTTGCCGGGTTGCCGCCTTTGGGCATGCCGCCCAGGTAAAAATAAATGCCGGGTACTTTTTGCTGGTAAAAGCTAAAATCCTCCGCACCGGTATCGGGTGCGCGCAAAATCATATTTTCTGCACCGGCAACGCCCTGCAAGGTAGGCAGCATTTTGGCGACAAGGGCCGGGTCGTTATAAGTAACAGGGTAGCGGTTGCTGTAAGGGATAATTACCTCGGCAGTTGCGCCGTTGGCTTCGGCGGTTTTGGTGGCAATCAGCTTTACTTTTTCTATCAGCAGCTTTTCGTCGGCTTCGGTGAAAGCGCGCAGGGTGCCCAGCATCTCTACACGCTCCGGGATGATGTTGGTGCGGTTACCGCCATTTATTGCACCTATGGTAACCACGGCAGGGTTTTCGGTAATATTTACATTGCGGCTTACGATGGTTTGCAGGTTGTTGATGATTTGTGCTGCGGTAACAATAGGGTCCACGCTGGACCATGGCGCAGCGCCATGCGCCTGCCTGCCTTTTACTATAATCTGCATGCCGTTAACACCCGCCATAAATCCGCCCGGGCGATAGGCCAGCTTGCCGACTTCCGTCTGCGCATTAATATGAAGGCCGAAAATTACATCAACCTTCGGGTCTTCCATTACGCCTTCCTTTACCATCTGCTCGGCGCCGCCCTTTTCGCCCTGCGGCACGCCTTCTTCAGCGGGCTGGAAGATAAACTTCACCGTTCCATGCAAATCGTTTTTCATAGACGACAGCAGTTCTGCCACGCCCATTAAAATCGCCATGTGCGAGTCATGACCGCAGGCATGCATTACGCCAACTTCCTGTCCGTTATAAGTGCTTCGTACCTTAGATGCAAACGGAACCGGCGCACGCTCGGTAACCGGCAGTCCGTCCATATCTGCGCGCAGCGCGACTACCGGGCCGGGCTTGCCGCCTTTTAACACACCCACCACGCCCGTTGTAGCCACACCCGTTTTTACCTCGATACCCAGCGACTGCAAGTGTTTAGCGATAATGCCGGCGGTGCGTACTTCGTGGTTGCCCAGCTCCGGATGCTCATGAAAATCCCGCCGCCAGACGACAACCTTACTTTGCAGGGCATCCGCCTTTTTATTTACTTCCGCTTTGTAAGGATTGGTTTGCGCAATTGCAGGAATGGAATATGCTAAAAATGCGAGCAGGTATAGTTTTTTCATGATGAGGAATTTATGGGTAAGATAGGGATAATGGGGGAAATATTGGTAGGGTAGCCTGCAGGATTAATATTGGCTATAGAGTTTGAATGAGAACGTGGTGTGCCTTGGGTATGAATGAAAAAACGGATAATAATTGGGTATTTGAAGGAGACTGTAGTCGCAGATTATGACAGCCGGAGCGCCATCACGTCTAATAACACGGTTCCTTATAATTAAGCCTAATTCATTTTGAATTAGTAAAAAACCTTATATTAGTTATTATGAAAACCAAAATCACAATATTTACTACTTCTATTCTTTTCCTGCTAAACTCCTGCAGAAATAACGACATTCAAATAGGCGAAAATACATTCATTCACGATCATAAAATTTATAAACTAATTGATAACGAATTGAGAGAAATTGCTGACCTCAATGCACCAGAGATAAAAAAATTCGGCGTTTCTAAGCCGACTCAAAGAGATTTAGGGGTTAGGGCTATTGGATATATAAAAAAAGGTGCATCTACTACTCTGAAGGCTCTTTATAGGGGGAATTTTCTATATTATTCGTTACGTATTGATGATTTGAACGATTTGCGGGAAAATTATTATGATGGTGTTTTAACTATCGACTTTGTTGATGAATTTGGATTTATCCTACACTCTACAAATATAAATGCACATGAATTAACGGGGGAGCTGGGCGATGACGGCAAGATTAGTTCAATGATTTATAAGGGCAAAACAGAAATGAGTACAGAAATAAATGCCGCGATTTCTGGTTATGAAATTACGTCAAATATTAAATCTAAATTTGCTTCCTACTAGTTCTGCATTGTATCGAAGATAGCTCTTTATAAACATTGGATAACTTACTATTTAAAAGAACCAATATTAATTTTAATGTCCATTACGAAATTTAATAGCGTTCAAAAAGAAAGAATAAAACGACTAGAGCCTGCATTGAAAATTGCTGCGACTAACGGAGACGTTGATTCTGCGAAGAAGATTTTACTTGATCTCAAGGGTATCTATCTTTCCACGGGGAATACTGCGAAATTTTCCTTAGCGAAAAACAGGTTATTTGAAGCTGCTATGGAATCTGGTAATTTGACATATGCTATCGATGGATTAGAAGCAATTAGAAAACATACAAATAATAAAACGAGAGTATATTTAGAGGCCACCACCTTATTGGCTATTTGTTATTTGCGGAAAAACGTTATCGATAAAGCAGAACCGCTGATCAAGCAAGTATTGATAAACACCGAAGTTATTAAATCAGTTGAAAAAAGGGACGAATTTAAAAAGCTTATTGTAGCGCGATTTGACGAAGAAGCTGCGTTATATTCTTTAAAAGATAGCTTCCAAGAGGATTTTAAATTAGAAGAGATTGCTGATGAAGCCAGTAATTTAGCTAATAAGCTTACTGAGAGGGAATTATATATCAATATTGGAAAAACCATCCCTGAAAGTGCCAAAAATATATTGAGTAGAGTGGATTCATTCTCAAAAAAACAACTTTCATTTACTCCAAGGTTATTATTAGATTCACCAATCACAGCGGGGGACAATGAAAAAATTGGGAAAACAGTTTTTAGTTCTATCAAAAGGGTGATATATAGGTCTATTTGTGATAAAAAAAGCGCTAATTACAAATCTTATCATGGCTATTCTGTAACAGCAATTAAGTCCTATCTTACTTTAACAATTGCAGAGATTTTTACAAAACTAAGTATTAGCATTAAAGCCCTATTAATTTCTATAATTGCCATTATCATTAAATTAGGATTAGATACCTATTGCGAACATAATAAGCCAACGAATATTATGGACATAAGATAGTAAATCGCGGAACGCTTGAACAGGGAGGTGCTAAGGTTTTCCTACGGGGAACAAAGCCCTGTGCTGCTTGGCCACCTCGTCATTCTCTTGCCAAAGCAGGGAGCTTTCTTACATTAAGGTGTGGGTACAGTTAAAAGTCAAAAGCGCAAAGGTCGCTTGCGCCACACCCTAACGTTTGCAAATCAGGTTGGATGTTTTAATTACAAAAGCCTTTGCCAACACAAAGTAAAACAAGAGCTTTTTTCTAAATGAGAAAGTTCAAACTAATTGAACCGCAAGTAATGTAAAGCCTAATGGCTTGGGCTTAGCTGGAAGCCTTTACGCTTTTGGCCCACCTCGGCATTCGCGCCAGAAAAGTGATTCATGTCCTCCAAATTTATTCCCATTCGGGAAATCTTTTTTTGATATATCTTGCTAACTCGATTAGGTTTTCAATATCCCTGGAGGAATTGTTTATGCGTATAAAGAATTTTTCCTTTAACTGTCCTGATTTATCGGATAATTTAACGGTCGTCGGTGCATTCCCTTTAGCGATACGTATAAGGCAGACATCCTTTGACCGAAATTTAGGAAACTCTATTGATAAGTTTTCTTTAGCAAAAGTTTTCGAAAAATTATTAATAATAAGTGTCGTTAAATGAAGTTCAAAATCGTCTCGGTTGCCGTTTCCATTATCGAATACTTTATAGTCGCTCGATAAACCTAAAATTTTCTTATCATCTTTCACCCCAATTAATAGGATCCCGCCATCTGAATTGGAAAAAGCAGAAATTGATTTCATTATAATTTCTCCCATAGCTTTTTTATCAACTTTGGAATTTTTCACATCCCAACAAAGCGTTGATTTAAATTCTAAAAATTGACTTTCTTCGTTTTTTATAATTTCCTCGAATGGCTTATTAATCAACTGCTTACTAAATTCATATTTTGCATCATCAAAAAAACCCAAAATTTCTCGCTTTACATCTAATAGAGTTTGAGATTTAATTTTCTCATACATTTCAGGAAAATAAACACCTTTTGGTTCAAGCGAAATATTTCTGAATGCTTTGGTAATCGTGTGCTCTATTGAAAAATTTTCCTTGAGTACTGTGGCAATTTTTTTTAGAACTTCGCCGAAATCTGTTTCTGTAGAAGCAGACTTTGTTTCTTTTATAAGATTATTTATTTCGCCGTTAAAATCCGTCATAATTAAAGGATTTGAAGGGATTTAAATAGGCCACGATGAACGACAATATTCTCGCTGAAATTTATCCTAGCTTCCCGATTTTTATATCTAAAAAATTGATTTTGCTTCTGTTTAGGCTGGTTGCCAATGACACTGAAGTTAAAAAGCGTTTGAAGGACGAAATCTACGTTTGTTTCTTTAATAGTACCCGTATTTACGTATTTATCGTATGCTTGCTTAAATTCGGCGATAGTAAAATTCCACTTCCTAATCTGTGAAATAACCTGAAAAATCTGTGGGATGTCTGGAAGAATTGCCTGGATTTCATCCTCGACCTCTGATTTCATATAATTAGAAAATGCCTTATCAACTTGCTTTATGGTTTCCGGATAAATTAATGACTTATGATTAAAAAATATATCCTCAGCGCATGCTTGGATGTATTTAATAAAATCGCGTGGACGCATTTGTGTACTTCTCGCTATAAAATCAAAACTATGCATTTGTTTTGTTTGCCTGTCGCCCATATTAACCGGAGTTCTGTGAAATATTAATTCCCACGCTTCCTTGAAATTCAAAACCGGCTGTTTACTTGAAATTGCCTTACTTATCCGAAATGCAATGAGTCGTTTGATTTTGTCCTCGTCCCAATCTATTTCTATTTTATAATCGCTCCATTTGTTTTTATCTGTATCTTTTATCAAATCATATATATCATCTCTTAAGAAGATAATCGGATGTATGTTAAGATTCGAATATCGAAAGATGTTTTTTACGTCTTGTACGGCTTTGAATAAACTTGTGATTAAATTATTATATGGTTTGTATTCTTCGATATTCTTGATATCTCTATAATCTTCGTCAAGTTCGTCAAATATTATGTAATAGTTGGATTTATCAAGGTTGTTTTGAATTATCGATTCTAAAATATTTACCTTTTCGATCCAAGAAAGATTATCTGACTTTACAAATGCATTAGACACTTCAAAGTTATTATTTGTCCAACTTGAAATAACAACAGGTAAATTTGAAATGGGATCACTAGTATAAGAGAGGCTCAATTTTTCACGAACCTTGCTATTAATATTGTCATTTCGAAGCATTTGTCGACAAATAAAACTGTAAATCAAATACTTCCACAATGTTATATATTGATTTGGTGGTGTGTATTTAGAATTATGAAGATCATATAGTTCATTAAATGGGAAGTTTTTGAAGGAGAGTTTTTCTGCAAAAACGCCATCTGTCCTTCTACTCTCTGACAGTATAAACTCGCTAATTGCTGTTTTTCCAGTCCCCTTCCTGCCAATAACGTAATTTTTTGTTCCAGATAGTATTGTTTCTACTTCATTAACATGATAAAAATATCGTGAGGTATCTTCTGATTTAGCCTCTAACTTCCAATTTTTTGCAATTTCTTTGATCAGTTCTTGTCTTTGAAAAGGAGTAATATTTAATTGGGACATATATGGATAAGTTTGGTTTATTGGGGATATTTCTCAAATATAATAATATATGTTAAATTTCGACTTCACATTAAATTTAGAACAAATGGTAAATTAGACAGATCCCACCCGCTGTCCGTAGTCTCTGACTACGGACCATTATGTCTGGAGACTGTGTCTCCCCTCTGGCGCTGAGTATGTCGGGCAAAGGCCACAAACGTAAAGGCTACTAGTGCCCCGCAGGACAGGTAACCATCATACAAGGTACTCGCGTTTATCTCCCTCTCTAGCGCGAATGACGGGCGGCCCGTGCCCAAGCTCTTCTCGTGACGCGATTTTTATTTTGGCTTCTTTTTATTTAATTTCTTCGCAGTCAGTTCAATTTGCTTCAAAAAGTCGTGTTCCCCCTTCGAGAGGTTATTTTTAGTTTGGTCCTTATATTTTTCGTATTCCCGGGTTGCTTTTTCCAGCGCCCGCTCGTGGCTGATAGTCCCAGCATGGTCTAAAACATCGCTTCCGGTCATCTTCAAAAAATCATCTAACCGGGCTATCCAGTCTTTCATGTACATTGGATTCCGGTTCAGCGCCTGCAATTCAGCAAGCTCAAGGTAAGCCGTAACCATACGGTTTAGTATATTAAGTTCGTTTTCGTCGAGATAATTTTTAGCCACCTCAATTTCCTGGCGTGTAGGCGTGTGGCCTTTTAAATGTGTGAGCCCAAGGTTTGTTTTGTTTGCGTCTGCGCGGTAGAAAATAATTTCAGCGGCAGTATGTCCGTGTGCCGCCCAATGCATTTTATTTTGAACCGTTTGAAAAAACTGTATCGAAATTTTCAGTTTTGGGTCGTAGTCGATACTGGTAGCATAATATCAAGTACTTTACGCCAAAAAACTTTCTCAGACGACCGTATATCACGAATCCGCGCTAATAACTCATCAAAATAATTGCCGCCGCCGGCTTGCTTAAGCAATTCATCGTCCATGGTAAAACCTTTCACGATATATTCGCGCAGCCGCGCCGTCGCCCATTGCCTGAACTTTGTTCCCTGGTGGCTTTTTACGCGGTAGCCGACAGATATAATAACATCAAGATTGTAATAAGCGGTATCATAGTTTTTGCCGTCAGTGGCAGTTGTTCGGAAATTCCGAACAACTGAAGTCTCCTGCAATTCAGCTTCGACGAAAATATTCCTGATATGCTCACTAATGGTCGCCTTTGATTTTTGAAATAATTCACACAGTTGTGCCTGCGTAAGCCATACCGTATCATCTTCCAGGCGGGTTTCAATTTTGGTATTGCCGTCTTCGGTTTGATATATAATTATTTTGCTTTCGTCCATACACCGCGTGCGTCTGTTTCAAACAAGCCAAACAGATTGATTCAAATATAGGCAAATAGGCTAATATATTTAGCAAACGCCTGCTACAGTAGTTACAATCTTTCTGCATACTTTAACCTGCTGTAGTCTTCCATACGAAACATAACAGTGACCCAACCTCCTAACGCTCAAAGTATCTTTTTAAACTTTAGCCAGTGCATCCACTGTAGTCACAGGCTTCGGACAGCAGCGGTCGGTGCATCCTACAACTTTGATTTCAGCCTGCTCAAACCCTCTTGTGTAATATTTAAATAATTAGCAACCAGCCTATTGGGTAAGCGTTTTATAATTTCAGGATTTTCTTTGAGCAATTGCAGGTAGCGCTCGGTAGCGTCGTTAGTAATAAAGCTCATTAACCTGTTGGTGTTTATTACATAGGCGTATTCCAGCTGATGGCGGTAAAACTTTTCCCATGCGGGCAATGTTTCTACCAGGTGATAAAAATCCGTCCTGTCCATATAAAGCAGGGTTGAATCCATCACGGCTTCAATATATTCCATCGAGGGGTTTTCGGTAATAAACGACACCATCGAGGATGATGCATCATTTTCAAATATAATCCGGCGCGTAACTTCTGTGCCAACGTCTTTTATAAAATAAATCCGTAAACAGCCTTTCACAACAAAATACATCCTGTTCGACAAATCCCCCTCGTGCAATAAAATTTCTTTCTTTTTTACCGTACGGGTTTTAAAATGCGAAAGAACCAACTGCAAATCACCCTCGCTCATTTTAACTTTTTTAAGGATGTATTTGGCCAGCATCTCTTTCATAAACATTCAACAGGTTTTATAACGTACTAAAATTATACATTTTGCTTAAAGTACTTAGGGTAAATTAACAATGCGGCAACCAGCGCAATAAATGCGTTTATCAAAAATAGCTTATCAAAACCATAAGTTATTGACGCTGTTGAACCGCCCGTTTTTGAGGCGCCCGACATGCCCGACAAAACGGCAAAGATAAGGCCCATAACTGTCGTCCCGGTTATTTGCCCTAAAATTCGCGAAAGCGACAGAAAACCGCTCAGCAGTCCCCGCTGGTCAACCTGTGCTGCTTCCATTACAACGGTGTTGTTGGGCGTTTTAAAAAAGTTCAGGCCCAGCGCAATTATTCCTATCCGCCAAAGGTAGCCTGTAACATTGTCAGCGGGCGTAACGGTGCTCATACAATAGCATCCAACCGCTATGGTAAGTACCGCAAAAAACATTACACGTTTTGCACCATACCTGTCTGCAATTTTACCGGCGTAAATACTAAGCGAAACTGTTAATAAAGGGCCGAAGGACATAATTAATCCAACATGTACCAGGCTGTAATGGGCTGCCTTTGAAAGATAAAATGGCGGCAATATCACCGTAGTAATAATTACAGTATAAACCAATACGGTGGCAACCAGGTTTTTACTGATAAGCCTGTTTTTAAAAATGGCGACACTAATTAACGGGTATGTAATTCTTTTCTGCAGCTCAATAAATACAAACAAGCTGACAACAGTAACTGCTAATAATGTTAACGCCAGGGGGTTGTCAAAACCGTTTTTTTCAATCAGCGTCATACCAACACAGTAGCATGATAAGGTTACCGTCAGTAAAATTATTCCAGCCCAGTCAATGGGAATTGCTTTTTTAATAGTACTGCCCGATATGTATTTGCGGCCCAGTCCGTAAGCTATTACACCAAAAGGCACGTTTACTAAAAACATGGATTGCCACCCAAAAGTTGAAAGCAACAGGCCGCCAATACTTGGTCCGCTGGCAATGCCCAATGCTGTTACAGTTGATAAAACACCCATTATTTTGCCCAATTGCTTTTTGGGCGTAAGCTCGGTTGCTATGGCCATGCTTAAAGCCAATATTAAAGCTGCCCCTAAACCTTGTAAACCGCGAAATATAATAAATAACGCCGCAGTATTTGACAGGCCGCAAAGCAGGGATGCTATGGTAAATATGATAATCCCCGCCAGGTATAATTTCTTTTTGCCTGCAATATCGCCAAGCCTCCCCGCAACTGTAATTAAAGCGGTAAGCACAAGCAGGTAAGACAGTACAAACCACTGAGCCGAGGCAAAGGTTGTGTTGAGGGCTTTAATCATGGTGGGTAAACCAACGCTCACTATACTGGTGTCGAGGTTCATCATAAACAAACTGATGGAAATGCCGGCAATGGCAATGTTCAGGCTGGGTATTTTGTGGGTAGGGCTATCTATAATATCGGTATTGTGCAGTTTTTCCAGTGTTGCTGTTTTCATGACACAAAGTTGAACAGCAGAAAATGAATAAACATTGATGTGTGTTAAAAAATGGAGGGATATGAGGTGATCTTAAATTAAGGTGGTTGCCGCCTATAGGCCGGGCTGTCTGTTAGAGACTACGGACTATTATGCCTGGAGATTGTGTCTGCCACACTAAACATAACAGTAGCCTTAACCTCCTAACGCCCAAAGTATCTTTTTGATATCCAGTAAGTACAAATACTGTAGTCACAGACTACAGGCATAACCGTTCCGAGGAACACTTTTACTAAAAATGCATAAATTGCTTTCTATTAATTAGTTGGTCTATCTCACCTGAATAAAAGCAACTGTACACAAGTGTTCCACCTGTACACATGCGTTCCGCGGAACAGTACAGCGCCGCAAAAATGGAACGCCTTTCCGATATCGTTTATTCCCGCTGCCCCCTCCTTCCATAATTTTCCGTATTTTGGGCCGTTGTAGGAAAGCTGTCTTCCGGATTATCCGTCTTTCGGACTTTCCGGACTTTTCGGACTTCCGGACTTCTTTAACACATGAACCCATACCAACAAAAAAAACGCTGGAAATACTCGCTGCTCATCTTTGCGGTTGTTATCGCCAGCGGCTCCCTGCTTTATACCAGCTACCTGGTGCGTAACATTGCGGCATCAGAGCGTACACGGGCGGAGGTATGGGCGCTGAGCATGAAACAGCTTCTACAGTCGGACGACGATGACTTTTTGAGCTATACCTACGCTGTACGCGATAGCCTGAGCGTACCGGCCATTGTTATCAATAATAAAGGCGAAGTACAATATTACCGCGGACTGGACCCTACCAAAACAAACAATAAGCTGGAGGCAGAAGGTAACAAAGCAAAAAAATACGACCCCGAATATTATAAACACGAGCTGGCCTATATGCAGGAGCAGCATACGCCCATAAAATACAAGGTTTATGGCGAACAATGGCTGGTTTATTATAAGGATTCGGCCTTGCTTACGCAGCTTAAGTTTTTCCCTTATATACAGCTTTCTGTAATCGCTATCTTCCTGCTGCTGGCGTATACGGCATTTAGTTCGTCGCGCAAATCGGAACAAAACCAGGTTTGGGTGGGCCTGGCCAAAGAAACCGCACACCAGCTCGGTACGCCGATATCTTCGCTAATGGCATGGATTGAGCTAATAAAAGAAAAATTCAGCGCATCGGATGATACCCTGATTGCCGAAATGGAGAATGACGTTAAGCGCCTGGAAATAGTGGCCGACCGTTTCTCGAAAATAGGGTCGACACCAAAGCTGGAAGAGCATAAGGTTTACGAGGTGGTAAAGGATTTTGTGGATTATTTTAAAGTCCGCGTGAGCAAAAACATCAGCTTCGAGCTCACCGGCAACCCCCACCTGCCGGCGGGGCTTAATGTTCCGTTGTTCGACTGGGTGCTTGAAAATCTATTAAAAAATGCGGTGAATGCCATCGAGGGTAAAGGCAGCATAAAGGTGGAGGTATCGGGCAATAAAATAAAAAAGCAGGTATTTATTGACGTAACTGATACCGGAAAGGGTATTCCACGGTCGAAGTTTGATACGGTATTTCAGCCAGGTTATACTACGCGCAAGCGGGGCTGGGGCCTGGGGCTGTCATTAACCAAAAGAATGATAGAGAGCTACCACGGCGGGCAGATATTTGTGAAGGATTCGGAAGTAGGAAAGGGCACTACATTTAGAATTGTTTTAAAAAATATACGACATGATAAACAGACCAAATCCCGGTGAATATTCGGAATACGCGGGCCTTTACGTTAGCCTGGTGGGCGAAGGCGACATAGTGGATATTCTTGAACGCCAAAAAGAAGAAAGCTACCGGTTCCTTTCTGCCATCGGCGAAGAAAAATCGAAATATGCATACGCCGAAGGTAAATGGACCATCAAACAAATGATTGGCCACATGGCGGATACGGAAAGGATATTTGCTTACCGGGCGCTTGTTTTCTCGCATGAATCCACCACCCTGCCCGGTTTTGACCAGGATGTTTACATGCAAAAGGCGACCTTTGACAGTCGCCCTCTTGAAGACCTTGTAAATGAATTAAAGGCAGTACGCGAAGCGAGTATTTACCTGTTTAAATGGATGACCGATGAACAGTCGAAGCAAAAAGGAATTGCCGGCGGCAGCCCGTTTTCGCCAAGAGCCTATGCATATATGATTGCCGGGCATGAAGCGTATCATTTGAATGTGCTTAGGGAGCGATATTTGTAAAGCGCAGAACCAAGAGTCAAGAATCAAGACAGAAGATTAGGAGCTAAGACAGAAAAGTCAAGAACCAGGAGCGGGCATATTCATTCGCGCTTCTCCTGGTTCCTGACTCTTGGCTCTTGATTCTTCTAAACTTACTCCTCCAGTTTATTACCGCCATTTTTATCCGATTCCTTCTTTTCCATCAGGAAGGAAACAAACAAGCCCGCACCGCCAAATATGGCTATCAGTGCGAAATAGATGGCAACGTTTCCGCCATCGTCAAAGTCGTTAGTCATGTGCCTAAATACTGTATGGTCCAGCAGGTAGGCGAAAAATAGGCCGGCACCTGCGCCTATTAGTAAAAGTCCCCATTTTAAGGTTTGATAAGGTGCTGATTGTGGCTTATAGCGGCGGGGGTCCATTCCGCGTTCAATCATTGCCATTCTTTCTCTTTTGGCCAGGTAAACGATGCCAAAAATCATTACAAAAAGGGCGGTTGGAATTATTATGCCTGCCATTACCCCAAGTTCTCCGGTTCTATCCATGATATTTTAATATTTAAATTAGTAAAGTGCTTATTTAATTTCACCGTCTATCGGTGTATTTGTAAGCTATGACCACTTGATTTTTAATGAGGTTACAGTGAGTTTGAAAAAAGTTGTAGTAGTTGTAAAGGTTGTAGTAGTTGAGGAGCCTGGCCCTGTGCCTGACCGCTAACTGCCCGCCGGAAACTGCCAACTCTGAGGCGGGTTTGGTGGTTAGAAAAATTTTTCTACCTTTGCCGCCATGGAAATTTTGGATCCCACCCTCCAAACGTACCTGGATACCCATTGCGAACCCGAGCCGGAAGCGCTACAGGTTATCAACAGGGAAACCTACTTAAAGGTGCTGCGGCCGCATATGCTGTCGGGGCATTACCAGGGGCGGGTGCTTAGTTTCCTCAGCAAAATGGTGCAGCCCAAACACATCCTCGAAGTGGGCACCTTTACCGGTTACGCCACCATCTGCCTGGCCGAAGGCTTAACTGAAGACGGCGAAATCCACACCATAGAAGTGAACCGCGAGCTGGAAGAGATGCTCGATTCACATTTTAAGCTAACAAATGTTGGCAAAAAAATAAAACAGCATTTTGGCGATGCTACCGCAATAATTCCGGCTTTACCGGTTGATTGCTGGGATTTGGTATTTATCGACGCTGATAAAAAGAATAATTATACATACTTTCAACTTATAATAGATAAGGTAAGACCCGGAGGATTAATAATAATTGATAATGTGTTGTGGAAAGGCAAGGTGTATGGCGATGAAAATGACGCCGACACGGAACTTATCCGGCAACTAAATGACCAGGTTTCCGTAGACAGACGCGTAGAAAAAATGATTCTGCCGGTACGCGATGGATTGCTGGTTATCAGAAAAAAGTAGATTATGAAAAAACTCGTACTAATTACAGTATTGCTGGGCTCAGCATTATTGGCTGCAGCACAAAAAAACACCCCAAAATCATACGTCGACCAGCATAAAGATGATGCCATCCGCATTATGCACCAAACAGGCGTACCAGCAAGCATAGTTTTAGGCGTGGCCATGCATGAGTCGGGCTGCGGCAACAGCAAGCTGGCGCAGAACCTGAATAACCAGTTTGGCGTAAAGGGCGGCGGTGGCGCTGTTTATTACGACAAGCACAACAAAGCTGTAAAAACCAAATACAAACGTTATCAGTCAGTATTCGAATCTTTCCAGGATTTTGCACGTGTGATGACCGAGCGCAGCGAATTCCGCGGCCTGGCCGATAAGTTTACTCATTTTGATTATACAGGCTGGGCGAAAGGGATCCAAAAACGCGGTTATTGCAGCAGCCATACCTGGGCATCGCAGGTGATGGGTATTATCAAAAAATACCAGCTTTATAACCTGGATGAGAACCCGGCCACGGCGGAAAATGAGCCCAACCAGGCCGAAGTGGCACAAAATCGTTAAAAATCAATATAAAGCGTAACCTGCTTATCTACAATTACGTTATAAGTCACTAATTGCAGCCCGGACAAACCAGGCTGGTTGATATTGATTTATTATTGAAGATGAGGAAAATTGTTTATCTATTTATGGGGTTGCTATTGGTCACGTCGTGCTCGGCGCGTAAAACCTCCGTTCGCGATAAGCTGGCCAAAAAGAATAACAAAAGCATCCAGCGCTCGCGCGGCGACGCAGCCAACTACACCCCGATAACTTCACTGCAATATATAGACCGTTATAAAGACATCGCCATACAGGAGATGAACCTATATGGCATACCCGCAAGCATCACGCTGGCACAGGGCCTGTTCGAGAGCGGCAGCGGCAACGGCGATTTAGCCCGTTACGCCAATAATCACTTCGGCGTAAAGGTTTCACCAACATGGACCGGCAAGGTTTATTACAAAGATGATGATAACCACAACGATGCCTTCCGGGTATATGACACACCTGAAGATTCATTCCGCGACCATTCTGTTTTCCTGCAAAAGAAAAACTATTCGCACCTTTTCGAGCTGGATAAAAACGATTACAAAGGCTGGGCATACGGTCTAAAAAAAGGCGGCTATGCTACCAACCCAAAATACCCGCAGTTGCTGATAGGCGTAATTGAGAAATACAACCTGGATCGTTTCGACCGTCCCGAAGGCAGCGAAGTAGCTAAAATACAACGCGTGGATAAGGTGTTTACCACTATCGACAAAAAAGAAGATAAGGCAATAAAGGATTCTATACAAAACCCGCCGGTCGCGCCGGTTACTAAGTTCTACACCATTAAGCAGGGCGATACGCTGTTCAATATTTCCAAACGCTTCGGTGTGGAGGTTGACAGCCTGAAGGCGATGAATAACCTGGGTAGTGATAAGGTTAAAATTGGGCAAAAGATTGTGCTGACGAGGTAGATATTCTTAAAAGATATTAGGAGCCGGGTATCGTTTGATATCCGGCTTTTTTATTAGCAGCAAAACCCTTAGCTTTAGCTATATGAAAGCCATTGTTCACGGAGCACTGAGGTTATTGCTGGCCATAGGAGGAATCTATCTGCTTTGCGACCATTTCGCTGAAAACTATAAACTCTCAACACTTCTTAAAACTGCGTCAACAGGCGACTTTGTCGCTATTTTCGTTTTTCTGCAAATGATGTCGTGTTTCGTTTTGTATATGGGCATAAATGGCGTTCGTGATTTCATGCGTAAACGAATAAGAATGAGGTTGATGTATGCGGTAAACGCGCTGATTATTTTGGCGGCTATATTATACACTATATTAAGTAAGGATGACGGCACCGCGAAGAGTGACCCGCCCGGTAATTGGGATTTCTTATATCTGTTAGGGTTCCTGGCGATTATCTATTTTATGGTCTACGACTTTATAGCACTTTTTATCAAACGAAAAAAACACGTTGAGAAAAAAGAGCAGGAGTTTGAAATAGAGAATTTAGGGTAAAGGGGCCTCACACCGCCTGCAGTGGATGCTCCTCTTCTTTCAAAATCATGTCCTGCCCACGTTTCAGCTTTTCGCTGCGCAGGTGCCGCCAGTGCAGGCAGCCAATTAATAATGCGGCAATGCCTTCAAACAGCAAAGTATCCGCAGCGCCGACGAGGTGCGACACCAGCCCAACCAGCAAGCCACCCAGCGGCTGCATGCCGAAAAAGGCCATGGCGTAAAAGCTGATCACACGGCCGCGCATATCCGGAGCGACTGTAGTTTGTATGAGCGTATTACTTACTGTAATCTGCGACATCATGCCAAAACCCGCGATGGTGGCAAAGGCCAGCGCAAGGCCATAGACATGCTCATGCGAGAAAAGTATCAAACCGGCACCGAATACAAGCGTATTAATGAATAATATCCTCTTGAGATTAGCCCCGGCCTTTTGCGATGCCAGAAATATGGCACCCAGGAAAGCGCCAAGCCCGATAAAGCTATCTATAACCCCAAATGTAGAGGCCGTCCCTTTAAAAACATCTTTTGCATAATAGGCTATCAATGTATTAAATGGCAATACCATCAGGCTGATTAAACCCAGCATCATTAACACAAAAGCGATAGACGGCGTACGCTTGAGGTAAGCAAGCCCTTCTTTCAGCTCGCCGAACACATTTTTTGGATGTTCTTTCCTGACATAGGCCGGCAGCTTCATCATTAGCAGGGAAACGATAACTGCCACGAAGCTTAATGCATTGAACAGGAAACACACGCCATCACCCAAAGCTTCCAGTACCAGCCCGGCCAATGCAGGACCAACAATACGTGAAAGGTTCACCATGGATGAGTTTAGGGCCAGCGCGTTGGGCAAATCGTTTTTATCGTTCACCATTTCGTAAACGAGCGATTGTCGCGCCGGCACATCGAATGCGTTGATGATACCGAGCATAACGCTTAGGCCTAATATTTCCCAAACCTGGTAATGGTTAAACAATATTAATAGGGCCAGCAACCCGGCCTGCACCAGCGAGGCAATTTGTGTGATAAGCAATACTTTGTAACGGTTGTACCTGTCGGACACCACGCCGCCGATCAGTGAAAATAAAAATGACGGGAAAAGGCTGGCGAAAAGTGTAACCCCCAGCATAAGGGTTGAATGTGTTAGCGAGTATATCACCCAGCTCACCGCCGTTTTCTGCATCCACGTACCGATAAGCGATACCGATTGCCCGGCAAAATACAACCTGTAGTTGCGGCTTTTAAATGCCGCGAATGTTCTGAATGATTTTATAGTTTGTGTTGTCATTTAATTATCCTTCTTTTTTCGTCATGCCGAACTTGTTTCGGCACCTCACATATTGGTAACCCACATGTCAATCGCCTTTCATATCGCAAACCTGCTTAATGGGGTGCCGAAATAAATTCGGTATGACATGATTTTTATTCTAAATCGCAATAATCTTATTTATCGGTACCAGCGCCTGCTTCAGCAGTTCCTGCTCTTCCGGCGTGCATACATGAGCTATTGCATCGGCCAACCATTCATCGCGCTCGTGCCTAAACTGTTGTAGTGTATGCTCGCCAAGCTCAGAGAGCGCTATATTAACCTTTCGCCCGTCAGTTTCAGAAGCTGTGCGGGTGATATAGCCTAACTCCGACAAATGACTCAATACCTGCGACATGGATTGATTGGTAATCATCTCATTGGCGGCGAGCTCGCTCGGCAGCATGGCTTTGTTCTGATAAAGCTGTGCCATCGTCGAACGTTCGGTTAGCGATAACTGCTGCCCGGTGGGCGATTCCTTACGGAGCTTTTTTACCAGGCGGGTAATTGCACTGCGGAGGTCGGAGGCCAATTGTATATCTGCGTTGCTATCCATAATTAATAAGCTAAACTAATAAGTTTACCTTACAAATATCGATAACTTTTTGGGGACGACGGTCATTTTATTGTAAGAAGCCATTCCAGGAAAGCTTTGCAACAAATGGCATTATTAAACGTCATACTAAAGCGCTGTTTATTTAAAAAGATGATTTCGAAATATTAGGATTAACCAAGCGTAGTTATTTTTGTGAAAATCATCAAAACCAATTAGTAAGTTTATATAATCTTTCAAATTAAATGGGTACCGAAAAGCCATATATACTTACCTGGCGCGAGCTGGCAGAGCAGGTGCTCGGCTGGGATGACAGCAGCAATTGGGGCGACTACGACTTTGAGAAGTTAAGCGAGCAGATATTCGAAAAAACGAATACCCAATTAAGCGTATCAACCCTAAAAAGGATATGGGGCAAGGTGAAGTACGATAACACGCCCACTGTTATTACCCTGAATGCTCTCGCCTTGTTTTTAGGCTTTGCGGATTGGCGTCAGTTTAAAAAACATGCAGATAGCGCTAAGATTTTGGAACCTGTGGCAAAGGCGGAAGAAGCGTTTGCCGGGCCATTAAAGAAAGCACGTAAAAACAAGTTTCAAACCGTTGCACTATCGGTTATCGGCGCTGTTGGCGTTTTGTACCTATTATTGTCGCTGGTGGTTAACAAAAAGCCTGTTGCCGATAAAAACTTTAAACCTCAGTTTACAGCAAGGGTGGTGAGCGACAAAATGCCAAACTCGGTAGTATTTAACTATGATGCATCCGGCTATCATTCCGATAGTGTTTTTATCCAGCAAAGTTGGGACCCGCGCCGGCGTGAAAAGGTTGGCGGCGATGGCAAGCAGCATACTTCCATCTACTACGTACCCGGCTATTTTGATGCGAAACTGGTTGTTAACGGGCAAATAAAAAAAGAGCAGCCCATATTTATAAAAACGGCCGGCTGGTTGGGCCTTATCGATAAAGACCCTGTTCCCTCGTACCTTAACAGTGATTCTATCCACATGCCGCGTGCGCTGGGCGTAACCGGGCAAACGTTTACGCGGATAAAAGGCTCTTCTGTGTTTAATGATTCATGGGCTTTATTTTATAATGTGCGTGAATTTGACGGACTTGCCGGCGATAATTTTAGCTTTGAAACTACGGTAAGGAATACTTCCAGCCAGGAGCAATCGTCCTGCCGTAAAATGATTATCGGGGTTATCGGTAGCGGCAACGGGCTTAATGTCCCCTTAGCCGACAAAGGTTGTATAGCAGCGCTCAATATCTACACCGGTGAAAAAACCATCAGTGGCAAAGACGCTGATTTAAGCGCCTTTGGCTGCGATTTTTCTAATTTTCAGCACATGGCCTGCACCGTAAAAAATCATAAGTTTATTGTCAGCCTGAATGGCAAAGTGATTTTTACGGACGTTGTTAAAGGAAGCATCGGTAAAATCAGGGGTATAATGATAGGCTTTGAAGGCGCCGGGGAGATAAAGGATGTAAAGCTGGGTGACGATACGCACGTGGCCTACCAGGAAGATTTCAGCAAGAAGCAGGTTTTGGCGGCAAACGGCGGCAGGTAACACGAACCTTTCATTAGCCGTCAGCACAGGGCATCGCCCTGTGATAATATGCAATAAACCATTCCCTAATTATCCGTAATTTTGCCGCCGCATGAAAAAATCCCAACCTACCATACTTGTTGTAAATGATGATGGCATAACCGCGCCGGGGATAAAAGCCCTGATGGATACCATGGCCGAAATAGGCCGGGTTGTAGTGGTTGCACCCGACAGCCCGCAATCGGGAATGGGGCATGCCATTACCATCGGCAAGCCATTGCGGCTGGACAGCGTTGATATTTATGAGGGCATCGAGATGTACAAATGCTCGGGCACGCCGGTTGATTGTGTTAAGCTGGCGGTAACCAAAATCTTTAAAGGCCAAAAACCGGATCTGTGTGTTTCGGGCATCAACCACGGATTGAATAATTCCATCAACATACTGTATTCAGGTACTATGTCGGCAGCGGTTGAGGGGGCTATTGAAAGTATTCCGTCGATAGGTTTTTCATTGGATGACTATTCCCTGCATGCCGATTTTTCACACTGCCTTAAATTTGTAAAAGAAATAGCATTGCAGGTGCTGCAAAACGGGCTGCCGACTGCCTCTTTATTGAATGTAAACTTCCCGGCGGGCGGTGGCATCAAAGGGATAAAAATTTGCCGGCAGGCCAACGCCAAATGGGCCGAAGAATTTGACGAGCGAACCGACCCTTACAAGCGCCCATACTACTGGCTAACTGGTGTTTTTCAGAATAATGACCATGGAGAAGATACCGACGTTTGGGCACTGGAGCATCATTACGCTTCGGTAGTCCCGGTTCAGTTTGATATGACGGCGCATCACGCCATCCCGGTATTGAATAGCTGGAAGTTTAATGTGTAAAATATGTTCAACAAAAACAGCTATCTCACCGGCTTTCTCGCAGCACTAATTTTTCCCGCGATTGCATGCGGCGCAGATTATTATTTCAGGTACACTGCCGAACTAATCAACCGGCCTGCCCTGCCTTACCTGGTTGCCGTTGCGCTGAATTTACTGGCAATGCGGTTTATTTTCAAATACGATTACGATAAAACAGGCAAAGCGATGATGGCGACCACGTTTATCGTTATGATTACCGCGTTTATTATAAAGGGGCACGTGCGATGAAATATTACCTGGTAGCCGGCGAAGCATCCGGCGATTTGCATGGCGCAAACCTGGTGAAAGCGTTAAAGGAGCACGACCCCAATGCTGTTTTTCGTTACTATGGCGGCGAACTGATGCAAGCCGAGGGCGGCGAGCTGGTTAAGCATTATGCCGACATGGCCTTTATGGGTTTTATAGAAGTGGTGGCCAATCTGCGGACTATCCTCGCTAATCTTAAAGCTTGTAAAAACGATATTGCCGAATGGCAGCCGGATGTACTTATTTTAATCGATTTTCCTGGCTTCAACCTTAAAATTGCTGAGTTCGCTAAAAAGCAGGGGCTGCTGGTATGCTATTATATCTCCCCAAAGGTTTGGGCCTGGAACCAGAAACGCGTGCTAAAGATAAAACGCATCGTCGACCATATGTTTTGTATTCTGCCTTTTGAGGTGGATTTTTATAAAAGCTGGGGAATGGATGTGGATTACATCGGCAACCCGTTGCTTGATGCGATTTCGGCCTTTGAACCCGATAAAAATTTCATTGCAAAAAACAACCTGGAGGGCAAAAAGATAATAGCCCTGCTGCCCGGCAGCCGCAAGCAGGAAATCAGCCGCCTGTTGCCAGAGATGGCCGGATTGGTTGATAAGTTTCAGGAATATCAATTCGTTATCGCGGGTGCTCCAACATTTAATGCAGACTATTATACAGAATTTACCGGCGGCAAAACCATCCCGGTAGTATTTAATGCCACCTACGACCTACTAAGTAATGCCGAAGCTGCTGTTGTAGCATCGGGTACTGCAACTTTAGAAACAGCATTGTTCCATGTGCCTCAGGTGGTGGTTTACAAAGGGCACCCTATATCTATCGGTATAGCTCGTATGGTGGTGAAGATAAAATTCATTTCGCTGGTAAATTTGATTATGGATAGCGGAGTAGTTAAAGAATTGATACAGGAGGATTGCTCGACTCAAAAGATAGGCGAAGAGCTTCATTCAATAGTTAGCGATAAAGCCTATCGCCAAAAAATGCTCGATAACTACAACCAACTGGATGAGCGAATGGGTAAACCCGGAGCATCGGCAAAAGCAGCCGGATTGATTGTAAAATATACCAGGGATAAAGGCCGGTAGGCTGGTTAATATGCAGTAACGATTATTTTAGCGCTGTGCCGGCTTTCAAATCTATTTGTTCCGTTTTTTCGGATATGTTTTTGATGATATCGTCCAGTTCATTGGCAGATGTCTGAAGCAAGGCCAGCAATTCTTCTTTTTCCTCTTCGCTATCGGTCGAATCTTTCATCAGCTCGGTAAGGCCCATAATGCGCGATAGCGGCGCCCTAACCACATGCGATTGCGTCCAGGCTATTTCGAGCAGTTTTTTATTTTGTTTTTCGATAGCGGTGATGTAATTAAGGCGCTCTGTTATATCCCGTATAGCACCAATCATGCGCATCGGCTTGCCCTCATCGTCGCGTATAATATGGCCATTACCTTCAACGTAGGCATAGCTGCCATTGGCCTTTTTAAAGCGACAGGCCCCTTTCCAATTACCCTGGGTAACATTAGCAATTGCATCGTTAAAGCTTTTGCTTATTTTTTCTTTGTCGGCAGAATGAACATTCGACAGCCAGTTTTCGATGGTATGCTGGTCCCCGTTATCGAAGCCGAACAGTCTGAAAAAGGCATCTCCCCACTTTATCACGCCGGTTTTTATATCCCAGTCAAAAATGGCATCCCTGGTCGCTTTATTAACGTACTCGTAGCGTTCATTGCTGATTTTCAAGGCTGTTTCTGCGTTTTTAAGGTCGGTAATATCCAAGCCGATACATTGAATTTCAGCAGTTTTCCCTTTAAAGTCGGGCAACCCTATGAAATGCCATAGCGTCGGCCTGGCACCGCCGTCCTGCCGTATCTTATCTATCTCAACCTGGTAAACCTTATTAGGGGTTTTTATGCATTTTTTTGTGATAGCAGCAACTAATAGGTGATGGTAGGGCTTAACGGTGAGGGATGCATCGGTATCTGCTAACTTCTTATCTTTCAATATCCAGTCAAAATCTTCTATATATTTTTTGTTGAAATAGGTGTATTTACCATCAAGGCTTATGCGGATAACATAATTTGTTTGCGAATCGGCCAGGCTTCTTAAACGCTGCTCGCTCGCTTCCAGCTCCTGGCGTGTTTTTTTGCTTTCAGTTATATCCAGGCAGGCCCCTATCATTTCCACAGGCATGCCGTTAGCATCAGATTTTAATTTGCCCCATGATTTAAGGTACCTGATTTCGCCTGTTGGCCTTATTATCCGCTCCTCAAATTCAACGTCTGTTTGGGTCTTTAATACATTTTCCACGGTTTCATACACCCGTTGCCTGTCTTCGGGATGCAGCAATTCCTGGTAGCCTTCAAAGGTGGCTTTAAACTCCTTTTTGTTTAAACCGTATATGGTATAAAGGCTGTCGGACCAGCGTACCACGTTGTTTTGTACATCCCAATGCCAGTTGCCAAATTGGGCTAATTCCTGGCTTTGCGTCATCATAAAGGTTGCTTCGGCTATTATTTCGGCTTTCTGTTTGTTTTCCAGGATAATCTTCAGCAGCGATGTTACGCGTTCAATTATCCTTAATTCCTCCTCATTGGGCTTTTTGGGCGCATTGTAATACATGCCCAGGGTGGCCATTACTGCGCCTTCTGAATTGATGACCGGGTGAGACCAGCAAGCGCGCAGGTTATGCTTTAATGCTACGTCTTTATATGCCACCCATCTCGCATCGGTTTCAATATCAGTAACGATGACTTTCTTTTTCAGGAAGGCGGCGGTTCCGCATGAGCCCACGTTTTC
>Ga0207671_10001594_pt1 | contig 25770 bp, 12 predicted proteins | sample KBSC24metaG_FD_184352 | JGI IMG/M metagenome (GOLD analysis project Ga0207671, IMG submission 184352) | Corn rhizosphere microbial communities from Kellogg Biological Station, Michigan, USA - KBS C2-4 metaG (SPAdes) (version 2) | ecosystem: Host-associated > Plants > Roots > Rhizosphere > Soil... | reverse complement strand
GCCTCCTATTCAGGCTGGCAACCGGCCCCGCAGACGGGGCCGGAGCGCCTTCATAGGCCCCTCGGGAGCGACCCCCTCCGTCCCCGCCCGCGCTCGAAGACTTGCGCTCCACTACGCTCCTACGTTCATCAAGCGACAAAGCACGGTCCGTACAGTCGTAAGCGAGCCGACCTGTCGAGAGAAGGGTTAGTGCCCTTGTTGGGCAAAAGGATCCGGACGCTGCGCCGATGGCCAGCCCAGGTCGCGTCCTTTCAATCGCGTCGCTCGCCAACCAGTGTCCCGCTCCTCGTACTTGCCGAAGCCGAGCAGGTCCCCTTCTCTTGCTTGCGTTGCCTCGTCGACCTCGGACACGGAGGGCCCCGCTATCTGCTCTGCTCGACGCCGAGGCTTCCAGCACCAGAGCCGCGTCGGACTTCGGACACTTCCATGCGCGGTTTCCCGAGGCACGAATTCCCATGACCTCGACGGCGCCTCGACCTCGTTTTGGCCCGCTATGGCGCCTGAAGACCTTACGAGCGTAGTGGAGCGCAAGTCTTCGAGCGCGGGCGGGGACAGCGGGGTTCCTCCCGAGGGGCCTATGAGGGCGCTCCGGCCCCGTCTGCGGGGCCGGATGCCAGCCCGAATAGGAGGGCGAGACGTGTCGCCGGAGCGCAGGGTCCCGCCGCAGGCGGGAGCCGAGCACCGCCGACGTAGGGATCGCGTCGAGGACGGGCGAGCTCTGCTCGACCGGCCTCATCGCGGGAGGGGTGGAACCCTTTCAGGGTTCCACATCTAATGACCCGAGGGAGGGAACCCCGCTGGCCCCGCCCGCCCTCGAGCGTAAGCGTAAGGGAGCGACGCGACCTACTGCGACGCCTTCACTCTACGAAGCCGCGGACGGGTCGTAGTTGAGGTTGGGGGCTAGCCAGCGTTCGACTTCGGCGACGGTCATGTTCTTGCGGGCGGCGTAATCGGCGACTTGGTCTCGGTCGATTTTGCCGACGGTGAAGTAGCGGGATTGCGGGTGGGCGAAGTACAGGCCGCTGACGCTGGAGCCGGGCCACATGGCGAAGGATTCCGTCAGCTTGATGCCCGTGCGGGCCTCGACGTCCAGCAGGCGCCACAGCGCCGCCTTCTCCGTGTGATCGGGACAGGCCGGGTAGCCGGCGGCGGGGCGGATGCCGCGGTACTTCTCGTGGATCAGCTGCTCCTTGGTCAGGTCCTCGCCCTTGCCGTAGCCCCACTCCTGCCGCACCCGCTCGTGCAGGTACTCGGCGAAGGCCTCGGCCAGACGGTCCGCCAGCGCCTCGGCCATGATGGCGTTGTAGTCGTCGTGCGCCGCCCGAAAGCGATCGCACACCTCCTTCAGGCCGATGCCGGTGGTGACGGCGAAGCCCCCCAGATGATCGCGCAGCCCCGTCTCGCGCGGGGCCACGAAGTCGGCCAGGCAGCGCGAGGGCTCGCCGTCCGCTCGCTGCGCCTGCTGGCGCAAGAAGTGAAAGGTCTCGCCCTCGATGTCCCGCCCCTCCCCGGTGAACAGCTGCACGTCGTCGCCCACCGCCTGGGCCGGGAACAGGCCGTACACGCCCCGCGCCGTCAGCGCCTTGTCCGCGATCAGCTTGTCCAGCAGCGCGTTCCCCTCGGCGAAGACCTGACGCGCCTGCTCGCCGTACACCTCGTGCTCCAGGATGCGCGGGTAGACCCCCTTCAGCTCCCAGGTGTGAAAGAACGGCGTCCAGTCGATGTAGGGACGCAGCGTCTCCAGCGGCACCTCGATGTCGCGCACGCCGGTAAACGCGGGCGTCGCCACGTCCTCGGCGCGCCACTCGATGGGCGTGCGGGCGGCGCGGGCCGCCTGCAGCGAGGCCAGCTTGTGCCGCGGCGAACCGTGGATGCGGCGCAGCTCCTCGTACTCGGCCCGGTGCTGGGCCACGAAGGCCGGCTTGTTCTCGTCGCTCAGCAGGCTGGTCGCCACCGGCACGGCGCGGCTGGCGTCCAGCACGTGCACCACCGGCTGCTCGTAGTGGGGCGCGATCTTCACCGCCGTGTGGGCGCGGCTGGTGGTGGCGCCGCCGATCAGCAGGGGCAGCTTCATTCCCAGCCGCTGCATCTCGCGCGCCACGTGCGCCATCTCGTCCAGCGACGGCGTGATCAGCCCCGACAGACCGATCAGGTCCGCCTTCTCGGCCACCGCGCGCTCCAGGATCTTCTCGCACGGCACCATCACGCCCATGTCGATGACCTGATAGTTGTTGCAGGCCAGCACCACGCCCACGATGTTCTTGCCGATGTCGTGGACGTCGCCCTTCACCGTGGCCAGCACGATCTTCCCCTGGGTCTTCGCCTCCACGCCCTTGGCGGCGTCCGCCGCCTTCTCCGCCTCCATGAAGGGCAACAGGTAGGCCACCGCCTTCTTCATCACGCGGGCCGACTTCACCACCTGGGGCAGGAACATCTTTCCGGCCCCGAACAGGTCGCCCACCACCCCCATGCCGTCCATCAGCGGCCCCTCGATCACCGACAGGGGCCGCCCCAGCTTGGCGCGCGCCTCCTCCGTGTCGCCGTCGATGTAGGTGTCGATCCCCTTCACCAGCGCGTGCGACAGCCGCTGCTCGACGGTGCCGTTGCGCCACTCCTCCAGCTTCTCGGCCTTGACGGCGCCGCCGCCGGCATCGGCCGCCTTCAGGCGCTCGCCGAAGTCGACCAGGCGCTCGGTGGCGTCGGGGCGGCGGTTCAGCAGCACGTCCTCCACCAGCTGCTTCAGCTCGGGCTCGATCTCCTCGTACACCTCCAGCATGCCGGCGTTCACGATGCCCATGTCCATGCCCGCCTGGATGGCGTGGAACAGAAACGCCGAGTGCATGGCCTCGCGCACCCGGTTGTTGCCGCGGAAGCTGAACGAGATGTTGGACACGCCTCCGCTGACCTTGGCGTGCGGCAGGTGCGTCTTGATCCAGCGCGTGGCCTCGATGAAGTCGACGGCGTAGTTGTTGTGCTCCTCCATGCCGGTGGCCACCGTCAGGATGTTGGGGTCGAAGATGATGTCCTCGGGGGCGAAGCCCACCACGTCGACCAGCAGCCGGTAGGCCCGCTCGCAGATGCGGATCTTGTCATGGTAGGTGGCCGCCTGCCCCTGCTCGTCGAAGGCCATCACCACCACGGCCGCCCCGTAGCGCAGCACGGCCCGGGCCCGTTCCAGAAAGGCCGCCTCTCCCTCCTTCAGCGAGATCGAGTTCACGATGCCCTTGCCCTGCAGACACTTCAGGCCCGCCTCGATCACCTCCCACTTGGACGAGTCGACCATGAACGGCACGCGCGCCACCTCGGGCTCGCTTCCCAGCAGGGACAGAAAGCGCGACATCGCCGCCACGCCGTCGATCATCCCCTCGTCCATGCAGATGTCGATCACGTTGGCGCCGTTCTCGACCTGCTGGCGCGCCACGCTGACCGCCTCCTCGTACTTGTTCTCCTTGATCAGCTTGGCGAACTTGGGCGAGCCGGCGACGTTGGTGCGCTCGCCGATCATGATGTACGACCCCAGCTGCTGGGTGAACGGCTGCGAGCCCGAGAGCCGCAGCGGCCGGGGCGACTCGCTGGCGACGGCGGCGGGGGCAGAGGCCGGCTTCGCCTGCTCGCGCGGCAGGGGGCGGGGCGGCTTGCCTTCCAGGGCCCGCGCGATGGCGGCGATGTGCTCGGGCGTGTTGCCGCAGCAGCCGCCGGCGATGTTCACCACGCCGGACGCGGCGAACTGGCTCAGGTAGCGGCCCATGTCCGCCGGCTCCAGGTCGAACCCGGTGGGCGACAGCGGGTTGGGCAGCCCGGCGTTCGGGTAGCAGGAGATGGCCGCCGACGACTTCTGGGCCAGCTCGGCCAGGAAGGGGTACATCAGGTCCGGCCCCAGCGAGCAGTTCAGCCCCACCGACAGCGGCTTCACGTTCTGGACCGCGTTCCACAGCGCCTCCACGGTCTGCGCCGAGATCATGGTCTCCCCGCCCCGCCCCACCGCCGCCGAGATCATCACCGGCAGCTCCACCTTGTCGGCCGTGAACACCTCCTGGATGGCGACCAGCGCCGCCTTGGCGTTCAGCGAGTCGAAGATCGTCTCGACCAGCAGGGTGTCCACCCCGCCGGCGATCAGCGCGCGAACCTGGCGCAGGTACGCCGCCTTGACCTGATCGAACGTGACCACCCGAAACCCCGGATCCTCGGCGTCGGGCGAGTTCGACAGCGACACCGTCAACGGCCCGATGGCCCCTGCCACGAAGCGCGCCCGCCCGGTGGCGTTGGCCACGCGATCCGCCCAGGTCCGGCACTGCCGGGCGGACTCGACGTTGATCTCCCAGGCCAGGGCATCCAGCGCCGGGTCCTCGATGATGGCCTGATAGAACGCCGGATCCTTGCGCCCGCCGCGCTCGCGCGGATCGTCCACGAAGAACTCGCTCTGGGCGATGCTGGTGGCGCCGAAGGTGTTGGTCTCGATGATGTCCGCGCCCGCCTCCAGGAAGCGGCGATGGATGTCGCAGATCATGTCGCCCTGGGTCAGCGAGAACAGATCGCCGTTGTTCAGCAGATCCTTCTTCGCGTCCTTGAAGCGCTGGCCCCGGATGTGCGCCTCCGTCATCCCGTAGGTGCGGATGGTGGTGCCCATCGCGCCGTCGATGATCACGATGCGTTCGTCCAGCAGCTTCTTCAGGGGATGGTTCATGTCTTGGTCTGGCCTCTTCCGGTCGGTCGGCGCGTTTCTCTTCGCAGCTCGTGGGGCGGCTTGTCCGCGATGCCTAGCACGACCTGCAGGCGCGGCTTGCGGGATTCGCGGCAGGCGATCTCGGACGTGACCACGTCCAGCCCCGCCCGCGCCAGCAGCGCGCGCAGCGCCCGGGGGGAGAAGCCGGGGTGGCGCTCGCCGTAGCGCGCCGTCACCTCCAGCTGGCGGTGCTCGTCCAGGCACAGCAGCACCAGCCGGCCGCCCGGGCGCAGCACCCGGGCACACTCCGCCAGGGCCCGCGCCGGGTGGGCCGCATAGGTCAGCGTATGAAACATCAGCACGTCGTCGAACGACGCCTCGGCGAAGGGCAGCTGGTGCAGGTCCGCCATCAGGGCGCGCGCGTGGGGAAACCGGGCCAGGCGCTCCTGCGCCGTCTCGATCATCTGCGGGTTGGTGTCGATGCAGGTCAGGGTGCGGCAGTGCGGCGCCAGCGTACCGGCGGCGGCGCCGTCGCCCGACCCGGCGTCCAGGACGTCGCCCAGGCGCAGCAGCCCCGCCAGCCCCAGCGCCAGCGACCGCCAGGTGCGCCCCGGCGAGTAGTCGCGCTCCAGCTCGTCGACGGCGGAGTCGGGGAGGCCCTCGCGTCGTTCCAGCTCCAGCTCGTTCAACCGCTGCCGGTCGGCCTCCAGCGTGGGATCGGTCGACCTGGCCGCGTCTTCCAAAATGGCCAGCGCCGGCGCGGGCAGGTTGTCGCTGGCCAGCGCGTAGAACGACTGCGCCCCTTGCCGGCGGTCGCGCACGAACCCCGCCTCGCGCAGTCGTCCCAGGTGCGTGGAGACCCGCGACTGCGCGATCCCGGTCGCTCGCACCAGATCCGACACGCAGAGCTCGCGCGCCCGCAGCAGCACGCACAGCCGGATGCGACTCTCGTCGCCCAGCAGGTTCAGCGTGTCCACTTGCTCGGCCAGGTTCATAACAACCATCCCTGTATCGGGATAGAAGGATATAGCATGTCCGCCGGCGTGCCTGTCAACCCCGCCAGGGTCCGGGCGTAATCTCGCGCCGATGCCGCCTGCCCGCCCCCTCCGTTCTTCCGCGCCCCACCCGCGATGGCTGGGCGTGACCGCCCTGTGTGGCCTGGCCCTGTTCGCCTGGACCGCTGGGCCGGCGCGCGCCCAGTTGCCCGCCCCCGACGACGAGGAGACAACCCCGGCGCCGGTTCCCGGCGACGCGTCACTGGAAGCGGCCTACCGGGCCGAGCGGGACGACAAGAAGCGGGCCCGGCTGGTCGCCGACCTGGGTCCGGCCGCCGCGCCCCTGCTGAAGACGATCGTCGAGACCGATCCCTCGGACGAGGTGGCGCTGGCCGCGGCGTACACGCTGCGGCGAAACGCCGTGGGCGCCGTGGTGACCTCGCTGGAGCGCCGCCTGAACACGGGCAGGCGCGATCCGGCCGCGCGAGAGAAGCTGGTCAGGGACATCGAGCGCCACCAGGTGTTCGCCGTCGGGCAGAACCTGCCCCACTTCTTCCGGGAGGCGCCGGCCCCCTTCACGGTGAAGCCCGACCGGCACGGCAACATCCGGGTGCTCGCCTTCGGTGACTTCGGCGACGGCAGCGCCCGGCAGCGACTGATGGCGGAGACCATGCAGCGCTATCACGCCCGACGGCCGTTCACGTTCGCGGTGACGGTGGGCGACAACTTCTATCCGACGGGCATGAGCGGCCCGCAGGATCCCCGCTGGGACCGCGACTTCGACCGGCTGTACGGGCCCATGCACATCGTGTTCTACCCGTCGCTGGGCAATCACGACTGGTACCAGACCGACAGCCCGGCGGCCGAGGTGGCGCGCTCCCAGGCCGACCGCCTGTGGCAGATGCCGGCCACCCGCTACACCTTCGTGGCCGGACCGGTGCAGTTCTTCGCGATCGACACCAACGTCGTCACCCGCGCCGAGCTGGACTGGCTGGACCGCGAGCTGGGCAGGAGCACGGCGCCCTGGAAGGTCGTGTACGGCCACCACCCCGTGTACTCCGACGGACGGCATGGGGGAGATCCCGCCATGCACGACAAGGTGTTCCCCCTGCTGCGGGGCCGGGTCGACCTGTACCTGTGCGGCCACGAACACGACCTGCAGCACCTGGCGCCCGAGGACGGGGTCCAGTTCGCGATCGTGGGGGGCGGAGGCGCCGAGACCCGCCCGGTGGCGCCCGGTCCCCGCTCCCTGTTCGCGGCGAGCAAGAACGGCTTCGGGGTCATCGAGGCCAGCAAGAAGACACTGACCGTCACGTACGTGGGCAGCGATTCGCAAATTCTGCACACGTTCAGCCTGCATCATTAGCGAGGCGCCGCATTGCCTCCGTGACCGCGGTCCTTAGGTTGCGAACAGATGTCGCAGTCATCGGTTCGCTCGCCCTCAACGTCCAAACAAAGTAACCATCGGGGGGATCGCCCCGGATCGTCGACGGTCCCGGCCCCTCTGCCCGACAGCTCGTCCACGCTGGGCGCCACCGCCATTCCCGGGGGCGCCCGCTTCGGCGTCTACGCGCACCCGGCCGAGCGCTGTGCCGTGCGCCTGTTCGAGGGGGACGCGACCGTGGAGCACGTGATGCGCTCCCGGGGCGACGGCTACTTCGAGGCGGAGGTTCCGGGGCTGAACCCGGGCGCCCTGTACAAGTTCGTCGTCGACGGCAAGGAGATGCCCGATCCCTGCGCGCGCTTCCTGCCCCAGGGCGTGCACGGCCCCGCGCTGCTGGTGGCCAGCGACTACCAGTGGCGCTGCGGGGAAGGGGTCTACCGGCCCCTGCATCAGCACGTCATCTACGAGCTGCACGTGGGGACGTTCACCCGCCAGGGCACCTACGACGGCGTGCGTGGAAAGCTGGCGCAGCTGGCGGCGCTGGGCGTCACCGCCATCGAGCTGATGCCGCTGGCCGCCTTTCCGGGGAGCCGCGGCTGGGGCTACGAGGGCGTGGCCCTGTTCGCGCCGTTCGCGCCCTACGGCAGCCCCGATGACCTGCGCCGGCTGATCGACGAGGCGCACGGCCACGGCCTGGCCGTGTTCCTGGACGTGGTCTACAACCACTTCGGGCCGTCCGGGAATTACCTGCCCGCGTACAGCCCGGAGTACTTCACGTCCGAGCGCAAGAACGCGTGGGGTGATGCGCCGAACTACGCCCATCCCGCCCTGCGCCGGACCATCGTCGACAACGCGCTGTACTGGCTGCGGGACTTTCGCTTCGACGGCCTGCGCCTGGACGCCACCCACGCCATCGTCGACACGCTGTCGCCTGACATCCTGCGCCTGCTGCAGCAGTCGGTGTCCCAGCTGAATCCGCCCAAGCTGCTGATCGCGGAGGACAACCGGAACGACTGCGCGCTGATGCAAGAGACCGGGATGAACGCCGTGTGGGCCGACGACTTTCACCATCAGCTACGGGTCACGATGACCGGCGAGCAGGACGGCTACTACGCCGCCTACAAGCCGGGCCTGGAGGCGCTGGCGCGCACGATCGAGCAGGGCTGGCTGTACCAGGGGGAGGTCTTCGCCCCCACCGGCCAGGCCCGCGGCTGTCCGGCGGAAGGGCTGGAGGCGTCGGCCTTCGTCTATTGCATCCAGAACCACGACCAGATCGGGAACCGGGCCCTCGGTGATCGCCTGCACGCCGCCGTGAACCCCGACCTGTACCGGGCCGCCTCGACGCTGCTGCTGTTCCTGCCCATGACGCCCTTGCTGTTCATGGGGCAGGAGTGGGCCGCCTCGGCGCCCTTTCTGTTCTTCACCGACCACGATCCCGAGCTGGGGCGCCTGGTGTCGGAGGGGCGGCGCGAGGAGTTCAAGACCTTCGAGGCGTTCAAGACCGCGGAGGGTCGGGCCGCCATCCCCGATCCGCAGAGCGAGGAGACGTTCCTGCGCTCGAAGCTGGACTGGAGCGAGCGGGACCGCGACGAGCACGGGCGCGTGTTGAAGCTGTACACGCGCCTGCTGGCGCTGCGGCGGACGGACCCGGTGTGGAGCGCGAACGCCGGGGGGCGGCGCGGCCTGTCGGCCCGCGCCTCCGGAAACGTGCTGGTGGTGCGGCGGCAGGGACAGGCGGGGACGCGCGTCCTGATGATGAACTTCGGGGACAGGGCCGCGCCCCTGGAGCCGGAGGCGCGGGACCTTCCGCTGATCGTGCGCAGCGACGGCGCGACCGACCGGCCGGACCCGATCCCGCCCTTCACCGCGGTGGTGCTGGGCAGCTAGTCGGCGCCGGGCGCCGCGCTCGGGGGCCGCTCCCGCGCCGCCAGCGCGCCCGCCACGCGTGCCGCCAGCTCGTGCCGCTCCAGCTCCTCGAGGGGCGCGGGCAGCGCCCGGGACCAGTTGGGCCACTTCCCGGCGGTGGCCCCCGGGACGTTCGGCTGCTCCTCGACGCCCAGCGCGTCCTCCAGCGTCGCCAGGATCAGTCGCGACGGCGCCTGCGCCAGGCCGCGGTGCACCCCTTCGATCACCTCTGCCGGCGCGGCGTCCGGCTTGGTGCCGGCGGCGCGGGTCAGGCGCCCCCGGATGGCCGCCAGGCCCTCCTCGTTCTGTGGCGCCCCCGCCTGCTCCGCGTGCTTCAGGTTCGCCCCGCTCCACAGGCCGGCGATGGTCGGCAGATCGTGGGTGGTGACGGCCGACAGCGCCAGCTCGGGGAACTTCGCGGGCGGATCGTTCTCGAACATGACCAGGCGGTACGAGAGGACCTGGCGGTTCGCCATCTCCTCGCGCACACCGGGCGAGACCGTCCCCAGGTCCTCGCCGATCACGTAGGCGCGGGCACGCTGGCTCTCCAGCGCCAGGATGGCCATCAGCTCGTCGGTGTGCATGCGCACGTAGGCGCCCGGCGTCCGCGCGCCCGGCTGCCCCGCGCGCGGGATCCAGTACAGCCGGAACAGGCCCATGACGTGATCGATGCGCAGGCCGCCCGCGTGGCGCAGGTTGGCGCGGATCGTCTCGATGAACGGGCGATAACCGGCGGCGCGCAGCCGATGGGGGATGAACGGCGCCAGCCCCCAGTCTTGACCGGCCGGATTCAGCTCGTCCGGCGGGGCACCGACCGAGGCCTCCTGCGCCACCAGATCCTGCCAGCACCACCCGTCCGCGCCAGCGATGTCCAGACCGATGGGCAGATCGTGGATCAGCGGCAGCGCCGCCGACGCCCGGCGGAGCTGCTCGTCCAGCACCCACTGCAGCCAGGCGTGAAAATCGACGCGGCGGGCGTGCGCCGCCGCGAACTCCGCCACGCCCGGGCTCTCGGGCCGGCGCAGCGCCTCGGGCCAGCGGCGCCAGTCTTTCCCGTGCACCTCGGCCAGCGCGCAGTAGCGGGCGAAATCCAGCAGGGCGGACCCCTGTTCGGCGCGGTAGTGAACGAACGCCGGATCCGTCGCGGTCCGCGCGAAGCACAGCTCCAACGCCTCACTCTTGCATTTCCAGACGGCGTCGCGGTCGATCATGCGGCTGTCGTTCAGGGCCCGCCCCGCCCGCGCCAGGGGCTCCAGCGCGGCGCCCAGATCGGAGGCGCCGGGCGCGTCCTCCACCCGGATGTACAGCGGGTTGCGAAAGCGGCGGCTGCTGGGAAAATACGGGCTCGCCTCGATGGGCGGCACCAGGGTCGGCGCGCTCAGCGGGTTGACCAGCAGCGCGCCGCCCCCCTGCGCGTCGGTCCACGTCCCCAGACGGCGCAGGTCCCCCAGATCGCCCATCCCCCAGCTCTCACGCGAGCGGCTGGCGTAAAGTTGCACCGCCCAGCCCCAGGCCCGTAGCGCCTCGGGGAGATAGCAACGGCCCGGCGACACGATCAGCAGCACGGGCGCGCTGCGGCCGGCCGACGCGGCGGGCTGGAAGGCGTGGTAACCGACCGGCAAGGTCAGCGACTCGCCGGTCCGCACGGAGCGAAAGACGCCGCCGTCGCCGCGGACGTCGCCCGGCCCCGGCGCCACCCAGCTCCTGCCCTCGTCGATCACCGACACGTCGGCGAAGGCGTCCTCCCCACCGGCGCCCGGGCCCCCAGCGCCGCGCACGCCCATGGCCCGGTGCAAGGCCTCCCTCGTCTCGTCAGACGTCGGATGCTCCTTGCCGGCCACGTCGACGTAGCGGGCTTCCACTCCCCAGGTGTCACGCGAGACGGCGGGCATGTCGACCCACCACTCTGGTCACGGCTGGCTCAGACGAAAGGCTTCAGGATCAAAGCGCCCAGCGGCGGCAGCGTCAGGTTGATCGAGAACGGCCGGCCGTGCGCGGGCACCGGCGCCACCTCGACGCTGCCGAAGTTGCCCTGGTTGCTGCCGCCGAACCCCTCCCCGTCCGTGTTGATGACCTCGGACCACAGCCCCCGGCGGGTCAGACCGATGCGGTAGTTGTAGCGCGGCACCGGGGTGGCGTTGAACACCGCCAGCAGCTCGGCGCCGATGTCCTGGCCGTGGCGCACGAACGCGTAGACGCTGTTCTCGACGTCGTCGGCCACGATCCACTCGAGACCGTTCGTGCCGACGTCGCGCTCGTGCAGCGCCGGCTCGCGCTGGTACAGGCGGTTCAGCTCGCTGACCAGCAGCTGCACCTGGGCGTGCCGCGGATTCTCGCGCAGCAGGTGCCAGTCCAGGCTGCGGTCGTGGTTCCACTCGCGGCGCTGGCCGAACTCCCCGCCCATGAACAGCAGCTTCTTGCCCGTCTGACACCACATGTACGTCAGCAGCAGGCGCAGCGTGGCGAACTTCTGCCAGTCGTCACCGGGCAGCTTCTCCAGCAGCGAGCCCTTGCCGTACACCACCTCGTCGTGGGACAGGGGCAGCACGAAGTTCTCCGACCCGGCGTACAACCCGCGGAAGGTCAGCTTGTGGTGGTGATGGCGGCGGTAGATGGGATCCAGCGAGAAGTAGGCCAGCGTGTCGTGCATCCAGCCCATGTCCCACTTGTAGTCGAAGCCCAGGCCGCCGGACGCCGCCGGCCGCGACACGCCCGGCCAGGTGGTCGACTCCTCCGCGATGGTCAGCACGCCGGGGTGTTGCTCGTGCACGATCTGGTTCACCTTGCGCAGCAGCGCCACCGCGCAGAAGTTCTCCCGGCCCCCCTGGCTGTTGGCCACCCATTCGCCGTCCTTCCGGCCGTAGTCCAGGTACAGCATCGACGCCACCGCGTCGACGCGCAGCCCGTCGATGTGATAGCGGTCGAGCCAGAACAGCGCGTTCGACAGCAGGAAACTGCGCACCTCGTGCCGGTCGTAGTTGAAGATGGCGCTGCCCCACTCGGGGTGGTGCCCCTGCCGGGGATCGGCGTGCTCGAACAGGTGCGTCCCGTCGAAGAAGATCAGGCCGTGCTCGTTCTCGGGGAAGTGCGCCGGCGTCCAGTCGAGGATCACGCCGATCCCGTTCTGATGAAGCGTGTCCACCAGGAACATGAAGTCGGTGGGCCCGCCATAGCGCGGCGTGGGCGCGAAGAACGACGTGACCTGATACCCCCACGAACCGTAGAACGGATGCTCCGCCACCGGCATCAGCTCGACGTGGGTGAACCCCAGGCGCTGCACGTGCTCCACCAGCTTGGGGGCCAGATCTCGATAACCCAGCAGCCCTCCGGGCGCCGCCGGATCGCGGATCCACGACCCCAGGTGCAGCTCGTAGATCGAGAGGGGCCGGTCCAGGCGCTGGCGCGCGCTGCGTTCGGCCAGCCAGGTGGCGTCCCCCCACTGGTAGGCCAGATCGGCGACCACGGACGCCGTCGCGGGGGCCGACTCGGCCGCGAACGCGAACGGGTCGGCCTTGTCCACCACGTAGCCGCCGATGCGAGAGCGGATGTGGAACTTGTAGCGCTGTCCGGCCGACGCCGCCGGCAGGAAGCCGTGCCACAGCCCGCTCTGTCCCAGGGCGGCCAGCGCGCTGGCGCCATCGGGCTTCCAGCCGTTCCAGTCGCCGATGACGTGGACGCTGGCCGCGTTCGGCGCCCACACCGCGAAGCGCGTTCCGGTGGCGCCCTCTTGCACCCCGGGATGCGCCCCCAGCTTCTCGTACAGGCGGGCGTGCGTCCCCTCGGCGAACAGGTGGAAGTCGGTCTCCCCCAGCGGCACGACGGGCGCGGCGGGGGTGGTGCGGCGCTCGGGACGCGTCATGGTGGCGGTCATCTTTGGTCCTGTTGCCCTTCTCGTTGGATCAGCGCCAGCAAGCCGGCCAGCGGAATGTCGACCCAGTCGGTGCGGTTGTTCAGCTCGTAGCCGACCTCGTAGATCACGCGCTCCAGCGCGTAGAAGTCCAGCATCAGCCGCAGGTGCCGCGGTTCCCTGGGAAGAAATGGCGCGCCCTGCGCCGTGCTCAGGTAGCCGCGACGATACTCCTCGGTGGCGCGCTCCTCCCAGCGCCGGGCCACCGGCAGCAGGCGCTTCCGCCGCTCGGGATCGCCTCCGCCGGCCCGCAGCACCGCCTCCGGTGCATAGCTGAACGATCGCACCATCCCCATCACGTCGCGCAGGGGCGAGCTCTTTCCCCGCCGCTCGGCCAGGGGGCGCGCCGGCTCGCCTTCGAAGTCGATGATGGTGAAGTCATCGCCGCGCGCCAGCACCTGCCCCAGGTGCAGATCGCCGTGAATGCGCGTCTTCACCACGCCCGGCTCCTCGGCCACGAAGCGCGTGACCACGTCGCCGATGGCGCGGCGGGCCGGGCCGTCTGGATCGGACAGTTGCTCCGCCGCGCCGCGCGCGTCCGCCGACAGGCTCGTCATCCGCGCCGTCAGCGCCGCCAGCTGCTCGTCCAGCATCGCCCGGGCCCGCTCGGCGGCGGCGCGCCGGTCCGCCGCGGTCAGCGGTTCGGCACGAAAGGCCTCGTCGTCGGGCGCGCCGCGGGCCAGGGCCAGGTGGATCTCCGCCGTACGACGGCCCAGGGTGGCGGCCCGCTGCAAGAAGCGGCCAAGGTCCTCGTCGTCCAGCGCGCCGCGGCCGGCCGTGGACCTGCCCAGCACCTCTTTCAGCTCGCCTTGCACGGCCGACCAGGCGTCCCCGTCGCTGGGCACGAACGCGTGCATGATCCCCACACCGTACGTCCTCCCGTCGCTCGTCTGGTACGACAGCTCCCCCAGCACCGGCGGCGTGGGTCGCGCCCCGGCGACGGCATGCGAATCCAGGAAGGTGCCCATCTCCAGCTCGGGGTTGATGCCCGGCGTGAGCTGCCGGTAGATCTTCAGCAGCATCCGCTGGCCGAAGCTCACCGTCGAGTTCGTCTGCTCGAGCGGCGCCACCTTGGGCGGCTCGTTCCCCACGTCACCCAGCTGGGCCAGCGGCGGATGGGCGCGCCCGACCAGCTGGCCCCCCTGCCCCGGCGCGACGGCGCCCTTCTGCACCAGCGTGCGCAGCGCGCTGGCGGCGCTGCCCGTGGCCAGGCCGTCCACCAGCGCCGCGCGCCCCGGGGGCCGCGCGGACGGTTCGGTCGGTCCCCGGTTCTCTCGCGCGCTCAGCCAGGCGATCAGCGCGTGGGGGGCGTGTCGCGCCAGCTCTTCTCCCTCCTGACCGTCCACGACGGCCAGCGGGACCAGGTAGCGTTCGGGCTCACCCTCGTCGAAGCGGAGCTCCACCACGGCCAGCACGTCCGGCACGCCCGGCAGCGGCACGACATCCCGTACCAGTGCCTCGCGGGCCCGCCGGTTCTTGGCGCGGAACCAGCGGCGCGGCGTCACGTAGGCCAGCAAAGCGTCCTGCAGCGGCTGGCGCGCAGACGGCTGCAGCACGGCCGGCCAGCCGCAGTCCAGCACCGGCACCTGTGGGGCGGCCGGCTTCTTCTCGGCGCTGGACGCTTTGTTCGCGGGCTGGCTCATGAGGTCACGTCGGGCTCACTTGGGGGTCACTTCGGGGCTAGAGGTAGTATTCGAACGTCCGCTCGCTGCGCACCAGGCGCCGCACGTGGAACACGTGCGCCGGCATCACGCGAGGATCTAGCGACACGAAGGCCCGCCGGTCTGTCCACACGTAGCGCGCGTCGCTCAGCAGATCGTGCATCTGGTAGCGAACACCGTCGGTCCCGGACGCGGGCATCACCGCGGGATCCAGGTCGATCCACCCCGCGCGGGTGTTGTAGCCGTCCAGGTTGACCACCACCAGCAGCACGTCCGTACCGGACGCGTCGGCGCGCGTGTAGCACAGCAGGCCGTCGTTGTCCGTGACGTGGAACGTGGTGCCCTCCACGTGCTGCAGGGCCGGATGCTCGCGACGGATCTGGTTCAGCCGCTCGAGCACGGGCGCCAGGCTGTCGGGGCTGTCCAGCCGCCAGCTGCGCAGCTGGTACTTCTCGTTCTGGGCGTACTCCTCGGCGCCCGGGCGCGCGGCCTTCTCCTGCAGCTCGAACACGGGGCCGTAAATGCCCCAGCTGGGCGCCAGCGTCGCCGCCAGCACGGCCCGGCCGATGAACGTCCCCCGCGTCCCGTACTGCAGGTGCTCGGGCAGGATGTCGGGCGTGTTGGGCCAGAAGTTGGGCCGAAAGAAGTCCGACACCGGCGGCTGGGCCAGCGAACGCACGTACTCGGTCAGCTCGCGCTTCGTCGTGCGCCAGGTGAAGTACGTGTACGACTGCGAGAACCCGCCCTTGGCCAGCGCGTACATCACCTTCGGCCGCGTGAACGCCTCCGCCAGGAAGATCACCTCCGGGTGGCTCTGCTTGATTCCCGCGATGCACCACCGCCAGAACGGCAATGGCTTGGTGTGCGGGTTGTCGACGCGAAACACCGTCACGCCCTGTTCGATCCAGAACGTGAAGATGCTGCGCAGCTCTTCCCACAGCGGCTTCCAGGCGGGCCCGCTGAAGTCGAAGGGATAGATGTCCTGGTATTTCTTGGGGGGGTTCTCGGCATACTGGATCGAGCCGTCGGCGCGGCGGACGAACCACTCGGGGTGCTCCTTCACGTACGGGTGGTCGGGCGAGGCCTGCAGCGCGATGTCCAGCGCCACCTGCAGACCGGCGTCGCGGGCAGCGCGCAGGAAATGGCGGAAATCGTCCAGCGTGCCCAGCTGCGGGTGCACCGCCTTGTGTCCGCCCTCGGCGGCGCCGATGGCCCACGGACTACCGGGATCGTCCGGGCCGGCGGTCAGGCTGTTGTCGGGCCCTTTTCGGTAGGCGCGGCCGATGGGATGGATGGGCGGCAGGTAGACGATGTCGAAGCCCATCCGCGCGATGTAGGGCAACCGTCGCTCGGCGTCGCGCAGCGTCCCGTGCCCGGGCTCCGGCTGGCCGTGCTCGCTCGCGCGCGAGCGCGGAAACAGCTCGTACCAGTTGCTGAAGCGGGCCAGCAAGGGCTCCACGGTCAGCTCCAGGGCAGGCTGGCGCACCGTCTCGGCGCTGCGATCCGGATAGGCCAGCATCAACGCCCGCACCTCTGCGGGCAGCAGCACGGACAAGGGGACCGTCGCCGCCGCCGCGTCGGTCATCGACGCGGCCAGCTTGCGCAGCGTCTCGCGCTCCGGTCCCGCCGGGGCGCGAGACGCCGCGGCCGCCACCAGGCCTGCCCCGTCGCGCAGCTCGAGCGACAGGTCTTGACCGGCCGTGGCCTTTCGCTCGACGCCCCACAGCCAGCTCTGCCAGCTGTCGACCCAGGCGCTGACCGTGTAACGCCAGGTGCCCAGCGCGTCGACGACGAACTCGCCGAACCAGGTGTCGCCGTCGCCGCCCGCGGGCGGTGGCCCCGGCGGAAGCAAGGCCAGCGGGGCCTCACGCCAGCCCTGATCGCGGGGCCCGCGGTACCACAGGCGGCCGGCCAGCTTGTCGTGCCCGTCGGCCAGCAGATCCGCCTCGACGCGCACGCGATCGCCCAGCACGCGCTTCACGGCGTAGACGCCCCCGTCCAGCTGCGGCCGGATGGCGTCGACGATTACGCGCCGCCGGCCATCGGGACGCTCGGGATCGGACCCGAACACGATGGGCGCGCCGCTGTCGGCAGCGTCACCGCCGCTATGCCCGGCGCCTTTCACCTCCCAGAATCTGGGGAGGCCCGAGGCCAGCGCAATCCCCCGTGTAAGATGGTGCGGGTGATTTTGTCGTCGCCCCAGCTGACCACGGCCCTGCGCGCGGCGCGGAGGCAACTCGACGTGCAGAGGCTGGTGCTGGCGATTCATGACACCAGCTTCCCCGGCGCGCCCGACGAGGACATCGGCCGCGGTTCACCCTACGGTCACGGCGCCCGTGCCCTGGCGGCGCTGGTGACCGGCCTCGGCTTCGACGGGTTCCAGCTGGGTCCGCAAGGGGACACCGCCGCCGCCAACCCGTCGCCGTACGACGGCGCCCTCTTCAGCAAGAGTCCGCTCTCGCTGGCGCTGGGCACGCTGGCGGAAGAACCTGGCTGGGCGCCGCTGTGTCAGGGCTTGCTTCCCCCGCTGGTGGCCGAGCGACCGGCCGGGCCCCCCGAGCGGGCCCAGTACGGGTATGCCTGGCGGGCCGCGGAGCGCACGCTGGATGCCTTGTTCCGTCGTTTTCTGGACGGCCGGCGCGCGGGCAGCAGCGACGCGGCGGCGCTGGACGCGCGCTTCGCGACGTTCCGCCGCGCGAACCAGGGGGCGCTGGAGCCCGACGCCATCTTCGCGGCGCTGGCGGCGCGCCACGGCACCGACGAGTGGCGCCGCTGGCCCGGACCGCGCGCGGACCACGGGGAGCCGCCCGCGGGGGATGCGGCTCCCCCCGATCGCGATCTGCTCTGCGCGCCGCCCGGCGCCCGCGCGGCGGCGCAGGCGCGCGCGACGGCGCTCTCCGGGGAGAGCGGGGGCGCCGCCGAGCGGCACCTCTTCGGCCAGTTCGCGCTGTTCGAACAGCACCGCGCGTTACGGCGCACGCTGGCCCCGTCGGGACTGTTGCTGCTGGGCGACCTGCAGATCGGATTCTCGCACCGCGACCTGTGGGCGCGCCGCGAGCTGTTCTGGCCGGCCTACCTGATGGGCGCGCCCCCCAGCCGGACCAATCCGGCGGGCCAGGCCTGGGGGTATCCGGTGCTCGATCCGGCGCAGTACGAGCGCGGGGGCGCGGCGCTCGAGCTGATGCAGCTGCGGGTCCGGCGCATGCTGGAGGACTGCGACGGCCTGCGCATCGATCATCCGCACGGCCTGGTCTGTCCCTGGGTGTACGACGCGACCGACCCCCAGCCCGATCTGGCCGTGGCCCGCGGCGCGCGGCTGCGCTGCTCGCCGAACCTGCCCGAGCATCCGCGCCTGGCGGCCTTTGCCATCCCGGCGGTCTCCCAGCTTTCTGCCGATCCCGCCGTGGCCCGGTACGCCGACGACTGGGTGCGCGCGCTCGACGAAGCGCAGGTGCGGAGGTACGGCGTCCTGTTCGACACCGTCATGGCGGGCGTGGTGGCGGCCGGGCGCGCGCCGTCCGACGTCGTGTGCGAGGTGCTGAGCACCTGGCCCTATCCGTTGCGCCGGGTGATGGCGCGCCACGGCCTGGGCCGCTTCTGCGTCACGCAGAAGGCCGATCTGGCCCGCCCCGAGGACGTGTACCGCAGCGAGAACACCGCCGCGAACGACTGGATCATGGTCGGCAACCACGACACGCCGTCGCTGTGGGCGCTGGTCGAGCGGTGGCACGGCACGGCCGCGGGCGCCGAGCGCGCCCTGTATCTGGCGCGACGGCTGGCGGGAGCGGACCCGGGGCGCCAGCTTCGCCTGGCGCGCTGGATCCAGGCCAGCCCGGGCCACCTGGCGCACGCGGCGCTGGGCGATCTGTTCGCCGCCCCGGCGACGCGCGTCTCGATCTTCTTCTCGGACCTGTTCGGCCTGCGCGAGACCTACAACAGGCCGGGCCTCGTCGATCCCGACAACTGGACGCTGCGCCTGTCGTCCTCGTTTGAACGGGATTATCAGGGGCGCTTGCACGACGGCCGGGCGGCGAATCTTCCCGTCGCCATGGCGCTGGCGCTGGGCAGTGGCGGCCAGGACGGCCTGACGTCGGCGCTGCTGGCCGCGGGCACCGCCCTGTCGCCCGCGCTCGGCAACAGCCTGGACTGGTGGGCGGCCGCCGGGTGACTGGCCGGCCGCGAGGGCCGGTCAGCCGCCTAGAGAGGCCCCTCCAGCAACTCGGCCACCGCCAGCACCGGGATCGCCACCGTCTCGCCGCAGGCGACCAGCTCGTCGTTCAGCTCGTGCAGCGCCGCCGCCAGCAGCTGCGTGTTCAGCATCAGCGACAGCTCGTCGTCCGCCGGCAAGATGGAGGCGCCCGCCACCGCCTGGACGTAGGCGCCCAGGAAGGTGGCCGACAGCCAGCGGTGCCAGGCCTCCAGCCAGGGTTCGGCGGCCGCCCGATCCTCCTCGCGCAGGATCGTGGTGTCCAGCAACGCCGCCCGCGCCGCGAAGTGGAACGAGCGGATCATGCCGGCCACGTCGCGCAGGCACGAATGCTTGCGCCGCCGCTCGCCCAGCGTGTCGCCGGCCTGGCCGTCGAAGTCGATGATGATGAAGTCCTTGCCGGTGCTCAGCACCTGGTCCAGGTGGTAGTCGCCATGGATGCGGATGCGCAGCCCCGTGAACCGCTGGCTCAGCAACGGCTCCAGGGCCCGCAGCGCCTGGTCCTGATTGCGCGCCAGCGTCGCCGCCACCGCCTGGATGGAGGACGGCAGGCGATCCAGGTTCGCGCGCAGGGCCCGCAGCGTCTTGCCCGCGATGTTGCGCATCGACTGGTACTTCGAGCGGCGATCCAGGGTCGCGTACGGCTCGGGGGCGAACGCCGGATCACCGTCAGCGGCCAGGGCCAGGTGAAGCTCGGCGGTGCGGCGGCCCAGCAGCGCCACCGCCTCGGTGTACGAGCCGATCGCCTCGCGCACCTCGGGCGGCAGCTCCAGACGAGACCGGGCCAGCCAGTCCCCAACGGGCAACGGCAGCGCCGGCGCCTCGCGATACTTCGTCAGCACCCGCTCGATGTATCGGCGCAGCTCCTCGCGTGCGTGGGTCCAGGCGGTCCCCTCGTTCGCCACGTACGCCTGCAGGATCGCCAGCGTGGCCGGCTCGGCACGGCCCCGGCGAAGCTGCAGCGTGCCCACGATCGGCGGCGTCAGCCCGGGCGCGCGCGCGTTCAGGTGGCGGTTCATCTCCAGCTCGGGGCTCAGCCCGTCCTCCACCCGCCGGTACATCTTCAGGAAGTAGCTGTCGCCGTAGCGCACCTCGGCCGATGAGTGCTGCGCCCCGACGTTGGACGGCTCGCCTTCCGCGCGCGTGACGGTGGTGAACGTCACGGCCTCCAGCACGCCGCCCGGCGTGCCGGCCCGATCGTTTCGCACGAAACAGTCCAGCAAGGCCCGCGCCGAGGCGGGATCCTCGACCGCGTCGATGAGCGGCATGTCGGCGCTGGCGCCGGCCGTGCGCACCAACCCCAGCACCGCCTGCGGCGCGACATTGCGGCCCTCGCTGACCAGCGCCAGCGGCACCACGAACCGCTCCGGCTCGGCCTCGGCGTATTCGACCCGGATCAGCAGCAGGTTGATCTCGCCCAGCGCGACGATCTGGTCGATGGTGGCGGCCGTCAGGCTCTGGGCGCGTCCCGTGAACCAGCGGCGCGTGAACAGGAACGGCGCCAGCGCGTCCTCCAGCAGGTGCCGCTCGTTGCCCCGCAGCAGGCTCTCCAGGCTGGTCACCTCGAACACGGGGGGGCGATAGTTGGCCGCCGACTCGGCCTCCTGCCCCGCCTGCGGCGCATCCACCGAGAACCAGTAGAAGGCGTGGCTGCCCAGCGTCATCAGGTAGGGCAGCTCGCCGATGGCCGGGAACTGGGTGTGTCCCATCACCTCGGTCAGGTGGGCCCCCTTCCACTTCGACAGGTCCAGCTCGACGTACTGCACGAAGCGGGACAGGTTCGCCACCACCAGGATCGTCTCGTCCTGGTAGTGGCGCACGAACGCCAGCACCCGGTGGTTCGAGGGGGTGAGGAACTCGATGGTCCCCCGCCCGAAGGCCTGGAATCGCTTGCGCAGCGCCACCACCCGCTTGGTCCACCACAGCAGCGAGTTGGGATTGTTCTGCTGGGCCTCGACGTTGATCGCCTCGTAGTGGTACTCGGGATCGATGGTGATGGGTAGGATCAGCCGCTGCGGGTTGGCCCGCGAGAAGCCGGCGTTGCGGTCGGCGCTCCACTGCATGGGCGTGCGCACGCCGTTCCGGTCCCCCAGGAAGATGTTGTCGCCCATCCCGATCTCATCGCCGTAGTACAGCACCGGCGTCCCCGGCAGCGACAGCAGCAGGCCCGTCAGCAGCTCGATCTTGCGCCGGTCGTTCCCCACCAGCGGCGCCAGGCGGCGCCGGATGCCCAGGTTGATGCGCATCTCGTTGTCGTTGGCGTAGGCGCGGTACATGTAGTCCCGCTCCTCGTCGGTCACCATCTCCAGCGTCAGCTCGTCGTGGTTGCGCAGGAACAGCGCCCACTGGCAATTGGCCGGGATGGCCGGCGTCTGCGCCAGGATGTCCAGCAGCGGGAAGCGGTCCTCCATGTGAATGGCCATGAACATCCGCGGCATGATCGGGAAGTGGAAGTTCATGTGGCACTCGTCGCCGGTGCCGAAGTAGGCCGCCGCGTCCTCGGGCCACTGGTTCGCCTCGGCCAGCAACATGCGATCGGCGAACTTGCCGTCGATGTGCGCGCGCAGCTGGCGCAGGAAGGCGTGGGTGGGGGCCAGGTTCTCGCAGTTCGTGCCCTCGGCCTCGAAGAGGTACGGCACGGCGTCCAGGCGCAGGCCGTCCACCCCCTTCTCCAGCCAGAAGTCGACCACCTTCAGCAGCGCCTCGTGCACGGCCGGGTTCTCGAAGTTCAGATCCGGCTGGTGGGAGTAGAAGCGGTGCCAGAAGTACGCCTTGGCCTTGGCGTCCCAGGTCCAGTTGGACAGCTCGAAGTCCTTGAAGATGATGCGCGCGTCCCGGTAGCGCTCGGGCGTGTTGCTCCACACATAGAAGTCGCGCTCGGGCGTGCCGGGCGCCGCCTCGCGGGCGCGCCGGAACCAGGGGTGGCGATCCGACGTGTGGTTCAGCACCAGCTCGGTGATCACGCGCAGCTGGCGGCGGTGGGCCTCGGCCAGAAAGTACTCGAAGTCGGCCAGCGTGCCGCAGTCGGGATGCACGTCGGTGTACTCGGCGATGTCGTAGCCGTCATCCCGCAGCGGCGACGGGTAGAACGGCAGCATCCAGATGGCGGTGACGCCCAGATCCTGCAAGTAGTCGAGCTTGGCCGCGGCGCCCAGGAAGTCCCCCACCCCGTCGCCATTGCCGTCGTAATACGACCGCACGCGCAGCTCGTAGATGACGGCATCCTTGTACCAGGTGGGGTTCGCCCCCTGGCTCTCCACGCGCCGGGCCGCGGGTATGAAACGCCTTCGCATCATCGTCGGGCTCCCCGGCCTGCGGCATCACGCGGGCACATGTCTGTGGCAGGCAACTTAAAGAGTTTCGGCACGCGGGCAACCCCCGCCCTGCGTCAAACGCCCGGTTCGCTGGCAGGGGTCGTGCGCGACGCCGCCTCCGTCGCGCTCGCCACCGCCGCCAGCGAGCCTTCCGTCCGGCAACAGTTGTCGCAGTGTCCGCAGCGCTCCGGCGCGTCCGCCTCGCCGAAGTACGCGCGCAGGAAGTGGCTGCGGCAGCCAATGGTCTCCGCGTAGCGCATCATGCTGCGCAGCCGGTCCAGGTCGGCGCGGTGGCGCCGCTGGTAGCTCTCCACGTGGGTCGCCAGCTCGTCCAGTGACGTGAACTCCCGCACCTTGCGGACGCCGCGGCCACGTTCCACCACACCGGCCCCCTCCAGCAGGGCCACGATCACCTTGACCTTCCGTTCGGGCAAGCCAGTCGCCTGGGAGAGGGCGCGGGCGGTGACAGCGGCTTTGCCCCGCCCGCCCTCACTCAGCAGCCGCCCCATCGCCTGATACGCGGCGCGCACGTCCTCGGCGCGCGGATACTTGCCCCCCAGGAAGTAGCTCTGGATGCGCCGATCCTCCAGCCGATACAGCAGCGCCACCCGCGCCGGCTTCCCGTCGCGGCCCGCCCGTCCCGCCTCCTGGTAGTAGCTCTCGGGCGAGTCGGGGAACTGCCAGTGCACGACGAAGCGCAGATCCGGTTTGTCGATGCCCATGCCGAAGGCCTTGGTGGCCACGATCAGGTCCAGGTCGCCCGCCATGAAGCGGCGCTGCGTCTCCTCCCGCTCGCCCAGCGGACGCTTGGCGTGATACCGCTCGACCCGCAGCCCCTGACCGGCCAGCCACTGCCACAGCTCGTCGGCCGTCTTCACCGTCGCGGTGTAGACGATGCCGCTGCCGCCTGCGGCTCCCCGGCGCGCCGCCGACACGATGGTCAGCAGTTGCTCCCGCTTCATGTCCTCGTTGACGGTGCGAAAGACCTCGAGGAACAGGTTGGGGCGATCGATGCCGGTGTTCACCAGCACCGGGTCGCGCAGCTCCAGCTGCTGGGTCACGTCGGCGATCACGTCGCTGGTGGCGGTGGCCGTCAACGCCAGCACGGGGGGGCGGCCCACCTTGCGAATGGCATCACGCAGTGAGAGGTAGGCGGGCCGGAAGTCATGGCCCCACTGGGACACGCAGTGGGCCTCGTCGACGACCACCAGCGCCACGCCCGTCCGCGCCAGGTCGGCGACCGCCTCCGGGTTCTCCAGGCGTTCGGGCGTCACGTAGATCAGCTCGTGCAGCCCGCGGCGGATCTCGCGCGCGGTCTCGCGCTCCTCGGTGGCGGTCAGCGTCGAGTTCAGCTTCGCCGCGTCGATGTCCGCCTGGGCCAGCTTCTCGACCTGGTCCTGCATCAGCGAGATGAGCGGCGACACCACCACCGTCGCCTTGTCCAGCAGCAGCGCCGGCAGTTGGTAGCACAGCGACTTCCCCGCGCCCGTGGGCATGATCCCGATGACGTCTCGTCCGGCCAGCACCGCCTCCATCACCTCGCGCTGGCCGGGCCGAAACGCGGTGACCTCGAAGCGACGGCGCGCCTCGAGCAGCACGCGGTCCTCGACGCGATGGGCGCCGCCGTGGTCGGGCTGGGAATGGCCGGCAGCGTGGGCCGCCAGCTCGTCGTCCGTCGGGGAAGCGGGGGCGGCTTTCACCCCCGCAACCTAAAGCCGCCCGGACGCTTTGCTATGGGGCCGCGCCGGTCATCTCGGGCGAAGGCGCTGCCGAGCGCGGCGGGGAAAGGTTGGCCTCTCCCTTGTCGGGCCGTGGATGGTCGGCCGACCTGTCCGCCGGGGCCGCCTTGGACCCTGCGGCGGTCTTGCCCGCCCGACCGCGCTTGGCCGCCCCGTCGGTCTTGCTTCGCCGGGCCGCTGCGGCCGGCCTGGCCGCCTTCTTGGTCGCCGCCGACCCACCGGCGCCGTCCTTGGAGGGCCGGCCGCCGGCAGGCGCGCCGGACCTGGCTCGCCCTTTCGCCGGCTGAGCCGCACCGTCCTTCCCGCGCAGCTTCGCCGCCCGCCGGGCCTCGCGGTACTGCTTGATCTTCGTCTTGGGAACGTCCCTGTGCGCGGAGCACACCATCCCGAAGACCGGCGCCGCCGGATTCTGACAGCCCGGCACCGGGCAAAGCTGCCGGGGCGCTTTCCGTCGCGGCTTTCGGCCCAGGATGGCCGCCATCCCCTTCGGCAACCGTCCGCGCTTCTCCCCCAGCGCGTGCATCACCGCCTCGCGCGCCCGCGCCACCGAGATCTGGTCCACCGCCGCATGCAATCGCTCGGTGAAATCGGCCACCAACCGTCTGATGTCCATGCCTCGCATCGTATTCCCCAAGGTTGACTGTTCAATCCCTCGAACGGAAAAATGTACGACCGACCGCCCCCTTTTCTGACGAACTCCCGAAAAGAAAATGTCGGGCCACGTCCCCGACCCGTGAGGACCGTCGCGGAACCGTCGCCGCAACCGTCTCGGGGTTCGGGTTATTGGTCCCGGGGGCGCGGCCGCTCACTCCTCTTGCTGCGTCGGGTAAGGCGGATCGCCCGGTCGAGTCTGGGGCGGCCGTCCAGGTTTGTCGCGGATCGTGACACCCTGTTGCCGCGGGCCGGGTAGGTCGCGTCGCTGCATTCCGCTTACGCTCGAGGGCGGGCGGCGCCAGCGGGGTTCCCCCCCTCGGGTCATTAGATGTGGAACCCTGAAAGGGTTCCACCCCTCCCGCGATGAGGCCGGTCGAGCAGAGCTCGCCCGTCCTCGACGCGATCCCTACGTCGGCGGTGCTCGACTGCCGCCTGCGGCGGGACCCTGCGCTCCGGCGACACGTCTCGCCCTCCTATTCGGGCTGGCATCCGGCCCCGCAGACGGGGCCGGAGCGCCCTCATAGGCCCCTCGGGAGGGAACCCCGCTGTCCCCGCCCGCGCTCGAAGACTTGCGCTCCACTACGCTCCGAGGGTCTTCGGGCTTGTGGGCGACGCGAGCTGATTTCTCGCGACCATTCGCAGTTCGGCCTGCTGACAAACGGCGCGTCCGTAGGCGCGACGGGCGTGAAGACATCCGGATATCTTCGCGACGGCGAGACCCGTTCTGAAGGTCGCCCAGGGGGGCAGGGCGCGCCGACCGCGCAAGATATCCGGATGTCTTTCGACTGTGGGACGGGTAAAGGGCTAAGACTTGTGATTGAGAGCCGCGCATAACCGCTCCGGATATCTTTCAATTCTTGGCGGTCGGTGCTGTGGCGAGGCCGTCGCCTCTGCTGGGTGACGTAGTCATGCGGGACGCGCTTGATGATGTCGGTACTGAGGGGGCCGTCCCCGGTGCAATCTGAGCCGAGAGGCTGAAGTTCTGGCGCGTGCATTCGGGCCTCGGCCATCTACGAGCGTAAAGCGCGTGTGGACCGGCGTCCGCTTAAAGCCAACGCGCCTGTTCGTCGATGAATCGCGGCCCTCAGGCTCAGAGATTCTGATTGCACGGGTCTCGGCTCCGAGGTGGCAGGGTTAGACGCCTGAAGGGCGGGGGCGCCACTGCCACGGGGGCTGATGCTTGGACGGCCCCGGAGCGTAGTGGAGCGCAAGTCATCGAGCGCGGGCGGGGACAGCGGGGTTCCCTCCCGAGGGGCCTATGAGGGCGCTCCGGCCCCGTCTGCGGGGCCGGATGCCAGCCCGAATAGGAGGGCGAGACGTGTCGCCGGAGCGCAGGGTCCC
>Ga0207671_10001593_pt1 | contig 25777 bp, 28 predicted proteins | sample KBSC24metaG_FD_184352 | JGI IMG/M metagenome (GOLD analysis project Ga0207671, IMG submission 184352) | Corn rhizosphere microbial communities from Kellogg Biological Station, Michigan, USA - KBS C2-4 metaG (SPAdes) (version 2) | ecosystem: Host-associated > Plants > Roots > Rhizosphere > Soil... | reverse complement strand
GATCAGTCCTCCGAGCACCCCGCCACGGCGAAGCAGCCTGCGACGCCGCATTCGCGCGGCGCGAAGCTCAGCGCCCCAGGCGGCGCCCGCGGAAAGGCGGGTGTCAGGCATCTGAAACGCCATGACTTGCGGTGCTCAGCGACCAAGCTTCGAGATCATCGATATGATAGAAGACGTACCGCCCGTGCCGACGAAAGCGCGGGCCGCTACCATATCTACGCATCCTCTCCAGATGGCGCGCTGTCATGCCGAGGCGGTGCGCGGCCTGGCGGGTGTTGAGATAGGGCCGATCCGCATGTCCGCCGGCAGGGTTCCTCGCTCGGTCACTCACAGTTGCTCCCCCTGTGCCCAGGTTCCGTAGGTGGTGATGAGCATTGGCGGACGGCGACGGGTTGCAGAGGCTCGAAAAACGGAACGGCCCTTTTCGAGCCTCTCAAGTCGCTCAGTCTATCTCTGGCGACGACTTGCGGGAGGGGGAATCGAGGAAGGTTCGCCACCCGCCATTGGACATCGCCCGCGCGCCGGCGACGAGGCGCTGGACGCGCAGCCGATAGGACGGGGCGGTGGTTCGCCAGCGCGGGCCGATGACGGCGTCGCCGAACAGCCGGGCTGCGATCTCACGCTGGCTGGCGCCTGCCATCACGGCATCATGGGCGCGCAGCGTCGCGATCCAGCGCGTGGCGCGCACTTCTCGAGGAAAGAGCTTGGCGGGCCAGCGCCGCGTACAGGCGAGTGCGATGAAACGCCGCAGGGTCAGAACGGCCGGAATCGCGTCGGCGAGACCACCGATCCGATATTCGAGCTGGACCGGCCCCTCGCGCAATGTGCCTTGGATGATGTCAAGCCGGATCGAACGGAGGTCATGGCCGATCCGCCAATGCTCGCCTTGAGCATCGATCTGCACCACAGTCCAGCGCTGCAAAACGGTTATGTCGAACGCTTCACCGCCGCAAACAGGGTGCGCAACTGTGCTAAGGACTGAGGGGTCGCTCTCGCTGCGCCAGATCGGGTAGCCCTCCATGGCGGACAGCTTCGGGTCTTCGAAGCGGCAGAGACCAAATTGCGCAGGCGAGGATGACGGCGTGACCGCTGCAATCTGATACTCTGGCGAACGCCGCAGCCATTCCCAGGCAAAGGCAGAACGGTCGCCGGCCATCAAATAGGTATAGGCTGAGAGATCCCCCCAATCCGGTGCAGCGAAATCGGGTCCGCCCATGCGGAGCCGGATTCAGGCGGCGAATGCTAGCTGAGGAAGATAGCCATCATAGCGCGCAAATTCGAATAGCCGTCACAGCAGTTGCAAGCAAAATGCACATCAACAGGATATCGGAGCTCATGATGCATCCAGGGCCGTTGCTCCAAGGGAGCAAGATTGCGCGGCGCCGAGCGCCAATCATCGAGGCTCCCGCCCGAATGGTCGTCGCCAAGCGGTCCTGCCGCGATCAACGACCCTATGATCCGGCCCGACTGTGCTTAATTGAAGTCACTTGATCGGAAATGCAGGGTGACGGGCAATTCAGTTCCCTGCCGGCGTTCTATCGCCTATTTTGCAGCACTCCGCCAATTACAAGTTGATAGCAAGCGCGCGTGAGATCCTAAATAAGAGAGCATTGAACCTGTCGTTGTGACCGCGGCTTTGGGAGGCATCGCTCCATCCCCGGCAGGCAGGTCGGGTCCGCTTTCAGAAGCCAAAAACTACTGACAGACAGTCTGCCAGCTACACTGCCCGGCGCTATTGCAAATCTGCCGCGGAGAGCATGACCGTGTGCCGATGGGCGGCACCGTTGGGCGGCCGAGTGGAGCGATCGAGGGAGGGGCGATCGGCGCGATTTGGAGCGGGCGGATCGGCACCACCGAGTTGGCGGAGTCGCACAAGGGAATTTGCCGGCATTGTCCGCCGGTACAATCAAATTTCCACTGACAAGCGGCTTGAGCATTGTCAGCGAGCAGGAGCGCAAGCGCCAACTTCACGATTTTTTTCATTTCAGGTCCCCGTGATGGGGTGCTCTCACTCGCACCCATAGGCGTTACGCCATCGACTTCCCCAATGTGAGCAAAAAACAAGAGCTAAGCCAGCCGCCATGCCGTGCTTCTCGGAATTTCCAGCGTTAACTTAGATGGGACTCGCCCCTGAGTCGCCAATAGGAGACGTGCCATGAAATCTCTTGCCCTGATCGCTGCCGCATCGCTGCTCATCGGTGGGGCAGCGAATGCCGCACCCTGCAAGGATGCCAAGGGCAAGTTCACGAAATGCCCGCCTGCGGCAGCCAAGAGCACCGCGCCCTCCGCCAACATCACCAAGGACGCCAAAGGCAAGTGTCATATCGCCTCGGGTCCGAAGAAGGGTCAGTTTACGAAATGCCCGTAGGCGTCTCCCTGGCAGACTCGGGCTTACAGCATCGGCTGCATGATGGCTGAATTAACGTTTCGGCGCTAAGGCCGCAGCGTGATGAAGCGGCGACGAAGCGCGAAACTCTATCAAATCTGGCCTGAGGCAAGGCCGCGGAAGAAGAGCGGTAGTACGCTGCCATGGCGGGCGGCTTTTCTGATCTTTACAGGTGTGTTCACCAGCGCGATGGGAGTGATCCTGTTCCGGGCAGAGCCGGGGAGCCAACTAGGCCGCATGCGGGAAGCGCTCCATTTAAGAACTCCGGATAGCCCGGCCGTTGGCGTGGCGACGGCTAGCAGTCATTCGATGTCGTTTGGCTATTGTTATACAGGGGGCGGCTGGAACTGTGTGGTCGATGGCGATACCTTCTGGATTGAGGGGCAGAAGGTCAGGGTTGCCGATATTGATGCTCCGGAAACCCACCCACCCCGCTGCCCCTATGAAGCTGATCTCGGGCAGCGCGCCACTGTGCGTCTTCACGATCTGCTGAACCAGGGACCGTTCTCGATGGAATCGCTGCCGGATCGGGATGAGGATCGCTACGGCCGCAAATTACGCATCGTGATGCGAAACGAGAATTCACTTGGCGATCAGCTTGTAAGCGAGGGTCTTGCCCGCACTTGGGTCGGCCATCGCGAGCCATGGTGTTGACCTTCAATGCTCCCGGATGATCGCGAGCTTTGGGCCTGTGCGCTTCAGGTTGAACGCCAACATGGGGACAATGCCCCCCGCTTCGTTGCGGAACGGATTGGTGCTTTGGTTGTCGCCGGGGACCGAGAGGGCATCGCCACATGGAAGGGCATTGCACGGCGGCTCGATCAGCTCAGGCGGAACACCATCTCCAGTGAGCAAGAAAAAGGGCGCCGAGCCTGAGCCCGACGCCCCGGTGATCCGATAACAAGCAGCGCCCGAAGGGAAACGAATGGTCAGCGCTGCAAACAGACGATGCGCCGGTTCGATTAAGCGTTGGCGCACGGGGCTGGTTTCGCGTCATCGTTACCACCCTATCAGGCCTATCCACGCAAAGTGCATTGCCGCTTGCTGCGTTTCCACTCGTCATGCAGCCGCTTCTCTTCGATCACCTGCTTGAACGCTTGCGACATGCGGTAGCGGTTGCGGTCCTCCTTGGTTCCGGCGGCTGCCCTCAATAGTTGATCGAACTCCACCGTCTCCGGCATTCCGACCGAGCGGATGATGCCCTTCACGCCGCTGTCCGCATCGGTGGTCCGAAGATATTGCTGCATGCTTTCATGCTGATTGGGCAAGCCTGGGTCGCGAATGGCTTTCCAGAAATCATCATAAGGAAAGCGAGGCCCCTTGCTGTGCGCCCACAAGAAGCTGAGCGCTAACCGCAGGCCAAGCGAGGGGTTAAGCGGTGCAGGTCCACATGCAAGCGCAGCCTCTTTCACGACGGCGAGCGCGAGAAAGATCAGCCGCTCCTGGCTTATCCTCATCGTTGTGGGGCCGCAGCATCAAGCCACCGCGATAAGCTGGGATGGAAAGGCGCAGGCGAGCTGCAAGGCATCCTCGATCGGTGCACTGAGCCAGCGGTCATAATCTTCGTCATGGAGGATGACAGGGATGGCCTTGGGATGGATCGCGCCCACGACATGCGACGAAGGCTCGCCCTCATAGCCGCAGGTGAGGAAGGCGAAGGCTGGGCCCTTGTCGGTCGGCCTCCATACCCCGGCGAATGTGAAGATCGGCCTTGAGGGGATCGAAAACCAGTAAGGCCGCTTCTTTCCTGTGACGGGATCGGCCTCGACCGACCATTCCTGAAACTCGGTGACCGGCACAAGGCAGCGCCGCTCGGGGTTCTTGAGCGCGGTACGCCAGAAGGGGCTTTGATAATTGCGGACATTGACCACGGGCTTGCTTGAGCTTTGCGGAGGAGGAAATCCCCAGCGCATCGCAGTGAGTTCGCGCTTGCCGCCGTGGTTGATGGCTACGAAGCCCTCGCGCCCCGGCGAAACATAATCCTTCTCCAGATCCTGCCGCCAGGTATCCTCGGCCTCATAATAGGCGGTCAGTTCCCAGCGTCTCACCTTGAGATTGTAGAGATTGCAGATCGCCCGACTCCTCAAGCTCGAACAGGCCGTCAGTCGAGAACGACAGCTCAACCTTGTCAAGCGCCGGGCCGGGAACAAGCACCCGCTGCGGCGGACCATATAAGCTGTGGATTTGGCCGATCTTGCTCACAACGTGCGGAAAGCGCAGCTCGTAATGCGCCGGTCCCTCGATCGCAGGCAGGAAGCCTTCTTTCGTCCAGATCGTAAGGTCCTCAGGCTTCTTCCCGCCATAGGGATCGAATCCGAAAAAGCCGTCCATCGCGTAGAAGTCGCCCGTCAGTTCGGCGATCATCATCAGGTCGATATCATCGATCATGCCGGTCGCCATGCTCTCAGCGATGGAACTGGGATGGGCGAACTGGTCATTGGCGGCGGCTGGAGTATCCATCATCATTCCTCAGGAGCGATAGCGCGACATGAAGTTCTTCCATGTCTGCTGATCTGGGTAGGGCAGCGGGCAGGTGTCCGGCATGGTGCGGGTAATCTGCAATTTTGGACGCGAGACGGTCTGCCGATCCCGCCAGCATTGCGTACAGTAGAAGCGCTCCAGCACCTCCGGGATACGATCATCGATCCCCTTGCGATGGAAATGCCACCAGACCGGCACTGCATCATAGAGGACTGAGTGCCGACACCTTCGGCACGACAAACGCAGCGTGGTGCGGCTGAGCGCGCAATGCATGAGGGTACCCAATTTCCGGTTGAGATGATCCCGGTCGTCCACATCATGCAGCCGCCGTCACATGAGGGACGGCAAGGAACTCGAACGGAACCCGCAGCGCAGCGGCAAGCCGGTCAACCTCGGCATCGGCGGCCAAGCTCATGTCGGACTCCAGCCGCAATAGGCGCTCGATCGCGACACCCGAGCGCTCGGCCAGTTCCTCAATGCTCAAGCCGCGCTCTTCTCGCCAAACGGTGAGCGGCGGATCATCATCGAATATGCGCTGCAACGCCTTCCATGTGACCTCCGACATCTCAGCACTCCTCGAACAAGCACGGATGATCGACCGGACGCGGCTCTTCGGCACGTATGTCATAACACCGCATGCGTGCCGCCAAATGGCCAGCCAAGGCGGCAAAAGCGGCACTCCTGCGCACCCTATCACGGTGCTGGAGATCAGCGATCATGAACGTGGGAGCCCCGCTAAGGGCTACCTCCAGGGTCAGCGAAAGCTCTGAATCAGCGACTCGGTACTGCATGCCGAGTATGAGAACATAACAAGAACGATTCGGCAAGCGCGGTTCAAGGTGATGCCGGTCCGCGTGCGGGAAACCCGCATCGAAATGGTGCCGTTCGACTACCGCCGACAAAGCGGTCGTTCGCACGATCCGATATGTCGCTTGGAAGCTACCGCTACGCTGCCGCGATGAGAGCGATGGTGGGGAAAGCAGACGGCAGTGGCGATACCTGCTTCAGCTCTTGAACTCGGGGCGGAACAGACGATCTTAGCAGCATGCATGATCTTCGAGACTTCCACGCACACATCTATTTTGATCCCGACGAACTGGGAGCCGCTCAAACGCTTGCTCGCGAGGCGAACGCCTTGTTCAGCGTGGCAGTCGGGCACTTCCATGAGCGCCCCGTCGGGCCGCACCCACGTGGAAGCTGCCAGCTCACCGTTCCCAGGGAGCGCTTTGGGGAGTTTGCAGCATGGGCTGCACTTAATCGGCGCGGCCTGACCATTTTCGCCCACGCCGACACTGGAGATGATTTTGCCGATCACTCGGCGCACGTGATCTGGTTTGGGACGAGCGAGCCGCTCAATCTCTCAATTTTCAGCTAACGCCGACATTGCGACCATTCGAAAGCCGGGAGCCCCGTCCCAGAAGCAGCCGTTGGTTCAACTGCACCCAAAAGGCAGGACCGAGGCCGGTTACTGTCTATCGGCTCTTAAGTGATGATCGGGCTAAAGCTGCCGATTGAACCGCCCACCCATTTAGTTGCCGGCGCTTGCACCCCGGCGCGATTATTGTCCTGCAGAAACTTAGCCACCTGCCTTTGCATGGCCGTCCTTGAGCGCGCACCCGTGCCTTCGTTATTGTGCGTCGGGGCGGAATGCCGTGCTTTGCGCGAGTGCCGGTGTCAGCGGCGCTGCGTCGGCGAGTTGCTCGGGCCCCGCCAGCTGCCCGTCCGGCGCGGCGTGGGCGACCGTGTCGCGCTGGGCCGAGCTGGCGTTCGTATGGTCCGCGAGGTACAGCGCGGCATTGGCGGCGACCACCACGGCTGCGCATGCGAAAATCTTCTTCATCACTTGCCCCTCTCGCCCTGGCGTTTTGCTCCAGGGCGACCCCTGACCGCGTGCGCCCCCGCCCGCGATCGCTTTCGCAATAACCGCGACGGACGACGTGATGGTGTGCAAATTCCGTTTAAAAAGTCTTAATTTCTATACCTGCCCCGGAATGGCACGCTTCTCGCGCTGCGTGCGCTTGAGCAATTCGCGTCCATCGACCCGCACGGTGCTCAGTGAAAATATCGAACCCGACCTTCCGAGGCGAAAGGGCGTTCCCAAGCCGAGAAAAACTGACCTTATTAAGAACCATGTGATCGAAGCCGACGTGCGGCTTTCAGTAAATTTTCGAGCGCATTTTCGATCGCCTCCAGTTCGACCGCCAGGGCGGCGACATCATTCCCTGTCAGCTGCAACATGACGCGCATGACCGGCCGACACTGCGCAGCCAGCATGATCATATGCACAGCGCTCGGACTGACATGACCATTGATCCATGCGCGAGCCGTGTGATCGCTGACGCCGGTCCAGGCCATGACGCTTTTGGACGCACGCCTGCTCCCTCCCAGATCCTCCTTAAGCGCATTTCCGATTGCCGCCGCGAATTCCATATCTGACAGCAAAATCCGCGTTTTCGGAAGTCGCGTTCCGCTTTTAGGAACCATGGTTCCGCCTTTCTTGGTCTATGGCGTGCTGTCGCGAGCAAACGCACCAATCGAGATCGGCGATGGTGATTGACTGGAAGCAGACCAGCGAATCAGGTGCTTCTCCGCCGCCGAGGGTGCCGGCGGCGCAATATGTCCGCATGTCGACCGAGCATCAGCAATATTCGACCGATAACCAGGAAGAGGTGATCCGCAACTATGCCGAGCGTCGCGGCTACGAAATCGTCAGGACCTATGCAGACGAAGGCAAAAGCGGGCTCAATCTGGGCGGGCGCTTGGCCCTTCAGAAATTGCTCGATGACGTTGAAAGCCGGCGTGCCGATTTTACGGCATTGCTGGTTTATGACGTCAGCCGCTGGGGACGTTTTCAGGACCCAGACGAAGCGGCCTCCTATGAGCTCCGCTGTCGAAGAGCAGGCGTTCATGTCCATTATTGCGCGGAGCAATTTGAAAACGACGGCAGTATCGGCTCGTCCATCATCAAGACCGTCAAGCGGGCCATGGCAGGCGAATATAGCCGAGAGCTTTCGGTCAAGGTTTTTGCTGGCCAAGCCAATCTGATCCGGCTGGGGTTCCGCCAGGGAGGAGCGGCGGGCTTTGGCCTGCGGCGCGTGCTGGTCGACCGCGCGGGGACTCCAAAGACAACGCTATCGCAGGGCGAGCATAAGAGCCTTGCCACCGACCGGGTCATCCTCGTGCCGGGGCCGGATCACGAGATCGCCATCGTGAGGGAAGTATATCGCCTCTTTGTCAACGAAGGCCGACCGGAACGCGAAATCGCCGAGGTGCTGAATCGACGCGGCGTCAAGACCGACCTCGACCGCGCATGGACCCGTGGATCTGTCCATCAACTGCTGATCAACGAGAAATATATCGGCAACAATGTGTGGGGCAAAACATCCTACAAGCTCAAAGGCGCACATGTCCGCAACGCACCTGAGGAATGGATCCGCGCGGACGGTGCATTCCCTCCAATTGTCGGCCCCGATCTATTCGCGCGGGCTCAGGCCATTATCGCTGCTCGTTCCGACCGGCTCAGCGATGAGGATATGCTTATGCTCCTGTCGCAAATCCTTGATCAACACGGCTATCTCACAGGGCTCATCATCGACGAGTTCGAAGATGGCCCATCAAGCAGTGCCTTCCGCACGCGCTTTGGCAGTCTGCTTCGAGCTTATGCGCTGGTCGGCTTCGCGCCGGATCGCGACTATCGCTATCTCGAAACCAACCGCAAACTGCGCGCCTTGTACCCATCGATCTTGCAGGCGGTCGTCGACGGTATCGACCGTGCCGGCGGACATGTCGCGCAAGATTCCGCTACCGACTTATTGACCATCAATCGGGAATTCACGGCGTCGCTGGTGATCGTCCGCTGCTTTCAGACAGCAGCCGGGTCGACGCGCTGGAAACTGCGCCTCGATACCGCGCTGAAGCCCGATATTACCGTAGCCGCGCGGATGGATGCGGCCAATGAGGCGGTGAAAGACTATTATCTGCTGCCGCGCTTCGACATGCACGAAGCCGTACTGAGGCTCGCAGACTATAATGGTCTCTCGCTCGATGCCTATCGCTTTGAAACATTGGACATGTTCTTCGGCATGGCAGCGCGCAGCTCCTTGAGGGCCGCCGCATGACCTCCGCTCTGCCCGCCCAGCGCGTGGAGATGATCCCGATCGAGCGCATCACCATCCTCAATCCGCGCGTTCGCAGCCAAAAGAACTTCAAGGAGATCGTCGACAATATCGCGCAGCTCGGCCTCAAGAAACCGATCACGGTCACGCGCCGCGCTGAAGCCGGCGGCCCCTTCTATGATCTGGTCTGCGGACAGGGACGCCTTGAGGCCTATAAGATCTTAGGCCAAGCTGAGGTGCCGGCGCTCGTGGTCACGGCCGATCCCGAGGATTGCCTCGTCGCTAGTCTTGTCGAAAATTGCGCCAGGCGTCATCATCGTGCCATCGATCTTCTGCACGACATCCACGGTATGCGGGAGCGCGGTTACTCCCTATCCGAAATCGCGCGCAAGACCGGACTGTCCTTGGAATATGTCAGCGGCGTCGCCAGGCTCTTCGAAAAGGGCGAGCAACGCTTGCTCCAGTCCGTCGAAAACGGAACAATCCCGGTCAGTGTCGCCGTTGAAATCGCCGAGGCGGACGACCATGAGGTGCAGGCCGCGCTATCCAATGCCTATGAACGCGGATTGCTCAAAGGCCGCAAGCTGCTCGCTGCCAAGAAGCTCGTCGAGACCCGCCGCCGCCGCGGCAAAGAGTTCAGCAAGAATAGTAATAACAAGCACCGCGAGCGCGTATCGGCCGAGGCTCTCGTGAAGGCCTATCAGGAAAGCGCCGATCGCAAGCGGGTCATGATCCGCAGAAACGAATCGACCCGTACCCGTCTCTTGGTCATCACCGAGGCACTTCGACGGCTATCGCGAGATGAGCAATTTCTGGCCATTCTCGAGGACGAAAATTTGGCGACGATGCCCGAGAATATCGCCGCGCGCCTTCGTTCGAACATGGACCTGCAGCGATGAGCAGGCGCAAACCCGCCCAACCAGTCGCGCTCGCCTTTGAACATGCGACGCTGCGCATCCCCTTGGTTGACATCCTCCCGTTGCGCGAAGTGTCTCGCGCCGTCCGCAAATCGTCCAAATATGCTCAGATTGTAGCATCGATCGCGGAGGTCGGGATCATCGAGCCTCCGGTGGTGGTTCGTGATCATCTTAAACCCAGCAAGTTTCATTTGCTGGATGGGCATTTGCGCATCGATGTCCTTCGCGAACGACAGGAGAGCGAGGTGGTATGCCTCGTCGCCACCGAGGATGAAGCATTCACTTACAATCGTCGCATAAGCCGGCTCGCAATGATTCAGGAACACAAGATGATCTTGAATGCGGTCAAGAAGGGGGTTTCCGAAGAGCGGCTTGCCCGCGCTTTGAACGTCAACGTGGCACTTATTCGGAAAAAGAGAAATCTGCTGTCGGGCATCTGCCCAGAGGTTGCCGACCTGTTGCGCGACAAGCATGTGCCGCTGAACACGTTCAAGGAACTGCGAAAACTCAAACCAATGCGCCAAATTGCTGCAGCCGAGATGATGGTGGCAATGAACCGCTATTCGACCAACTATGCGATATCGATCGTCGCTGGGACGCGGGAAGACCAGTTTGTCGAAGGCAAACGCAAGCCGGCTCGGGGCCTGACTGAAGCCCAGGCCGCCTTGATGGAGCGCGAATCCGCCGATCTTGATCGAGAATTTAGGCTCATCGAGCAAAGCTTTGGCGCTGATCATCTGGATCTTGTTCTGGCCACGGGATATATTTCAAGCTTGCTCGCCAATGCGCGCGTCGTTCGATATCTGGCGCAATATCATCACAGTCTGCTGAGCGAGTTCCAGAAGATCACCGATCTGTCGAACGCTGCATGATGGGGACCCGATAAGCGCAGGACCAGGCCGACGCCCGCGCCGGCGGCGGATAATGCCGACGAGCCTCGCAGTCGCCCACCGTCAGATTCCTCATATCGCGAGCTCATGCCTTTCTGCGGATCGACCATATCAAAGCCGAAAGGCTCGTTAGAATTGCAGACAAACCAATGAGAAATGTTCCATCAATAACGATCATAGGCGACTCCATGATCGTCGCATTGTTCATCTTTTGTTCCTACATTGGAAGACCCCGTACAGCGGCACTACGGATGCGGGCGGAAGACATGGAGAACGAGCATGACAATGGGCGCCGGGTCTGAACCCAACGCCCATTGGAACAAAAAAGGGATCGCAGCGCCCAGAGGGAACATAGGGTTGGCTGGAGATCGAGAATGCACGCAGCTCGGTTACGAAAACCCATATGGCGACAGTTTATCGTTATCCTTACCGCCCGGTCGACGACGATGACTATAACGACGCGTCACACGTCACCGAGCCGAGGCGACCGCAGTCTTGAGGGCGGTGCGCCGGCCGTGGTGGCGCCGCCTGCTCGGCTTGAGTTCTTCGAATTAGTATTGACCGGCGGCGGTCGTTGGTTCCTATTGCTGAACAAACGGCGGGTTTCGAGTTCAATCGCGCGGTCGACGAACGACCGAGATTGGGCACGATTCTGCCGACTGGAAGCAGCCAGCGACATCGCGGCCGACCGCCGAGGTTGCAACCGAATGCCCGAGTGAACCTGGATCAGACCAGGTAGCCTCGGCGCGCCGAGCACCGATAACCGTTGCTGTCATTGTGCGCGTTCAGAATAGTCGATGCCGTGGCCCGCTTGAATCGCTTCTGGCAATAGGGACACTCGACCGTGTAGTTGGCAGGCCGTGCCCGGGAACCGCGGCGCGAAGTGATGGACATTCCGCCCCTACCTCCGCGCGGATTGCCCTTGAAGGATCCTCCGAAATACTGGTTCTGCGGGGATTCTCCTGCCTTCGACAACTCAATCTCGAAGCGCGGTTCGAAGCTGTCCTCGGTTGCGGCGAGCGCTTCCACTTTCGGGTGCAGGAAAGATTTGATTCCAGGGCCTGAGCGGGCGCCCCCGGTCAGATCATACGCATAGAAATATTCGCTGGCATGCCCGTCCTGACGGCGCTTGTATGCCAACGAATACGGCTCAATCACGCGTTCGGTGCCGTCATAGGTAATGCGCATGAGGCGACGACGGGCGCCCGCGTCCAGGATCAGGTTGCGATACTCTGCGGGGTAAAACAGATCGGGTTCCCATCGCGCAGTCTCGCTGTTGCCGAAAATGAACTCGATTGCGGCGTTGAACCCCTCAGTGATGCGGTCGAAATCGAACCGGCTCGCCGCAGGGCAGACAATATATTTGTTCCAGACGCTTCCGAAGAACGCCATCGGCAGTCCCAGTAGGATCCGTTTCGCGGAGCCCGGGCTTCGTTCGAATATCGTTTTGCGCAGGAAGGTGCCGAGCACGAGGGATCGGTCGATCGGGATCGACCGCTCCAGAAACGTCGCATAGACCAGGTCGTACAGATCGAAGGAGTGTCGCCGTTGCAGGAGACACTTCAGCTTGTTCGCAAGCAATTCTTCGAGCGAGACGCAGACAACTTCGATCCGGTAAAAGCTCGCGTCGGAATAGGGATGCACTAGGGGACGGATGACAGTCGGCAGTAAGAGCCTGTCGAACTCGGTAACATCGAGTTTGACGCTAATGGTGAGATCGCCTTTTGCTCCGTAGAAATCACGGAAATAGATCTTGCCCTTAAAGGACTGCCGCTGGGCGTCGATCATCCGATCTGCAACGAAACTGTTCTTATCCGTCTCGAACACCACTCCGCAGGCATCCTGCGCCGCACGGCATGCTTCGTTGACCTCAGCCTGAAACCGTTCCGGGTCGATTGCGGACGTGACGCTGAAATCTAGATCCGACGAGAAGCGCGTGTTGGGATAATAGGCTTTGCGCATACAGTTGCCGCCTTTGAAGACCAGCAGTTGGCTCAGGTACGGATTTTCGTAGAAAGCCTTAAGCAACCAGCCGAACACATAGTCGCGTTCGACATGGGCCGTGTGGACGCCGAGTATCTCTCCCTGCCTATCGATCTCATCGCGCTCGATCATGTCCGCAAACTACATCGCGGCCCATCGGAAGTGTAATGGTTTAAACACCGTGCTGAATGGCAGCTTACCTCTATAAGACCGGCGGACGCGGACCAGCTCCAGTGTGCTTAACACGGCTTGAACGGATGGCAGCTTTCGGAACTCGCTGCGTGCGTTCGGAATGACCGATGTTAAGGCGCGATGCCGACGCTGCGAGCTGATCGCGGAACGTCCGCTTACGCATGTCCGCTACCAGATCGCGGACAGTCTCTGGCCCCACAATGAGTCCGTCCCTCATTGACCTGGAACGTGACGCGGCCGTCGTGGTGAGCCGAGCGGACAGTCCAGTGCGGAGCGATCCCAGTTACCGCAATCTGCCGCCGCAGCGTATGTTGTGCTAAGAAAATCCAAGAGAATATCATCAGGCGACGCGGCGCTGCGGACCGCGTCATAGGGCAAGATAAACTCCCCCAGACTGTTCTCGAATCGGGCCCCCTCGACGATAGGACAATCTCGAAACCCCTCCGGCTCGGGATATGCGTAAGAATAGAAGGCCGCTTGCGGAAAGGCATCGCTTCCCGGCCAGAATCCGGCGCTGCTCACCTCATGCGAATAGGCTTCCCGTGTTACCTCGTCGGGAAGGCCCGGCACGCCGCCTGGATGAAGCGGCGCGGCTCGTCCGGAGAAGCGTGTTACGGCCAGATCAAAGCTGCCCCAGAAGAAATGGATCGGGCTTGCCTTGCCGAGAAATCCGCTGCGGAATTGCTTGAACACGCGATCCACTTGAACCAGCACGCGCCAAAATCGATGTGCAGCATCTGCATCATAGCTCGCATGTCGCGTATCCTCTGGAAATGGGATCGGATCGGCAATCTCGTTGGGGTGGAGATTGATCGCTACCGTGATGCCTAGCTCCGCCAGAAGCGCGCGCAGTCGGTGATAAAAGTCGGCGACCGTGCGAGGCTCGAGCGCCAGCGTGCGCTCTTCGCCCAGGCTGGTATGGCAAACGAGACGATGGGCGATAAAATCGAACTCTATCTCTAGAATTTCGCCGCCCACTGATATCGGCGAAGTACCGAGGCCGCGTGCGGTCACATAAAGCGGCACGTGCCAGCCATGATTGAGCCAGGGTGTGAACGACAGCCGAATCTTACCGACAATCTGCGTCCAGAGCTGCAAAGTCACTGCAGTCTCGCACCACTCCGCGTATGGCAGCGCTGGCCATGCTTGAGAACGGTTTGGCTCTAGCATCTCGCGCTCCTGTCCGGCCCCTATGGTGCTTGTGGTGAACGTTCCAGTGTAACGAAAGCCGCAACCCCGATCGTCCACTGGAGATCGGCAGCGCTCGCCGCAAAACTGCGCCCGATGGCCGGCAGGGCAACGTTCACCACCGAACCATCGATGAAGGCCAGGCTCGATGCGCAGATCGTCGCGGTCAGTGTCCAGCGGGGATGCCGTGCGCCGCTGTCGCTTGCCAGGGATGCTCTGCCATCGTCACACGGCCCAGGAAAAGTCGCGGTCATCGGGCCTTGCCAAATGGATGATCGCCAGTGGCCTTCGCGATCAGCTTCGAAAGCTCTCGTTCAATGCTGGCCACGATGTTGCCTGCTTCACTTTCTTATCAGGCATTTGCCATCGCGGTTGGCGAGAAAGCATCGCCGCGTGGGTTCCGCGTTCGTTGGAATTTGCGGCGCTGATTTGGGAAATGGACGTTCCGGCACGGAGTTCGTGTTCTGGAAAGACAGGATAAGCCAGCGACCATCTGCTTTCTGCAGGAGTTGAGTTTGAATGCCATGCTGCGGGATGTTGCCGCCGGATCCGTCGGGGCTTTTCGCGCCGACCATTGTCCAGGTTACATAAGCGAGCGCGAGATCAGCGGACAGGCTTCGAACTTTAACGTCATCGACAACCAGCTTACTTTGAGCAAATACGAAACTGAACGCATCGCCCAGCTTTTGTTCTGCTTCTTTTCGGCTTTTCCATTGCCATCCCAGCACATTGATAATGACGGCGTCCGGTGTGAATAGCTGCATATAGGCCCGAGCATCGCGCGCGTTCCACGCGATTTCCTGCGCTGCCTCGATATTCCGGATCGCCGTATCATCGCTGGTCGCTGCTTGTGCCACGCCGGCGGCACAGGCTAGCGAACTCACCATTACCCGGATTTTGAGTGAACGGACTTTCACGACCGGCCTCCAAATAGCTGAAAAATCCTGCGTTGCCTGTGTCGCAGGACAAGGCGCGGTTGTCATCATCCGTTAGAGTTTGGCCGACCGCATGAGAAGTTCTCCGGGTGGGTGCCAGCTTCGGCGAAGATGACGTGGCACGGTTGATGGCTGATCCCGGGATCATCCGTGCTCAGGCAAAGATCCGGGCGACGATTGCAGGAGCGCAAATCTATTGCAACATGGCCGAGCGCGGCGAGAGCTTCGCTGACTTCTGGTGGTCGTTTGCCGATGGCATGCCGATCGAGGGCAGTGGCCACGAATGGATCGCCCGCTCGCCGCTATCGGAGGAAATCTCGAAGGAGATGAAACGGCGCGGCTTTAAGTTCGTCGGGCCGACGATCGTTTACGCCCGGATGCAAGCTGTCGGCATCATCAACGATCATTCCACCAGCTGCTTCCGACGCCACGTGGTCTAAGCGTCGACATCGGCGACCGCACGAGCCTGTCGAGACATAGAATTCTGTTTTGAAAGGTCTGCTTTCGGGCAGCGCAAAAGCGACGGCCGACGTCCGTTACGTCGGCGCAAACTGCCGCGCTGTTGATGGGACGTGAAAGGCCGCTTTCTTGCAATGCGCCGCTGGAACCGGACGGGCAGAAGACGGTCCAAGCTGGCCATCGCAGTGCTGTAAACTTACGCCCGTTAGGCAGCGGAATTTAACCTCGCAGCGGCAGCTATGTCGGCGACTACCGCCTCCATGCCGCGCTTGATGGAGAGCGGCAGCTCCCGACCAGAGCCTGCCGTTCCGCGGCAAGGTTCCGAATGTCTACTCACGCCACAAACGGTCATTCACGTAGCCGCATAATCCGGCCATCAATAAGTCGCGATTAGTTCACCGATGACATCCACGAATGGCTCTGCATGCTGTCCCGACAGGTTGCGAGCGAAATGGCGTGCGGCGACAATCGCCTGCTCGCGGAGAGGCTCGTGACGCGCGAGCCGAAGAAGGTCGCGCGCCAAAAATTGCAGGCGCTCAGGAATGTCGGCGATCAATGTCGCCCGCCAGATCGCGATCTCGAACAGCACCATGGCTTCGTCATCGCCCGCACGCGGGCCAAGCGCAGACGCGGCGGCATCAATCCTGTCACTCTGATCGGCCCAGCCATTGACTGCGGCGAGCGCGCCAAAGGTGAGGAGGTGGAAGCGCGCACTTTCCAGTCCTTCGCCGGGAAGAGATAGATCCCAATCCTTGGCACGCTCATGCGCAATGTCAGCCAGATTCTTTGGCAAAGGCGTATCGGCGCTGGCTTGGCGCAGCAGATGCCAGCCCGCGAGGGCTTCGCGGCTCCCGGGCTCAGCAACAACTAACGCGGTGAGCAACCCCTCCACCTTGTCGCGGAATATGGCGCCAGCATTGGGATAGAGGGCATCGAACACGTCCCCCAGTTCGGCATTAAGCCGACTGGGCATCGCGTTGTCCGGCGCCAATGACCCGCGAATGATGTCCATGCGGGGACGCTCACCATCATCGTTGGTTTCGACCACCAGCTGGCGAAGCTTAGCCTCCGCCCATGACTGATGCGAAGCAAGCTTCTGAAACTGGATCAACGCGGGCGCTGCAATATGCGCCCGCAAACGATCCACGGCCATTTGCTTGGGATTAGCGGCGTCGTGGGTGAATCGGTCTAGTTGCTCGACCAGAATACGGGGTGAGACAAGCCGGTTGCTGGCGATCATATCGAGCACTTTTTCGATGATTACATGGCCTGCGACGAGGACCTCGGTCAACGAATTGGCGTGCGCCCAACAGGCGGCGAGCTGCTGTCGCGCGGTCAGCGTGGTCCAGTCCGGGTCGGCATAGGCTTCGCTCGCTGTGAACTGCGCCAAAGCGATGTAGAGGTCCCAAAGCGGGGTGGCCTCCTTGGAAAGCGCCCGGTCGATCCAGCCGCGCACTCTGGCCGATATAACGTCGCTTAGGTCGCGGCTCGCCAGCGCGTCGACAAGAAAGAGCTGCGTCCAAGGCGGTGAGGTCTCGCCTTCCACTTCATCGAGGAAGCCGGCCATACTGCGGTCGTCGAGCGATGCGATGGCGTTCACAATTGACGCAGGTGGGGCAATGGGGATGCCTCCGAGCCTGCGCACGGCCGCGACCAGTCCGCGGTCGTCGATCAGCGTTTGCGCTGCCTGCTCAAAATCGTCGTCTAAGCGGAGGTGACGGATGAGCTTGCCGATTGCGTCAGGTTTAAGGTCCGCCAACGTGAACGCACGCTTCTCGCGAACACCAGTGTCAAGATCGGCATACCATTGCTGCATCGCCTCATGCGATTTCGCGACGCTCCTCCGCACCCGCATGTAAGTCGGGCTCGTCGAGGCAAGCGACGCATTAAAGGCGTCTAAATCCTTGTCCGACATGTCCATGACGCCGGCTCGCTCGAGAAGCGCTTCCTTCCGAACAGTGGCGTCATCGCTGGCGACCCGACGCGGCCAGGCGTCGAGACGCATTTTTGTCCGACCAACTGTGAGCTTCAGGTGGGGATCGCCGTCGCTCTCGATCCACGACACCGTGGCCGCTTCGCCACGCATCGTCTTCAGCTTCTTGGCCTGACCGACAGCGGCGTTGACGACAGCATCCCAAAACTCCAGTTCATCGAAGTCAAGACCGTCGACCGTGATCTGCCCGTGATCGGGAAGATTGAATGCTTCGCGCATACCGGGGCGCTGAAGCAGTGACACACGAAGTGGCAGCGGCATGGCATTCAGCACCCGCCCCGACAGGGCAAGCCACAGGCGATCTTCCATCAGTCCGTCGTCGGTCCGCGTAAGATGGCTTTCGATCATCTCTTCAAGGCCGCCGCGAATTTCAGGGCGAACGCGCAGCGCATTCGCGAGCACATGCCGCCAGAACCAGTCGAAATAGGCGCGCTGACGCTGGTCAGACCTCTTGCCTGAAAATATCTGGATGGCGACGAGCGCCAACCCGCCCAGATGGATGCCGAGCAGGCTGTCCGATCTAGGATCCCCGGCCGCCAGAACCTGTACGGGGAAGAGGCTCATTTCCAGCGTATCGATGATCCAGGCCGATGCGACTTCGGCATCATCAACGGTCCAGCAGTCATCGTTCCAGATGGCTGCGAGGGCTTGGCTTATAGCATGTCCAGAATCGAGCAAGAACGGAACTTCGCCCTTGATACCTTGTTCGACTGCGGTCGGCTCAGGCCATTGCAGGCGCCGGCGATGGATGAGGGCCTCGCCGATGTACCGGCGAATGATGGCTAGGTCTTCGGTTTCTCGAAGCTCGCCATTCTGCACCGCGGGTCGCATGAAGCGGGCGATCTCATCACCCCGCAGCGGCATGAAGAGCCAGCGCGCGGCGCGCAGGCGCTGGCGAAAAACGTCACGCTGACTCTCTGTCAGCCGCCCATATCGAAAAAGTGCGTCGAGTATTTCGACGGTCGTCGCGGTCCGTAAATCCCTATTGTTGATCGATGAGGTATAGCGGTCGTCGACCCATGCGATCCCTCCGCCCGTCGCCAGCGACTGGAGGAGTTGCATGAAGCTCCGCCCCGTATGCTCCGGCTGCTGAGCATCGCTGACCGGAACGCTCTTGTAGGTGCCGTCTTCAAGGCCGACGCGGATCTTGCCGATAAGGGCCGAGAGACTTTCCACGGTCGCCAGGCGCCGATCGGCATCAGCGATCGTTGCGCGGATATCAGCGATATCGGCCGGTTGGATGCCGACCTGAAACTGCGCGCACAAGGCGCCGAGGAGATTGGCCTCTTCCAATGTTACGGCGATGCCGTGGTCGAGCGTGACGACCGCGCCATTCGAAGGGGTTGCACCAACGGCAGCAGCGTCGAGGGTCGTTCCCAACGCATCGCGCGCTTTGGTCTCGATCCGCTTTCCGAGCGGCTTCGCTATGACGTCGAACAGGCGATGGAAGGACAAGGTGGAATTTGGCTCCCCGCCATCGCCTTCCCAAAGCACGTGAAAGGTGTCGATCGCGGATAGCTGCGCTTGATCGTGAAGCTCGCCATCATCGAGGCGCGCCAGAACCGCGCGCATTGCGTCGAGGCGTTCAGGCTGGGTGACCTCGCTGTCCGATCTTAGCGCCAGCAAGCCAGGAACGGCTTCGGGCGCAATCCAAAGCGGCGCGAAGGCACGCTCGGCGAGTTCCAGAATCCCGAGCCCGTGCGCTGTCAGTAGAGCTGTGATATCCACCAAAAGCCGGACATCCGTGCGATCATCCGGCCATGGGTCTTCCTCCAAACGCCGACCGTAGCGGGTCGAGAGAATCGCCCGGCGTTCCGTGGGTTCGGGGGCCTTCAGGAGCGGGCCAAGATAGGTAAAGGCCAGCGCTTCCTGTCGGAAGCTTGCCAAAACATAGACCGGCGCGTGCCCGTTGGCGTAAAGCTCGAAGGTGCGCTCGACCTGCTCGCGGCGCTTCTGCATCATCTTTACGATGTCGTCGATCGAGATGAGCGTGACGCCGCCGCGCCCTTGCGCGCCCAATTGTTGGAGGCGGCCCGTGAGCACACGCTGTTCGGCCCCCATTTTCAGTTTAAGCGCTAGATCGAAGGCCGCCGTCACATATTCGTCGGGGGCATCGGCAGAAATTTGCCGGGTGATGCGCATCGCCGCGTCGGGATGAGACTGCAGGATCGCGCGCGCCAAGGCGATATGCCCGGGTGATGCCTTCGTCAGGGCTTCGGCATGTTGTTCGTACAGCGCCAGAGCTTCCGGCGCCGCCCCAATCGCCAGTTGGAGCTGGATCGAGCGCCACAGATCGTCGGGCCGCTTCGTTGATTGGGCGATCAACAAGCTGACATCGCGCGCGCCGACCAACTCACCTGCGGCCGCGAGACTGTTTGCGCGCAGTCTTTCGAGTTCAACGGGAAGCGTTCCGCCCGGGAAGGCGTCCAGATGCTCAAGCGTTGATAAGACCTGCGAAGGCTGCCCATTTCGATAATAAGCATGCGCAGCCGCCGCCAGGGCCTCGGCGGTGCCGATCTGTTTGATGAGATAGGGCGCCGCCTTCACCGCGCTTTTATGCCAGCCAGCTTCGATCAGCATTTGTGTGGCAGCCAAAATGACGCGTGGATCGCCGCTGCCGGCGAGCTGCTCGTCCAGGACCGCGGCGATAGCGACGCGACGCGGCTTTTTCCGGCGGGTGTCCATGGCGCGGCGAAGTCGGAGCCAGGGATGCGCATCGAGCGCGCTCTCGCTTAGTGGGCGATGTGTCTCCATGTCGATAACGGCGAGCCAATAATCCCGCACCTCCCCATGGCCAGCAGTTGCCAGTGTGTCTGAATGCGTCAGAAGGATCTGACGCGCGTGCGCGAAGTCGTGATCCGCGTTTGCGAGCGCCACTCGGATAAACAGCGTCTCGAAATCATCGGGATCAGAGGCAAGTGCTGCATCACATTGCGCGATGGCGGCTTTTCTGTCGAGCGGGAGCGCGCGGGACAGTGCCCACGCAATGACCGGTGTGGGTAGCGTTCCATCGGCTTGCAGCTGGGCGAGCCGCTGTGTCGTGTCTGCGTGACGCCAGGGCATGCAGGCCAGGACACCGAAGTGCCACATGACCATAGAACGGTGCGCGGCCAAAGCAGGATCGGCGATCAACGCACTGAGAAGAGATTCCGCCCTTTCCAAGTCCGTCCGGGCCGCATCCGACAGCCGGACCAAAGGCTGGTCAATCGGCGGTGGCCATTCACCCAACGCGGTCTCAACCGATGGCGCTAGGGCGCGGTGAAAATGGCAGATGGCGAGCGCCTGCTGACAAGCACGCGTTTCGGGTTCGCGGGCAAGAGCTCGCTCTGCCAGGGCTACGGCCGCTTCGCGATCGTTCGCAGCCAGCTTTGCCAAAGCGGCGAGACGGAGGGTCTCGGCCCGAGCGTCATTCCCGTCGATATAGGCTGCTAACTCATCGTAAGCTTTCTGTGGTTGACGCTGACGAAGCAGCGCCACCGCCCGCACTTCTGCCAACTCTGCCATATCCTCGGCCGAAACGCCGTCCAGCAGCGGCTGTGGGCCAAGTTCTTCAAGTGTTAAAATTGCTCGCAGCCTGATCGACTCTCCTTCGAGCGCGTCGGCTTGATCGAGCAGCTGTCGTACCCGGGTGAAGTTTTCCGAGGGGATGAGCAGGCCAGCCAAAAGCCGCAGCTTCTCGGCTTTGACGCTCGCACTCAGGGCGTCGGCGGCTTCAGAGCGCAGCGCACTTTCAAGTTCCGCGATAACGCGAGGCGTTTCTCCCCTTCTTGCACGGCGCTTGAGCTCCGCGATCTCACCGGTCTCAGCCTGATTGAGCCGGGTCACATAATGTTGGAGGCTGACTGCGCTCAGGTCCCAACCGCGCTCGAGAGCCTGCTGCAAGCCGGTGAGTGGCCCTGTCGGCTTGCCGAATATTCGCTCATACCAGTCTTGGCCAAGATAGGTTCGAACTGCGACATTCGCACCGGGCAGCCGATCATAGATTTCGGACGAGTCCCACACCGAAAATTGGATGCCAAGGGCTGCAAACTTCTGGGTTTGGGCGATGATCTCGTCAGTCGCCTGACGGCTCTTGATGGCGCAGCCAACGAATAGGATGAAGTGACGAACGTCCTTTTCCCGCCAGTGACCGTCCCAATGTTCGATGAATTTGTCGGCGGCTGTACGGATGCCGCTTTGCCCGAACCGCCGTTCGGCTTTGGATTGACCCGCTTCGAGATAAGGCGCCGGGTCGTGTCGATGAAATGCTATATGATCAGCACCAAACTGCTCTTGTCCATCGGGACCGTAGAGGTTCGTGCTGAGGATGTCAGGCTGGGCTGCATGCAGTGCGCGCGCAAATTGCTCGAACCGCCGTGAGCCGAGCTCCCAAAACGCATGTTCATCCTGTGGATTTTGCGAGAGCCTGGGATAACTTGGTTGCGGAGCGACCGAAGACCTTTTCATCGTCATAGACAGTATCTGGCCGCAGTTATAAGCGCCAGCGTCGAGCGCAACGAATTACCAGTTTCGGCGCAACCGGACGTTCTCGCGAGCGACGGCGAACGGTAGCTTTGTCCCAAGCGCCGTGAAGCGGCCCCTCGCCGGAGGCGAGGAGCCAACGGGTCAAATTTCGGTATTCTCCGCGAGGGCAAGCGCGTCTTCCACGTCGATCCCAAGAAAGCGCATTGTGTTTTCGACTTGCTATGACCGGGCAGGATCTGGACGGCACGAAGGTTTCCGGTCGCCTGTAGATGATCGATGCCTTCGTTCGGCGAAGTGAGTGCGTACCATACTCGCTCCGCATCAGACCGACCCCTGTCACCCATTCACCGACGAGCCGGGCGTACTGACGGGTGCTGAGATGCCCATTATGATCGACCCGGTAATCCGCAGGTTGGGGCTGCATTGGCACACCAATCTAGACTATTTTCAGCCCCCCAATTATAATGAAAACTGCTTGCAGAGCTGATCGCCCTATAATGGTCAAATGACCTACAGCGTTCAAACGGTGATATCGATAAATAAAATAACTAGTTTCTGTAACTAATCTCCTTCTGGATCATTATAGCAATAGCTCCAAGCGATGCCCTTCATCCTGGATGGTGCGTTTCCAGCCAATCAACAGTCGCCCAGGGTCACAGGTGTTTCCTGTGAACTCCGCCTGTAAGGAACAATAACATGCAACGTGCAATTTGTGTCGTCCTTCTGGGGACGGCAGCACTCGGCGCCGGAACGATAACGCTAGCACAATCGACGCCAGCCACGACTGGCAGCTATTCGAGCGCGAATGTGGGAGCTTCTCCCATTCATGGCCTCGATGGCCCAGCCTTCGCAGCCGCCGCCTCTGACGCCAATCAGTTCCAAATCACGGCGAGCCGGTTAAGCTTGGCGCGCTCACAGCGCAGCGACGTCAAGGATTATGCGCAGCGCATGATCTCCCAATCGCAGACCTCCCAGCAGACGCTGATGGCCTCGTTGAACAATGACCAGCGCAAGATCGCCAAACCCACCAGCGGCCTCTCGGCCCAACGCGCCTCGATGCTCAAGATGCTCCGCAGCACGCCCCGCGGCTCCTTCGATAACCTCTACCTCACCCAGTCCGCACAGGTGCAGCAGGGTAACTGGGCGACCTACAAGGGTTACGCTCAGGATGGTGCCGATCAGTCGCTGAAGCAGGTCGCTGGCAACGGCGTGCCAATCATCGAGCAGCAGCTTAAGGACGGCAATGCCTTGCTGCCCTCGGCGCTCTCTGGAAAATGAAATAATCCACCCCCGGCAGTTGTGAACCTGTCGGGGGCGTTTACCCCCAGATCGAGGATCCAAAGATGAATAGCACGCATGATATCTTCGTCCTGAATGGACTGATCACCACAGCTCTCGATAGCATGAAGGGGTTCGAGGACGCCTCCGAAGCCGCAAAGAGCACCCGCTTTGCGGCGGTGTTCGCCGATTTCGCGCGCGACCGCGGACAGGTCGTCGCATCCCTGCGCGCAGAAGTGCTTAGGCTTGGCGGTAAGCCCGAGGAGCGCGCCAGTTTCCTTGGCGCTGCCCATCGCAGCTTCATGGATCTTAAGCAGGTCCTTACCGGCAAGAATGACAAAGCGGTCGTCGACGAGGTCGAACGGGGCGAAGATCACATCAAGGCGAAATTTGAGATCGCCTTGAAGGACACCGACCTTGCACCTGCAACGAGGGGCATCATTCGAGATGTCTTCACCTCGGTGAAAGCAGGTCATGATCAGGCCAGCGCACTGAAGCACAGCCTGGTGTGAGGGTAGGCGCAGTTTGGGAGTGGCGGGGCCCAGCGCCCGCCGCCTAAAATCCCTTGTGAACGGAGAATGGCTATGGCCTCCAATGCAGAAACATCCGCTGCCGCCCCCGTCGGAAGGCGCTCTCTGATTTCCGCCAATGATGTGCGGGGTAAGATCGTGAATGGGCGTGATGGCGATAAACTCGGCACCGTCGACAAACTCATTCTCGACGAGCGGACGGGGCAGGTCGCCTATGTCATTCTGTCGACCGGCGGCTTCCTCGGCTTGGGCCAGAGCTATCATCCCATTCCCTGGTCGGCCTTGCGACATGACGAGAAACATGGCGGATATGTGGCAGCCATCGACAAGCGATTGTTAGAGGGCGCGCCGAGCTTCCGGCCGGATTCAGCTCCCATCTTCGACGAGGACTATGGCCGGCGCGTGACGGACTACTTTCGACTTCCGGCGGCCCTTCCCGAATGATGCTCTGGCCCTAGGGGACGGGTGAGGTGAAATACTCGACCGGCGTAGAATAGACGCCGGGTTCCGAATGAACCGTGCTATGGCTCAAGTGCGAGTCCCTGCGCTCACTCTGCGAGCGATCAGCTCGCGATTTCCCGGACCTGGCTTTCATCCCGAAAGCTTTCCGGTCTCCCCGGAAAGGGGGCCTCTTCGTGAACCGAGCTATTCACCCTGACGTCGCGCGCAATCTGGCGTTGGCGATCCTTGCTTCCTCCGCAGCGCCGGCACTTCTTCTTGATGGAGATCTGACCGTGATTGCAGGCAGCACCTCCTTCTATGCTGCCTTTGGCCTTCAACCGCAGAACGTGGCCGGGCGGCCACTGTTCAATCTCGGGGCTGGTGAGTGGGACGTTCCGCAGCTCCGTTCGCTGCTCAGCGCGACCCTTTCCGGCCTTGCCAGGATCGAGGCTTACGAGATGGATCTAAAGGGCGATGCTGCACCCAGGCGATTGGTCCTCAATGCCCAGAAGCTCGACTATGGCGATACCGAACAGGTTCGCCTGCTCCTGACGATCTCTGACGTAACCGAGGCCCGGATCAGCGACAAACTCAAGGACGACCTGCTGCGCGAGAAAGCCATACTGCTCCACGAGCTTCAGCACCGCGTCGCCAACAGCCTTCAGATCATCGCAAGTGTGCTGATGCAAAGCGCTCGGCGGGTGCAATCCGAAGAAGCACGAAGCCATCTGCATGATGCCCACAACCGGGTTATGTCGATCGCGACCCTGCAGCAGCAGCTTGCCGCCTCGAGGCTCGGCGAAGTCGAGTTGCGCGGCTATTTCGATCAACTCTGCGCAAGCCTCGGCGCTTCCATGATCCGCGATCGTTCGCGGGTGTCGATCGCAGTGATCGCCGATGATAGCAGGGTAAATGCCGATATCTCGGTCAGTCTTGGGCTGATTGTCACCGAACTGGTCATCAATGCACTCAAACATGCCTTTCCAGGTGATCGCGGCGGCAAGATTCTCGTCGACTACCATGCGCAAGCCTCCGACTGGACATTATCAGTCAGCGACGATGGGATTGGCACCCCGGAGACGCTCGCCACCACCAAGCCAGGTCTCGGTACCAGCATCGTCGAAGCCTTGGCAAATCAACTTGAAGCGATTGTCGAGACCAAGGGCGGCTATCCAGGCACAAGGGTCTCAATCACACACACCGATGCTTCGATAAGGTGACGTGGCGACCAGAGTTCATAATCGCCCCCGACCCAACGTCAGCTGGATGCCGGCTTTGCCAGTCAGGGCACGAAAGCTTCAAATCCGATATCTGAAGGGCCTATAAGCGGTTATGGCGACTGACCACATACTTTCGAGCCGCGTTGAGATGCGGGTGACCGACTCATGGCTATACCGTGTTGACGAATGGCGCCGGGAGCAGCCTGGCCGTCCCTCCCGCGCTGAAGCCATCCGCAGGCTGGTGGAGCTCGGGCTTGAAAGCAAAGTGCCATCCAGCCCGCCAGCTCGCGGAGTTGGATTATTGG
>Ga0207671_10001587_pt1 | contig 25827 bp, 35 predicted proteins | sample KBSC24metaG_FD_184352 | JGI IMG/M metagenome (GOLD analysis project Ga0207671, IMG submission 184352) | Corn rhizosphere microbial communities from Kellogg Biological Station, Michigan, USA - KBS C2-4 metaG (SPAdes) (version 2) | ecosystem: Host-associated > Plants > Roots > Rhizosphere > Soil... | reverse complement strand
ACCGGGCGGCGTGGTTCGCACCAAGACGGCGGGCGGCCTCAACTGGCAGGTGGTGCCTGACATCACCACGTCGATCTATCCGATGCTGCAATATGTCGACGCCGAGGTCGAGACCCGCACCGGCCTCGGCAAGCAGGCGCAGGGGATCGATGCCAACGCGCTGCAGAACCAGTCGGCGACCGCGGTCGCGCAGGTGTTCTCGGCCTCGCAGATGCGGATCAAGCTGATCGCGCGCATCATGGCCGAAGGCGTGCGCGACATCTTTGCACTGCTGCACGGGACGATCCACAAGCACGGACAGCGCCAGGAGGTCGTGCGGCTGCGCAACGCCTGGGTCGACGTCAACCCGCGCAACTGGAAGACGCGCGACGACATGACCATCAATGTCGGCCTCGGCTCGGGCGGCAAGGCGCAGCAGTTCGCGCAGACCATGGCGATTGCCAATGTCCAGAAGGAGCTGCTCGCCGGCGGCAAGATCAATCTCGTCGGTGACCAGCAGCTCTATAACACGGCCGCAGAGCTGACCCGGATCATGGGACACAGGAATCCCGACCAGTTCTTCAATGATCCCACGGCCGTCAATCCGCAGACCGGGCAGCTCCTGCATCCGCCGCCGGCGCCCTCGCAGCCGCCGCCGGATCCGAAGCTGCTCGCCGTGCAGGCGCGGGTGCAGGTCGATGCCGCGCTCGCCGCGCATCAGGCGCAGCTGCAACAGCAAAAGGCGCAGAACGACGCGATCCATCTCCAGGTCAAGACGCAAGGCGAGATCGAGCTCGCCAAGATCAAGGCCGCCCTCGATGCCAAGATGTCGGTGCTGGAAACGCATCTGAAGGCGGCGATCGAGGCAGGCAAGGTGCAGCGCTCGTATCCGCCGGGCGCACAAAAGGCGAGAGACGGCCACCACTACATGCCTGATGCCAACCGCCCCGGCAAATATCTGCTGGTCGTTCATCATGGCTGATTATTCTCTAGTGCCGGTCGAACACCAGCCGGACTTCGAGAATGTCTCGCTCGTTCCGGTCGACCACGATCCGTTCGGTGCCGATGGCGTAACGCAGCAGGCGCCGAGCCAACAAGCACAGGGGCAGCTCGCGCAGCCTCCGCCACAGCAGCCAGCGACAGGAGTTCAGCGACTCTATGTCGGTCCGGCAGCGAAGATCACGCAGGCGTCAGAGGAGAGCGAGTCTTGGGATCCGGACAGCGAAGCGAACGATACGTCGACACCAGATCGACCGGCCGCACCTCCGCAAGTCAAGTCCGCTCCTGATTTGTCGCACTTTATACCACTTGGCGAGCTGAAGCCGGCGACCTTCACACCCACACAGCAGATCGGGCATCGCGCGATCGACGCTCTGACGGCTCTCGGCGTGCCGCTGCACAATGCCCAAGAGCTGGCGACGCGTATCGGCAACTTGTTGAGCTTGACCCCGCTTGGCGTTGCAGGGTCGTTCCTTGACCTCATCGATGCGAAGCGACGCGATGATCTTCCCGGAGGCGTTGCGGCCGCGGTAGGACTGATCCCGGGTGCGAAGGGCGCCGGGCGCGTCGTAGCCAAAGAAGTACGCGCGCTAACAAGTAAAGTTCGGCTCTCTCCGGCGGCCTGGGGAGCTAAAAAGGGATACGCCGGTGTTGGAACGACCGTGAACGGCGGGCCGACTTTTGCAGGAACCGAGCATCTCTATCCTGCAGTACAGGCACAGCGAAACATCGTAAAAATAAAACTCACCGGCAGCCGAAGGAACGACTTCGCTCTCGCGAACAAGGAGGGTAAGTTCACTGAAACACCGAAGGGATATGTGTGGCACCATGTCGACGATTTCGACCCACAGAGTGGAGAAGCCACACTTGAGCTTATACCTAGGAACGCGCACAATGCCATTTTACCGCATGCCGGTTCGGTTGCGCAGTACGTAAACCATCACGGTGTAGGGTACAGGCGCTGACAAGGAAACAGGCAATGGTCGTTTTTGAAGATACGGCTTCACCGCTTTCTGAGCTGGACATCAAGCGTGTGGAGAACCGTCTAGGCATTCGCCTGCCGCAGGATCTCAAGGAGCACTATCTTCTTCACAACGGTGGAAGGCCGCGTCCTCAATTTTTCCCCAAGGATGGAGACGCATATGATGTCCACCAATTCCTGTCGATGAATACAGACGATCAGAATTGTAGCTTTGAAGACACGTATATCATGATGGTGGATCAGACACCTGAGTTTCCGCGCGGGTATATACCGTTCGCGGACGATTCTGGTGGCGACATGTTTCTTTACAGTGTGAGGTCAGAGTCTTTCGGGAATATAATGTTCATTTCGCACGAAGATTATGAGGACCCTAATCGATACGTTCTGTTTCTCGCTCCAACATTGAAGCAATTTATCAATGCTCTCACTGAACTACCTGAAGGGTTGTAGGGGCAGTGGAGGCGCTCGGTCTACCGATGTGCTGGCAAGGTCGCGATTGTGGCCGGATGCGTCTAGGTTGAAGGCACGCGGCCCGGAAGCTTGCTGAAGCAACCCTCTGCCATCGCAGCCGCCGCCGGACTCGAGCCGCCCCGGCAAATACCTGCTGGTCGCTCACCATGGCGGATTATTCCCTGGTGCCTGTCGAGCATCAGCCGGACTTCGAGAATGTCTTCCTCGTTCCAGTCGACCACGATCCGTTCAGCGCCGATGGCGTACTGCAGCCGGCGTCGGTGCAATAGGCACAGAGTCAGCCAACGCAACGTCCACCGCAACAGCCAGCGACGGGAGTTAGCCGGCTTTATGTCGGCCCGGCGGCGAAGATCACTCAGGCGCCAGAGGAGGGCGAGTCCTGGGATCCGAACACTGATAATAATGATATCTCAGAGCCAGGTCGACCAGAAGCATCGACAACTGCTCAAAGCAAGCCTGCTCCCGATTGAGCGCGATCTTTTTAACCGCTCGGTGAGCTGAAGCCGGCCACCTTCACACCCACGCAGCAGATCGGGTATCACGCGATCGACGCACTGACAGCTCTCAGTGTGCCGCTGCACAATGCCCAAGAGATGGCGACGTGTATCGGCAATCTGTTGAACTTGACCCTGCTTTGAGTCGCCGGGTCGTTCCTTAATCTCATCGACGCGAAGCGCCGCGATGATCTTCTCGGGGGCGTCGAGGCTGCGATCGGACTGATACCGGGTGCGAAGGGCGTCGGGCGCGTCGCTGGCAATGAATTACGGGCACTAACCAGCAAGGTTCGGCTCTCTCCGGCGGCCTTGGCGGCCAAAAAAGGATACGCCGGTGTCGGGACGACCGTGAACGGCGGGCCGACTTTTGCAGGAACGAAGCATCTTTATCCTGCTACGCCGGGACAGCTAAGCGTCGTGAGAATAAGACTCACTGGTAGCCGGAGAGGTGACAATAAACTCGCGAACAAGTGGGGTGGGTTCACTGAAACGCCGCGTGATTATCGGTGGCACCACGTCGACGATTTCGATCCGGAGAGTGGAGAGGCCTCGCTTGAGCTTATCCATAAAGACGTGCACGATGCGACTTTACCGCATGCCGGTTCGGTTGTGCAGTACGAGGATCACCACGGAGTAAAGCACAAACGTTGAAAAGGAGACCGGCCATGGTTGTTTTTGAGCAGACTGCTTCACCGCTCTCTGAGCTAGACATCAAGCGTGTGGAGAGCCGCCTGGGCATTCGCCTGCCGCAGGATCTCAAGGAACACTACCTCCTGCACAACGGTGGAAGCCCTCGTCCTGAATTTTTCATCAAGGATGGAGAGGCGTATGATGTCGACTGTTTCTATCCCATGAATACTGGCGCGGAGGGAAGAAGCTTCGAGCGGACCTACGTCATGATGGTGGACCAAACTCCGCAGTTTCCTCGAGGGTACATACCGTTCGCGGACACTACGGGTGCTGGGTTTTTTATGTATAGCGTGAACCCCGAATCTTTCGGGAACATAATGTTCAATCAACCTGAATATTATGGAGACGATGAGCGATATGTTTTGTTTCTCGCCCCAACACTGAAAGCATTTATCGATTCTCTCACCAACCTACCTGAAGGTTGGCAGTAGAATGCGGCGGTGCACGGATCTGCGGTGTGCGGGTAGACGACGCGCTGGCCGGGATAGCTTGAACAGAGGCAAAAACGTGATTGTGTGGTTTGATACATCGAGCATAACGGCACGCGAATTGAACGTTTGCTGAGGTAACTCGCAGTCTCGCCTGCTGCCGTCAGCCCCGAAGCTATTTGCCAAAAACGATCGAGCGCAGAACGACGCGATCTATCTCCAGGTCAAGACGCAAGGCGAGATCGAGCTCGCCAGGATCAAGGCCGCCCTCGACGCGAAGATGACGGTGCTGGAGACGCATCTGAAGGCGACAATGGAAGTGGGGAAAGTGCAGCGCTCATATCCGCCGGGCGCACGCAGGGCGAGAAGGCGACCACATCTGGCGGACTCCAACCGTCGCGGCAAATATTTGCAGGTTTTTCATCATGGCTGACTACTCTCTGGTGCCGGTCGAGCATCAGCCGGACTTCGAGAATGTCTCGCTGGTTCCGGTCGAGCACGATCCGTTCAGCGCCGATGATGCGACCCAGCGGGCGCCCACGCAGCCGGCGGAGATCCCGATTCAATCTCCGCAGACCCAGCGGCAGGCTCAACAGGCGCAGTTTCCCCAGCCGCAACCACAACCGGCACCGCAAACTCAGCTGCAACAGCCAGCAACGAAAGCCAACGAGCCCGGTGTCACTGGACCCGCGAATGGCAATGACCCCGGCGGATCGGGTGGCGTCGCTGGTATCAAGCGCTTTGGCGGCGCCGAAGGTGGTGACTTTCCGAGCCGCAATGCGGGGATCGGATTCGAGAGCGCGGAGCGCGCATGGGATGCCGCCGCCAAGGAAATGCGAGACCTTGGCGTCCAACATTACCCAGAAGAGGCCAAGAGCTCGCGGTTCATCCCGGAGTTAGGAATCGAAATCTTCAAACGCGGGGGACTATACTACTACGATAAGATCGCACGCGGGTACCAAGACGGAGCGCTAGGCGGTGGCGTGGGGTTTGGCGATAGCGGTGCGGTCGCAAGAGGGCACATGCATTGGGATGATCAGCGCGAAAGTACGGGAGATCTAGACAATGCGCGGGCTTACTCCCAGCGAAATCCAGATTATTAAGCATGGGTGGGATCGTGGGATGGGGCCAAATTGTATTGGCATAACGGCAAGCCAACGCAGTCGGGGGTGCCGGATTGGAATCGATACAAATATTGAGGCATGTCGATGAGAACGATCGCGCTTGCTGGAGCCTTATGTCTTCTTGTCTCCAGTTCAACGTTTTGTAAGGCGAACTCTGGTCCTTGGTGTGCGCCGGATGTCGTGATCTTGACTTTCAAAAATCAACAAGATCGCGATCTCGCAAAGATCGAGCTTCGGCCGCTCAAGACGGTTTGCGACCGTAACCCGGAAAAGAGGGTGGTTGGTGTAACCTCGGAACGGTCAATGCGCATTGAACACAATGGGCAATGGACCGACGTGCCGAAGGAGTGCCTATCCGGTATGTCTTTTGGGGTAGATGGGCTGGCGCTAGAGGGTGACGATACCGGTCTAGGCATATTCCTTACTGGAAAATCGACGGATAAAGACGAGAGTGTAAGACGCACGATCTTTAAATTGCATGATGACATCCTATGCTCCCAGACAGAGCGCTACCCGAATGTCGACAATCAGGACCACGAAATCAGAGAGTATAGTAGGGACTTACGTTGAGTGCGCCAATTTTGGGCGAGTAAATGAAGCTATTCGGAGATCGGCTTGTTTGGAGCTTCGGGCGTCTCGGCGTGAACGCGTCTTGCTAGCAGTTGCGAGCTTGCCTGCCTTGTGCCGCGAAGGCGAGAGCTGGCTTACGCTTAGACTCAAGAAGGCGGAGAGCGCGAGCGCCTCTGACTTTGCCGGCAAGAGCGTAAGCCGAGCCGGGATGACGATATCGCTACGGCGGTGCGCTTCAGTCCAGACGCATCGAAGGGCCTCTATGTTCTGCTGCCGCCGGATTGCAAAGATTCGGAATAAACACCCACCGCAGATCGGTTGCATAATGCCAGGCGAACTCTGCACCCGGCAGAGACACCTCGCCAACAAGCGAAACGATATTGTCGCGCCATCGCGTGGGCGACACCACAGATAAGCGAAGCCGACCGATCGCGGGCGTTGCACAGCTTGGTTGCTGCGCTGCTGAGACGGGACGGGCGAGGAGGAAACCAATGTCTGATGAGAGCACACTGGAGAGAGCGACCGCGCGGGCGGCTCGCGCCGAGGCGCTGCTCGACGATGAATTGCTCAGCGAGTCCTTCGACGCGCTCGAGAAAAGCTATGTCGCTGCCTGGCGCGCGACGACGGTCGACGATGCTGCCGGGCGGGAGAAGCTCTTCCTGGCGATCAACGTCGTCGGCAAGGTGCGCGATCATCTCGCAGGCGTCGTCGCCAACGGCAAGCTCGCGCGTGCCGAGCTGAAGGAGCTCGCGGAAACGGCGGAGCGGCGGAAGCGGTTCGGGATCATTTAGTCTGCACGAATTCTGCACAACTAGGTTCACCTGCGTCTTTGCGTCGGTTACCTTGGTGGGCTGGTTCGGTGGGAGGCTCCTGATGCTTCCTTCGCCGGAAGCGTCCGACTGGCTGGCCCTGTTTGGTGGAGTAGGTACGATCATCGCGATACTCTGGTTGATCATTTGCGCTTTCCGGCCCAGGCGCTCTGAGCGCACCCGTTTTCTTAAGCCCGATTCTCAGCGATCGCCTGAATGGAAACATGCATTTGACCGGTTCAAGAGTACAGCGGGGCATGGGGGCCTCCAGCTGTCCGCCGTCGCTTCGGCGATTTTTATCTGGTCCTGCTCGCCAACTAAGATTGCGTCGCAAGAATTGACCTGACGCGCGATGGCAAGGGTGTCCTGTCATTCGCGGCCTCACTGGCGGGGGTGAATCCGGATGAGCCGGCGCCGGCCGCCTGGCCGCCCCAACCGAATGCGCCGGGACGCTACCTGAGTTCGTATCGGGCGCCATATTGATCGTCAATTTCACCTAGATCTCACGACGCTTCTGTGCGTCGATGCCGCCCCTGCGTGGATAGCGCAGGCTCCCGGCGTACTAGTCTCGTCATGCCGAACCGGAATTCGCCTCCGCGCCATCGGGCCAGCGAGATTACAACGTTGCAACCAGAAACACCTGTGCCTTTTGCGCGCGGCCGTGCAACGCCTGCACGCCATGCGACGCAGTCGGCCTTCATCGGAAACCTCAGATGACTCTACCGACTTCAACCTTCGTCACCTACTCCGCGGTCGGTAACCGCGAAGACCTCAGCGATATGATCTATCGCATCGACCCCGTCGATACGCCATTCATGAGCGGCGTCGACAAGGAAAAGGCGGCTGCCGTCAATCACGAATGGCAGACGCAGGCACTTGCGCCTGCCGACAACACCAACGCCCAGCTCGAAGGCGATGATCCCAACACCAACACGACCACGCCGACTGTTCGCCTCGGCAATCTCTGCCAGATATCGTACAAGGTCGCGCGGGTCTCGGGCACGCAGCAGGCGGTGGACCACGCCGGCCGCGACAACGAGCTCGCCTACCAGGAGATGCTGAAGGGTCTCGAGCTCAAGCGCGACCTCGAGACCATCCTGTGCGGGACCAACCAGTCCAAGGTCGCGGGCAATACCACGACGCCGCGCAAGAGCGCATCCGTCCTGTCGTGGATCTTCTCGAACACCTCGAAAGGTACAGCAGGCGGCGCGGCGGACCCGGCGGCTGCCGACGGCACCGGCACGCGAACGGACGGAACCCAGCTTGCCTTCACCGAGGTGCGGCTGAAGACGGTGCTGTCCTCGATCTGGGGCAATGGCGGCAAGCCCAGCACCATCATGACCGGCGCCTTCAACAAGCAGGTGTTCTCGACCTTCACCGGCCGATCCACCGCGATCGAGGAGGCGAAGTCGAAGAAGATCGTAGCTTCGGTTGATGCTTATGAATCCGACTTCGGCAAGCTCAAGGTGGTCGCCAATCGCTTCCAGCGCCCGCGTGACGTCCTCGTGCTCGAGATGGACAAATGGGCAGTGGCCTATCTCAACGGCCGCAACATGATCTCGATTCCGCTGGCGAAGACCGGCGACTCCGATCGCCGCCAGATCCTGGCGGAATATGCGCTGGTTGCTCGTAACGAAAAGGCCTCCGGCGGCGTGTTCGACAACACCACCTCCTGAGCGATCTCGACCATCTACTTCACCTCGGGGCGGCCTTTGGGTCGCCCCATATTTTTGGAGATCCAAGATGCCGCTTCCCGGCAATCGCACCATCAATACTGCCGACCTCACGGCTTATACGCCATCCTGCGGCGCCAGCCCCGTCGCCGCCTATGTCCGCGCTCCCTTTCGCTGCCGATTGCTGAAGGTCACCGGCATTCTCGGCGGTGCCCTCACAACCACCGACGGGACGATCACCGTATCGGTCAACGCGGTGACGCTCGCGACATTCGCTGTTCCGCAGGCGGGATCAGCCGCCGGCCTGCTGTTCTCGGTCGTCCCACCGTCACCGACTTATCTCAACGAGGACGACGTGATCGCGCTGACGCCTTCCGGCGCCGCCGGCGCGGCCGTTCCGATGCATTTCTCGATTTCAGTGAGGACCGCCTGACATGCCGTTCTTCTCCAAGCAGAATTCCTCGCGCGTCGGGCCGACCCAGACGATCGCCTATGACGGCAGCGTCGGCGCGACCAACCCTTTCGGGACAGAGACCTACCAGGTGCGCCTGGTCGCCAATTCCGGCTGCAGCTACCGCATCGGTGATGGGGCGCAGACCGCGACCATTTCGGATCCATACCTTCCGGCCAATGTCGTCGAATTCGTCACGGTCAGTCCCGGCCAGCGCATTGCCGCGTTGAAGGCCGCCACCAACGGTCTGGTCACGGCGACGGCGGGCACACTCTGGATTACGGAGATGTCCTGATGGAAGGCGTCCTGATCCGGCCTCATCTCGACAGCAATGGCCGCGACCTCGCGATCGAGCATGTCCAGGACGTCGCGCCGATCCTGGAGTGGAACAGCCAGGCGCGCAGCGACGAGCAGCGTAGCGAGTGGGGGCGACACGTCGCCCGCATTCCCAACGTCATCTACGTCAAATGGCTCAACGAGGAGCATGCCAGGGGCAATACCTCGTTGCGGCTGTTCACGCCTGAATTCGATGCGCTTGTGCAGACCAAGCTCGACGATCCCGAATGGGCCTATTTGCGAACCGACAAGCCGAAATTGCAGGCTGGTTGGTCAGCGGAGCTCTCGTGACCCAGATCATTGATTACACGTCACTGCAATCGGCAGTGACCGAATATCTCGCGCGCGACCAGGACACCACGCTGATCGCGCGAATCCCGACCTTCGTCCAGCTGGCGGAAGCCAAGTTCAATCGCCAGCTGTTCGTGCGGCAGATGGAGCAGCGGGCGACCGCGCTCGTCGATCCCGGATCGGACGAGCCAGAATTCATCTCGCTGCCGTCGGACTTCCAGTCCATGCGCCGGGTTCGGCTATCGAGCGTGACGGGGAAGCCGAGCCTCGAATTCAAGTCGGGAACGCAGATGGACGAATATCGCTTCGCGACGTCTGACGTCGCTGCGCAGCCGCGATACTTCACCGTCTTCGGCAACGAGCTGGAGCTCGCGCCGACACCCGACGCAGCCTACACCATCGAGATGGTCTACCGGCAGAACGTGCCGGCGCTCGCGTCGAACGGCAGCAATTGGCTGCTTGCGATGGCGCCAGATCTCTATCTTTACGGCGCGCTGCTGGAGTCAGCTCCGTATATCAAGGAAGACGCGCGCATCCAGACCTGGGGTCTCGGCTTCACGACGGCCCTCAACGATCTGAACAACCTCGGACTGACGTCGACTTTCAATACAGGGCCGATGACGGTGCGCGTCTCGGGTCAAGTCATCTAGGACATCGCAAACATGGCAAGCTTCAACAAGTTCTACTGCTTCGTGCAGGATGTCGCGAACGCGCTGCACGACATGAAAACCGGAACGGCGCAGGTCTACAAGATCTACCTCACCAACACGGCGCCTGCCCAGACCAACACGGTCTACAACACGCCTGCGGATCTTGCGACCGGCAACGGCTACACGGTTGGTGGCAACAGCATCGCCACGACCACGGGAGCGCAGACGACGGGTACGTTCAAGTTCGTCGGCGGAACCAACCCCTCATGGACTGCATCGGGCGGCTCGATCGGACCGTTCCAATACGCGGTGCTCTATAACTCCACATCGTCGACCAAGCCGCTCATCGCCTGGTGGGACTATGGCACCCCGATCACGCTGACCAACGGCAACACGTTCACCGTCAGCCTGGATGCGGCCAACGGCATTTTGACGATCACCTGACATGGCAGCTTTCCTGGACAATTGCCGGTTTATTCCCTCAACCGGCGGAACGACGGACTGGGTCTATTCGTCCGCGGTCAGCGGCTCTCAGTCACCATCCGCTGCGGGCGCTGTCGATGGCCGCAAGTACAAGTTCCTCGCGATCAGTTCCGACCTGACGCAGTGGGAGATTGCGGAAGGCGCTTACACGTCGGCCAGCGGATCGTTTGCGCGCACTTCTGTGCTCTACAATTCCGCTGGGAGCGGTAGCGCATCGGGGCAGAGTGGCGCGGGGACCAAGATCAGTTTCACCGCAGCGCCCAACGTCGCCATCGTCGGTATCAAAGAGGATCTGATCTCGATCGAGGAGGCAAACAGCTTCACGATCGCACAGCAGAACCAGGTTCAGAAGAACATTGGGTTGCCGGCCATCATGCGCGGTTATATCGACGGCCTCATTCTCTCAACCGCAGGATCAAGCACCATGTTTGCGGTTGTTCCGGGCGTTGCCGCAGACAGCACGAATGCAGATATGGCTACGCTCGCGGCGGCGATCTCGAAGACATCGGGCGCGTGGGCTGTTGGCTCCGGAAACGGCTCTTGGGACGGGACAGGCACCAACCCGGCCAGCAACGCGATTTGGCAGCACGTCTTTCTGATCAAGCGCCCTGACACCGGCGTTGTTGATATCCTGACTTCGGCGTCTGCTACCGCGCCCACGCTGCCCACGAATTACGCACTGTTTCGCCGCATCGGCGCGATGCTCGCCAATGCGTCGGGGCAGTGGAGAAAGTTTCTTCAGGTTGGTGATCAAGTCTTTTGGGACGTGCCTGCGGCCGATGTGAACAATGTCACGAACAGCACGACCGCTTCGCTGCGAACTTTGACGGTGCCGACCGGCATCCAGGTGCTGGCGTTCGGCTCTGGTGGCGTCGCCGCTGCCGACAACAACTTGATCATCACCTCCCCGAGCCAGACGGACACGGCGCCCGGCAACAGCACTGGCGAGTACCGAAACGGTAGCACCTCATTCGTGCAGGCGCCGATGTGGCCCATCCAAACCAACACGTCCGGCCAACTGCGCTTCCGATCCGACGGCACCACCGGAAGCTTCTATTTCAACACTTGGGGTTGGATCGATACGCGGGGAAAGAATAGCTAATGTCGCTCCTCGGATTCGACGCGCTCGGGCGCTGGGCACTCGGCCAGCTCCCGGCCAACGGCAATCTCGCGCTGATAACGAGCGCGGGCTCGTTCGCGCTGGTCGGACGAGCGGTGACGTTCAAGACGTCGGAAGCGGCCGTGGTCGGCTCGTTCGCGCTGACCGGAATTCCGTCAGCGTTTAGCATTGCGGAGTCGGCAATCGCCGGTCCGTTCGTCGTCGCCGGAATCCCGGCGGCATTCAAGCTTGTGGAATCTGTCACATTTGGAAGCTTCGGGCTCACGGGACTTCCGAGCAGCGTCGTCGTTGTCGAGGCGGCGGCGCTGGGCTCATTCGCGCTGTTCGGGTTGCCTGGCTTTGGATCAATCACGTTTGCCGCCGCGCCTGCGCCCTTCACGATCGCAGGCACGGCATCGACCTATGCCAGGGACCACGAGGCCTGGGTCCGACGTCCCTTCGGTGGGATGGCGTGGCAAGCGGAGCTGGTGGGTTTCTCAACCAGCTGGAGCGATGTCGCGCCGCCGTCAAGCGCCTGGGCCGGCGAAGCCGCGCCAACAGGCGTGTGGACGCCCGCTGCAATTCAATCCGAGCCCTGGACGATCGAATAATGCCGCTTCTTTCCTATGGCGACTACCGCCCCGACGTCAGCGACTATGAGGGGCAGGCCACGCGCAACATCCTCAACGTGATTCCGCGTGGCGATGGCTACGGACCGTTTCCGTCCTTCTCGGCCTATACGTCGGCCCTGCCGGGGGCATGCCGCGGCGCATTCTACGCGCTGAAATCGGACGGGACGGTTGTCACCTTCGCCGGCACGAGCACCAAACTCTACAGGCTGAACAACATCGACTTCACCTGGACGGACGTTTCCAAAGGCGGCGCATCTTATTCGGCGCTATCAGCCACGGCGCAGTGGCAGTTTGCCCAGACCGGCAATTTCGTGTTCGCGACGCAAGCCAATTCGGTGCTGCAAATCTTCGATCTCTCCTCGTCGACCGCGTTTGCAGATGCGTTGGGCGCGCCGCCGCAGGCTGCCTATATCAGCGTGGTCGGACGCTTCCTCGTGTTGTCAGGATTGCTGTCGACGCCGTACCGGATCCAGTGGTCGGGGCTGAACAATTTCAACGCCTCCGACAGCTGGACCAGCGGTATCAAATCGTCGGACTTCCAGGACTTTCCGGATGGCGGCATCGTTCGCGGCGTCGCCGGCGGTGAATCCGGTATTGTCTTCCAGGACCAGGCGATCCGCCGCATGTCCTATGTGCCGGGCTCGCCGATCATCTTCCAGATCGATCGCATCACCCAGGACAAGGGGCTCTACGCGCCATACTCGATCATCCGCGCCGGCGAGCGCATCTTCTTTTACGCCGGCCAGGGCTTTCACAAGATCGAGCCGGGCGGCGTGCCGGAGCAGATCGGACGCGAGAAAGTCGACCGCACCTTCCTCGCTGACCTCGACAAGGGCAACCTCCAGCTCTTCATGGGCGCGGCCGATCCGCGCTCGACGCGGGTTTACTGGGCCTACAAGTCGGTATCTGGAACGGTCGGCACTTATGACAAGTTGCTCGGCTACGACTTCGTGCTGGATCGCTTCTTCCCGGTCGCGGTGACAGGCGAATATTTGCTGGGCATTTCGCAGACCGGCCTGACGCTGGAAAATCTCGATAGCATCTCCTCGTCGATCGATGCGCTGACATTGAGCCTCGATGCCTACGCGACCGCGGTGCAGCCGGAGATCGCGCAGTTCTCGAGTGCTCATCTGCTCGGCTTTTTCCGCGGACCGAGCCTCGAGGCGACGCTGGAGAGCCCGGAGCAGGGCACCGACGAAAACCGCATCACCATCCGCGGATTTCGCCCCGTGACAGATGCGGCAACGCTGTTCGGCTCGGTGTCCTGGCGCGACACGCCGGCCGCAGTGGCAACGTCCGGTGCGGAAGTCCTCGTCAACGCCCGGACCGGGCGCTGCGACGTCAGGCGCGACACCCGCTATTCGCGCTTCAAGATCCGCATTCCGGCGGCGACGTCATGGTCCTTCTGCGCCGGCATCGTTCCTGATCTCACACCGAACGGGACGCTATGACAGCTTACGTTCCAGGGATCAACGAAACCGACCTGAAGAAGATCGTGCTCGCGATTCAGCAGCTCGCCGCAGGAAGGTCGAACGCGGTCGGCAACGTGACGCTGGCGACGGGCGCATCGAGCACGACGGTGACGACACCGAATTGCGCCGCGGGTTCGGTGCCAATTTTGGTGCCAGCGTCGGCGAATGCGGCGACGGAGCTCGGCAATGGGACGATGTATGTGAGCGCGGTTGCGAATGGTGCGTTCACGATCACGCATGCGAACTCCGCCACGACGGGGCGGACGTTTTTGTGGGCGGTGGTGGGGTGAGGGGGCGCCGGGAGCGCTCCTGACAATTGCGATCTAAAGACAGCAAACGTTTACGCGCAAATCCAACTCGCTGACTTCGCTTCGTTTGTGAGCGGTCGGGCCGAGCTGTGCTGCGCGTTTCAAATTTGTCATTCCCCGGCAATCTTGAGAGATTTTCAATGGCTACTCCAAATATTCAAAATCTGTTCGAGCGCTTTCTCCAAATTTATGGAGGACAAAGCGCTTCGACCGAGCCCATGCGATCAGAGCCGCGCTATCAATCGTCGCAGCCAGCGTATTCAGCACCTGCAGACGCCCCTGGAAGCGACGACGGTTATGCGCCCACGGGAGGAGTGCTCGGTGGATGGAGTTCACCGTCGCCGGCCGCGCCTTGGTGGTTTCGGACTCTCTCTGGTTCAGGTGGAATACCTGTCGGCTTAGGTGGGCCGCGGCTAGGGGCGCGCGTCGGAGGTTTGCCCTTTCCTCAGGTGCCGCTTGGTCCCGGCCCCACCCCAGAGCTTCCGAACGTGCATATTCCGGAGTGGCTCAGTCCGGAATCGATGGGACGAGCCTGGCTTGAAAGGCAGCTCTTGCCCTGGACGCTGTGGCGTCGAATGCACGGAGATGACAAGCCGAGCGGGAACATGGAAGAGCCGGGCGACGCCGGCTCTTCCGAACCTTCCCCTGAACAGCCGCCTGATGGTGGCGGCGCTTTGCCGACCGGTATTCTAGGATTAATTCGGGAAGCGGCGCGCAATCAGCGATTGAACTCTAACGATGACCAACGCGTCACGTCGAGCGCGACGGATCCGAACCGCAGGCAACTGACGGTCGTCTCCCCTCCCAATCGACCTGCTCCACCGGTCTCGTCCGACCCCGCATCAACTTACTTTGACTGGTGGGCCCAAGCCAAGAAAGCGAGAGGGCCTCAAGGCAGTTGGGCTCGTTCAAACAGCTCTTTCGGCGGAAGTTCGTCTGACCGTGTTGGAAATAAAGGGGGAGGCGGCAAACGTGGCGGGCGCAACACTGGTGACGACGACGATGATTACTGCACGAGGCGAAAGTGGGAAGAAGAGAATGAATGTATGCAGCGATGGCGTGACGGTGAGTACGCTCACCCAGATCACTATTGGGGCTGCAAAAGGCGGGCGACGGAGCGATGGAATGCCTGCAATCAGAATGGTGGGACCCCTCCACTTGGGGAACCAAAAAAATGGAGCCTCGATCCGGATGAGGAGCTTTACATCAATCCGGATCGATGAGGCGAATCAGTTTGGTACTGGCTCGTATTCGAATTGACCTGCAGGTTGCAAATTGCTCCAATGATGCGAATTACCGCGTCGGGAGGCGAAGATCAGGCGGATCAACGCAATTGCAGAGCTCGAAGGCTGGGTACGAAAACTGCGGAATGAGGCGCCCCTCCACCGCGTTATCGACATTGTAATCCTACGCTTGCAGCAAACCGAGGGTGATGAACACCGTGACCTTGCTTATCAACTGACTTTCTTATTAGGCGAAGCTGAGCGATACCAGGAGGCCCTGCAGCTACTCGATCAAATGCTCCAACGCTATCCGGACGACGTTCTTCCCGCGATCAGCAAAGCCAACATTTTCTCGGGCTCCCTCGATGAGCCCGAAGAGGCCCTGAGATGTGTTGATGTTGCATTGGCGCGCGCTTATCGGACCAAGTTCTTCCTCAGGCAGGCGCTCGGCGACAAGGCCCGGATCCTGTTGAAGTTGGGGCTGGGCGACGAGCTGTCTGACGTCCTTGAGGAAATCATGTCCCTTCAGATAGTGAAGAATATACCTGATGTGGGCCGCGAGCGCGATTTCGTTGATCGAGCACCGCCCGGACTTATCCGAAAGAACGTCCTCGATCGCTACAATGAATTTCGGCCGAAGCGCTCGACGGATACCTCAGCCGACGAGCCGCCCAGATATGAGCCGCCAGATGAGGCGATGTAACATCCGAGATATTGCTCAGGAGTTTACGACAATTGCTTTCAATAGCAGAAAAGCTTGTATCCCTGATTTTTGGCAAGCAATACGACGAAGCCGCAGCCTTTCTTTGCGCGCAACGTGAGGATACCTCGGGAGATCGAGTCCCTCGACTGTCCGGGCTCGAGGAAGCCTTGCAGGCCGAAATCAGACGCCTTGGCACTGGTTCGGCAGCTCAGCGGCAGATCCTTGCTGGCTGCTATATGATGGCAGACCAGCTGAGAGAGAAGCAGTACTGGAATGAGGCCGAGTCCGTCTTCGATAAAGTGGTAGAACTATCCTTGGCCATGAATGAAGAATTCTTTCTCAACGACGCCCGGCTGAGGCGGGCGGTGTGTCTCAAGAAACTCGGAAAGATGCGTGAGTACGAGCAAGTGAAGGCTGAGGTACCAGGCGGCACAAGGATTGTGATTGATGGAGTGGATTGGCGAGCCGAAGATTTGTGAGACCGCGACAAATCCCACTTTAGCGTTGCGCCGTTGCCGGTTGTACCACACGTCGATTTGAGCAATAGCGCTAGCCGAGGCTCTGTGACCATTGTCCCCTGACGCTTTCGCCTAGGCGGCTAAATAGTCACGGCACCGCCATGGAATTCGGCGCCATTCAACGAGCTACCGGTACGACAAGCATGCTCGCATGACGCCTGGACTGTTGCGCTCGACACAGCTCGCCTGCATCGATCCGAAGCGCGTGCACGCGATCTGGCCCACTGTCGCTCCGCTGCTGAAGCAGGCGATCGCGAAAACGGGGCTTGCCGCGTTTTCGACGATCGAGCGGGATATCCTTCATGGCATCTCGCTGCTCTGGGTCGCCTGGAACGGTCACGACATCGAGGCAGTCGCATCGACAAGCCTCCAGCAGACGGAAGCCGGCAAGGTCTGCGTCATTGCAGCTTGCGCCGGCGCCGACATGGCGCGCTGGTTGCCGCTGATCCGCGGGATCGAGGCGTATGCGCAAGCAGAGGGATGTCACTGCGTGCGCATCTTCGGACGGAAGGGCTGGTGCCGTGTTCTCGATGGATATGAACAGACCTATGCGATTATCGACAAGCGCTTGCAGTAACGGCGAGGCGCGTTCGAGCGAGGTGGCGGTACGCCGTTCATCGCGAAGATTCTTGGCGCTGATTGCGACCGGGGGTTGCGTTTGTTCTTGTTTTGTTCTAGCGTGCCTGTGACTGGCGAGCGTAGAGGCCGCAGATGTCGTGTGTCGAGCGTCATCGGGTTGACTCGGGCATCGCGCGGCGCGCGGCGACCTTTCGGCAGCGCTGCAGCTTCATGCACCGGGATGGAGCTTGGCTGCTCCGCCGGTTCGCGCGACTTGGGTTCGCCCTGGTCTGCTTGTTTGTTGGCATAAGCGGACGTGCATTTGCGGCGCAGGGGGCGGACTTCGCCCCTTACGCTCGCGCGACCGAATATTGTAGCGGCGACACGGTGCGGCCGATCGTATTGTCTGAAGACAAGAGCGTGTTGTGTCTCGATGGCGCGATCTCATCGGACCTGAACCTTTCGATCGCAGCAGGCTTGGCGGACCATGGCCTCGCGGTCGTTCGCAGTCGCGGAGGTGACGCCGAGCGCGCAGTTCAGTTGGCAAACGTACTTCGAGATCGCAATGCGGTCGTCGTCGTGCGGGATTTCTGTCTCTATGCGTGCGCCAGCTTCATCCTGCTTGCGTCGTCCGAGGCCTATGTTCCCGACGATGCCTTGGTGGCTTGGGGCGTTTTTCGGCGATATGTCGATGATGACTGCATCGGTTTCATCGAGGATGAGGATCAGCTGGGGCCTTTTCTGACGTCGCTGCGCTGCTCGACGCCTCCCGGCGACGAGCGGCCAGTGGATCGCCGGTGGAATGAATTTTATCGCGATAGAGTTTCCGCGACCGCCTTTACCGATCCGCCGGAAAGCAGGTTTGTCAGGCGCGAATTGATGAATTTGTATCGATCGACGGGGCAGTTCCCCATCGTGCTATGGACCTGGAATCCCCGCTATCACGCCAACGCAATCACGACCAAGCTTGTCTATCAGCACTATCCGGACAGTCAGGAAGAGGTCGACGCAATTGCAAAGCGATTGGGATTGGCTCGCCGTGTGATCTACGACCCCTAGAGCTCAGCTTTTGACGAATTTTCCGACCGGTGTGTCCGCGCGGCACGCCGATCGCGATGCATTGCATTTCGTGAGAGAACAGATGACCCGACCATTCAGAGACCCTAACCTAAGTGTACCCAATTTTGGCGTTGAGGGAGCGATCCCGAGGCCGTGGCCACGGTGGCTGGATCTCGACCATTGGAGAGTGAATCCGCCGAGATCTCCTCCGTGGTCGCCGCCGCCATTGTCTCCTCCCGCGGGACCGGATCCGTTCGACGTCTCACCGCCGATGCCGGCTCCGCTGCGGCCACGGTCGGACAGGGACGAAGGCCCCTCCGAGTCTGAGTTGTTCGACTGGCTGTTTCGACCGCGTCGCGTCGGTCGAAGTCCGGGTGCGATGCCGCTTCCGTCGACGCCGGGCATTGACGGGTTGGCGCCTGATCTTTTCGACCGGCGTCCGTGGCGGGACGTCCAAGCTGATCCCCCCGCCGTCCAGCCTCTGCCATTCGGCGCGAGTCAACTGGACGCATTGTTGCGGCTCCGACCGGAGCTGCTTCGTTCGACGGAGAATACGCCTTCGAGAGCCATCCAGCCGCCGATTTTCTTTCCGTTCGATTGACGGATTTACATCCTCGCAAGCCGCGCTGTCTCACTCGGTGGCGACTATGCGCAGAACATACCCAAGCTCAGAAGGAGCCATCATCCATGGGCGGACAATCCACTTCCACACAGACCGTGCAATCGCAATCGGCGCCATGGCTGGCGGCGCAACCCGCGTTGCAAACGATGCTGAGCCAGATTGGCACCGGGCTCAACAACACGGGCCTGACGTCGGCTGAGGGCTCGGCGCTCGATACGCTGAAAAACAATGCAGCGGCAGGCAATCCCTATGCAGGCCAGATCGCAGCCTATGCACAGTCGATGCTGAATGGCGGCGGTGCTACTGCGCAGGCCCCCAATGTACAGGACAATCTCGCGACCTATCGCAACTGGCTGACGCCCTACGCGAATGGCAGCATGATCGGGAACAATCCTGCGCTGACGGCGCAGCTTGCGCAGATCCGGTCCGACGTCGGCAATGACGTGAATTCGCAGTTTGCCGCTGCAGGTCGTGATCTCAGCGGAGCAAACCAGATGGCCTACGGCAGGGGTGTCGCTGCAGGGGAGGCGCCGGTGATCGCCGCGCAATTCAATCAGGATGTGGCAAACCAGCTGGCCGCCACGAATGCATTGTACGGCGCTGGCAACACCACGGCCAATATGCTGACCCAGATGCAGCAGAGCGACCTTGCCAATCGCGGCCAGGGCGTTACCGCCGCGCAATCGGCGCTCGATGCCCGGAACTACGGCGCCAACGCCACTCTGGCGGAGGAGGCACAACGCCGCGGCATCCCCGTGCAAGCATTGAGTCTGCTCGCGCAGATAGGTGTGCCCATCGCGCAACTTGGCCAGCAAGGCAATAGCACGACAACGGGGACACAGGAGAAATCCGGGGTCGATCAGTTCGCGACGCTCGCCAGTGGAATCAGCTCTCTCGTGAATGCGTTCAAATCCCCCAGTTCTGGAAAGCAGCAATGACCATCGATTCCGATTCCAATTTGACTGGTGCTTCGTTTGACCTGGCTCATGCGGGCTATGCGGAAATGCCTGATCCCAGCCACGAGCAGGAGCGTGAGTCGATCGGAAGTGACAGCGCGTCCTTGCACGACGCGGCCGAGCGGCGAGCCGATCCACAGGCCGGAGTCGTCGTCAGGCAATACACCAACGCTGAGGGCAAGCGTGCGGCCGCAAACGAGGCCGTGACGCTCTCCCGCGCCGCGCGCGACTATGCGAGCGCGACAGCGAATGACAGGCTAGCCGCCGAAGGCGAGTCGTCGGAGGCTCTCGCTGCCAGGATCGACGAGCTGCGCGCTGACGTCGCGGCCAACGATACGGAGGCGCCCGAGTTCTACGGATTCGAGAAACCCGAGGCGGACGAAGAAGACGAGGAGCCTTCGCCATCAGAGGCGACACTCCGCTCTGGGCAAACGTCTACGGCGCGCGATCCGGATATCGAGATGCTGATGCAGCATCCGCAGGTCCGTCTGGCGCTCGAGGAAAAAGTTGGTGAAGTCGAGCAAGCGCGCCGAGGCTATGTGGAAGGGCTCGATGTAGCCATGCAGATGGCCCAGGCGAGCTTTGTCAGCCAGTTTCCGGAGCTGGTCGGGCTTGCTCCAGAACAGCTTCCCGTCGTGCTGGCGCAAATGGCACGCCAGGATCCCGCAAGGCTGTCGCGCATTCAGGCGATCGTGGCGGCGAGCGAGCAGTTGCGCGCCCGTCAGGGTGAGGAAATGCGGCGAACTGCCGATGCCTCACGACGCAATTTTCAGGACTACGCAAAGGCGGAGGATGTCCGGCTCGAGGCTCTGCTCAAGGGAGAGGCGAGAGACGTCCGGCAAGCCGTTGCCCAGGAGATCATGGCGTCAGCCAAGGCCAGCGGGCTCGAACCGGACGAGTTGCAGCGCCTCTTCGACAGCGAGCCATTGATGCGCAATGCGACGTTCCAGCGCATGATGTACGATGCTGGAAAGTACAGGCTCATGATGAAGGCGAGGGATGCCGTCGCGGCAAAACCCATACCTCCGGTGCAAAGGCCGGGCATGGCGGTCAGCCGCGGTGAGCGCGATCAGCATGATCTGCGTGCCCTAAGCGCGCGGCTTTCAAGTTCTGGCGATCTCAAGGACGCGGTTGCGCTCTATCAAGCAAAGACTGCCGGTCGGCGGTAAGAGCGTCGTCGAAGCGTTCCGATCGAGGCCTTTGCGTCAGCAATTTTGAGACGTGAAATCGCTCGGTCCTGCCGCAAGCCCATTATCGTCGCCTAACCGCCAGCCGAAACTTCTCGCGATCATGGGTCGATCGCGAGGCCGGTTCGGCAGCTCTTACGATAGGATAATCCACCATGAGTGAGGATAGCAGGAATTTCATTGAACGCGCCGAGTCCATCACGGGAAATCTCTACGGCGAGCCGATGTCTCCGAACCGGATCGCAGAGAATTTCGCGCTCTATGGTCTGCGGAAGCGTGTGGCTGCGCTCGAGCGGTTCGATGCCGAGTTGGGCGGCGAGATCGATTCGAGTCCCCAGAGCCTAAGAAAGCGCGTTCAGCTCGTCGACCTGCGCAGGCGTATGAGCAGTCTTCACGAGGCGCTTTGCAAAGCGAAGCGATGACCCATCCATTGTTGACGGCGCTCGCACAGGCACGGATGCGCGAGGCACCAATATTCGCCAGATGGTGTGAGCTGAATAATCTGGCTCCCTGTCCGGCGACCCCTTCGTCGGTGGCGCGCTTCGTCGACGATTGTGCATCCCTCGGGGTGATCAGGCTCTGGTCGGCCGTGCAGGAGATCTCGCGAATGCATGCGTCGATGGGGCTTGCCGATCCCACGCTCGGCGGCCCCGCGGCAGTTGCGATGAGCGCCATTGCTGCGATCCCTCCACCACGATCCTGGCCGCAGCGGTTCAAGGACCGGTTCGGCGAGCTTCCCTACGATATCCAGGCCTATCTTGCAGCTCACGAAGCGCAGCGAGAGCGCGCGCTCCGGCGTGCGCAGAACGAAGCCGCATCCGCCAGCCGGAAGCTGGCGGCGCTTGAAACTCAATTGAGGAACGGAACGGATGGCGACGAAGCAGCAACGCGCGACGAGACTTGAAGATCGAATCGAGGAACTACGCACCGAGATCGACGGCATCATAGACGAGCGCGTGGCGAAGATCGCAAGCCAGAGCCCCGGAGTGCCGCCCAAGGTGATCCGCAACCTGCTAACGGCTCGCGCGCCGGCCTGCCGTTGCGCGCAGTACATGGAGCTGTGCAGCAGCGAGGCGAAGAATTCGGATTGAGTCCGCTGGGCCTGCGCGCTCCGGATTCCATAAGGCGACGATGGCGCGCGCCCCTACAACAAGGAATCAGAATGACTCTTTACAAATGGTCTCAGACAGCATCTGCCGATGCGACGGTAGACTCGACGATCAATTGGGCGGAAGGGCAATCACCTTCCAGCGTCAACGATTCGGCGCGCGCGATGATGGCGGCGATTGCCAAATATCGTGACGACGTTGCCGGGGCGATCGTGACGAGCGGGACGAATACGGCGTACGCGATTGCGTCCTATCAGTCGTTTAGCTCGCTTGCGGTTCTCGCCAACCAGGTCATTGCGTTTACGCCTCACACGACTTGCGGCAGCACTGTCACGCTCAACGTTGACAGTCTTGGTGCAAAACCATTGCGCACAGCCCCGAGCGTTGAACTTCCTGCTGGAACGATCATTCAAGGCACGCCGTATCTTGCGGTCTACAATGCCAGCGATGCGGCCTTCTATCTGCAAAGCTTCTTCGGCAATCCTTATGGCATTCCGATTGGCGCCAGCGTTGATTTCTGGGGCTCCACGGCGCCGAACAGCTCGTTTGTGCTTGCTTACGGTCAGGCGATCTCGCGAACGACGTACTCGTCCCTGTTCTCACTTCTTAGTACGACTTATGGCACGGGTGACGGATCTACAACCTTCAATATTCCTGACCTTCGTGGGCGAATTATTGCGGGTAAGGATGACATGGGAGGTTCGGCGGCATCACGGTTAAGTAGTGCGGGCATTACAACTGGCGGCGCAACGACGCTTGGTGGTTCTGGCGGCGCGGAGACTAAGGCGCTTATCACGGCTAATCTGCCGCCCTATACGCCTTCCGGCAGCGTCTCCATTTCCAACGTCTCGGTAAATTATAGTGTGAGAAGCACTGCGTCCACACCCGGTGACGATCCCGCCCGGCTATCTCTTGGCTTCTCTGCCGGGTCTGCGGCGGGGACGCTTTCGGCAAATTTCGCAAGCGGCACCGCATCTTTTAGCGGCTCTGCTCAGGGCGGCACCAGTACGCCCATCGTTGTTCTGCAACCTACCATCATCGCAAACAAGTTGATGCGGATTATTTAACAAACTTGAACCAGTCGCTTCCCCTATCGATAAGGCGATATTTGCCACGAACAACAATGAAGCGGTCGACAGGGGGAAGGACTCGATTAAACTTCGCGGCCTTACGTCGGAAGTGACGCACCAGGCGGGGGCCGTTCTCCCCAAGGAGAGAGAATTTCTTTTCTGATTTCGTCCCATTGGGCGATAAAATCAGGCGCTCCCATAAAATGGGGCGAGCGGACGTCTCACAAAGTTCAGCGATCTTGCTCTCCGGATCGCTAGTGTACTGTAAGGCTCGGCTTGAGTAGGCCAGATCAATATCGCGAAGCCATTCTTTCGCACCTGCGACTGAGGTGAGAAAGCGTAAGTTTGGCGTCGATAGTTCGTTGGCTCTCGCCACCATAGCGGGAGTTTCGACCACTGCCCAGCGAACGTCTGGAGCCGATAATCTTGCTTGCTTGTAGTGCTGGCCGCAAGCGCCGCCGAAATCGAGGACCGTTGAGACGTCGGCCATCTCAGGCCACGCCTCATTAGGTTCGAATGAAACGGTCTTCCTGAATATCTCTTCGACCAAATCAGGATGCTCGTAACCCTCGATGGCTCCAGTCATTGAGGAACGCGGCGAATTGCTTCGGCAATAAATAGTCACATCCTGAAATGATGCCACCTCAACCCCTAGCTGAGTCAACCTATGGTAGACCTGAACGCCCTCACTCGGGCGAACGCCGATCGCTGGCAAAAGGCCAAGCTGACGCGAAGCGCTGAAGCCGCATCAATCGCAGCTCGGCTGTTCAAGGCCAAGGCCAAATATCAGGCTGTAGAGGCCCAGACCGGCGTCCCTTGGCCGGCCATTGCCGTCATTCACGAGCGGGAATCGTCCCAGCGATGGAATGCCTCACTGGCTCAGGGTGATCCCTGGAATCGGGCTTCGGTTCACGTTCCCGCCGGGCGCGGTCCCTTTGACTCCTGGGAAGCGGCCGCAATCGACGCACTGGCCAAGTGTCCGCCTTTCCTGGCGCGCCACAAGGATTGGACGATGGCCGGAGCCTTGACTGCGCTCGAGACTTACAACGGCATCGGCTACGCGGCCCATGCTGTGCCATCGCCATATATCTGGTCGGGTACCAATCAGTACCGGGCCGGAAAATATGTGCGCGATGGCCTCTATGACCCCAGCAAGGTCGATCCGCAGCTCGGGTGCGCGGCGCTGCTGATGGCGCTAGCGGAGATCGACCCAGACATCTGCTTCGCGGGGACCAGGATCGCAAAGAGTTCGATGAGTAGCGGTCAAGACAAACCTTCACTGACGAACCCGACGAATGGCTCGATCGGCGCGTTCGTCGTTAATTTGATCAGAGTCATCTTTGGAAGGAAATGAACATGAAGACCATTTTCGATGTGATCGTCTTCGCCGCCGGCTTCGGTGCCTGCTGGTTCTGCAAAGACGCGTTGCTCCGCTTTGTGACGAGCACCGAGGCCCAGGTCAAGTCGCTGGAGACCAAGCTTGCTTTGCTGCGGGCTACGCTGTGATGCTGGCAAGGATCAAGGCGGTCTGTCTGCATTCGATGACGATTGCATGGAGCTATTGCATCGCGCTTGCAGGTGCATTGGCCTCGATCGTCGATGATCTTGCCGACGCGCTGGGCGATCCCGGCGTCAAGGATCAAATCAGCGCGGCGATCGGCGATGTCAGGATGACGGGACGCGTCATGCTTGCAATCTCCGTCGTAACGATCATCGCGCGACTGCGGACCCTTCGGAGGACAAACTGATGTGGATGACGATCATCTCGTTCCTTGGTGGCCCGGTCGTCAAGGCGTTGATAGATGCCTACAGCATGAAGCTGAAGGCTGAGAACGTCGATACCAAGACCGCGGCGGATCTTGCGGGGGGCGAGATCGCAGCGCAGACGGCCGAAACCAAGACCGTCATGCAATTCAGAACAGCAGAACTCGGCTATTGGTACGAGCCGGACAAGTTGATCGGCTATTGCGTGACGGTCTATTTCGCGAAGCTGCTTGTCTGGGACAAGGTGCTCGGTCTCGGATCGACGGACCCTCTGGCGGGATTTGCGGCCATCACCGCCAATCTCGTGGTCTCCTTCTACTTCGCCAAGCGCGGCTTTGAGAATGTTGCAAGGATTATCAAGCGGTGAAAATGGCAGATGACGAAATCAGAGTGATCGTGGTTGAGACGCTGGCTGAGCAACAGAAGCTCCAGCAAGACAGCGTCGATGCGATCGTACTGAAGTCCGTGGCGTCGGTGCTGGCCTCCTTCGGAATTGAAGATGACGACCGAAAAGAGCTGAGAGCAGACTTCCAGCACCTCCGGCGGTGGAGGAAGAGCGTAGAGCAGGCGCAGAGTTACACTTTTAAGGCTGTGATTACCGTGATTGCCACTGGACTGATGGGGGCCGTCTGGCTTGGTGTGAAGGTCGTGCTGAGCAAGTGAGTGCCCGTGGCAGCGATGTTGCCACTCCGTCGACCAAACTCGTCCCACCCAATGAGTCGCGCCATGTACAGAATTCGTCTCGTCGATGGGACCGATGATGAAATTGCGGACACTTTGGCTGAGCTACATCGACGGACGTTCTTCGACGCTGCGGCGATTCCGCGGTTCGACGTCGGCGCGTGGTGGCTGACCTATCATGGCCATAATGCGGTCGCTTTCGCCGGCGTCCGTCCATCGACGCATGTTCGGAACGGAGGTTATTTTTCTAGGGTCGGCGTGTTGCAACGGCACCGAGGCCGTGGCCTTCAGCTGAGACTGATGCGTGTCATCGCGGCGAGGGGACGGCGTGTGGGGTGGGACAGCATCGTTTCCGACACGACTGATAGTCCGGTATCAGCGAATAACTTCATCAAGGCGGGTTACCGGCTCTTTGAGCCCGAGACGCTTTGGGCCT